>OIYH01000534.1_pt1 | contig 28389 bp, 22 predicted proteins | sample 1587911 | NCBI WGS metagenome assembly OIYH01 (sample SAMN03283252) | human gut metagenome | biome: human-associated habitat; material: feces | host: Homo sapiens | place: USA | collected 2013
TAAGGTCTTGCGCGTTATATAAGGGGATTAGATACCAAACTTGTTTTTCTTCTTGGACTGAGCAGCAGTCCCCTTCCCTGCTGTATTCGTTTCAGTCTTTACGGTACTGCTCATCATATCGGCAGCAGACGGAATCTCGGTACGCTTCTGCTGTTGACGGAATCTCTCCGTGCTCTGCGTAGAAGCAATTTCCTGATTGCTTGCTGCCACACTCAAGAAATCGGCACCCGTCTTGACTTTGTTGGTACCGGCACTGAATGCGTCTCTGTCTTCTGTCGCTGCATATTTCTTGCGGCTGGGCAGAAGGCTGATGATAGGCATCTGCTCAAGTTCGAGTTCGCCTTTTTCGTTCTTGACGGCAAACTCCTTGAACATCGGATGTAGGTTATAGCCAAACTTGTTGGCTTTCAGCACTTTTGCGTGCTGCCTGAAAAGCAAAACATTCTCAAAAGGCATTGCCATAACTTCATCGGGGTTGATGACATTACGCTTGCCTTCGCCAAGAGATAAGGAATAGCCCTGATTCATAGGACGATAGCCAAGAACCGTAGGACGATTATCCTTGACGCTCTTGGATACGACTGTCATGACACCGCTCTTATAAGAAATGAAATCAGCAGTCGTTTTATCGTTAACGCCAAGGCACAACAAAGTATCACAGCAACCGATAATGGTCTCGGCGTTCGTTTCACCGTAGGTCTCCTGCAGCTGTGAGTATGTCTGGCAAATCATAAAGATACCGATTTTACGAGAACGAACGGTAGAAATCAGAACTTCAAAGTTCGGAATCATACCGATGTTAACGAATTCGTCCAGAATCATATTTACTGTATTACGGGTCTTGGGGCCATAGGTATCTGCTGCGTCGGAAATATCCTTGAACAGGAAGTTGAACAGCAAAGAAGTAATAGGCTTCATGGCTGCACTCTTATCAGACATAACGCAGAACAAAGCCGTCTTCTTTTTAGAAGGATGGTCACCAATCGAAGCAAGGTCGATATCTTTGTTGCGAAGAATACGGCGCAAATCGCGCATCTGGAACAGCTGCATACGCTGACCAAGTCCTGTGATGAACTGAGGTCTTGCGTTATCAGAGTTCTGCTTGAAGATTGACCATGCAAGCTGTGCGGGATTATCCAGAGGAATGTCCTTGAAACACTCTTCCCATTTTGCAAGGTCGTTGTTCAAAAGCAGACGATAAATTTCATCGATATGAAGCGGTGCGCGGCGGTCTACCCAGTCATCAATGTCTGCGATGTACTTTTCGACCCATGCCGATACATATTCATCACCGGTCAACGAGGTATCGATAGCACTGTCGCGCTGCCCGTTTTCGAGGTCTTGTTCGGCCTTTCTCTTTGCAAGTTCTCTTACGCAGTAATACTTATCATTCATAATGGTAGATTCATCCTGAATGATAGTAATGAACTGCTGGCAGTCATTGCTGTCGATAGAGAGGTCTTTGCAGAGTTCAATAATAGACTTGGTGAACTTTTCTACTTTGGCGCTTTCATTTCGATATGCCTGATAGAAGATGATAGCTTTCAAAAGGTTGGCTTCGCCGCCGTCCCAGAACTCATCGCCTTCACCGGAGTTCTTCATGATAGCATCTGCAAATTCAGCAATACGCAGTTCGTTTGCATTGCCTGTTTTAGGGTCAATGATTTCGGATACGCAGTCCCATGAATCGGAATACAGCAGGTCAACAAGGTCGAACAGCTTTACTTCGTATCCGTTATCCAAAAGGAACTTGCGCATATCATTGTGAATTTCGCCCTTGGGGTCAGTAATGACCATTGAGGCTTGATTCTTAACCGACTGGAATACAGCAGACCGAACAAAGCCGTAGGACTTACCGGAACCGGGGGAACCAAAAATCATGATGTTTCTGTTGCCGGGAGAGTTGTTTGCCAAACAAATGGCTTCCTTGCCTTCTTTATCCAACTGGCCGAGAATAATTCCTTCCACATCTTTGACAGGGCCGATTTCGAAATGCTTATGGATTTCTTCCGGCTGCATCCAGTCAGCGGAGCCATAAAGAGGATTCGCGGCGACCGCAACACCTCTGTCATCTTCATGCGCTTCCTTTGCAAGGTCTTGGTTTCTGAACTCCATTATAAATAGGAAGCCGGAAATGGCTAACGTAATAATGAGGGTGTAAATCAGACCGTTCGCTCTGATAAGTGCGTAGATTGGGCAAAGCAGGAAATTGATGCTGGTATTATCAGCTCCCAGTAACCCGTTTGTAGATACTCTATAAGCACTTTCTGCAAAGTATCCGCCAAGGAACGAGCTCAGAAAAGCGATAATACCGTACTTGACCAGCTTTTGCTTTGTGGAATTCAGACTGTTATACCAGTCTTTGAGTTCTGTTATCTTTTCTTTCACGCGTCAACACCTCCTGTGTGCGATGAAAGAGAAACAAATCATCACCATGTTTCTCCCACACTCCTTTCTGAACATAAAAAATAAGCCTTGTCCGATGTGTGAACTCGAACAAGACTTTGCGGAGATAAGTGTTTCTGAGTACACTTATCTTTATATTCATTATATACTGATTTTTGCACTATGCTATATGGTTTTCTTTACGAAAAATCGAATAGGTTTTTTCATATTTAAAACGTGCGATGCCATATATGACCTCAAAAAGATATACTTCCATCTCCGTCATACTTAATGGTTAATCCAATAACCGGAAGTGTGGCAAAATTTTGATAATTTTTTTCTGTTAAAATATCGGGGATGCTACTTGTTTTTAGAATTTTTACAACCCTTTTGCTGACAAAAATCACATACTGAATATCAGCTTGATATTGTTGAATGAAGTCCATTATTTTTTTGTCATGCACTATTTCGAATGGCAAGTTATCGTCCTCTATTATACCATTGCGCATATCATTGAACTTGATGTATGGCAAAAAAATGTCATCTGAATCAATTAAGAAGACTCCTATTTTTAAGTTTTTTAGTTCTTGTTGTTTCTTTTCATAGCTTTTATAATGTTTTTTCCAGCTTGTCATTAAAGATTTTCTGTAATTTTCAATATTGTCATTTTGACGAACAGTTGAAGCGGAAAATTGGTAATTGGTACAATTTCCACTTTGTTTTGCTTCGTCAATTTGTTGTTCGATAGAACGTTTCATCTCTGCATGATTTATATCGCTTTCATAACCTTTTTTGCTGCTTTGACTGCTTGTAACTTTAAAATGTTCTATCCAACCATTTTCTCCTATAAAATCCGGGAAAGTCGTTGTTTTGCCATCTGTATCCTTTGCGGTTTTAATCAGAGCTATTAGACTTTTCTTTTCTTCTTCTGTTATACCTGAATAGTATGTTTCGTTTAGTAGACAATATTTTTTTACTTTATTAAGACAACTTTCTTCAATCTTACCCATAAGCCAACTCCTTTTGTAAACATACATATATGTTTATCAAAAAAAAACAAGCCCACCATTGCAATAAAAAATGCAATGGTGGGCTTGTTACTTATTATGATTTTTAATTATAATAACATTGATAGAAATGTCAATATTATATTTTTCTTGGCGCTTCAACTTTTCTATTTATTGTCAGTGGTTATAATTATTGGAATTATCCATTTATTGTTTGTATTTTTTATTTCTTGAATATTCATATGTAATGCATTCGATTTTTCAATTGGAAATTCATATCCTGTAACTAACGTTATTTTGTGATTTGAAATATCTACCATTCCAATATATACACTTTTAATTTCGTTGGGTAATAAGAAAGAAATCTGTGGTATTTCTATTCTATTTATTGATATAGCTATATTTGTTGCTGTATCATTACCACAGTTTGAAATATCAATTTTGATTGGCGCTTTACTTTTCCCTTCTAGTGTCATTTCTTCCATAAGATTAACGTTATGTCTTATTATAATATTTGCTTTTTTATTTGTTAGCAATTGGAACTGTTTTTCTTCAATGTCAGCAGTTTCTTGGGTAAGAACAATAACAGCAAATATGTTTGTGATTTGTATAGAATCGTATATTATTTTTAACAGATTATTATGAGCATTCAAAAATATTCTTATGATAATAATAAACATTGTTATATATATCCATTTTACATATTTTTGTAAATCATTATTTTTTGTTAATGTTTTAATTTTAGAAATGCTTATTTTTTTTATTTTTGAAAGCACTATTTTCATTTTCATCATTTGCCTTTCGAAATTGAATTTAGAAAAAGTAATTTAAAAGCCTGCCTTTTTTATTTTTTCATTAAATAGTATTTTTAGTGCCCAATTAGTAAAGTCTGTATCGTTCATTTCTTTTATTTGCTTATTTGATATCATCTTCCCAATGATGGCTGCAAATGGTTCTTGGAAAGCCATTACAAATACAATTCGTGACCAATCTTTTTTCCATAAGTTTAAACTCCATTTGATAACAGCAAATAACGCACTGATTCCGACCCATAGACCTGCATATATAAGTAAACTACGCATCATTGAATCAGTATTGCTATGTTTAATTACTTCGCTACTAACCATTATTGTGCCAACACAAGTTAATAATTTTTCAAAGAACAAATTTCCGTATTTTAATATTTTCGATATAACATCATCGCCTTTGTTTAATCCGAATGGCATAGATGTTGTATTTAATTTAAGTAATATATATTCTTTATATAAATATGTATCGTCATTTTTTGATTCAACAAGCTTAGACAAACAGACATTTATTGCTGCTTTGTAATCACATTCGTCATTGCCTTTTTTTATAACATTATTTCTAAATTCAGAATATAAATCTGATTCTGATAATCTCATAGTTTCATTCCTTTTATAGAAAGTTTTTGTTGAATTTTTATTTTACACGCTCTTTTATACCAACATAAATTGATTAAGCGTATTTTCTGTCTTTTCCTTCACCTTCCTCATATACTCCTCCATATACCCCCAATCAGGCTGACCGGTCTTGTCTACGGGAAGCCGGATGATGAAGTCGGTTCTTATATGCCTATTCAGTTCATCAGTGAATGCTTCATAATTCCCACAACTTGCGGTAATTGAGGCAGAGACAAACCATTTTGCTCTTTCAGTAATTGAAGGGTCATCAGTATGTAAAACGCAGACATTCTGTGATGTGTAGAATTCTCTATCTTGAACAAATGCAGCGCCAATGCTACCGCCCAACGCAATGGTGATATCACCTGCCGGATAAGGCTGTACCGTATTTCCTTTTTTATCTTCAACAGAAGTAACGGCACACGCCACTCCATTTGTCAGCGCACTTCTGCCAACAAAATTGATACCTTCGTCAACTTCACACATTTTGCTTCGGTCAAACTTGTTACCCATGCTGATACTAAAAATATCATAGAGATGGAACTCTCTCCACTCCCTTGTATCCACCTTTTTCTTCTCCGCATCTTTTGCAGCCTGCAGCAGGGTCAGCGACTCGGCCACTTTTGTTTCGAGGTTCGCCATGTAGGACTCCATATAAGCCCAATCGGGCTGGCCTGTCTTGTCCACAGGAAGCTTAATCTTTAGAAGAGGCAGTGTTTTTACAGTTGGATATGTAGCGTAAGTATCCTCTCCATAGGCGCAATCCAAATATCTAGTGATGACAGTCGCGATGAACTTGTTTGCTTTATGTGATTTTTCTGTAAAAGGCGTTAAAACAAATAAATTTTGGCTTGCATACCATTTTCTTTCTCTATATTGACAAACATGCATTCCAATTTGAGCAATAGAATATGTGCCTTCTTGGTTAGCTTCAAACTTTAATTTGTTCAATTTCCCCTGAATTCCGTTATTCAAAGGAGTTCTACCAATAAAGTCATATTCCCCATTTTCAGCAAATTCCAATCCGCCTTTGTCAACGCTCTTGCTGATTTTTACTTCAAACAGCTCCCCTACCCGGAACTCCTTCCACCCGGAAGTATCAATCTTCCCCATTATTGTCCTCTCCCTTCTCCACCAAAATGTTCGTGCCTTCCTCAGTTCCGGTCACAGTCGAACCGTAGAGCACCTTCTGCAGCAGTTTGTCCCCGAACTCTTTGGCGTTGATACCACGCTTGTACATCTCGTGGTCCATTATGGTCTTGATGAAATCTTCCTCGTACAACTCAAAGGGCTTCTCCGGCATCTGATAGGACAGGTGTTCAGCGGGATTGATAAGCTGGCGGGTGTTATAGCGGTCATCGTTGTCATCCTGAATCGCCTTGACCCAGTAATCTTCCAGCGCAGGCCACTTGTCGTGTACATCCTGCCGACCCTTGTTCTTGACCGTCTCCAGACCGTCATCAGCAACATAGTAGCCCTTGATGTTGCGCCCATTCTGAGGCTTGCCAGTCTCGAAGATGAAGATAGAAGTAGTAACACCCAGACCGAAGAAAAGGTTCTCAGGCAGCTTGATGATGGTGGTCAGAGTATGGCGTTCCAGCAAGGCTTTCAGCTTGGATTCCTTCTCCATTTTTTTGTCAGGAAGAATGAATGCGCACTTTGTACCTGCAGGAACGCTGTCCAGAACATTAGAGACAATAGTCGCGCAACCATATTTCCGTTCATACGGCGGGTTCATCAGGGTCTTCGTGATTTTCTGTTTCCGAATCCACTCAGTCGCCTCAGCCGAGGTGGCATCCATCTGCACAAGGTTGGTCTTACCGTCCTTGTGAATCATCATGTTGGCACAGGCCAGAGCGTAGACTTTCCGGTACATCTCGATACCAAACAACTGCTCAGACTTGATTTGCTTTGCCTTGCTGGTGTTGCTGCCGCCTGCCTCACGAATCATATTGCACATGCTCTTTACGAGGAAGGTGCCGGAACCACAGGTGGCATCCAGAACCCGGTCATTCATATTTACATCAATGAGTCGGTACATAAAGGATGCAATATGGTCGGGGGTAAACACCTGTCCTGCCTGAGCTTTGCCACGGTAGCGGTTAAACTCATTGAAGAAAATAGCCATGACATCTTCGCCATTCCACTCATCGGAATTGACGAGGTCGGCAATCTGGCAGACATTGTCAATGAAATCGTTGATGGCTTCCTGATTCTCCGTAATAGACATACGGACAGAGGCGTACTCCTCCAAGAGCACATCCAGCTTATTATTCTGCTTCTTATCCTCTTCCAGAGCCTTAGACAGGGCACTGTAAATCCAGTTATGGAAAGTGCTGTAATCCATGTCTTTCAGCTTTTGGAGACCGTTCTGAGGGTTGTAACGCTGGGCGACAAGGGCGCAAGCCGTGAAAATCATACGGTCCTGCAGGTCCGTCATACCGAACTTGAAATGCAGGCTGTTGTTGATTTTCTGCGTAATTTCGAAGATGTAGTTGCTATCGAGTTTCTGGCTCGTACACAGGCGGATGTAGTAGTCCTTGTTTTCCAAGCGTTTGGACGCATCAGACAGCTCGATTTTGTTCTTGAACACGCGGATTGCACTGCCGCTATAGAGAATACCGATGGTCTTGGAGTATTTCTTGGCAACTACATCGATGTTCTTGAACAGTTCCTTGACATGCTTTTCCTTGGAAACGCCTTCTGCTTCCGATTTCGTTTCGAGAATGATGGCGGGTTTGCTGGCGTCATCCGGCAGATACCAACCATCCGGCTTATCATTACAGCCACGGAATCCCAGCTGGTTGAAGGTGGTGATTTGCCCAGTCCCCTGCTGTACTCCATTTTCGGTCTTATCAAAGCCAAGAACCAGCTTGGCACTGTCACGAACTTCGTCTTCTGTTCTAAATGCTTTTTCCATAATAGATTCTCCTATAACAAAAACTCCGATGCAAAAATTGCATCGGAGTTAACTGGTGTATAATACTTTATGAATTTATATATTCTGAAAAATTGCGCAGTTCGCTTTTTTTATTTGTAATTTTTCGATTTTTCATCTGCTTCCTTAATTCCAAGTTTGCCAGCTCCTAATGTGGTAATAAAAACAATTATTCCAGAAAGAATAGATATAATTACTACCAATGGAATAGGCATCATTTCTATATCGATTTCACTTATGTTTATGACATATTCAATTAGGTCAAGTAAACATTTTACGTCCACAGCTGTTACAAATAATATTATTCCAACATGCGTAATTGCATCTAATAATTTACTTGTTCCGTCTTTATAAAGACAAGAGAATAATATTCCGCTAATTATAAATATCAACATTATAACTATAAAAATCAAATATTTGGTTATACTTTTATTGTTTTCTATTTTTTGAGATATAAGTATTACGTTAGAAGCATCCATATAATAATATTTTTTTATGTTTTTACTGTCTTTTATAACGAATTCTATACTTTTATCATTCACAAAATTGTAGCTGACAAGTTCGCCCGTTTTTGTTGTTCCGTTTTCTTGATAACAAATATAATTACTGTTTAAAGTTCCTGTTTCTGGTGAATCGTCACTTTTGCTATTTAAAATATTTTTGTAATCAAGGTATATGAAATTTATTGTTGTAAGTGTTACAATAATTAAAAATACTGTCAGAATGGTTTTTGCTTTCATATTAAATTTCATTGTTTTATCATACAAACTTTTGTCTGTATCTTTCATTCTTTCGCTTTTTCTTGGCTTATCCAATCTATAATCAATGTGAAAGAACGGATGTGGTTCTTCTTCTGAAAGCGTACTAACTGCACCTTCGTTTTCGTCATCTTTTTTTCTGGATTTATCTTCTGGTGGAACATAATTGGGGTTGTCCAAACGATAATCCGTGTGCAAAAACGTACAGCCGTCCTCAAAAGACAATTTCATATCGGATAAACGGCCATTTTCTTCGGACTTGTCGTTATCACTGGTGTTATTATTAAACTTTATTAGCAAGCATATAACGCATACGGAAATGATGCTTAAAACAGCACCAATACAAACTATAATTTTCAATGTATTCGTTCCCTCCTTTTTTATTATTGCCAACTCATATCAGATGTTTATTGCGTGTTTCGTTTCTTATAGTGTTCTCTATTTCTTTACGTAGTTCTTTGTTTATCTCGGAATTTCCAATCATATTTTGTAATACGACTAATACAGCTTTTACAGAAATATTGTTTTTGTGGTATTGTCCTGCTTTTTTATAAACATCAATATTACAGCACTCTTTTAATATAGGAGCTTGTATAAAGACGATAGCAGCATTCCTTGCCTGTACCGTTGGTACACCTATCGCGCTCTCCCCGCCTTCTATCAGTGCGAGTTTTGCGAGCCAAATATAGCAGCGAAACACATAAAGAACTTCTTCCAAAGAAAAGTCCCGCCAATCGCGGTGGTTATAATTTCCTTGAATGAGAAAAGCCACTTTCCTAAATCCGATTTTTGCTTCCGTATACTTCTTGTCTATCGCACAAAGACAAGCTATCTGGAATATTGCAGGATAATAGTTCTCGTTCAGTTGCAGCGCTTTTTTGAAACATTGTAATGCTCTTTCGTTATCTGGATGCATCTGCTTTTCGGACACTCCGTATCGCAGGTATATTCCTGCTGTGAAAGGCTTTAATTCTTCCGGCGCGTGCTCTATTGCATCTCTAAGATATGGGCGTGCATCGAGTGCAAACTGTGCCTGTCCTTCGCACAATGTTGCCGCCAAACAGTACATGGAAACGAAGTCTGGGTCTACACGGTATATTTTATTCAGCTCCGAAAGGAGTTCTTGTACCGGCTTTACAGCGGCATACAGCTTTATGCGCAGCGGAGCATGTGCTTCCAACGATGCAATGAGTTCTCGTAAATGTCGCTGTGCATTTACATAGGCATAGACAGCATAGATACTACTCGGCCCCACGTTGCACTGTTTTGCCATATTGATGAAAGCGTCCGCCATCTTGTTGAGGTAAACAGCTTCCGGTAGATAGTAGTGACCTCTCATGGGAAGAGCCATAAACTCGCCCATCTTGAGTGCTTGGAATGTGCTTTTGATTTGTAGAAACGCAAACAGGTCGAGCTGCCAGAAAGCAGCGTTGATGTACAAAAGACTTTGTGTCTCTGCTTCATCATTCTTCCAAATACGGCGGATAATAACATCAAGCGCCGTCTTCTCTAATTGTTCAGCAGAAATCTTCTGGTCCGCATTGTGCAGAATTGCTTTTCCGTTTATCGTCAGCTCTCGCTTCGAGATACGAAAACTGCACCACATCTCATTTTTTGATAGTGTGATGCCTTTCGGTGACCGGTCCGTAAGAAACAGATGCGCGATTCGCTCACTTCCCGAATCAACGAGTGATTTGTGCTTCTCCAGCATAGTTTCTACCGGCATCATAGTCGTTTTTACTAAGCAGCCAGCAAAGGAGAAAAACTCTCTCAGCACTTCTCTTTCAGCACCAAATGGATGCTCATAATAAATCTGAACAGCCTGAATCGGTTGAGCCACGGTCTCTCCTCCTCGCAAAAGATGAGCGATAAATACGCGGAATTGCACAAAAGCGCACGCGTGCATTTATCGAACGCACGCGTAAATTTAAAATGCTATTATGTATAGTTCCTTCACCTCCACAAACGACACACATAGCTATATGCAAAAGCGATGAAAGGCGAAAATGCTAAGAGGCAAACAAGGATTACGTAGCTATTCAGCAGGTGTTTGAAAACATCTCCGATTTGATTCCACAAGCTGATTTGAGTTTCCAGCTCCTCTATTTCGTGCTTCTTCTCACAGAATTGCTCATCCTCTTCCAGAGACAATTGCAGGTCTTGCGTTACACCACAGGCGTTGAACATATCATCGCTATCGGCATTACTTCTGAGCTGCCTACGCCGGGCTTTACGCCAATTTGCAATTTTCTTTTGCAGCGCTGCGTCTTTTGCGTCCTTTTCGTCAACTCTCTTTCGCAAAATATAGGAAACCACAATGTAGCAGACCGCTGATACTACAGCAAGAACAACCAAAAGCATAAATGCAGGCTGCGTTCCGCAAAGGAGCAGCATTGCCATGGTAAGTATTGCCACAAAAGTCAGTGCAGTTTGCATTTTTCACCTCTTATGCGCACAGCCGGGGAAATTGCGTTTAGGGTTTCGATATCCCGGATACTTGTAAAACCAGATGGTTTTATTCAAATCATCCATTTTTGCAATACCCTAAAAAATAAACCTCCAATGCTGTAACATCGGAGGAGTCGAATATTTCTTTTTCTTTACTGCTCGGCTTTAATTTTTAAATGCACAGAATGCTTTCGACTTATTTTTTTTGTTTCCATTTCTTTTTTTGAGCTCTTGTTTTATGTTTTTTATGTTTTTTCAAAAACTCTTGCATTGTAAAATAGTCGCCACTAATTTGACCACAGAAAAGATAAAACGCTGCACCACCATAGCTAATTATTGCGGCGAGATTATGCCATAAGGCAGAATTGCTTCCATTTGCATCAAACACATCTTCGACTACTAAAGGAAAAAAGATAAAAAATGTAAAAGAAAATGCAAGAACTTCGAAACCAAGAATAATTTTATCCTCTATGCTTGCTGTTCTTTTTTCCTTTTTCCCTTTGTGCAACACATAAAAATATGTAGCAATGCCAAATATCACTGCCAATATGAATAATACAGCAATGTCTTTGCCCAGTATATCAAAGCTCATAATCGTTCCTCAAAGCTCTATCCGCTTTTTTGCAATATCAAAAAAATCGGCATTCTTTTCGATGCCGATAAAATTCCTTTTCGTATTATTCGCTGCCACGCCTGTCGAGCCGCTTCCCATACAGAAGTCGAGAACGGTATCATCTTCGTTTGTGTAGCTTTTGATGAGCCACTTACACAATGCCACCGGTTTCTGTGTGCCGTGTGCTGCATATTTCTGCTTATCAGTAGCAAATGTCAGCACGCTCGTAGGAAATCGTTCGGTGCTGTCATAACCTTTTGCTGTGTATTTTCCGTAATCCTCTGTCATCTTAGAATTTCGTTTATGTTCGACTGTTGAGACCTTTCTCGGATGTCCTGTTGTCTTTTGAGGATTATAGGTCGGCAGTTTCTTGTAGAAAACAAGAATGTCTTCATGTGCTCGAAGCGGCATTCGGTTTGCATTAAGAAATCCAACCGGAGTCGTCTTCTGCCAGATAAGATTGTATCTCCAAGGAATCGTAGTAGACTCCATCAATGTTTTCGTGTAAATCCCGGCCGAGAAAAGAATCACCACTCCCCTATCGGCAAGTATTCTGTCCAGTTGTGACCAAATTCCCTGTTGCTTTCTTTTATTCCATTCCTCGTTGGCGTCCTTGTAGGGAATGTTCTTTTTGAAGCAATGCAGTAAATATTTCTCATAATTGAGATTTTTTCCGTCGCATTCGATAAAATCATCGAATGGCAGCACAACATCCCATGTGTTTTGTGTTATTCCGTATGGCGGGTCAGCCAGAACGAGATTGACAGAATGGTCATGAATCAACCTGAATGAATCCATGCAATCTCCGTGAATCAACATATAACTACTCATTTGTTAATCTTCCTCATTTGATGCCGTAAGCATACTCTTGTTGTAAAAAACAACAAAAACCCCCTCGAATTACTCCGAGGGGGAATGTGCTTATATACTATTCGCTTATAACAAGTATATATCGAATGATTTTGAATTGCTATATGTTTTTCTTTACGAAATAACGAATAGATTTTTTCACAGAAACATCGATTTATGTTTTGTCTTATTCTTGGTCGGTGATGACGTTCCCGTTGAGGTCGTAGTATGTTTTAGAAACTTTCTGAATAACACCTGTTAAGTCAGAATCATCAAGCGGATTGCTGCACACGCTGATAACACGACCCTTAATGGAAACTGTCCAGCCAAGAATTGTGTTTAAATCATCCGGCGTGACCCAATAATACTCTCTCGTTTTGGGTGCTTTAGCTGCTACACCATACGAACCAGATACTCCGCCAAATCCCATATCGGTGACGTAATAGACATCATTGCCGTCTTCATCTTTAGAGAAGTCACAGCTTCCCTTTGCAGCTTGGTCGGACTCTGTGCTAGGCACAGAATACAGCCCCCAATCAGTAGCCACATAAACGTAATTCTTATCCGTTCTTGTAAACAGGGGATTGTAGGCAGTTGCCAGTTGTACCAAAGACAGATTCAAATTTCCGTTATCATCGATAATGGGGTACGCATCAGGCAGATATTCTCCGTTCAAAATGACTTTCCACTCATTGTCAGTTGAACCGTTTTGAAGAAATTCTTTTCCTTGTGCGCGACGTTCCAAGAACTCGTTTTTCTTTGTTTCATCGTCGAAAAGATAAATACGCTCACAGGTATTTTCTTTGCGAAGAATGGGATGTGTATTAAACGGATTCAGTGTTCCATCATATTCGACCACATCGGCACCGGAAATGATGTATTTTTTTGCATTGCCATTTTCATCTGTTCCGTCATAAACATAGCAATTCCCGCCAAAAACCATGTATGGATTCCCATCACTGGACGATGCCAACGTTAGGTTGTATTTCTCTTGCCGTTCTTTTTGTAAATCAAAGTACGATTTGTCCAGCATATGCACGTATCTTTTATCGTATCGAAATACATCAGAACTTTCCGGATTTTCATACGAGAACTCTACGAAAGAAGTGTCGCTTCCGTCCGGGATATTGGTTGCTTCTGCAACTACATTCGCCTTCGCACGCTCAGAATCTTTCGTATCATCAGATTCTAAAACTTCTTTTACAATATTTCTGGGGAGCGAGGTAGAAATATCACTGTTATCAATGCCACTTGCAGTTTCAGCACTTGCCATGTCTGAACCGTCGTTTTTGCTTTCTGCGGACGACGTAACGGACTCATTATTCTGATGATTGGCATCATCTTTGTGACGATTCATGCCAACGAAAACAAGAATAATAACGATAACTGCGATGATTGCTGCAACAATCGCAATAGAATTTGTTCTTTTTTTCATAATTTTACGCGAATTATCGCGTACTCACTTCCTTCCTATGCATATATTATACCACATTTTTGTGTTTTGGTCAACATTACGAGACATCCCATCCATTGAAGCCCCAACCTAAGTAGCCGCCACCACTTTGGTAGTATTTTTGGCTCTTCCACTTTTCAAATGGCATTACCTGAATTTGTCCATAGACACTGTCGATGACACAGCCGCCGATGTAAATACCAACATGGTTTGCGCCTATATACACAGATGCACCATCAGGGGGCGTATCGTAACCCTGCTGTCCTTTCTTACAAATAGCGCTTGTGTTATATGCGTTGATTGCGGAGCCGAAGCTGATACGCGCTTGACCACACTTAGAATAGAAATCTGCAACGAAAGCCTGACAATAATTTGTGGCGACAGTACAACCAATACTCTTCATATATCCTGTCAGACCAAGAGGACTGTTTAATGCGTCTTGCAATTTACTCACGAGCGCTTGTTGTTTGGGTGTATAATTACCGTTGTTAGTTGCTGCCAGAATTGCTTGGATTTCTTCATCAGACATATTACTGACTTGACCAGAACCACCTGGGCCAATAGTTCCGATTTCTGTGCCAGTTCCTCCGGCTGTTCTTGGAACATTATATACTTCCATGTACTGTTCCACCTGCTGTTCGATAATATCAGCAGCAGTCATAGTTTTTCCATTTAAGTTTTCTGTTGTTGAATAGTTAGGGCTTTCTGTGCTTTTAAAAGCATCACTGTGGTTACCAATGTTTTCTGTTGGGTCAATTCCATAACTCTCATAAAGCGAATTTCTAATATTTGAGTTCAATTCAAGAGATATTGTTGTGGTGTATGTACGAACCATTTTCGTGATGGGACGCTGGGGGTCTATTTCACCTGTATCTTCTTCGTGACCTTTTACTGGTTTACCATTTTTGTCATATTCATCCACAACCCACTCTTTGATTGTTTCGTAACCGACGACATCTTCTACATCATCATACGTGGTGTCTGTGCTTACGACCCACAGTTTATCGCTTCCCAAATCAATATTGATACCCAATGCAGAAAGTGCGGTAATGGCATCATCGAGAAGACCATTAGGGCTGATTTCTTTTGCTTTTTTTATCATTCGTTTTAAGCGTTCTGTATCAGCATCTTCCTGACTGTCATCATTGCTTGTTGTGTACTTATAAGAGTCCAATGCCATGATATAAAAGGAAACTCTCTGGAATCCTTTATTATCATCGGTTGTCATATTATTGGTGACAAACTTAACATAATCGGCACTTTCAATTCCATCATCGAGTGCTTGTTGTGTAAGAGCATTTTCATCTACCAAGTCATTATATTTATTGTTTGCTCTGGTTGCAGCATTTTTATAAGACTTTCTAAAATACTTATCCAAAGCTGTTATTTGGAGATTAGATTCCCCCCAAAAAGCATCTGTTGAAGGGCTGTCTCCGTAATCTGCCGTGTTCGATGTAAAAAATGATTGTTCTGACTCGGTTCCTTCGCTTGATAGGTAACCATAAAACCCGTTTGCTGTTGTTTTTAAGGAATCATCTGCATCACTCATATCCCATCCTTCCAAGACATTCTCTTCTTTATGATTAAAAGCATCTTTTACAGCGGAAAAAATACTTCCGGGCATAGCGATTGCTACGATAAAAGGCCCTGCGATAAGCATAAATTGGAAAAATCCAATTACCAGTGCAACGCATAGTAATTTTTTTAAGAATTCCGGGTTCTTTATGACTTCTTTTACAGCACCGGCAACATTGCCCGCTGCGATATTTCCGGCAACAGCAGCAACAGTTTTTACATCTTTTGCTGTTTGTACAGCCGCATTCGCCACATTGGATGCATCCTGTGCCATACTGTCGCCATATTGTTGTTGCGCCATGTTAACCATTCCACCTTTCTATTATTTCAACATTGGCCGTATAAAACTATACGTTGCTCACTGCACGCCGCGTGAAGGCTGTTGGTTTTGTGCAGTTTCCATGCCAGAAGCCAAGAATGACTTCTGACATGGCATTTTACCGTTTACTTGTTGTCAGACTTTTTTCTGCCTTTTCCTTTGCTCTTTTGAGCATTTCTTTTTTTGCTGGGCAAATTGTCGAAATTTTCTTTTCCAAAGAAAGTATCGATATCGCTCTCTTGTGTTTTTGCTTTTGCAGCCATAAAAGACCGAAGGATATTTTCTTCTGTTGCTTTGCCCTTTCCGAGATTCAGAGCAACCGTTTCGCCAAAGCCGTCACTGTCTTTGGAACGCTTTCTTGCACTGCAAGTTCCTGTTTCAGTGTTGATACCAAAGACTTCGAACGTATCTCCGTTCTGCATATCGAAGCGCATGACACCGCCAACGCCATTGGAAACAGTAACTTTCTCGGCCTCTTTCATTTCAGGGCTGCCGCTTGCTTTCATAAAGGTGTATTCCTTACACTGCATCACGTCCTGCTTCTTATCTTCCGGAATAGGAACGCTTTTTTCAAGAACAAGGGTTGCGTCCTGACCAGTAATAAACGATGCTGTAGGAACATATCCTTCTGTATTTACGCCTGCAGTCTTTGCCATAGCTGCTGCGCCAATAGGTCCAGAATAGTTAGCATTGTTTGCACCAGTGAATTTATCGTACGCTTCCTGCTGGTGAATCAATGTGTCGCGGTCAGCATTTCCGTCTCCGGTATTTGCCGGAGTCATCATGGCCGTAGTCATTTCCTGCATGTCTTTTTCAACCTGAGCCTGAGACTGCGTTGCCATAGGTGCAGATGTCGTGGTAACGGAAACCTTACCGTCTTTGTATTCCAAGCAGCCGCCTACCTCAGTTTTGAGTCCGGTATTGGGGTCACGATAAATAATCTGGGCACAAGGTTTGCCATCTACAACGCTTTCTGCGGGATAAACCTCAATATCTCCGTTCTGAGCAGCTTTCGACAAGCTTTCAAGGTTGCAGTTTCCGTTACTTGCGGCTTCATAGAATACAGACGAAGCGGCAGCAGGGTTGATGCGGGTATCTTCCGGAATAGGTTGAGTATCAGAATTAACAACAGCATTTTTCAATGTAGCGGCGTCCTGCTTAGCAGTATCAATAGCGTGAATGCCCTCGTCTCCTGCCATATAACTTGCAAGAGCAGTTCCGTCCTTTGCAATTTCTGTAGGTACATCAACCCGATAACATTGTCCGGATACAGAATCATTTACCGTCACAGGTGTTGTTTTTGCATCTGCATCAAGCGGGTTGATATTCGGCGTGCAGGTATAATGACTGTTTGAAACATTGCCGGAAGAATCTTCTGTAAGTCTCTCAACTTTAACAGCACCATCATCCTGTACTCTTGCCGCGCTCATGGTTGTGTTAACAGCGCCAGAAGACATATCACGCTGAACTTTTACACGCGTACCATCGTCGTTCTGGAAGGTTTGCGTATGAATACCATCTTGGATACCGTTATCGTCTGCCTGTACAGCTGTATAATCTGAGAGAAGGCTCAAATCTTGACTTGTTCCTTTTGCGCCCATCATAGCCTGCTGAGAAGCATACAGATTTTCGGAACTGTTGAAATTCGTGTTTTCAGGTACATTTGTACCATTGCCGTTATAAAGTCTTGCTGCATTATCATAATCAGCAGCAACTGCTTTTGCACCAAGCGATTCGGATGCCTGACGCGCCATCTCAACCTTACTTGCAGCATCATCCGAATTAGCAAGACTTCCGCTCTGTGTAACTTCAAACGATTTTCCGTTTTCAAGAACGTTGCCATCTGCGCCGATTTGGTCATAACGCATAATAGCATTGCCGTCTGCAGATGTGCCAACTTGTGTGCCAGCGAATACTTCTCCTTCACTGTTTCGATAAGAAGGCTTATCTCCCATTGCAGTATAGTATTCGGATTGACCTACAGTTTGCCAATTTCCATTTTCGTCTTTCTTGTAGTTTTGAATGGCAACAGTGCCATCATCATTGACCATAGCGTGCTTTGCTGTCATTTCGCCTGTTTCTTTATTCACAGAAACATCCAGCTTATCGTCTTCTCCGACAGCAGGCCGCTGTTCTCCGTTTGCACCTTCCTGCATGAATTGGTCATTGATTTCTTGGCGTGCCATATTATTCATCTGGCCCTGATTAACATCGTTGGGATTCATATCCAGACGCTCTGCGGCAGTAGCATTGAAATAATCGTCTGTCGCTTCTTTTTCCTGAACAGCTTTATCGAATCCGTCTGTATTGGTCGCCCAATCCGCGACTTCCTCGATATTGTTTTTGTTGACTTTATCAGGAACCTGTACAGACAACGGATTTTCAGGGATATTTCCGTCCTTATCCTTTACCTGTTCAAAGGTTCCGGTTTCTTTGTTATAAGCAAATGTACCTAACTTATCATCCTTAATAAGTTTGTTACCGTTTGCATCTGTTGTCACTTCACGACCAGAGGCAACCTGAGCCATAACATCTTTTCCATTGCCACTTACAGCAACATCATACATGCCGTTCACGCGACCATTTTTATCTCTGGTTTGAAGCGAAGCGTGAATAACACCATTTGAATCTGTGTATGCTTTTGTTACTTCGCCGTTTTTGGCGGCGTTGGCAATTTTTTTATCCTTGCTATTCGCAAGTGCGTCTTTAATTTGACTTCTTCCCGCTGCAGAATTTAAATTTGGTGCAGTTGCTTTGCTTCTGTCAGGGCTCTTCATCTTCAAATAATCGCCGACGCTTTGTTTATACTCTGCTTCTGCTCCTTTTGCGGCGGCATATTCTCTTGCCATTTGAGGAGCCATCATTGCAAGCGCAAGCGGATTTCTCGCTACATTGGCTGTGGTATTTGCCATATGCCGCTTATAATCATCCATTGTCTTGGTGCCGTTTGCAAGACCTTCTCTAAGATTCGCAGAATCTTGTTTGAACTGGAATCCGCTTGCCGCTGCGGTAGCTGCTGTACTAGCCAATCCAATCATGGATTTACCCATCATGAGGAAATCTTCCAACATGCCAGATGTTTGACGGGTAATACTAAGTCCGGCGTTTTGCAGCAAATCATCAAGCTGCTGTGCTACTTTAATGAAGCCATATACAATAAGGCCCCAGATAAGTAACTGATTTGCCTTTTTGTCTCCTATTGCCATCATGCCTTCTCGTACTACATAAACGCACCAGACATTCAGGAATAGCAAAACACACTGTGACCAGAACATTCTGAACCATTTCTTAGAAATGTCTATTGTTTCTTGGTTGCTGCCTGTAGCAAAAGCAAGGGGTGACAAAACACAAATTACAGCGACGATAAGATATCGCTGCACCATTTCTAGTGCAAGCTTAATGTAATTTATGCCAATCATCAAGACCATAACAAGTGCTATAAGTATACCGGGAACACCCTGCCAGCTTGCGCAGAGGCTGCTTCCTATGTTTTCAAAGATATTGATGCCGGATTTGCCTTTTTGTGCAATGTCCAAAAACTCTTTAACTATTGGGTTGATTTCGTTGTCAAAAAGGAAAAACATCAAATCTTGTGCTTTGTATGTCAATACACCGGTAACTGTAATTGCTACAAATAATTTGCTACCGGGAACTGCTCGCTTGTCTCCAGATGCAACGTAATAAAAATCCATCAAGATTGCGAAACAAGATAATAATATCCAGATAAGAACGCCTATACCGATAATATAGTCATTTACCTTTGACGCAACCGTATAATCAAACGCAAATTCGCCTTCATCGAATTGAACCTGATATTCTGCAAACGGCAAATATTGCGCTAATTCTGCCATTTTCATGGTTGTTATTTCGTTTATTGGAGAAATAACAATATCAAGCACATTGACGACACATTGGATAATTGTCTTAAAAACAAGCAGTAAAAAAGACGAAACAATAACATCTAATGGGTTTGTGATACTCGTCGCCGCAAATAATGCATCACCGACCGCTTCAAAGATGCTGGTAGCATAAGCAAAAGACAGGCACGTCATCATCGCAAAGATAACCGTGGCTGAAATTGCTGCTTTTTTCATATTTTTCTTTTTTCTATTGTTTTTTTCAATAGCAGTTATTTGCATGCTTTATTTTCCACCTTTCTTTTAAATTTGGCACCTAAAAAAGCGGTCCTCCCATTCGTAGGAAGACCGCTACGGGCTGGGCCCTTGCCCAATTCTGTTTTTGACTTAGCTGAGCTTAATCTGAGTTGCCAGAGTCTGAACCCAACTGATGATGGAGGGAGTAAAGAACGCCACAAACGCAATAATAACAATTGCAATGAAGCGGTTCTTGTACTGTGCCGTTTCTTTGGGGTCACTTGCCATCAGACCACGAATCATCGTGTAAACACCTGCGGCGATAGCAACGGTCAGAACCAAGCCCTGAAAGCCAGCCATAACTGCATTTGCAATCTTACCAGCCTCACCGAACAGCTTTGAAATACCCTCAGCTGCAAAAGTCGGATTTGCACTGACGAGAACCGCAGCACAAACAGCAAGACTTGCGATGACGATAAACGCTACAACATTCTTGGTATCGTTCTTACGAACAGCCAAACTATTCATTGGTATATTCCTCCTTTCGTCAAAAATCATCACATTCTGCTGACCCTTTGCCACAACATACACGTTATATGTCGCGTTGCCTATTACACACCACATAGAGGTGTCAGCTTGTGTAACTAAGGAAATCACATAATATTTCCTTATATTTAGGATACTTTATTTTTGGATAATTTCAATACGGATTTCTTTAAGCAAAACGCATTTGTTCTTTACACAAAACGAATTTTTTATGCGCTCTCCCCTCCCCCACCGAAAACAAAAAAAGTGGGCAGCCACAGCTATTGCTGCAGCCACCCACTTTTCAAACACATTCCTTACAGATTCGCGCCGGGAGCATCGACCGACGTTCTTCGGTCTTAGTCCGAACTGCTAAATCCAGTGCTTTCTTGTCACCTACAAAGATAAACTCTTTTTTTGCACGAGTAACGCCGGTATAAAACAACTGGCGCTGCAGCATTGCTTTCTGAGTCATACTTGCGGGCATGATACAGCAGGGAAATTCAGAACCCTGCGTTTTATGAACCGTAATGCAGTAACCAAGTTCCACATTCTGCATATCCTTGACATCGTACTCGACTTGTTTGTCATCGAATGTGATTTTGAACGTGTAAACACCATCATCATCAATGATTTCATCGATAGTGCCAAGGTCGCCGTTCATGATTTCGGGCGTATTCTTAATTTGGACTACGCGGTCGCCCTTTCTGAATACGCGGCTTACATCCACGCCGTTCTTGGACTTGGTGGATTTGGCTCGCCATTCCGGTTTTCCTTTCTCAGCTTCATTTACGATATCCTGAATTTTCTTATTCATAATATCCGTACACAGAGGAGAGCTATTGCTGCTCTTGTAGTAATGAGTAGGGCTAAGGACGATACATCCATCGCGGCCATACTTTTTTACTCCCTCCTGATACTTCTGAATAATGATATTCGAGATATCTTCCGTTTCCTTTTCGCTGTCGGGATTATGGCAATCGATAAACTGAAATGTTTCATCAGTCGGAAGATTGGACATCCCATTATTGATAGCGTATGCTGCATCCGCAATAGTGGAATTGGAGCCCTGACGGTAGTTTCTATCCAGAACCGTATACTTGATTTGATTGCATTTAATCAAATCGAAGAGTACATTGCCGGGTGTTACCGAAGGGAGCTGGTCCACATCGCCGAGCAGGATGATTTTCTTGTTGGGTTCATTTTCGATTGCGTTCATAACGAAATCAAAAAGGTGGATACCGACCATAGACATTTCATCGATAGCAATCAGATTTTCGCTGATTTTGCAATCGTCCTGAGCGGTAAAACCGCCAGCAGCCTTAGAGGGAACAAGCGCACAGGCGCTATGGATAGTCTGTGCGGGCAGACCCGTACATTCAGCCATACGCTTAGATGCGCGTCCGGTCGGAGCCATACAAAGAATCGTTGCGTTTTTCTTGAATGCTTCTTTGTACACTTCCAAACAAGCGCGAAGCGTTGTACTCTTACCAGTACCCGGACCACCTGTTACGATGGAGATGGGATAAGCAAGATTGCGTACTGCTTCTTCCTGTTTTTCGGAAAGTTGAATGGGAGAGTTTTTCTTCCATTTTGCAAGAGCCGCATCGATTTCCTTTTGCTTGCTGGGTCCCCTTTTGATGAACGCGGCAAGTTTGCGTGCGAGATTCCGTTCAACCGTATAATCGTCTTTGGAATAAATCCAATTTCCGCTTTTAGAAGAACCAAATCGAATGAACCGATAGTTATCGACCAACAACTTGACCGACATTTTCATCAGTTCGTCGTTGTGATGGTTCAGCAGCTTATAAGCTTCCGCAACCAGCAAATCTTCACGAACGCAAACAGTATTGTTTTGCCGACATAACTGCTTCTGAGCCTCTACGAGTGCTGCAACATATCGTCTACGAGCATTGGGACTGACTCCCATTGCAAGTCCGATTTTGTCACAGGTTTGAAAAGGCAGAAGCGTAATCAGCTTATACGGTTTCTCTTTAATGACATTAAGTGCCTCCGCGCCGTACTCGTCTGCAATCGCATCGATTTGGTAATCCGGAAGGACAACGTTTTTGTCATCAAGAAAACACCGAATATCGTATTTATATGTCAATGCTTGGCACCCGTGCTTTAAAGCCTTAAGGTCCTTGTCTGTAAGACTTGGAACCTTCTTTTTCAGCTTCTCTGGCTCGTTTGCGCAAACAGATAAAGTGTTTTCGCCAAACGCATTGGCGATAGCTGTTGCTTTTACATTTCCAATGCCCTTACAGTTAGAGCGAAGGAAAGCAATAACGCTTTTCTTGCGAGTGGGAATTGAAATATTGGCTTTCTGAACATCAAGGTACGGCTGGTTTCGATTTTTATCGATACTCCAGCAGCCAGTCAGTTCATACGCAATATTATCAATTCCATCCGGGATAAAACCCTTTACGATAAACATATGCGTTGTGCCGTATTGTTTTGTCTTTGCATCTTGCGGGAGATATAATCTCGCATCGCGTGCATTGACGGTAAAATAGGCAATCGTATAACGCTTATCGTCGCTCACAAATAGATTTTTATATTTACTCGCGGTAAAACTAACCGTATCTCCAATGTTTGCCACTTCTCTCTCCTCAGTTATCTATAATAAACCAGCACAACTCATCGAGTTTGCCGGGATAACATTTCACATTGCTGTCTCGAACAGCTGCTTTCACGCTTTCTGCACACCAGATAGGTTTATTCATCTCAACCGCTTTCTGAATCTGATTCAGCATAGCGGGAGTCACCTCATCACCGTCAACGGTGACGATATCGGCGGCACGGATAATCCCCTCGATAATCGAGGTTCGGATAATGTAATCCGCTCCAGCGAGTCTGGCATCGTCTTCTGTAAAACACTTGGCCCGAATGCCTTTAAGTGCCAGACCGATGCCAAACTTTTCCCGCTGAGAAGCGTCACTGTTCGGAGCAATGCAGAAGATGTTGACGTGGCGTTTTGCCTTAGTCTTCGTCTTCTGTTTTGCCACTTTTGTTCTCCTTTCATTAACGCGCTCGGTATAACTGCTGATAGCCGAGTGCTTCCAGAATTTTACACGCACCATCGACATCGCAATCAGAAACTACGATATCAGCAACGCGTCTTCCATCCTCGTAAGCTTTGATTTCTTTTTCTTTGATATACGCAGAAATGACTTCATAGGTTTTATACATTCATTTCCTCTTTTCGTAATATCTTTACGGATTCATCTGCGGAATACCTGCCTTGCCAGCACAGCTGCTCTTCTTGATAGAGAGCGACGGTGCGCTGACTTTCGTCGTAAAGATTCTATTGTAGACATCCTCCGGCAGATTTGCTTCCGCGTACTTCTTGTCGGAAGAAGTAGTCTTTCTGACTGTCTGTTTCAGCACAAACATCGTCTGTCCGTCAGGACTTGTGGTATACGCATCAGGAGCCTGACCCATCGCCTGAATCAGCGGAATCGTCATCTCCTTGCGCAAGTCATCCAAACGGTCGGCTTCTGCCTTGACTTCGCGGTAGCGTTCATCCACCATATCATACTCAACGCATTTCGTATAGAACTCATCGCCGAGCTTGATATTGGGAATCTTTTTATCGATACCGTTGCCGAGCTTGTATTTGCGAAGCGCTTTAATGATGGATTCCGGCGTACCGCACGGCTTCGGTTCATGATGCTTCTCGACATTGTTTTTCCAGAAGGAATCAACAGCTTTCACGAGCGCGTATTCCGCATCAAGGTCACGAACCAAATGACGAACATAGAATGTATCGCGGTCAACCATACATACGATAACTGCCTCCCACAGACCCATGATAGCCATATAGTGGCGAAGCTGAATCTCGTAAGGAACAGGAATGGCGTTGTTTGCCCATGCTTCTCTATTAAAGAAACTTGTGGTCTTAATTTCGAGCAGAGCATAGTGACCATCAGGCATCTTAATAATGCCGTCAACGTCACCGCCGATGTAAGGGTGACCTGCCATCGTATACATATTCGTATCGGTGATGACTTCCTCATCGGGATGCTGTACATGATACCACAGCCCGACATACTCCTCGGCCATATGCCCCCATGCGGTAATGAGGTTGATATCCTCACCGTCCGTCTCCTTTTTCGGGATGGGGTTGGCTCCGATTTTGTCATAATACAAATCCAGATTGGACTTGTAATGGTTTTTACCAAGCACCGCGCTGCAATCCGAACCGCCGACATAAAGACGGCGATGAGCCAGCCACTTTTCCTCTGCTGTAGACACTTCATCGTCCACAAACGATGCGGCGTCCACAAGAACATCGGGGCCGGGATAGTTCAGCGGGTCAAGAAAATCAACTGCACGCTTAGATGCGGCATCGATGACCTTGGCTTTCAGCGCATCCAGATACGGAGAAGTAGCTTCCCAATACCGAATGCTCTGACCATGTGCGCGACTGCTTTTACTGGTTCCGTCAAAACCCATTGTGATTTTCTCCTTTCAATAAAAAACCCCGTTCAACTGTTCTTATTGAACGGGGTAAATTGACTATTTGTTTGCTTACAGATTAGCCGGGGTGTCCTTGTCGAGGAGCTGCCACGGGCTCTGCATTGCACTTACGGCTGCATCACAAGCACGCGTAATCTTCAACTTATCTTCGGGATAGTCGCGGACAACATAGTTGTATGCATCGCAGACTGCCATGTAGACATCCATTGCCGTGCAAGGACCGTTGCCCTTATCCGTAAAGAATACCTGAGCTGCCTCTCGCGCCTGTTCAACAGGCATGTTCACCTTAGACTGCTTCAGGCAGTGCGTCAGGGTATTGTAGCCGTACGTGATAGGCGTAGCCGCAAGCTCGAACAGCATATTTTCCGAATCCTTGAAGTTGGCAAAGACCATTCGCAGGTCGGATTCCAAACGCTCATGGATTGTCTCGGCACCGATATGCATGGTACGAGTCTTGTTCAGCAACGGGAACTCATAGCCATCATCACGAATGAACATCGGACGCATCTTGATGGAAGAAGCAGTCGTGTCGGAGTTCTCCACAGACAATGCCGGGAAAAAACCCGCCAGAAGCTCATTCATGCCGATGGTTTTCATGAAAGTGTCACGATACTCAGCCAAAGACCACATACCGCGAACGCGTTCATGCGTCCAATATCCAGACATAAACTGGGCCTTCTCCCAGTTCTCAGGCAGATAATCCATATTGATGTAGTTGAACAGGTCGCCAGACGGCATCGGCGCGTAACGAGCGGAAACGACAGAACGAACCATCTCATCACCAACCTTTACAAGGCATTTGGTGGAGCGGCGGTCATCGTACCGAATCGTGTCAATGCCGTTATTGATTGCCTTCGCAAGATTAACGGGATTGACGCGGCGCATCCAGCTGTATCCTTCACGGATAAGCTTGGAATACCCAATCAGGCTTTCCGTAGCGGCAAGTCCGACAGGAATATGCTTGCCGCGAACGACACCGTACAGCTTACTGTTATTGGCGGCTTCCTGAACGATTTCTGCGGGAATACTGTACTTCTTTGCATCATCTGCAATGTACATCGGCTCCGCAAACATAGCTTCGAACTGAACATCAGTAATCTGCGTTTCAATCCATGCCGAATGACGGTCACGCTCCTGCAAGAAGTCAACGAAGAGGTCGCTGTTGCCCTTAAAGGTTTCGATTGCGTTGTCCTTCCAATATTCGCTGTTCGGGGTCAGAATGTTGTTGTTGGTCATTTTTATCTCCTTTTTTAACAAAAAAAGAGCGTTCTGCTAAGAACACTCCCGATTAACGATAAATAAAAAACGCCTATCCCGAATCGAGATAGACGCTTCCCATGACGTATTTGGATTTTATGGTATACACGGTTTGACCCGTGTACTTTTACTTATCATTTATCTAAATTATAGTAACTTTGCAGCAAACCGCAACATCATTTTCGAGATGGTTGAAAAAGGCCGCTCCAAAGCGAAGCGGCCATATATTAGATTTTCGTCATCTCATCTTTCAACCATTGCAGATACCGGTATCGCTCTGCTTCATTCCGGATTCCCTGTAGAGCAAAGGTCACAAACGGCACATCCGTATCATGGTTATAAAGCCACGAATCGAAGGCGAGGGTCTCGAAAATATCATCATAGCAGGTGCTGCGCTGAAAATATTCGATGTCATCATCTTCGATTTCGTAGTCAACCTTTTCACGGATTTCTTCTGCCGTATAGTTTTCAGCTTTTGCAGCGGCGTTCATAAAGAACGGGATATTGCCTTCCTTCCATTCGGAAAACGGATAATCATGGTCGCAGGAGTTCTGAAAATACACACTGAGCGGCCATTTTTCGCTTACACTTTCAGACGGCATCATAACGATACCGAGCAGCTTGTGCTCTTCCCAATACAGAAAACGAAAGGTAAACAGCGCTTCGAGCCAATATCTGTCGGCAGTATCTGCAAGCACATCAGCCCTGCGTGTTTTGCTTTCTGCATCCGCAATGTATCCGGTACGAACCGATGGAATATAATACCGATTGTCCTTGATGGTCCTTTTGACATTCTTTTCTGTCATCTGAGACTGCGTATATTCCAGCGCAATCTTCATGGCTTCCTGCAAGCTGTTTGCATGCGCGAAGCCCATACTAAAACCGTAACTCATATAATAATTTTCCTTTTCTTTCTGTTCTGGGTCAGAATGTTGTCTGTCGTTTTTTGTTATCAGAACCAGATGCCAAACTGAGGTTCAGCGTCATCCAGCAGCCAATTCTTCCAGTCACGACAAGTCATCTTGCCAAAGGCTTCATGGTTTCGCAGAATGTAGCACAAAAGCTGCGATTTCTGCGCTGCGCTCATGCCATCAATGACATGCTGACGGTCATTTTTTCTGCCCCAAAAATCCACAGAGTTGCCAAGAGAATTGAGGTTTTTGAGAATGTATTGTTGCGTATCGTTGTCGGAATCCTCTTTATCGCAGATATACTCTACCATAAAGGGATAAAACTTTTGAACAGCTTCCTGAATGGTAGCTGCCGTAGTTGCACCATGCGATACTGCCCAGCCACATTCCATGCCAGTCATTGGCAATGGAAACATGGCATACATCTCATATCCATCAATCTCAATTTGGCGATAATAAATACGATAAGGAGCGCTTTCGTTACAAAAAACATTCCATCTACTCATTTGTTTCCTTTCTGACATTAAAGGTCAAACCACCAAGGAGTGGAACGCTCTTCCCTTCCCTGTTCTACTTTTTGCCAAGGCGTTTCGCATTTGCCGTGAACCTGCTCGTTAAGGCGCTTGCTGCATTCATCGCACAATGAACCATAGGGCATATCCCATAAGGGTGTTGTAATAAGCTGACCACAGCAATCACATCTCTTCCCTTCTTCTACCTCCGCAACCTCTTTCATAAAGTTGACAGTCTCTGCATCACCAGTAAAAACCAGCGGTGTCAATTCTGCTTCTGTGCGAACGACACGAAGCAAAGTAAAAGGAGAAGAAAAGTCCCAAGGAATATCGGCAGAACGTAAAACATCGTAAATGCCGTTTCCTTTTGAATTAGAAACAGAGCGAAGCCGCGAATAGACTTCATCCTCGGTCAAATCCACTTTTGCCATTTCATTCTCCTTTCAGAGAACGAAACGCTGTGCGTACTCGGTCGAAGAACCCTTTCTTGGGCGCAGGAGCCTTTTCGCGCTGGCGGTACAACCCATTCATGGACTCATCCAGATTGTTAAGCTGGTCGCTCAACTCGCGGATGCTTTCCGGCGTAGAGAACTTCTTTACGATGTCCCTGTCGGCCTTTTCTTTGACAACGGCAACCATTTTATCCAATGTTAAATCGCAATATTCATCCGTCCAATCGCCGATGAAATAAAAGCGTTCTACCACAGTTCTTGTTGCGGCATCTTGGAAAGTTCCAAAAAGAATTGGGTCTTTTTCTCTTTTGATAGCCTCGACTCTTCGCTCCTCGCGTTTTGTGTAATCCGTGAAGACTACATACATCTTATCGAAAATGCCCTTGC
>OIYH01000537.1_pt1 | contig 28351 bp, 18 predicted proteins | sample 1587911 | NCBI WGS metagenome assembly OIYH01 (sample SAMN03283252) | human gut metagenome | biome: human-associated habitat; material: feces | host: Homo sapiens | place: USA | collected 2013
GCAGGTCTTGGCCTGGGGCGATGGGCAAGCGGCTTAAAAGCTGTAAACTGCTGTTCATTTATATCGTTAAGTTTATTTTCTAGTTCAAGTATCTTATTTTTACTATCGCCCAGAGAGTTTTTCAAGTCAACTATTTTCTTATTCTCATTATCCAACTTATTTACTTTATCTTTTAATTCATCTTCTAATTCGATTACCTTATGCTTACGCTCATCGAGTTCTCTTTTGGTTGCATCTAATTCTTTTTCTTTGCCTGATATATCACTTGCTAATCGTTTACTTTCCTCTTCTGCATCTGATAATTTACGCAATAATTCCGTTGTCTTATTTTGGAAATCCACTATATTTTTATTTTTCGTCTGTATGGTCGAAAGAAGTTTTTTTCGCTCTTCTTCCAAAAGCGCCACATTATCTAAGGCGTCCTTATATTCCTTTTTGGCCTGCTCATCTAAGAAATGTGTTACCATTTCCTCTCTAGAGGTACCACATACAGGACAATAATTAAATTTTGCTCCTACTTGATTACCACATTTACATCTCCATGGTTTCCCTTTTACGGGAAATCCATCTTCATTATCATCTAACATCTGATTAACCTGACTTTTTAAATCTCCAAAGCCGTCCTTCATTTGTTGCGATGCATTATTTATGATTTTGTTCCAACTGAAATCCATGGATAGCCATCCTTTCTTTGATTTATAAAAGACATATATGTCTTTTTAGTCTCTGTATGCTGTTGATCATCCTCAGCATCTCATAGGTCAATTCATCTTATATTGGTATTATATTTCTATTATATTGTAATTAGTTAATTCAACAAAAAAATTTCATCTCCTGCCATATTTAATAAATTCCCCGGCAGAAAACGGCTGTACTTCCTATCAGTTGAAACAAAGTCTCCTGAAGACCGCTCAAATAAATACCAGCAAACTCGCGGACCCCATCACCGACAAACGCCTGCTGCAGCTCATCAACAAATCCCCACACATAGACGAAAAGTCAAAAGCCATTATCGATGCTATCATTAACCTGTCTAAGAAAAAGTCGACTTGATGACTTTTTTATTTCCATACAAAAAAGCCGCCCGAAGGCGACAGTATCGCGGCATCACGTCCTATGATATAATAAATTATAAGCCCTCTCCCCAACCCTCACATAAACACCCAAAAAAACGAAGGTGACTAATTTGAGAATGATAACACCACTTGAACGTCAGATAATAGCTGCCCGGCAGAATTGCAAGATTCTGTGCCGTTCCTTAGGTTTTTCCGAGGATGAGGCCAAAGCTTATTCCGGCAAACAACAAAATAAAAAAGGATTGTGCACGACAGCCAAAGCTGATGCACAATCCTTTTCTTTATGCGATTTTACTTAAACTCTACAAACTCATCAATGCGGGCGCCGCCCTTGGTCATGGGTTCGACGAAGCTGCGCCAGACGTTGAGGATGATGACGCGCGGATGGTCTTTGTCGTCGAGGGCGTTCTTGAAGGCCTCGGCAAATTCATCCTGTGTCGAGACGGACTCGGCTTTGATGCCGAAGCTCTCGGCGTACTTGACATAATCCATCGGGTAGTCGAGCTCGCAGGCGATGTAACGCTCTTTGTACATGACTTTCTGGAGCTGGCGAATCATGCCGAGGCTCCGGTTGTTGACAATGAGCGAGATGATGGGCAGCTTGAGCCTTGCAATCGTGTAGAACTCGTTGCCCGTCATCTTGATGCCGCCGTCGCCGGCCACGTGGATGAGGCGGCGGTCTTTGCCGTAGTAGAGCTGCGCGCCCATGGCCGCGGGCAGGCCGAAGCCCATCGTGCCGAGGCCGCCCGAGGTCAGCCACGTGCGCGGCTCCTCAATGGCGAGATGCAGGGCCGCCCACATCTGGTGCTGGCCGACGTCAGTCGCATAGGCGTATTTTTTGCCCTGCGTCTGCAGCCTGACCTGATGCATCGCCCAAGGCACGGTCAGTCGGTTCTGGTGATAATCATAGGCATAGGCCTCACGCCATTTGTCAATCTGCGTCCACCAGTCCGTCAGGCCCGAGCTTGCATCGTGCTTCATCAGGAGGGACAAAATGACTTTCATATTGCCGGCAAGGCCAAGGCAGTTGGCGACGTTCTTATCGATTTCGGCAGGGTCGATGTCGATGTGGATGAACTTCGTGTTCTGCGTGTACTTGTCGAGATTGCCCGTCTGGCGGTCGGCGAAACGGCTGCCGATGGCGATGACGAGGTCAGCCGCACCAATCGCGTGATTTGCGGCTTTCTCGCCGTGCATGCCGGCAAAGCCCAGGGACTGCGGATGGGAGCGCGGGATGGCGCCAAGGCCCATGAGCGTATGGACGACCGGCAGATGATATTTCTCGATGAAGGCGATGACTTCTTTCGTCGCGCCGGCCGAGATAACACCGCCGCCGACAATGACGACTGGTTTTTTCGCCTTGACGATTTCGTCGGCTGCTTCCGCTGCACAAATCAGAAAGTCGGCGTCTGGCTGGCCGTGCTTTTCTTCTGGCAGAGGCTCCGGCTCGTAGTCGACATCCGCGAGGAAAATATCGCGCGGCACATCGATGAGCACAGGGCCGGGTCTGCCGTGGCGCGCAAGCGCAAAGGCCTTGCGCACGGTCGGCACGAGTTTCTTCGGGTCCTTGACCTTGAAATTGTGTTTTGTGATCGGCATGGTCACGTCGAGGATATCTGTTTCCTGAAAAGAATCCCGACCCATCATGGACGTATCGACCTGCCCCGTGATGGCCACGACCGGAATCGAATCCATGAAAGCCGTGGCGAGACCCGTGACGAGATTGGTCGCGCCCGGTCCTGATGTCGCGATGCAGACACCGACTTTGCCCGAAACGCGTGCATAGCCGTCAGCGGCATGTGCGGCATTTTGTTCATGGGTCACGAGAATTTCCCGAATATCGGGGTTCTCATAAAAAGCATCGTAAAGCGGCAGGATCATGCCGCCCGGATAACCGAAAACCGTATCCACGCCCTGTTCTTTGAGGCAGAGCGCCACGGCCTTTGCTCCTTTCATCGAATTCCCCCTCTGTCACTGCAAAAATCATGATGCGGCAGACAAAAGTCAAAGGCGTTCGCAGATGACTTTCGTGATTTCTTCGGTATTGGCCTTCTTGAAACCTTCCTTCCAAAGGTCCGGCGTGCGGTAGCCGTCGGCAAGCGCCTTATCGACAGCTGCTTCGATGGCCTTGGCTGCTTCTTCCTCATGCAGGGAGTAACGCAGCAGCATCGCAGCGGAAAGAATCGTGCCCATCGGGTTGGCGATGCCTTTGCCCGCGATGTCCGGGGCACTGCCGTGAATCGGCTCATAAAGGCTCGTGCTCGTGCCGATGGAAGCCGACGGCATCATGCCGATGGAACCGCCGATGACGGCAGCTTCGTCGGAAAGGATATCGCCAAACAGATTGCCCGTCACGATGACATCGAACTGCGTCGGATGAATGGCGAGCTGCATGGAGCAGTTGTCGACGTAGAGGTTGTTGAGCTCGACGTCTTTGTAGTTTTCGGCGACTTTTGCGACCGTACGGCGCCAGAGACGCGACGTAGCAAGGACGTTGGCCTTGTCGACGGACGTCACTTTGCCGCGGCGCAGACGGGCCGTCTCGAAAGCGAGCTTCGAAATGCGCTCGACTTCTGGAACGGAGTAGTTCTCGAGGTCCCAGGCACGCTCAGCACCGTTGTGCTGCTCGGATTCGCATTTATCACCGAAGTAGATGCCGCCGATGAGCTCACGCACGATGACGAGGTCAACGCCTTTGACGAGTTCCGGCTTGAGCGGGGAATACTCGACGAGGGCATCCGCGACTTTTACTGGACGCAGGTTGGCGTAAAGGCCGAGGTTCTTGCGCAGGCCGAGGATGGCTTTTTCAGGGCGCAGGGCCGGGTCGACATTGTCCCATTTGTCGCCGCCGACTGCGCCGAAGAGGACGCCGTCCGATGCCTTGCAGGCCTCGATCGTGTCGTCCGGCAGCGGCGTGCCGAATTTGTCATAGGCCGTGCCGCCGGCGTCTTTGTACGTATAGGAAAGGCCAAGGCCGAACTTTTCATCGGCTTTCTTGAGGACCTCTACTGCTGAATCCGTGATTTCTTTACCGATGCCATCGCCCGGGATGACTGTAATTTTATATGCCATATTGCTACCTTCTTTTTTTTGCCTTTTTGTTTGCCGTTATCTTTCTGCCAATACGATACGCGAAAGGAATGCCCTTTCCTTCTATTATATATAGAAGGAAACAGAGCATTCCCGGCGCAGTCTTTAAGCCTGCTGGCTCTTGATGTAGTTAATCAGGCCGCCGGCTTTGGCGATATCCTGAACGAAGCCCGGCAGCGGATGTGCGTGGAACACATCGCCCGTCGTCAAGTCTTCGATGACGCCCGTTGCCGTATCCACGCGCAGTTTGTCGCCGGCCTTGATTTTCTCGACTTCATCGCCGATTTCGAGCAACGGCAGGCCGATGTTGATGCCGTTGCGGTAGAAAATGCGCGCGAAGCTCGCGGCAATGACCACAGGGATGCCCGAAGCTTTGATGGCCACCGGTGCATGTTCACGCGAGGAGCCGCAGCCGAAGTTGCGGCCGCCGACCATGATGTCGCCTTCTTTGACGTTTTTGGCAAAACTCTCGTCGATATCGACCATGCAGTGCGTAGCAAGTTCTTTCGGGTCAAATGTATTGAGGTAGCGTGCCGGAATAATGACATCCGTGTCGATGTTATCTCCGTAGCGCCATACTTTACCTTCGTGTTTCATGTTACTTTACCTCCTCCGGTGTAGCGATGCGTCCAAGGATTGCACTCGCGGCAGCGACATGCGGGCCGGCGAGGTAAACTTCACTGTCGACATGGCCCATGCGGCCGCGGAAGTTGCGGTTCGTCGTTGAAACGCATTTTTCACCAGCGGCGAGGATGCCCATGTAGCCGCCGAGGCACGGGCCGCAGGTCGGCGTCGAGACAGCGCAGCCCGCATCGATGAATACATCGATATAGCCGCGTTTCATCGACTCTTTGTAAATGGCAGGGCTGCCCGGGATGACGATGCAGCGCACGCGGTCAGCGACTTTGTGGCCATCGAGGATGGAAGCTGCGATTTCCATATCTTCAAGACGGCCATTCGTGCACGAACCGATGATGACCTGGTCGATCGCAATCGGCTCTTTGATATCTTCAACGCGCTTCGTGTTGCCCGGCAGATGCGGGAAAGCGACGACCGGCTTGAGCTCGGAGAGATTGATTTCGACCGTGCGGCAGTACTCGGCGTCATCGTCGGCAGCGACCGGCTCATACGGCTTCTTGACGCGGCCGTCGACATAAGCCTTCGTGATTTCGTCGAACGGGAAAATACCAGCCTTGCCGCCCGCTTCAATGGCCATGTTCGAGATGGTCAGACGGTCCGTCATCGTCAGGGCCTTGACGCCCGGGCCGGCAAATTCGAGGGATTTATAGAGAGCACCGTCGACGCCGATCATGCCGATGAGCGTCAGGATGACATCTTTGCCGTTGATATCGGCTGGCTTCTCGCCCGTCAGATAGACCTTGATGGCCTCCGGTACTTTGAACCAGGCCTTGCCCGTGGCCATGGCAGCACCGAGGTCCGTCGAGCCTACGCCCGTGGCAAATCCGTTGACTGCACCATACGTGCACGTATGGGAGTCCGCGCCAATCGTCAGCATGCCCGGAGCGACAATGCCCTTCTCCGGCAGAATGACGTGCTCGATGCCAACGCGGCCCTGCTCGAAGTAATTGACAATGTCGTATTTATGTGCAAAGTCGCGTACGGCCTTGGCCAGTTCTGCCGACTTGATGTCCTTGGCCGGCTGGAAATGGTCCGGTACGAGTGCAATTTTCGTGCGGTCAAAGACGGGGCGGCCGATTTCCTCAAATTTCTTGATGGACGGCGGCGCCGTGATATCGTTGGCGAGTACCATATCGAGATTGCAGGTCACGAGCTGTCCGGCTTTCACGGAATCGAGGCCGGCGTGTTTCGCGAGGATTTTCTCGCTCATAGTCATACCCATAGTATGCCCTCCTAATATTTATATGTATGCTTCTTCAGCATACTCAGTTATTGGAAAAAACTTCCCCGACGTATAATTCGCCGGGGAAGCGTTTATTTCCTGTTCAATTGAACGGTATAAAATCAGTCTTTGGAGAGATCTGCACCGTCTTTGAGCCACGGCATCATAGCGCGCAGTTCCTTGCCGACCTTCTCGATCGGATGCTCTGCATGGAGACGGCGCTCCATGAGGAAGTTTACGCGGCCAGCAGCCTTGTTCTCAAGCAGCCAGTTGCGGGCAAACGTGCCGTCCTGGATCTCTTTGAGGACTTTCTTCATTTCTTTCTTCGTGTCTTCCGTGATGATGCGCGGGCCAACCATGTAATCGCCATACTCAGCCGTATCGGAGCAGGACTGACGCATCTTCGTGAAGCCGCCTTCGTAGCAGAGGTCAATGATGAGCTTCATCTCATGGAAGCACTCGAAGTATGCCATCTCTGGCGGATAACCTGCCTCAACGAGGACTTCGAAGCCCGTCTGCATCAGCTGGCAAACGCCGCCGCAGAGGACAGCCTGCTCGCCGAACAGATCTTCTTCCGTCTCATCACGGAACGTCGTCTCAAGAGCGCCGGAACGCAGAGCGCCGAGGCCCTTCGTGTATGCCAGCGTGATGTCGCGGCATTTGCCCGTAGCATCCTGATAGATAGCAAATACTGCCGGAACGCCGGAACCTTCCGTGAACGTGCGGCGAACGAGATGGCCCGGGCCTTTCGGAGCAACCATGAAGACATCGACATCAGCCGGCGGAACGATCTGCTGGTAATGGATGTTGAAGCCATGTGCAAAGGCGAGAGCACTGCCCGGTTTGAGGTTCGGGGCAATTTCTTTCTTGTAGACATCAGCCTGCTTCTCATCCGGAATCAGGAACATCGTGATATCAGCCTGTTTAACAGCCTCAGCGACCGTGTAAACCTTCAGGCCGTGTTCCTCAGCAACTTTCTTGGATTTGGAGCCTTCATACAGACCAACGATGACGTTTGCACCGCTGTCCTTCAGGTTCAGTGCATGGGCATGGCCCTGGCTGCCATAACCGATGATGGCGATCGTTTTGCCATTCAGTACATCCCAGTTTGCATCCTGCTCATAGTAAGTTTTTGCCATAATACTCTCTCTCCTCACAATGTTCATAGATGGTATGCTCACCGCGTTCCAATGCTATCAGGCCGGTGCGTATGACTTCGGCAATCCCGTAAGGCTTTACGAGTCTGAGGAAAGCCGTGACCTTGTCATCGCTGCCCGTAATCTCGAAGACGAGTGTCGTCGATTCGACGTCAACGACATGAGCCCTGAAAAGCTCTGCCATCTTCAGGATATCGAGGCGGTTGTTGTCATCCGCCTTGACCTTTATTAGTGTCATCCCGCGGCACACAGCGTTTTTGGCATCCAGCCGCTGTACAGCGCGGACCACCGGCATCTTCTCGAGCTGCTTAATCATCTGCTCGATGAGATTTTCATCACCGTGCACAACAATCGTGATGCGCGAAAAATCCGGTGTTTCCGTAACGCCCACCGACAAACTGTCGATGTTGAACTCGCGTCTGGAAAACATGCTTACAACGCGGACAAGAACACCAGTCTGGTTTTCGACAAAGACCGATAAAACGTGTTCCATGGTTTTCATCTCCTCCCAGAAGTGTTACAGCACAATCATTATATCATGGATGTCTTGCGCTTTCAATGTGTAACGCTGTAAACATGTATACATTATTACTCTATGTACAGATTTTGTCAACATGTTTTTGTAACTTTTTTTAGATTTTCTCGAAAAAATTGTGTCATTACTCCGTTTACAATAGACATCGAACCGGTTGCCTATTGTTCATATTGGATTCTTGTCCATTGGCACAAGAGTCTGTCGGGATTTCGTCACTCCGCATGATTTGCAAAAGAATTTTTGTCCACTCTTATATACTGTATCCACATATGACATATGCTATAATGGAGATACTGCCAAAAAGCCCCTGCGGAAATATTTGCCGCAGGAGCCAAATTATCGAAAAAATCAATGGAAAGGATCATATATTTATATGAAGAAAACGACCTGCACTTTGCCGCATCCGGAGATTCTCGCGGAAATCACGGAGCCGCTGCTGCGCTGGTATCACGCGCAGGAAAAGGAGCGCGCGCTGCCGTGGCGCGAGGAAGTGACGCCGTATCACACGTGGCTTTCGGAAATCATGCTGCAGCAAACACGTGCTTCGGCAGTCATCCCCTACTATCACCGCTTTCTTGAGGCCCTGCCGGACATCAAGGCTCTGGCTGCCTGCGATGACGAACTCCTCATGAAGCTCTGGCAGGGACTTGGCTACTACAGCCGCGCGCGCAATCTCAAAAAAGCAGCCATCGAAATCACGGCGCAGTATGACGGGCAGATGCCTGCAGATTTCCAAAAGCTTCTCGCCCTGCCGGGCATTGGCCGCTATACGGCCAGTGCCATTGGCTCCATCGCCTTCGGTCTGCCGCTGCCCGCGGTCGATGGCAATATCCTGCGCGTCGTGATGCGCGTACTTGCCTGCCGCGAGGATATCGCCAAAGATACGACGAAGCGCGCCGCAGAAGCCGCCCTTGCCCCGCATTATCCCGAAGGGCATGAGGCCGGAGCCCTCAATCAGGCGTTCATGGACCTCGGTGCGACCGTCTGCCTGCCCCATGGCACACCGCACTGCGAGAGCTGCCCGCTCGCCCGGCTCTGCCTTGCCCACGATGCAGGCTGCGAGCAGGAACTTCCCATCAAAATCATCAAGAAAAAACGCCGCGTGGAAAAACTCACCGTCCTCGTGCTGCGTCAGGGAAAAAACATCGCCCTGCACAAACGCCCCGCCCAAGGCCTGCTCGCGGGACTCTGGGAATTCCCGAATGTCAGCGGCCATCTGTCCGCAGAGGAAGTCACCGAAAAACTCAAAGCCCATGGTTTGACACCGATTCGCATCCAGAAACTGCCTGATGCCAAACATATCTTCTCACATGTCGAATGGCAGATGCAGGCCTTCCGGATTGACCTTGCCGAGCCAGCCGAACCGGCGGATTTCACTGTCATGGAACATCATGATGAGCTCATCTGGGCGTCGCCGCAGGAACTCGCTGACATTTACAGCATCCCCTCGGCCTTCCAGTACTTCCTGCCCATCATCTAAATCTATCTCGATAGCCTAACTAGAACGAAAAAACCTCAGCCACATGGTGTGTGACTGAGGTTTTTTCATTATCGTCTGAATCCAACGATTCATAAATCAGCTGTTCAATGGAAAGAACTGCAGGATGCAGAAGAGGACAAAACCGATGCCGGCACCGACGATGGAACCGTTCATACGAATCCACAAAAGGTCGGGCTCAACTTTGTCGTAGACGAGATGATTGAGCTGTTCGTCGGTCAGACGCGACAGTACGTTCTCCACGACGACGCCGACTAAGGTCTGCGCATGAAGGGCAGAACGCGCGATGAGGTCATAGAGGAAGTGTCCGACCGTATGACGAAGTTCGTCATCTTCCTGCAGCAGGTGCAGGCCGCGATCGTATTCTTCTTCGATGATATCGGCCAGACGGCTGCGCAGTACGGGCAAATGCTCTTCGACGGCATCAACCTTGCGGGCCGCATCGGCGTCAAAATGCGCGCGCATATGGGCTGCTGCCCTCGCCACGGCTTCCTCGATAGGCAGTTCCGCCACGAGGCTGTCGCGCAGCTCATGCACGAGCTGATGAAATTCCGGTTCGGCATTGAGCACGGCCGCTTTTTCATAGAAGAGTTCCAGCATTTCCTGCTGCAGATGCGAATCGCGCGTGCCGAGCTCCTTGAGCATATTCACGAGCTGCTTCTGCATGATTTTCGCGGCATCCTCGAGGTTGACGAGGTCCATGGCCTCGGCCAGGCCCGTCAAAAACAGGGCCAGTGTGCTCTTGGCCTTTTCCTTCTCGTAGCGTTCGAGCATTTCCTGAATTGCCTTGGCTGTCTCCGGTTTTTCTGCCTGTACGCAAAGGTAGGCGGACAGCTTGGCGAGGAAATCCTTGTCGCGGCCGCTCTGCTGCAGCCAGCCGCCGATGCTTGCAAAGAGCGTCTCCGGCTCCATCGTCTGCAGGCGGCGGCGCAGTTCTGCTGCAATCTCCATGGCTTTTTTCTCGCTGTCTTTGCGCAGCAAAAAGCCGCGGGCATAATGATAGAGCTGATGCGAGACCTTATCGCGCGTATCCTTCTCACTGAGCCACTGCATGAGCATCGGCATCAGGTGCAGGCGTTCCAGATGGCGGAACACCTTGCGCCGCGAGAAGAATTCTTTCTGCACCATCGTCACTGAGGCCTTGATGAAGGACTGACGGCGCCTTGGCAGAATGGCCGTGTGATACGGAAAGCCCAGAGGCTTCTTGAAAAGCGCCGTGACGGCGAACCAGTCCGCGATGCCGCCGACAAGAGCGGCCTCAGCGCAGAACAGGAAGCCCGAGACAACGACAGAAGTTTTCATCTGCAGGTGCAGGAACAGTGCGCAGAGGAACACAATGAAGGCGAAAAAGAGCACACGGTCCGCCTTGTTCCATGTCTTTTTACTCATACGCCCCACACCCTTTCTGCGGCCCAGACCAGCACGTAAAGCCCCATGCCGACAAGAGAGCCGACAATCGAGCCGTTGATGCGGATCATCTGCAAATCGTCCTGGACCTTGTCCTCGACAAATTCCACCAAAGCATCGTCACTGAATTCTGCCAGGCGTTCACGGATGAGCCCTGGGATGAGCTCATGGTGTTTTTCCAGCTCGCTTTCGAGGAAGTCCTTCATGAATTTGTCAAAGCGGTGCTGCCACGGCTTCGATGAGACGAACGTATCGATGCGCTTCTCGATGAAATCATGAAGGTGCGGCAGCCAGAACGGATTTTCCCCCTTGAGATTCTCATTGAGCCAGCGGGCCAGCAGGCCTTCGATGTCGGCCTGTGACAGCCACTTTTCCTTCCATTCGGCCAGCACATGGCGCAGCGATTCATCACGGCTGAACGCAAGAATCATGCTCTCAAAGCCGGCCTTGAGTCTGCCATAGCTTTCCGTCTGCTCGCTCAAGAGGTCCTTGAGGCCCTTCTGCGCTTTTTCATTGAAAATGCGCAGGATTTCCTTGTCGTCGAGGCCGAGCGCCGACAGCACAAAAGCGCGTCCGGCGGATTCACCTTCATACTCCTCACGCAGTGTCTTGATATTGTCGAGCAGGACCTGCTGCATGGCTGGCGACATCAGCACCTGTTCGCCGATGCTCAGCGTACTGTGCAGGATGCGCTTCGTATGGCGTTCCTCGCCGAGCATGCGCACGAGCTCCAGGAGAATATTCTCGAGGGCCAGCCCCTTGAGGCCTTCGCGCACGGCAGGAGCGAGTTCTTTCGCGATGCTCTCGCTGTCGAGGTCGTTGACAATCTTTAGGACGACGGCATCGACGACATCCATGACGCCCTCGCGGCCGCCGCGGTGTTCGAGATAGTCGACAAGCAGTCCCGCCGTATCCTGCTCACGGATGACACGCATGATGTTTTCCGTGCTCAGGAGATCTTCGCTGGCAAATGTCACGATGGCATCCATGATGCGTCCGCGGTTGCGGCGCAGCACATCCGTGCGGTACGAGATGCCCAGCGGCTTCCTAAAAAGTGCCGTGACAGCAAACCAGTCGGCCAGACCGCCGATTGTCGCAGCCAAAAAGCCGTGATGAAAGAGCCCCATGGCAAAACTGGAGCCGCCCGCGGCAAGCGTGCCGAGGAAACCGGCCGCGCTGATGCCGAGTGCCAGATTCGCCTTATTTTTCTTCTGCAACCTTCACACCTCAGATTCTGGCGACGAGATCCTTGAGATATTTCTTGAACGGACCGCCCAGGTCCTTGCGGCGCAGGGCAAATTCCACCGTGGCCTTGAGGAAGCCGAGTTTGTCGCCAAGGTCGTAGCGCTTGCCCTCAAAGTCATAGGCATAGACTGGCTGCTGGCGCGCCAGTTCCTTTAACGCATCGGTGAGCTGGATCTCGCCGCCCTTGCCGGGTGCCGTATGCTCAAGGATGCCAAAGATTTCCGGACGGATGATGTAGCGGCCGAGCACAGCCATGCGGCTCGGCGCTTCTTCTAACGAAGGCTTCTCAATCATGTCGCGCACGCGCATGAGGCGCGGATTGTCCGTCTTGTCGCCGGCGACAATGCCATACGACGAGACTTTCTCATCGGGCACGACCTGACAGCCGAGTACGGAACCGCCCGTCTGATTGTAGATATCGATGAGCTGCTTCAGTGCCGGTTTTTCCGGACTGTAGACAACATCATCACCTAAGAGTACGGCAAAAGGCTCATCCCCCATGAACGCTTTTGCACAGAGAATCGCGTCGCCGAGGCCGCGCATGTAGCGCTGACGGATATAGTGGATGCGGATATTCGCCGTGTCCTGCACCATCTTCAAGAGGTCGAGCTTGCCCTTTTTCTTGAGTTCTGCCTCAAGCGTCGGCGCCGAATCAAAATGGTCTTCAATGGCGCGCTTGCCATGGCCGCTGACGATGAGGATTTCCTCAATGCCGCTCTGGAGTGCCTCTTCGACGATGTACTGGATGGTCGGTTTATCGACAATTGGCAGCATCTCCTTCGGCGTGGCTTTCGTCGCCGGCAGGAAGCGTGTCCCGTAGCCAGCTGCCGGAATAACGGCTTTTCTGATTTTCTGCATGGTAAAATTCCCCTAACATCTTTATTTGGCAGTCCCCCCTGCCAGAGTTGCATACTTATATATTATACACGAAAACCGCCTTTTCCTGCTATAAAAAAGAACGCCTAATGTCACTGCTGACCATCAGGCATTCAATTTGTAAAAAACGTTGTGTTCTTTTAGTCTTTTTTATGGAAAATCCACAGGTAAGCGGCGAAGTCCGTGTCGATTTTCGGCACTTCGATGCCGCTGTACATGAGTTCATCGCCGTAGAACGACTTGCCCTCAAGGCTCAGGCTCTTGCTGCCCGCGCCGTCATGCGACAGCCCCTTAGCAGGGATGTACGTGCTGACTTCGTAAAGTGCGTCTTCGTTAAGCGACTGCAGCTTCAGCGTGCGGATCTCCGTGGCCGGTGTCGCGAGCGTCTTGAAATAGACGAGCACGATTTCTCTGCTGTCTTTGCTGACAAACTCCCAGGCCGTCTCATTGCCCTTGCCGTCAAACGGAGTCAGCAGGCGGTAGAAATGACCGAGCTGCATCGTCGGGCGGATTTTCTTGTAGAGTTCGACGTGGCTGCGGACTTCTGCTTTTTCTTCGTCGCTCATGCGCGTGATGTCAAGCTCGTAGCCGTAACACCCCATCATGGCGGCAAAAGCGCGCGTCTGCATCGGCGTCACGCGGCCGACCTGATGGTTTGGCGTAACCGAGACATGTGCCCCCATCGTGATGGGCGGGAACACAAGGCTCGTGCCGCTCTGGATGGATAGACGGCAGATGGCGTCCGTATCATCACTCGTCCACGTCTGCGGCATATAGTAGAGCATGCCCGCATCAAAGCGTCCGCCGCCGCCCGAACAGCTCTCAAAAAGAACGTCCGGATGCGTCTGCGTGATGCGTTCGAGCACGTCGTAGAGGCCGAGCACAAAGCGCGTGCGCACCTCGCCCTGACGCTCGGGCGGCAGTTTGGCCGAGAACGCGTCCGTCAGATGGCGGTTGAAATCCCATTTGACATAGTCAATCGGCGCATTGTCGAGGATGGTGCAGACAGAATCGACAACGTAATCGCGGACATCCGCACGCGAAAAGTCAAGCACGAGCTGATGGCGGCTGAACGTATAAGGATAGTCCGGAGCCTTCAGAGCCCAGTCCGGATGCGCACGGTAAAGGTCCGAATCAACGGAAATCATCTCCGGCTCGAACCAAAGGCCGAACTTCAGGCCGCGCTTATGCGCGCTTTCCGCCACGCCGGTAAGGCCGCCCTTGAGTTTTTCCGTATTGACTTTCCAGTCGCCGAGGGAACTGTTGTCGTCCTCACGCTTGCCGAACCAGCCATCGTCGAGTACCATGAGCTCAAGGCCGAGGTCCTTGGCGCAGGCGGCAAGATTGTCCATCTTCGCATCGTCAAAGTCAAAATACGTCGCTTCCCAGTTATTGACAAGAATCGGGCGCACTTCGTCGCGGAACCTGCCGCGCACGATGTGATGGCGCACGACTTCGTGGAAGGCCTGACTCATGCCGTTAAGGCCGGCATCACTGTAAACTAGCAGGGCCTCCGGCGTCTGGAAGGATTCGCCCGGCTCGAGGTGCCAGCGGAATTCAAACGGGTTGATGCCGCCGACAACACGCGTCGTGCCAAACTGCTCGACTTCGGTCTTCAGCGAGAATTCGCCGCTCCAGACGAGGCTGAAGCCGAGGACCTCGCCGCTCGTCTCGCCGGCATCACGGCGCAGCAGCGCGAGGAAAGGCGAAGCCTGATGCGAGCTTGAGCCGCGGCGGCTCGCCGTCTCCTCAATGCCGTGCATGAGCGGCACACGTTCGAGCGTTCGTTCGGCCGCGTGGCCGCCCCAGAGATTCAGGCGGTCGTAGTCGTGGTCCGGCAGGTCCATGGCAAAGCTGGCAGCATTCAGGAGGTCAAGCGCCTCTTTGCCGCTGTTATAGAGACGTGCACTGCGCGCGATGACATAGGCCTCCGCAAAAATCGTGTAAAGAAGGTCGACAGCAAGTTTCCCCTGCGAATCTTCAAGATGCACGGTCAGCGTCTCTGCCTCATCATCGGCGGCATACGAAGCCGGCAGTCCCTGAAGCTGCGGTTTGCCCTTGGCAATTTCATAGCTTTGGTAAAAAAGCTCCGTAGTCGTCGTGCCATCGGCTAAACGCACCTCATACGCGGGGATGCGGAAATCCGTATGGCCGTAGGCAGGATATTCCTGCGGCAGCACGTCAAGCGAGAACGTACGCTCGTTTTCATAAGCAGCCGGCTGCGGCGAGAAGCCGCGGTCGATTTCCTGGAACGGACGGCTGTCGCGGAACGCGCACAGGCGTCTGCCGAAATAGCGGTGCATGAGATAGCGTCCGCGCACGATCTGCAGGACATAACTGATATGTTCATTGCTCAGGTGAAAAACGCCTGTTTTTTCATCAAACTGAATCATTGGTTATCTTATCCCTTCCGGCTCACTCAGATGCCCTTGAAGAAGAACGAGAAATGCTTCGTCTCATTTTTGACTGTGTATTCCGGCAGTATAGGAGCGCCCCACGTATTGTCGCCGCCGACGCCGCACTGGCCGAGCGAAGCGCGCAGATACGTATGGTGCACTTCCGGCAGGTCATAGGCATGACGGGCATTCTCGAGCTCATGAGCCGTGTACGGCAGTGCCGAAGCGGCGAACGGCGTTTCATCCATCGAAAGGCGCAGGCCGCGGCCGCGGTTGTCTACGGCTTCAATCCAACGCACGCCATCGTGGTTGCCCGTTTCCTGCGGCAGCAGATACGGCTCGACCTCATCTTTGGCCGTCGTCTCGTAGATGCCGAGTTTGACACCGCGCTGACGGTCAGCGTAGTTATCGAGCGGACCATAGCCGTAGAAGCGGACCTTATCGTAGTCAGCCGGCAGCGTGAAGAGCATCGCGAAATCGGGGATTTCCGGCAGACCCTCGACTTTGTCGTAGTCGAGCTCGACCTTGACTGAACCATCGCGCGTGACCGTATACGTCATGCTGCAGATGGCAGCCGGCTGCGTAGCCAGTTCGTACGTAAAGCGCAGTTTAATGAAGGAAGCATCGTATTCTCTCTGGCCGAGCTGACCGAACCAGTCAAATTCCTGCCAATTGCCCTCTTCATCCATCAGTTCTTTCTTGATGCAGCGGCGGTAAAGGCTGGCGAGCTTCCACTGGGCCACAGCAAAGTCGCGGCGGGAGCCATAGTCATTGTCAACCGGTGCACGCCAGAACGATGGTTTCGGTGCCTCTTCGATGAGCTCGACGCCGTTGTACTTATACGAAGTCAGATTGCCAAACGCACTGGAGAACATGATTTCAAAGCCTACGCCGCGCACGCCGAGGTTGATATCGCCATGGACGATGTGCAGCGGTTTTTCCGGACGCGTCTCCAGCGGCATATTCGGCGTATAGTGGAACTCGCGCGTGTCATTGCGGAGTTCTGCCGCTTCGACGATGGCCTGCGGCTCCGGCACCTCGACCTCGTCGACCTGCCATGTGCCCTGGCCAAAGGCGACTTCAAAGCCCTGTTTTGCCCAGAGCGTATCTTCCTTGAGACGCAGCGATGCCGTGACCGTCTCTTCGCCGGCCCCTGTGATGGGCAGGTCCTCCAGAGCGACTTCGCCCGACTCCCCCGGCTTGATGTCCGGCGCATAGCGATGGTCTTCCCAGATTTTCTCGCCGTCAAGCTGTACCGTGAGGTAAAGCTCGTATTCTGAGACATTCGTAAAGAGGCTCTTGTTGTGAATGGTCACTTTATCGGCCTCGACGTCCAGCGTGAAATTCTGATAGTTGAATTTGACTTCCTGCATCTTCGTCGTCAGGCTGCGGTCCGCAAAGACGATGCCATCGCCGCTGAAGTTGCCATCATTCGGACGGTCGCCAAAGTCGCCGCCATAACCATAGGCATCCTTGCCGTAGCGGTCTTTATGCCAGATGGCCTGGTCGACAAAATCCCAAATGAAGCCGCCCTGATACAGGGGCTCTTCGTCCGTGAGGTCCGTGTATTTATGCATGCCGCCGATGCTATTGCCCATGGCGTGCGTGTATTCGCAGCAGATGAACGGCTTGTCGCGGTGTTCGGCGAGGAATTTCTTGATGTCGGCAACCGGCGGATACATCTGACTTTCCATGTCGCTCGTGCCGTTGTAGCGGCGGTCCCAGAAAATATTCTCATAATGGACCAGGCGCGTCGGGTCTGCATGACGGAAATACTCACTCATCTCATAGAGGTCCTTGCCGCCGCACGACTCATTGCCGCACGACCAGATGAGGATGGCCGTATGATTCTTGTCGCGTTCGAACATGGATTTAGCACGGTCGAGGATGATGTCCTGCCATTCCTCATGGTCATTCGGCAGCGTCTCGTCGATGATATCGCGTTTGCCGTTGCGCATCCACGTACCATGGGTCTCGAGGTTCGTCTCATCGATGACATAGAGGCCATAGCGGTCGCAGAGATCATAGATATAGCTCGAGTTCGGATAATGCGAGCAGCGCAGGGCATTGATATTGTGCTGTTTCATGATGATGATATCCTGCTCGATTTCAGCAGGATCGATGGCGCGTCCGCGGTAGCAGTCAAACTCATGGCGGTTCGTGCCCTTGAAGACAATGCGTTTGCCGTTGAGCTTCATGAGGCCGTCTTCCATGCGGAATTCACGGAAACCAATGTTCTGCTGGATGACTTCCTGCAGATGGCCCTCCTCATCCTCTACCGTAATGATGGCACGGTAAAGATTCGGATGTTCTGCACTCCAGAGTTCGATGCCCTCGACTTCCGCCTCAAACGAAGAGGTCAGGCCCTCGACTTCCTGCAGTTCCGAAAGATAGCAGTCCTCATTGAAAGTAGCATCGAAGAGTTCAATGCGCACTTTATGTGCGGCCGGATTGTTCCACTTCATGTCGAGATGGAGCTTGCCGTCCTTGTAATCGTGAATCGGCTGGGCCGTGACGCGCAGGTCCTCAAGGTGCATCTTCGGTTTCGTGTAGAGCAGCACTTCGCGGAAAATGCCCGAGAAACGCCAGAAGTCCTGGTCCTCCAGCCAGCTGCCCGAGCTGAAGCGGAAGACCTGCAGAGCCAGGCGGTTCGTGCCTTCCTTGAGATACGGCGTGAGGTCAAAGTCCGACGGCGTAAAGGAATCCTCGCTGTAACCGACATACTGGCCGTTGAGGTAAACGGCTACGGCCGACTCAACGCCCTGCAGGGAGAGCACGGCGTTGTCCCAGCCGTCCGGCAGGATGAAATCCTTGACATACGAACCGACTGGATTATCGCGTTTCGGCACCTGGCCCGGATGAACGACTTCATGGCCGTCCCACGGATAAACCTGATTCGTGTACTGCGGTACGCCATGACCTTCCATCTGCCAATGCGCCGGCACGCGGATGGTCTCCCAGCCGCTCACATCATAATCCGGCTGTTCAAACCCCTGCGGACGTGCAGCAAGGTTGCGCGCATAATGGAAATACCAGAGACCGTTGAGGCTGCGGCGCAGCGAAGAGACGCCGCTGGCCAGCTCCAGCGCATCGGCATAAGCGACGTGGTCGCTGTGTGCCGGCAGGCGGTTCTCGGCAAAATACGATGGATCGGCTAAACGATCGACAGTGAACATCAAAATTCCTCCCTTATATGAATCCTACCTCGAAAATATCCTACTATATATATATTCGTCCTTTTTGAGATTTTCCCTCGTAAAGGGCATGAAAAAAGGCCGCTGTACCATTTCAGGTACAACGGCCTCTTACTGGTCAAATGAATGAAAGATTCAGATTTGGCCGTATGATATTTGACTTTCTGCGATTATTTGCTGAGCTGATCCCATTTCTCTTCGAGCTCGCGGACAATGCGTGCATGCTCTGCTTCAGTCAGCGTAACTTTTGCACGATAGATAAACGTCGAGAGAATCAGGAGGACGATTGGGCCAGCGAACATAACGAGCTGGAAGTGGAACAGGGCATCCGGCGTGATATCCGCAGCGGAGGCACCGCCCGTCATGCCGACCCAGACAGCGACCAGGCCGATGATGCCGCTCGAAACAGCACCAGCGAATTTATCAACGAGAGGACGTACGCAGAGGCAGACAGCTTCATCGCGGTGGCCAATCTTAAGCTGGCCATACTCGACAGAGTCCGTAATCGTCATGAGGACAACGAGGAAGACAAGCGGCTGCGGCAGAGCGAAGAGGCCTGCACCGATAAGAGCCATCGTGACATTCGTGCCGGACAGCGCGTAAATGATGAGCGCTACGAGCATGATGCCAACCGATGCGAAGAAGAGTTTGCGGCGGCTGAATTTCGACGTGAGAGCTGGGAACAGGGCAACAGCGATCAGGCCGATGACCGTGTTGATGACACCGAGGATGGAGAATTTCGTAGCATCGCCGATGACATAGATGAAGTAATAGAGGTTGAAGTTGTTGACGACGTTGATGCCGATACCATAAACGAGGTATGCGATAGCCGTCCACATGAGCTGGTCGTTCTGCGTCAGGACTTTGAATACGTCTTTTGCGGAAGTCTCCGTCTTGTTCTCACGAAGAGCACTGTCCTGCTCATGCGTGCCAAGGCCGAGGATGATAGCACCGAGCGTTGCGATACCGCCGCCGATGCAGGCGAATGCGAACCAGCCAGTTGGGTCACCGGCACCGCCGTTCTGATTCAGCGAGAAGTAAAGGACAATCGGCATGACGATGACCGTGACGAGGTTGGCACCGAAAACGGAACCGATACGGGCAATCGTAGCCGTGATATCACGTTCATGGGAATCAAAGGAAAGAGCCGGAATCATGGACCAGATAGCGACATCCTTAGCGCTGTAGAAGATATCCATGATGAAGTAAACGATGGCGAACAGGATGAGGTACAGCGTCGGGTTCGTGACCGTCAGGCCGCCAAAGTCCGTGAACAGCAGTGCCAGCGTGATGGCTGCAACGAAGGCGCCAACGATGACCCAGGGTTTAAAACGGCCCCAACGGGTTTTCGTCTTATCGATGAGGTTGCCGATGAACGGATCGACGAACAGCTCCAAGATACGGAGTACGAGGATGATCGTCGTAACGATGCCGATCATGTAAGCATCATGACTCGGGCTGTCCGAATGGAACAGGTTACTCGTGACGAAGATCATGAAATAAGTACCGATCATGGCGTAGAAGACGTCATGACCAAACGTGCCGCACGCATAGCAGATGCGCTGCAGTAATTTGCTATTCATTATGAATGCCTCCCCAGAAATTTATATCCCCTATTCGCGATCAAGCTTTGACTGTATTGATGTAAGCGATGATGCCATCGGCAATCGTGTCAAGCGATGCGCCCTTGCTCGTGTTGACCACGAGGTCATAGTTGGCACCGTCGCCCCAGGTCTGACCCGTGTAGTAGTTGTAATAACGGGCACGCTTTGCGTTCTCCTGGTTGAGTTCTTTGAGGCTCTTGCCTTCGTAAACCGTCTTGCCGCGTTTTTCACGGTACTCATCGTCAGCGCAGACGAAGATGTCGAAGTGATTATCGTTGTTGCGCAGAGCATAATCAGCGCAGCGGCCGAGGAAGATGCACGAACCATCTTCAGCAATCTTGCGAATGACAGCAGACTCACTCATGAACATGCCCTGGCTCGACTCACCCATGTGTGTACCGAACGAATGGAACGGAATAAAGCTCATAGACAGCGGCTTTACCGTGTTCTCCATCTCAAGGAGCTCATCCTCGCTGAGGTCATGGATGCCAAGCTTGGCTGCAGCGAGATGTACGAGCTGACGGTCGTAAAGCTTGACATTCAGCTTCTTGGCCAGGATGCCAGCCAGCTCACGTCCACCCGCACCATACTGACGGCTGATCGTGATGACGAGATTCTCTTTCATGGTTGATTTCCCCTTTCAAAGCGTAAACGTTTTCACTGTTGTTCCGAAAGACATCCCCTGACAGATGGAAGAAAAAAATAATCGGGATAAGTTCTTAGCGCTGCCTTATTGTCTTTTACTTGAACTCTAGCAAACGTTTTCTTTTGTTTACAGTTTGTATTATACGCTATTAAATAATAAAAAGCAAGAGGGTTTTTAGGATTTTTTCTTTTTTATTTTTTTTTCAAAATTGTATAGACAAATCCTATATGACAATAAAAAACAGAGATATAAGGTAAACGTATACCCTATATCTCTGTTAATTTGTCTGACTTATCTTATTTTGCCATCAGTTTCGCTACTTTATTGGCAAAATCGACCGGATTCTCCGGCAGAATGCCCTCAATCAGCAGAGCCTGCGTGTAGAGAAGGTCGCAGTAATCTTTGAACTCCTGGCTGTCCTTGCCCGCTTCGTGCAGCTCCTTGAGACGGCTGAACAGCTCATGATGCGGGTTGATTTCGAGGATGCGTTTTGCCTTGAACAGCGGATTCTTCATCTGCGAGAACGTCTGCTCCATCGAGAGCGACGGGCCGGCTTCGTCAGCTACAAGGCAGACAGCACTCGATTTGAGGCGTGAGGAAACCTTGACATCCTCTACCTTATCGCCGAGGGCTGCCTTGATGTCCTTCATGAGGTCGCTGTTGTCCTTCTGGATTTCCTCGGTTTCCTTCTTGACTTCCTGGCTCTCGGCATCGTCGAGGCCAAGGTCGCCGCGGCTGATGGAATGGAACGGCTTCTCCTCATACTGATGAATCGTCTCGATGGCGAACTCATCCACAGGGTCGAGGAGATACAGGACCTCAATGCCCTTATCGCGCAGCGTCTCCATCTGCGGCAGGTGCTCGATGGTCTCTTTATCCTTGGCCGTTGCATAGTAAATCTTCTTCTGGCTCTCCGGCATGCGCTCGACATATTCCTTGAGCGTGACGAGCTTGTCTTCCTTCGAGCTCATGAAAAGCAGCAGGTCCTTGAGCTTGTCCACCGTATCCGACGAACCGCTGTAGATGCTGTTATAGACACCGATTTTCAGGGATTTGCCGTACTCATTCCAGAACTTCTCGTACCATTCGCGGTCATTCTTGAGCTTGCGCGCGAGTGTCTTCAGGACGTTCTTCTCAAGGGCGCGGCCAATCAGCTTAAGTTCACGGCTCTGCTGCAGGAGCTCACGAGAGATGTTGAGCGAGAGGTCCGGCGAATCGACAAGGCCCTTCATGAAGCGCAGATAGTCCGGCAGCAAATCCTTGCACTTATCCATGATGAAGACATGGCGGCTATAGAGCTGCAGGCCCGGCTCGTAGTCCGTCTGATAGAGGTTGTACGGGGCATGGGCCGGGATGGCCAAGAGCGCCGTGTACTCGACCGTACCTTCGGCCTTCGTATGGAAGACTTCCATCGGGTCCTCCCACTCATGGAACTGATGCTTGAAGAACTCGTTGTACTCTTCCTTCTTGATGTCCGACTTGTTCTTCGTCCAGAGCGGCTGCATGGAGTTGAGCGTGCGCGTCTCGACTTTCTTGATCTTGTCGGCACCCTCGATTTCCTTGCCGTCCTTGTCCTTCGGCGTTTCTTCAAACTCAAAGTCCATCTTGATTGGGTAGCGGACGTAGTCGCTGTACTTCTTGACGAGGCGTTCAAGCTCATAATTGTCCGTGAAGTCCTGCTCAGCATCCTTGCCATAGAACTCCTTCTTGAGCGTCAGCGTGATGGCCGTGCCGCGTTTATCGCGCTCAGCCTCTTCAATCGTGTAAGAGCCGTCAGCATTCGACTCCCACTTCCAGGCCTGTTTCTCGCCGGCCTTGCGCGTCACAATCGTGACTTTCTCCGCGACCATGAACGCCGAATAGAAGCCGACACCGAACTGACCGATCATTTCCTTGTCCGTGAGGTCTTTGTTCTCCTCTTTGGCCTTCTTGAGCTGTTCGAGGAAGGCCTTCGTGCCGGATTTAGCGATGGTGCCGATGTTCTCGATGAGTTCATCGCGCGTCATGCCAATGCCGTTATCGGCAATCGTCAGCGTGTGGTTCTCCTTGTCCGGCGTCAGGAAAATCTCAAAGGACTCGTCCCCTTCGAGGATAGCGCGGTTCGTCAGGCTCTCAAAATGAGCCTTGTCGATTGCATCCGAAGCGTTGGAGATGAGCTCGCGCAGGAAAATCTCATGGTTCGTATAAATCGAATGGATCATGAGGTCGAGGAGCTGCTTCGTCTCCGCTTGGAATTCATGTTTCTCTTTTGCCATGTGAATCTGCCTTTCTTATATGAAATGTATTGTTATCATTCTGATGTTAGCACTCATCATCTTCGAGTGCTAACGTACAGATAATAATATACACCATAAACAACAAAAAGTCAAAGAATATATAAAAAAAGAACCTGCCCACTGGCAGGTTTTCTCTCTCTGCATCGTCACACATTTCAGCAGGCGGCAGCAGCTCTGTGCTCCTGTGCATCGGCAAGACGCATCCTGCCGACAAAATGGTTGGTCAGATGGACCTCAAAATCCTCTTTGACCTTTGCCAGCACGGCATAATCCGCGGCCTGCATCTCTTCTTCCTCGCCTTCAGGCGTAAAGGCCTTGAAGGACGGGATTTCCTCGCTGCCCGTGAAGACGAGCACGCGGTCGGCACCAACGCCATAGCGGCGGTGCGTGAGCAGGCGGATTGCTCCTGCGCCCGGCATGAAGCCCGTCGTGCCATCCATTACCATATATTCTTTACTCTCTGCCTTATAGATCCGAACGATCATCATGCCGGTCACCCTTTCTTTTCACTTTCTCTCTGACGATGACTCTATTATAGCAGTCATATATTTGCAATAAAATCACAAAATATGCTTTATATATTGCAAAAAGTGTTCTATGATAAAGGCAGGAGGAAAAATCATGAAGAATTATCCAAAAAAAGGCTACCTCATCAGCAATTTCCGCGTCTTCCATCTGCGCGACAAGCAGCTGCGTCCCATACCGTTCCACTACCACGACTTCCATAAAGTCATTTTATTTCTCGGCGGCCATGTCGATTATATTATCGAAGGCAAACTCTACCATCTGCAGGCAAACGACATCATCTTCGTCTCCGCCGGCGAGATTCACCGGCCGGTCTTTCTCGATGACAAGGCTCCCTACGAACGCATCGTCATTTACGTCGCACCGGAATTTCTGCAGCGCTGGCAGGAACAGGCCGACCTCGCCCAATGCTTTCATACCGCTAAAGACAAGGGCAGCGTCATGCATCAGCTGCCCAACCGCAGCCACGACCTGCTCTTCCATATGGACAAACTCGAAAAAACAGCCCATGGCGAAGGTTTCGCCAATGGGCTGTACACAGAGATTCTCTTTATTGAATTCCTGATTCTGCTGAACCGCAGCATCGAAGACCATGAACTCGAGACGCTCGGCAGCGTTTCTTATGATGAAAAAATTCAGCAGGTCCTCACGTATATCAATGAACATCTGGCCGACGACCTCTCCATCGAGACGCTCGCGGGCAAAGTTTTCCTGAGCCGCTATTATCTCATGAAGAAATTCAAGGCCGATACAGGCTACAGCCTGCACGCCTACATCCGCAGCAAGCGCCTGCTCTACGCCCGCGACCTGCTGCGCACGAAAAAAACGGTCACCGACATCAGCCGTGAGGCCGGGTTTCAGGATTACTCGACATTTTCGCGGGCGTTCCACGGCCTTTTCCACTGTTCACCAAAAGAATGGCGTGCGCATCATTTGTCTGCAGCAGCTTCACGGTCGAGCAGTTTCTGAACGGCCTCCTGCATATGCGTGTCCTTGACCGTCTCAATCTGGCCGGCATCGCATTCAGCCGCAAGCTGCGGTTCAATCGGGATGCGCGCGAGCACATCGAGGCCATAGGCTTTGGCGATTTCCTCAATATGGCTCTTGCCGAAAATCTCATGGCGTTTGCCGCAGTCCGGGCACTCGAAGTAGCTCATGTTCTCAACGAGGCCTAGGATTGGCACCTTCATGCCCTCAGCCATCTTGACGGCTTTCTCGACAATCATGGAGACAAGCTCCTGCGGGCTTGTGACGATGATGATGCCATCGAGCTTGATGGACTGCATGACCGTCAAAGGCACATCGCCCGTTCCCGGCGGCATATCGACAAACATGTAGTCGATGTCTTCCCAGATGAAATCGTGCCAGAACTGCTTGACAACGCCGCTGATGATAGGCCCGCGCCAGACGACAGGGTCGGTCGAGTTCTCGAGCAGCAGATTCATGCTGACGACATCGATGCCGCCAGCCGTGCGCACCGGATAAGCACCGGCCTGATTGCCGCGCACCTCGCCCTTCGTGCCGAACATCTTCGGGATGGATGGACCGGTGATATCGGCATCAAGGATGCCCGTATGCTTACCCTTGCGGCTCATGGCCACGGCCATGAGGCCCGTGACAAGGGACTTGCCGACGCCGCCCTTGCCGCTGACCACAGCAATGACGTGGCGGATGGTGCTGAGTTCATTCGGTGCTTCGTGGAAATCCTTCTTGCGCGTGTCCTGGCCACAAGTCGTGCCACAGGAACCGCAGTCGTGATTACAAGTTTCTGCCATTATATATCCTCCAAACATATGCAGCTATGGTTTTTCATAGTACTGCCTATAATGCAAAAACCCTCCCCGCAGGCGGGGAAGGTTTTCTTTTTATGCATTTATCAGAGATGCAACTCAGGCATTTGCCGTATCTGCCGGAGTCTCTGCCGTGCTGTCTTCAGCATCCGGAGTTTCCTCCGCCGGTTTCGGGTCGTTATCGATGACCTTGAGGTTGCGGTAACGGCTCATGCCCGTACCAGCCGGAATGAGCTTGCCGATGATGACATTCTCCTTGAGGCCGATGAGCGGATCTACCTTGCCCTTGATGGCAGCATCCGTCAGGACACGAGTCGTCTCCTGGAACGATGCAGCCGAGAGGAAGGAATCCGTAGCGAGGGATGCCTTCGTGATACCGAGCAGGATCGGCTTAGCCACAGCCGGCTCGCCGCCTTCCTCGATAGCCTTCGTGTTGGCACCCTCGAAAGCGTTGATATCGATGTACTCGCCCGGCAGGAAATCCGTGCTGCCGGATTCCTCGATCTTCACCTTGTGAAGCATCTGACGGACCATGACTTCGATGTGTTTATCGTTGATTTCAACACCCTGAGATTTGTATACCTTCTGTACTTCGTACACGAGGTAGCGCTGCGTAGCCTGCAGACCGCAGACGCGCAGGATGTCATGCGGGTTGACCGAGCCTTCGGTAAGCTTGTCGCCTGGGACGAGGTGCATCCCCTGCTTGACGTGCATGCGTGCACCGTACGGGATAGCATATTCGCGCGGCTGACCTTCCGACGGACGGATGGTGACTTTGCGCATGCCCTTGCCCGTATCTTCGACTTCGGCATCGCCTTCGATCTCAGCGATGATGGCATGATGCTTCGGTTTGCGTGCTTCGAACAGTTCTTCGACACGCGGAAGACCCTGGGTGATATCGTCACCAGCAACACCGCCGGAGTGGAACGTACGCATGGTGAGCTGCGTGCCCGGCTCGCCGATGGACTGGGCGGCAATCGTACCGACAGCCTCGCCGATCTCGACCTCAGCCTGGTTGGCAAGATCACGGCCATAGCACTTGACGCAGACACCGAACTGCGATTTGCAGGTCAGGACGCTGCGGATGGATACGCGGTCGCGTACCTTCTCGATGCGTTTGGCAAGGTCTTCATCAACCATATCGTTGATGGAGGCAATGCGCTCGCCCGTCTCCGGGTCATCGATGTCCTCAGCAAGGAAGCGGCCAACAATACGCTCAGCGAGCGATTCGATGATGCCGTCGCCTTCCTTGATGGCTTCAACTTCGATACCGCGGACGTTGTTGTTGCGGATGTGGATTTCCTTGGCATCGCTGTCAAGGGCTTTCTGAATGTCATCCTGCGTGAGCTTTGTACCAGCTTCGAGGACAACCGTACCATCCGGGTTCACGACGTCGTGCGTGATTTCCTTGCCGTTCATCTCCTGAAAGATAGCCTGGCGCGTCTTTTCACGCTCTTTGTCATCCGGCTCGCCGAGAGTGATGACTTCCGTAATCATCGCATTGGAAAGCGAGGCTTCAGAAGCCAGCGAGGAACCGCGGACCATGATTTCATGGACGTTCTTCTCGCCAATCGTCGTGAGTTTCTCTTCATCGAGAATCGTATCTTTCGGGAACAGAACTTCCTTTGTCTCCGGGTCAAGCACATCGGCGCCGAGCAGACGGCCCATGAGGCTGTCGTTGAGAAGCTCGAGGGCATCGAACGTCGAAGGAACGAGGCGTGCACGGTCCTGAACGAGGTTCAGCGTCGAGACATCGCAGTCCTCTTCGCGGACGATGACGTCCTGAGCGACGTCGACCAGACGGCGCGTGAGGTAACCCGAGTCAGCTGTACGCAGTGCCGTATCGGCCAGACCTTTGCGGGCACCATGCGAAGAAATGAAGTAATCGGATACCGAGAGGCCTTCACGGAAGTTTGCCGTGATTGGCAGGTCGATGATCTTACCGGACGGGTCAGCCATGAGGCCGCGCATGCCGGCGAGCTGACGCATCTGCTGTTTGTTACCGCGGGCACCGGAGTCAGCCATCATGAAGATTGGGTTGAAGGCGTCCATGTTGTCCATCATGGCATCAGCGACATCGTCCGTGGCTTTCGACCACAGGGCGACGACTTTATGATAACGCTCGTCTTCCGTGATAAGACCGCGGTCATACTGACGCTCGACCTTATTGACGACTTTCTGCGTTTCGCCGATGATGGTTTCCTTCTGCGGCGGCACGATGACATCGGAAATAGCGATGGACATGCCGGCGATGCAGGCGTAATGGTAACCGAGGTTCTTGACGTTATCGATGACTTCTGCCGTCTTCGTAGCGCCAAAATGGTTGTAGCAGTTGGCAACGAGGGCACCGAGCTGCTTTTTCTTCATGAGGATGCCGAGGCCCCACGAGCCATCGTCTTCCTTATGGAAGTAACGGAGTTCCGGCGGCAGGATCTCGTTGAAGATCATGCGGCCAAGGCTCGTCTTGACGAGCGAAGTCTCGCCGTCCGGCGTCTTCATGCGGCACTGCAGGGATGCCTGCAGCTCGAGGTCATGCTGCTGATAAGCGAGAAGTGCTTCAGCAATGCCCGTGACAACCATGCCCTCGCCCTTAGCACCCGGCTTAAGAATCGTCAGGTAGTAGGAACCGAGCACCATATCCTGCGTCGGTACGATGATTGGTTTACCATCTTTCGGTGCGAGGATGTGGTTGGCTGCGAGCATGAGGATGCGGGCCTCTGCCTGTGCCTCTGCCGACAGCGGCAGATGGATAGCCATCTGGTCACCATCGAAGTCGGCGTTGTAAGCCGTGCAGGCCAGCGGATGCAGCTTCAGGGCATGACCCTCAGTGAGGACCGGCTCGAAGGCCTGAATGCCGAGGCGGTGCAGCGTCGGGGCACGGTTCAGGAGAACCGGATGCTCTTTGATGACGTCTTCGAGGACATCCCATACTTCTGGACGTGCACGCTCAACCATGCGCTTAGCGCTCTTGATGTTGTGGGCAGCGCCCGAAGCGACGAGCTTTTTCATGACAAACGGCTTGAAGAGCTCGAGAGCCATGACTTTCGGCAGGCCGCACTGATGCAGCTTGAGTTCCGGGCCGACGACGATAACGGAACGGCCGGAATAGTCAACACGTTTGCCGAGCAGGTTCTGGCGGAAACGTCCCTGTTTGCCGCGCAGCATGTCGGAAAGG
>OIYH01000540.1_pt1 | contig 28157 bp, 20 predicted proteins | sample 1587911 | NCBI WGS metagenome assembly OIYH01 (sample SAMN03283252) | human gut metagenome | biome: human-associated habitat; material: feces | host: Homo sapiens | place: USA | collected 2013
ACTGCAATGCAATGCGGGAGAGTAGGTGGCTGCCTTCTTTTACTTGAGGTCTTCAGAGTCAAACGACTTTGGAGACCTTTTTTTGTATCTTTATATCTTGTTTTTAGTAGTTTTTTATTAATTTTGCATCAGCTAAAAACTGATTTCTTTATCTGAGGTTGTTTTAATAACTAATTGACAAACAATTAACATTATATAATATGATTCATAAGAATATATCCATTCTTGCCTTACTTCTTGCCACTACTCTTGTGCCCGTTTCTGCACAGTCGCACAAGCGTTCGTCAAAGAAGACAATGGTTGAAACTCCTGTCTATAAGCAGGCTTCCCGACCGGTGGAGGAGCGTGTTGCTGACCTGCTCAGTCGTATGACCGTTGAGGAGAAAATTGCACAGTTGCGTTGCCCGCTTGGTTGGCAGATGTATAACAAGACAAGCCAGAAGACAGTGGAGCCTTCTCAGCTCTTCCGTGATATGATGGACAAGGCGCCTATCGGTTCGTATTGGGCTGTACTGCGTGCTGATCCCTGGACCCAGAAGACACTTGAGACAGGTCTTTATCCAGAACTTGCAGCCAAAGCCATTAATTCTCTGCAACGATATGCTGTGGAGAAGACACGTCTTGGCATTCCTATCTTCTTTGCAGAGGAGACTCCACACGGACATATGGCAATCGGCACCACAGTTTACCCTACCGGACTCTGCTGTGCCAGCACTTGGAATCCTGACTTGATGTATCGTATGGGCGATGCTATGGGCAAGGAAGTTCGTTCGCAGGGAGGAAATGTCGGTTATGGTCCGGTGCTTGATGTGGCGAGAGAGCCGCGTTGGTCACGTATGGAAGAAGGATTCGGCGAAGATCCTTGGTTGGCGTCTGTCTTGGGTCCTGCTGTCGTTAGAGGCTTGCAGGGAGATGCAGCTGACGGAAGGCATGTTTATTGCACTCCTAAGCACCTTGCAGCATATGGCGTTCCTGAGGGAGGTCACAATGGTGGTGGTGTCTTTGTCGGAGAGCGTATGCTACGCTCTCAGCTTCTTCTGCCTTTTGAGAAGGCTGTCAAGAATGGCGCTGCTACGGTTATGACATCTTACAACCAGGTGGATGGCGTGCCATGTACGTCTAACAAGCGTCTTCTCACGGATATGCTTCGTGGCGAGTGGGGATTCGATGGCTTCGTTTACAGTGACCTTTATTCCATTGAGGTTATCCAGTCTCTTGGAGCCGCTCGCGATACAGCACAAGCTGCTTCCTTGGCTCTTAAGGCAGGTCTTGATATGGACCTTGGAGGTGATGCTTATGGCAAGCATCTTAAGAACGAACTTGACAAGGGTGCCATCAGTATGGCAGATATTGACCGTGCCGTTGCTAATGTCTTGCGTCTGAAGTTCCGTCAGGGACTTTTCGAAAATCCGTATGTCGATCCGAAGCGTGCCAAGACAACATGTCGTTCGGCAGAACATATGGCCATAGCAGAGCAGGTGGCAGAGGAAGGCACCGTCCTTCTTAAGAATGACGGAGTGTTGCCGCTCTCACGTTCGCTTGGCAGAATTGCTGTCATTGGTCCTAACGCTGACACACCGTACAACCAGCTTGGTGATTATACAGCACCGCAGGCCCGCGAGGCCATCCATACCGTTCTGGACGGAGTGAAGGCTGCCGCAGGTGACAAGACGGAAGTGGTGTATGCAAAGGGTTGTGCTGTACGTGATACCACTACAGCTGATAATCCCGCTGCTGTACGTGCTGCAGAGAGTGCTGATGCAGTGGTTCTCGTAGTGGGTGGTTCCAGTGCCCGCGATTTCCGTACTAAGTATATCGCCACTGGTGCAGCTATTGCATCCAAGGAGGTGCTGGATATGGACTGCGGTGAAGGTTTCGACCGTTCCACTCTGGATCTCCTCGGCAAGCAGGAGCAACTCATTGATGCCGTAGCTGCTGTTACAAAGAAGAATCACAAGCCCCTTATCATTGTTTATATAGAGGGACGAACGCTGCTTATGAACAATGCTTCAGAGAAGGCTGACGCATTGCTCACCGCTTGGTATCCAGGCGAGCAGGGAGGAAAGGCTATTGCCTCCATACTCTTTGGCGATGCCAATCCGTCTGGTCGTCTCCCGGTGAGCATCCCGCGTAGTGTTGGACAGCTTCCCGTCTATTACAGTGCTGGTAAGCAGCGCGACTACATGGATTTCACATCAGAACCGCTCTATCCTTTCGGCTACGGACTCTCATACACCACATTTGAGTATTCCGGTCTGAAGATAGAGAAGCTGTCTTCATCGGCAGTAGGTATGACATCAGACAATGGACTTATGATGGATGCCAGCCCTGCTGTTGCCAAGGTTACAGTAAATGTGAAGAACACCGGCAGTCGTGATGGCAGTGAGGTGGTGCAGCTATATGTTCACGACCGTGCCGCTTCAGTGGCACAGCCGCCATTGCAACTCCGCGCTTTCGAGAAGATAAGTCTCAAGGCAGGCGAGAGCCGCGACGTGACCTTCACACTCGGTTTCGACGAACTCTCCATCATTGGACTGGATATGAAACGCGTGCTTGAAGCAGGTGAATTTGATATCATGGTGGGAGCATCTTCACAGGATATCAGACAAAAGGGAATACTCAAAATATGACATAATGGCATAATAAAAGGTGGCAGAAATGTCACCTAAAGCTAATCGCCAACTTTTTGGCACACCATTTGTATATTATATGCCGAACACCGTTCAGAAGCGAAAATATGGAAGTATGGAAATACTGAGATATGGACGTAAGTGAATGATGTTCGGCATATTACATTTTATTAAACAAGAAAATAAAAATAAAAAATATACAATTATGGGAAAGATTATTGGAATCGACTTAGGTACTACAAACTCATGTGTTGCAGTTTTTGAAGGCAACGAACCTGTAGTTATCACCAACAGCGAAGGCAAGCGTACAACTCCTTCTGTTATTGGTTTCGTAAAGGACGGTGAGCGTAAGGTGGGCGATCCTGCAAAGCGTCAGGCCATCACCAACCCGAAGAACACCGTATATTCTATCAAGCGTTTCATGGGCGAGACATACGACCAGTGCGCTAAGGAGGTTACACGCGTTCCGTTCTCAGTAGTTAACGAGGGTGGTTATCCCCGTGTTGACATCGACGGTCGCAAGTACACTCCGCAGGAGATTTCCGCTATGGTGCTTCAGAAGATGAAGAAGACCGCTGAGGACTACCTCGGACAGGAGGTAACTGATGCTGTTATCACCGTTCCGGCTTACTTCTCTGACTCACAGCGTCAGGCAACTAAGGAGGCTGGTCAGATTGCAGGTCTCAATGTTCGTCGTATCGTGAACGAGCCGACAGCCGCTGCTCTTGCTTACGGTGTTGACAAGGCCAACAAGGATATGAAGATTGCCGTATTCGACCTCGGTGGTGGTACATTTGATATCTCTATTCTCGAGTTCGGTGGCGGTGTGTTTGAGGTTCTCTCTACCAATGGTGATACTCACCTCGGTGGTGATGACTTCGACCAGGTTATCATCGAGTGGCTCGTTAACGGCTTCAAGGCAGACGAGGGCATCGACCTCTCTAAGGATCCGATGGCTATGCAGCGCTTGAAGGAGGCTGCTGAGAAGGCTAAGATTGAGCTTTCAAGCACAACTTCTACAGAAATCAACCTTCCGTATATCTCAGCAGAGGGCGGTGTTCCAAAGCACTTGGTTAAGACTCTGACACGTTCACAGTTCGAGCAGTTGGCTCACAACCTCATCCAGGCTTGTCTCGTTCCTTGCCAGAACGCAATGCGCGACGCAAAGCTCCAGACTTCTGATATTGACGAGGTGATCCTCGTTGGTGGTTCAAGCCGTATACCTGCCGTTCAGACTCTCGTTAAGAACTACTTCGGTAAGGAGCCTTCAAAGGGTGTTAACCCCGATGAGGTGGTAGCTGTAGGTGCAGCCATCCAGGGTGCTATCCTTAACAAGGAGAGCGGTGTAGGCGACATCGTATTGCTTGACGTTACTCCTCTTACTCTCGGTATCGAGACAATGGGTGGCGTAATGACAAAGCTTATCGACGCTAACACAACTATCCCTGCTAAGAAGAGCGAGGTATTCTCAACAGCCGTTGACAACCAGACAGCCGTAACAATCCACGTGCTTCAGGGTGAGCGTCCTATGGCAGCTCAGAACAAGTCAATCGGTCAGTTCAACCTTGAGGGCATCGCACCGGCACGTCGTGGCGTTCCTCAGATTGAGGTAACCTTCGATATCGACGCCAACGGTATCCTCAATGTATCTGCAAAGGATAAGGCAACAGGCAAGGAGCAGGCCATCCGCATCGAGGCTTCTTCTGGTCTTAGCAAGGAGGAAATCGAGCGTATGAAGGCAGAGGCAGAGCAGAACGCTGCTTCTGATAAGGCAGAGCGCGAGAAGATTGATAAGCTCAACCAGGCTGATTCAATGATCTTCACAACCGAGAACTTCCTCAAGGACAACGGTGACAAGATTCCCGCTGACAAGAAGCCGGGCATCGAGCAGGCTCTCCAGCAGCTCAAGGACGCTCACAAGGCAGCAGACGTTGCAGCCATCGACGCAGCCATCGCCAACCTCAACAACGTAATGCAGGCCGCTTCTGCCCAGATGTATCAGGGTGGTGCACAGCCTGGCGCTGACGCTCAGGCAGGTGCTGGCGCACAGCAGCAGGCTGGTGGCGACGCAAAGGGCGACGACACAATCCAGGACGCAGATTTCGAGGAGGTTAAGTAAGTTTGACCAATCTGTAAATCAGAATCCTAATAAATAATAAAAGGCGTACAACTGAAATCTTTGTTTAGAAGTCGGTTGTACGCCTTTTTTGTTTAAATGAATTGACGTTCTATAAGATTTAAGTTTCTTAATATTTTCTTACCAATGGCAGTTACTGACAAGATTATATTTCTTGACCTTGATGGGGTTATGAACACTCTGCGTCATCAGCGGCAGCTGATGTATGAAGGGAAGGTTTGGGAGGACAGGCATGGGGCTTTCTTTGATCCCGTGGCGGTGGCGCAACTCAGGCGAATCATCGATGCCACTCATGCTGCTATAGTGATAGAGTCGTCATGGAAATGCCTTGGCTTAGAGGCCATGCAGCGCTTGTGGCATGCCCGTAGGATGCCGGGCGAGGTGATTGACGTCACGCCGTCTGGCATCAGTGACAGCGTGCTGCTATCAGCCGACATTGACGTTACAGACCCGACGGTGCTGCATAGCAAGGGCGCGGAAATAGCGTCGTGGCTTTATGACAACAATATGCAGCAGGCTCCGTATGTAATTATCGATGACGGATACGTAATCCTGGAGTCGCAAATCCCACACTTCGTCCAGACCGACTCGTATGACGGTCTTACTGAAACGCTCGCTACAAGAGCCATCGGAATTTTATCAGAATAAACAATAAAAAGGCGTACAACTGAGATCTTATAGAAGTCGGTTGTACGCCTTTTTGCATTGTTTAAACAAATGATTGAGCTACAGTTTCTTCTCTATATATCCTTCCTGGTCGTAGCAGCGGTGATATTTGTGGAGTGTGTCTATAAGTTGTTGTAGTGGAAGGATGTCGGATTTTAGTTTTCTAAATTTTTGGTATTGGTCGTTGTATCTTTCTGCTGAACCATGCTTTATGCGCTGCTCTATGTCTTGCGGAATGAGGAAAGAGGCGCGTGTGCCGAGGTGTTTTTGAAATATCAGCATATACAGGAGCACTAAAATGTAAGCAAAGCTGAACAATGCAATATACTCGAATGTATCAAGTATGTATATCAATGCTTTAACGTCTTCAATATGATCTGATAATATGGGCTTGCCATGTTCTGTTTTTACGAAAAACAATATTGCCCTTATTAACCATATTGACATTATCGTGTTAACCGCAATTATTGCACACTTCTTTAATCTTAATATTGACATTCCTGTTTTTCATTTATTGTTAAAGTAATTGATATTTTCGTCCATACTCGAAATTTTCTTTATTTTGTGGAATTTTTCGAGTATGGACGAAAATATTTTATCATTAAAGAGGTATGATTATATGTATGCAGATGCTATGGACATTATCATGCGTTGCCGTATCTCTGGCTCACGTAGTCATACACCTGGTCTCTGTAGAAGTTGATGCTCTCCTCAGAATAGCTCTCCGGCAGTTCTTGCCACAGAACGTCGCGTATTGTCACGATGAGCGTTGCGCGAGCTGTTGGGTTCTGGAACGGATTGCTCATCACCGCGAGCTGGCTCTTTATTTTGGCGAGCAGGTCAATGGCTATGTTCTTCAGCTTCTTTATTTCCGGCTTTGTGAGGTTATCCTTCAGCAGGAGGTCGTAGAGGGAGAGTTCTTCGTCACTCTTGAACCCCTCGCGGACGTAACGCTTCTCTTCATCGCTCAGCGTCTGCGAGAGATGCATGAGGTCGTCGAAGGTTTTCTCTATAGTGGCTCTGTTCTGCTCCTGGTTGTACGCCTTGATAATCTCCTGATATCTCTCGTAGAAGTTTATGCGGGAGGGGTTTTCGGCAAGGAGCCTTGCCAGACGTTCCTGAATGAGGTCCTGTATGTCGCGCAGCACGAGGTTTTTGTCCTCACGCTTGGCAAACTCACGACGGAGGATGTCGAAATTGATGCCGCTGATGTCGAACCTTCTGCCGCTGTCCGCCACCATTCCCTGTCTCTCGTCCACCTCCAGATATTCGTTTACGATGTTGTTGATGGCGACGCTAAGGTCAGTTATGTCGGCATGCTTGCGTTTCTTCTGCAGCTCCTTGTATATGGCTTCCAGCGCATCCTTCTTCTTCCGCATGTCGCCGGTGATGTCTTCTCTGTCCAGATATTTCCAGAGGCGGAGAAGCGAGGAGGCATAGGTGCAGTACTTCTTTCTTGTCTCTATCGTGTCGCAAAGCAGGTTGGCTGCCTTTTTCAGAAGCGACAACTTGCAGAACGACTGGGCGTCTATCAGATCCTGCAGCGCATATTCCTTCTCGTTGAGGAACGCTTCCGCCGCAGCGATGGTCTCCCATACGTTCTTTATGAGTTCCTCTTTGCTGATGGTAGGGTCGTTGCCGCCGTTGCCGCCGTCAGGATTGGCCGTATAGTCCGCCAATGCCTGACGCAGAGCCTTTACGATGCCGATGTAGTCAATCACCAGACCGTTGGTCTTTCCTTCCGCCACACGGTTGGCTCTGGCAATGGTCTGCATGAGGGTGTGCGCTTTCATCGGCTTGTCGATGTAGAGGCACGACAGCGTCTTAACGTCGAAGCCGGTCAGCCACATGGCGCAGACGAAGACCACGCGCAGCCTGTTGTCCGCATCCTTGAACTCCTTGTCCAGCTCGCGCTTCTCCATCTTCTCACGATGAGGCGTGATGTCGAGATGCCATTTCTTGAAGGTCTGTATCTCGTTCTGCTCCTGCGACACTACCACAGCCATCTCCGTCTCTTCCATCCACTTCAGCTTTCGCTTCAGCTCCTGCACTTCCTGCTGCGAAGCGTCCTTCTCCGTCTTTTTCCTTATCTCTTCGGTTTCCTTCTGCCAGTATTCCTGCACGTAGTTATACATACGCACGCAGGTCACCTTGTTGAAGCTCACCACCATAGCCTTGCCGCTTGTCCATACGTCGCTGTAATGGCGCACGAAGTCGTGCGCCACCACTCTCAGTCGCTTCTCGGCTGTGAGCAGATGCACCTCCTGCGCAAATTCGCGTTCCAGCTTGGCTTGCTGCGAAGGAGTGAGTTCTTCCTCGTCCAGCCTTGCTGCAATCTCTTCGTTTATCTTCGGATTCTTCAGCTCCTGCAGTTTCTCGCCACGGTTCTCATAGTAGAGGGGCACGGTGGCTTTGTCCTCCACGGCACGCTTAAAGTCGTAAATGCTGACATACTGTCCGAAGGTGCGAGCCGTGATGTTGTCGTCACGCAGCAATGGCGTGCCCGTAAATCCTATACGGTTGGCAGTTGGGAGCATGTGCATGAGGTTGTCGGCAAAGACGCCGTTCTGCGTGCGGTGTGCCTCGTCGCTCATCACGATGATGTCATGGTCGGGGCGTATGGGTTCGGCGTCAGCCTTGTTGAATTTCTGTATCAGCGAGAAGACGAACGAGGGATTGCCCATGAGTTTCTGGCGCAGGTCGTCTCCGCTTTGCGCTATGAACTGCTTGGCTTTCAGCCCGCCCAAGAGTCCGCAGTTCTCGAACGTGTCCGATATCTGCTTGTTCAGTTCGTCGCGGTCAGTCAGCACCACTATCGTGGGCGACCCTTCAAACTTGCGTCTGATCTTCTGTGCCAGAAACACCATTGAGTAGCTCTTGCCCGAACCTTGCGTATGCCAGAACACGCCCAACTTGCCCTTCATCACGTCACGATGCCTGTACATCTCCACGGCCTGGTTTACGCCCAGGTACTGATGGTTTCGGGCGAGAATCTTCACCGTCGTACCGCCGCTATGGTCGAAGAGTATGAAGTTCTCTATAAGGTCCAGCAGGTTCTCCTTCTTGCATATACCTCGCAGCATGGTCGGCAGTTCTATGTTGCCGTGGTCCATTTCGGTCAGTCGTTTCCATTCGTGGAAGAACTCCCACTTGGCGCCCACCGTACCCACACGACTCTCCATGCCGTTGCTCAGCATAATCATGGCGTTATGATGGAAGAGGTGCGGAATTGTGTCCAGATAGTCGCGATAGTTGTCCGTATATGCGTTCTGTATGTCCTGGTCGTGGTTCTTCAGTTCGATGAATATCAGCGGCAGTCCGTTCACATAGCACACCACGTCAGCCCTGCGCTTGTGTATGGCGCCTTTTATCCACAGCTCCCTTACGGCAATAAACTCGTTGTTGTCCGCCACGGCAAAGTCTATCACGCGAGCCCGCACCGTCTCCGTCGTTCCGTCCGGTTTCACCCGAGTGACCGGCACACCGTCGCGTACGTATCCATACTTCTCCTCATTTATCTGGATAAGAGTCTGGCTGCTCATATAGCCTGTCATTCGCTCCACGGCTTCTGCCATCTGCTTCTCGTTCATCCACGGATTGAGACGTTTCAGAGCCAACCGCAGATGACGCGTCAGCACCACTTCACGCTGGCTCTTCCTACCAAGAGTGCCTTGCTCTCCGAGCACCTCGCTGTCGTAGGCATACACGGAGTGCCAGCCAAGCTCCTTTTCCAGAAGTTCGGCAGTACTCTTTTGTATGAGCAGGTCTTCGCTGTAGTCTTTTGCCATAGTCTTTATATTATTTTCTGTGAGTCATTGGTTAGGTTGCAAGTTGGTTGCAAGTCTCGCTATTTTTTAGTTTTGACATCCTCTCCTACATTATGTCTTTTTCGGTCATAACGTCTTTAAGTTTTTATACTTCTATCTCCCCACTCAACAGCTTCGGCAACAGCCGGTCGCGGGTTTCCATGAGGAGGCGGAGTTGAGAATGGTATTTTAATATTGTTGAAACAAATTTTGATGCCTTAAACTCGAAAGCATTAATTATATGTTCGTTAGGTACAACAATTTGTATTTGACCAATTCTTATAGGACTTACATTTTGTTGAGCCGCTCCATTGGCAAGATTGTTAACTTCAACAAACATATCGTGACTTCTAAAAAGACAATAGCTGAATGCTTGATATTTTGATTTCAATTTAGCAACTCGTTGGTTAAGAAGATAATTTTCCCCATTCACAAGACATACACGTCCTACGTTACCAGTTAATGACAATAGAATATTTCCATCATTAAGACGACAATGAATAGGCATCTTCTCTGGTACTTCTGCTAATCTATTGACATTATCTCCATCAAAACGACCGTCCTTTACATTTTTAATTGTCACAAGTTTATACTTTCCTTTTTCGTCAAATGAAGAACTTTTAAATGCAAAGCCACTTTGTAAATTAATGACTTGATTCAAGGACTTCTTCTCCCATCCCTCTGGCACTCCGTCCACTATCTTTGTGTTCTCGTGTCCTGGGAAACGGAGGTTAACGAACCATTCCTTATATAGACGCTGAGCCGCTTCCTCTAACAGCTTTATCTGCTTTTGATAGTTGTCAATCAATGAGTCGTAGCGAGAGAGGATAGTGGCAATGCGGTGCTGAGTAGAAAGTGGAGGCAATTTTAGTTCGATACGACGTAATCCTTCGATAGGAACGGCTTTCTGCGCAGTTCCTTTGGCAATGGCATCAACTTCATGTTTCCCAAATGCAGACTTAAACCAATAGTATAAATACTTATTTGAAATGTTTCTTTTAAAGTTTTTGAACCATGATAGGTTGCCATCTGCGAAATAGAACTTATCTGATTCTTTGTAGATGTATGGGATGCCATTTGTTCCTCTTGTTGTCAGTAATAAATCTCCAGCTTTGGGCACACCAAACTTGTCCCGGACACTCTCGTATATTTCTTCGGGAATAAAGTCCGTTGGCTCGACGTTTTCGCCCTTGTCCAAAAGAATGATTTCTTTAGAACAGAAAAAAGGTATACCTTCCTTAGTGCGAACTGAAGCCAAACATCTTTTACTGGAAGTAATATCACAGCAATCTCCCAACTTTACTTTTCTCCACTCACTCATCTCATCTCCTCCTTTCTAACGTGCGTAAGTATCTGATAATGTGACCAAGAAAGCACAAAATTATGATTCAGTAACCGATGGTTACGAATTTCCAAGTCAGTGTCTGGGATTTTTGATAAGTATGTATATACCTGCGCAGTATTAACAACAGAAGCAACCTTCTTGCGTGCCTCTGTTACTAAGACTTCTATCTTTTCAGCCAGTTGTGTGGCTCTGGTTTCGATGATTGCAACCTCGTTTGCCATAACTTACTTCGTCTTTAGGTTATCCCATTCCTTCATAATCTCTCCCATCAGCTCGTTCGCCTCGCTGTTCAGCTTCTTCAGTTCCGCATGTATTTCGTTCATGCGCTCATGGAAGTCCACTCCGTCGTCCTCCACCTCTGCCACGCCAACGTAGGCGCCCGGCGTTAGCGAGTAGTTTTTTTCGGCTATTTCGTCTATGGTGGCAATCTTGCAGAGTCCCGGTATATCCTCGTACGTGCCGTCAAGCCCGAACTTTGAGGTGAGCCATTCGTATTCGCCGATGACTGTCAGTATTTCGTTGAGGTAGGCGATGAAGGCTTCTCCTGCCGTGCGCATTGCTTTCACCTCGCGCTTCTTTATGGCTGTTGCGGAGCACTTCATGCATTGCTTTGTCTGGTCAATCTGATTGTTGAGGCGCGTCTTCAGGTCCTCGATGTCAAACTTGTCTTTAACGGCATCCGTTATCCATCCCATCAAACCAAGGAAATGACCACGCGTGTCCTCGTCAACAGCATTGCTGAACTCCTCACCACGGTTTCTCACCTCTGCCGCCATGCTGCGTATCTCCTTCTGATAGTCTGCGGTCAGACGCACATACTTCTCTTGTTCGCCACGATACAGGTGGACGATGGCTTGTAGGTTCTTCAGCTGCCACTCCGTCCATTCGTTCAGCGTGCGGTCCACCACCGTGAAGTAATTGCGTGCGTCGATGAAGAGCACTCGGTCCTTGTTCTCCAGACGCTTGGCCTTGTCGAAGAACCACAGCGAGCAGGGCAGGGAGAGCGTATAGAAGAAGTTGTTGCCCACGCTGACCATCACGTCCACGTCGCCCGTCAGCACCAGCTTTTCACGTATGTCGCGGTCCTTGTTGGCACTGTCCGTAGCTGATGATGCCATTACGAATCCTGCACGTCCATGGTCGTTGAGATAGGCATAGAAGTACGAAATCCAGAGATAGTTGGCATTGCCTATCTCCTTGCTCTTGGCGTTGATGCCCGGCAGTCCGAAAGGCAGTCGGCCAGCAGCCGCAGCCGACTCCGCCTTCACCTTGTCCACGTTGAAGGGAGGATTAGCCATCACGTAGTCGCACTTGCCCGCGAGGTTATGTGCGTCATGATAGAACGAGTTGGCTTCGTCGCCGCTCACTATCTTGCCGTTCAGTCCGTGCACCGCCATGTTCATCAGACACAGCTGCGCGTTATATTCCACCTTTTCCTGACCGTAGAACGTCAACTGCGTGTTGGCGTTCATGCCCGCCTCGCTGACGAAGTCGCCCGTCTGCACGAACATGCCGCCCGAACCACAGGCGGGGTCGAGCATTACGCCCTGCTTAGGTTCCAGCACGTTGACGAGCATCTTCACCAACGACTTGGGTGTGAAGAACACGCCGTCGTCGCTTGCCACAGCCTTGGCAAACTTTGAGATGAAATACTCGTATATTCTGCCTATGACGTCGCCGCCTATCTCGTCCAGCGTCTTGTTGTTGAATATGCGGAGCAGCTCGCGCAGCAGTTCATCGCTGAACATGGTGTAGGTCTTGGGCAGGATGCCTGTGAGCTGTTCGCTCTGCTCCTCCACCAAGGTCATGGCATGATTTACCGCCTCGCCGATGGGCTGGTCGTCGGGCAGACAGACAAGATAGCTGAACTGTGCCTCTCGTGGCAGATAGAGTGCGCTCTTTGCGGCGAAGTCGCTTGCCTCCACAGGCATCACCCTGCCTCCACGCATGGGTCGGTTCTTGAGTAGCTCCGCCTCCACCATCTTGTAGCGGCTGTAGGCATAGCGGAGGAAAAGGAGCGCCAGCACGGGCATGCAATACTGGCTGCTGGTGAGTTTCGATCCGGCACGCAGCAGGTCGGCGGACTGCCAGAGGTCAGCCTCCAGTTTGCGTATGTTTATCTTGTCAGTCATTTATGGTTCGTTTTCTTGGATTGTTATTCTTATGTTTGCAGTAAAATTACTAAATAATCGTGAGAAAACGCATAAGAAACGGAATATAATTGCGCTTGTTAGAAGAAACCGCCATTTTAGTTATGCAAAACCGCCACTTTAGTTATCTCACATCGTTCGATATGAATGCGTGTATCGAACGATGTGGATGTGTGTATCGAACGATATTAATGTGTGTATCGAACGAAGTGAGACAACATAGCAAATGAATGATGTCACAAAAGTAGCGGTTTTGTAAGGGTTCCGCGGAGCGGGACCTATATAATGAAACCCACTGCAAGCTGCGAAGCAGCGCAGCTGTGGGTACGTGCTACACCTCCACCTAAATATAGTTCCCCGAAGGGGGGACTGACGCATCCCGTATGATGTTGAGGATGATAGTCGGTCCCGCTTTGCGGAACCAAGAGAGGGTGAAGTGATGCTTGTCCCACAGCTGCGCTCCTTCGGAGCTTGCAGTGGGTTTCTGATGGATACGTGTCCCCTCGGGACACGGCTGCAGGCAAATCGTAGGAGCTGCGTGCATTAGCTTTCCGCTTATGGGTGCGTGCTGTGCACAAATAAAAGGCTTTACGTTAGGTTGTCGAGAACCGGTTCTCGTAAAACCTAATGTAAAGCCTTTTGTTTAAACCCGATTATGGTTTGCGCCCATAAGCGGATTGTGGAGTCAGGTTTTTGTCAAAGCCCTGCCTTTCGATTCTACTTCACCACCTTTTTCTTTCCGTCCACGATATACAGACCTACAGCGGGCTTGTTTATGCGAACACCGCCGAGGGTGTAGGTCTTGTGGTTGGCTGCGTTGTCAGCAGAAACGGAGCCGATGAACGTTGGGGGAGTAAGCTTCACGGTGTAGACAGTCTTGTTGGCAGGGTTGACGTCGTAGTCGTTGCCGTAGACTGTGATGGTGCAAACGTTGTTGATGGGGTCTACGTTCTTCTCCACACTCGCACCCACACCCTTCTTCTCGAACGTGATGGTGTTCAGGAGGTCAGCGTTGTCGCTCTCTATGGTGTATTCTGTCTTCTCGGGAGAGAATCCCTCGACGGTCTTGCCGTCAATCTGCAGATCCTTCAGCGTGCTGTAATAGATGAGGCGAAGCTCATCAAGGTCGAGCTGGTCGTCCTTTGAAGCACCAGGTACGGGGTTGGTTGTGGCAGAAGCCAGGAGGTACTGCACCTCGGGAGCTTCGTCAGTGGCGTAGCTGAACTCACCCGTGAACTTTGTCCATTCCTCTGTAGCGGGAATCAGCACATTGGCTGATCCTACCTTTTCGTCAGCCATCTCAGCAATCTCCGGGTCGTGATAAGCAGCGTCCTTGTGGAGGATGAGCTGTACGCGTCCCTGAAGAGCCGGCTGCTCCTCAGCTTCGTCTGTGACAGCCTTGGCTGTGCCGGGAGTGAAGCGTGCGTAAACCTCAAAAGCGTCAGGACGTCCTGCGAAAGGCATGTTGCCGTTTACGTCGGTACGGTCAGTGAAGTTATAGTTGGTGGCATCAGCAGGATTGGTGCTGCCCATGTTGATATGACCAGTTGTGATGTTTCCGTTGGCGTAAGCCACCCCCAACAGGTCCTTCGATACGATGCGCACGCCATTGCCCTTATATCCCTCTATCTTCTGTGGCATCGGAGACAGAGAGGCGAACGAAGCGAAGATTCCGGCAGCGGTGTCGAACGAGTTCCATCCCTCAGCTATCTTGGCGTTCTCGTCGTCGGTCCAGTTCTCGAAGTCAGCGTTGGCTATCTGGTAAGCAGCCTCCTTGCTCTTTCCCTCGAATGTGACGGTGTAGACGCTTGAGGGGCAACCAGCCTCGCTTACGGTAAGCGTGAGCTTGTGCTCTGCCTCGTCGTATGTCTGCTCCACTGTGGCTTTCTCAGAAGAAGCAACATAGCTTACTTCGTCTGTGTAGCAGTTGCCGGTGGCGGTGAAGTCTGTGCTGGTGCTACCGGCTGTGACAAACTCATGACCAGCCACGTTGAGAGATGTCAGCGTCGGAGCCGCCTTCTGATACTGTATGGTGTAGACGCTCATAGCCTCAGGATTGGTTTCAGCGTCATAGTCCTCGCCCTTCACGGTGATGACATACTGACCGGTGAGGTCGTCGTAGGCAGCTTCCACGGTGGCGCCAATGCCCTTCTTGGTGTAGCCAACGGTGGTCCAGTCAGGATCGTATGTCGACTCCACAGTGTAGTTTAAGGTGTCCGGAGAGAAGTTGATGTCTACGTCATAGCCGTAGTTGTCAGTAGGCTTGAGCGAAGAAAGAGCATGATAATAGATGAGCTTCACGTTGTCCACGGTAAGAGAATTGCCCGCCTTGATGTCGCTCTGTGGTCCGAAATAGTTAGCGGAAGAGAAAATGACGTTGATGTTCTCCACACCGGCAGTCTCGCATCCTTCCTTATATACGAAAGGTATGGTGTCTGTCTTCCATTCGCCCTCGGTGCTCTCCGTTATGGCATGGTCGATGGTGGCTACGAGAGTGGCGCCTTCGGTCTTTGTCACGTCTCCGCCGGTGGCGGTCTTGCTCATGCCGAGAACGTTACGCTCACGGTTTTCCATGTCCACGCGAGTGGCGCTGCCCCATGAGAAAACTCCTACGGCATTATTTCCGGGCACGTCCTTCTGTGTCCATGTTCCGTTCCAGAGATAAGCCAGCACGGTGGCTTGCTCGTCCGTGCCGTTAGAGTTGTCGCGCTGATATTCGAAGGAGATGGCATCGGGATGGTATGTAAATTCCTTACCGCCGAACGTTCCGCCGTCAGAGTTGCGCACCTTTGTAAGAAATGTCTCAGCCGTAGCCCACGGTGTGCCGAGCGTGAAATATCCGGGGATGTTCTGCTTGACAATGGAGTTGTAGATGTTGTTCACCTTTACGGCATAGTTGGCAGGCTCGTCTTCGGCAGAGCGTGTGACTTTTTCGCCCACTTCTCCAGCCAGCACCACGTTAGCCATGTGCCATCCCTGCGGCTGCACACCTTTTTTCATGGTGTTGCCTTTACTGTCCCAAGGAACACACTTCTCCCAGGCAGAGTCAAAGTCGCCGTTGATTTGCTGCGCATTAGCGGTAAGCGCAGCCACACTCAATAATAAAAGAGCGTAATTCTTCTTCATCTTGTTGTTTTTAATAAGTAAAGTATGGTTCTATTGCTCTTGTATGAATCCTGAAAACAACGAACCTATTAATATTATTTCGGGTGCAAAGTTACTCAAAAAAACTAAAGGCGAATAAAAAGTTTACATTTTTTAGTCTAAGAATCAGCGCAATAAGAAAGTGAGTGTTTCAAAGGTAAACGAAACTGGAAGAAAAGGCATGGCGGACGGCGGACTCCGTCCGAATTAGGAATTAGGAGTTGGAAATTGTTCGGTTTTGACTTATTCAGCAGACGAAGCTAACATAGGAGGCTATGGCGTCTCGCCGTAGCCCCGCAGCCTACCATAGCAGAACACCAATCTGCGCCGTGTCCCGAGGGGACACGTATCCATCAGAAACCCACTGCAAGCTCCGAAGGAGCGCAGCTGTGGGATGAGCTGAGGTGGCCCGCTCCGCGGACCCCGCAGCTCTTACTCTATCAACAGTTCGTGGCTGCGTGGCTACGGCGAGACGCCATAGCCTCCTAAGTTTGCCTTGTCTGCTGTAAATTGCAGCTTATTTAGTTGAGAGTTGAAAATGGAGAGTTATGACAGTTAATATATTGATTATTATACACTTAATAAGGTAATCACCGCTCGGCTTTGCCGCTTGCCTTAGCAAGAACTCTCAAATTTCAACTCTCCACTCTCAACTTCGTTAGATAAATTCTTGTTTGAAAAGTACAGTTGTTACAATAAAATAATGTATATTTGCTGATGTGATGATAACATCACGACATTATGAGAGTTTCACTATATAAAGACACGACTACTATGACTAAGAGACAATTCCTTTTCGCTTGCGTCCTCATGGTGTGGAGCCTTCTGACCGCCTCTGCCAACGACGGCGTCTATTTCACCAGCGGCAATTTCCTTGTGCCTACGCAAGAAACCGACATCTCGGTAAGCAAGGAGATTCTGACAATCACTATCGGCAAGGACAATTATGCACGCGTGGACGTGTATTATGAGTTTACCAACAGCGGCGCTCCCAAGACCGTCACTATGGCTTTCGAGGCGGACGCGCCATACAACTCAGGCGAACAGCTGGACCTAAACGGGGCGCATCCGTTCATCCACGACTTCACCGTCAACATGAACGGCAACACGCTACGCTACGACAACGCCATCGTGGCGCTATTCTATCATGAAGGCAAGCCCGACGTCGACTTCACACCGCTCGACCTCACGCAATGGAAGGGTGAGCGAGAGGGCGGCTACGATGTGGAACTGCCAGGCGAGAACATGCTCTACAATGCCCGACTTGACAGCATGGTGAACTTTGCCTACGCCTATTACTTCAAGGCAAAGTTTCAGCCGGGGCGCAACATCGTGCGCCACTCTTACCGTTATCGCATGAACTACAACGTGGGTGAGCGATTCTCCATCCCATATTGGCTGACACCTGCCACACGATGGGCTAACCGTCAGATTGACGACTTCACGCTGAATATCACCACGGACGAGCAGACCGAATTCTGTCTGCCCAACTCGATGTTCCGCGCAGAGCCGTTCAAGTCGACCTGCGATGGCACGCTCTTCCAGCTCACCACCGACTACGGCGAGGACATGCTCTTCGCCATTGCCGCACCGGGCGACACTGTGTCATGGCACGCCCGCAACTTCCGCCCCACAGCGGAGATGTGCATAGCCGCTCCAATCTGGGACAGGCAGAACGTAATGTATCGTTGCCAAACGGAAGCGAAGGTGGTGATTGACAGTGAAGGACGCGAGAGCCGATACATTGCAGACTGCGGCGACAGCTATTTCGTTGACGTACAGGCGTATGGTCTGGTGAAGAAGAAGGGTAGCCGCGTAGCAGAATACTCTGCCGAGAAGGGTCAGGGTTGTCTCGTTCTGAACAGCTACGAATATCAGTGTGTCAACGTCCGCCAACGCCCCACCTCCGAAAGTCCCGTCATAGGACAGATAAGCGACCGCCCCGGCGAAATGCCCGACGTGTTCCCCTGCCTCGGACTGGTAAATGGCGAGGGCAAGAGCCGTGATTGGCAATGGTTCAAACTGAAGATAGACGGCAAGATCGGCTACGTAAAGCAGGGTCTGATGCTATGGGACGCCATCGATTCGCATTGATGTCGCCAGATAACCTTATATATTTCATTCCATATTTAGGACAAAGCACTAAACGTGAGGGAAACGTTAACAACGTTATTATTATTTCTGCGATAAACAGCGCTGAAACCTACGCACACGCATAAATATTATATAAAAATAATGTTTTTGTTGTTTGGAAGTAAAAAAATATCTTTTTTTGTAAAAAATTAGTTAAAAGCGTATTTGCGCTTAATTTTATATTACAATAAACGTACGAAAGATTTACTAAATACAAAAGCTTTATGAAGAAAACTTTTTTTATGACTCTCATTGCATTATCGATAAGCGGTATGTCGTGTGCGCAGTCTGATACAGAGAATACCGCTAAGAAGCAGGAGACAGTCCAGCAGGAGTTTGTTAAGGAACGCCGTGCGCAGGCTAAGATGGCTAAGAACCTCATTGAGCAGAAAGTGCTCAAGGACGCCAAGAAGCAGGCCAAGCAGCTGAAGAAGGAGGGATGGCAGCCCGCACCAGGCACCTTGCCCTTGGAGAAGCAGCTGACCGATGTCTACACACGTATGTATACGTATGAGGGACGCTTCCCGAAATACTTCATCGGACGTTCTTCAGGCAGCAGCACCAGTGCGGGAATGGCACGCAAGCAAGCCCTGACACGTGCACGTGTGGACGTGGCAAGCCAGATGAAACTGGAGGTTGTGGCTCTCACGGAAGAGACTGACATGAACACGGAGCTTAGCGCAGGAGAGGTGGAGACCGTAGCAAAGATGGTGGACACCAGCCAGACGATGATTCAGCAGAGCCTCGGACGCACGGAGGTGGTGCTTGACATCATGAGAACAACGGGCGGCAAGACCGAGTCGCAGGTGGCTGTCAGCTACGACGGAAACCTCGCTAAGGAGACGCTCCTGAGCATCTTTGAGAAGGAGGACGCACAGATAAAACAGAAACTTCAGGACCTCCTGAATAAGTAAGCACGCCTCTGACTATGACAAAAACGGGTAAGCCAAAGGCTAAAAGGTCGCCTGTGGTGGAAGGACTGATACGCAACATGCTGGTGACATTTCTTGCAGTAGCCATCATGGGCTTCTTTGCCATCATCACAGTGAAGGCGGAAATCATGGACCCGATAAGGCGAACCATTGCCGACTTCTCCTTCACGGACATCTATTACCAGATTGAACGTGAGGGGGCGGCTCCTGACACATGCCGATACATCACCATCGTGGACATGACGAAGGTGACGGCCCGCGCTGACATAGCAAAGGTGCTGACCGACATTGAAGCGGCCAAGCCGAAGGTGGTGGGACTGGACTGCGTCTTTGACGTAGAAGGAGACGACATCGAAGGCAACGACGCCATCATACAGGTGGCGGAGAAATACAAGAACATCGTCTTCGCCGAGAAGATGCTCGACTGGGAAAACGACTCGGTAGGCTACACCAAGACCATACATTCCTTCTTCAGAGAGTTTGTGGACATCAAGGAAGGAACCGTCAACATGCCGCGAAAGCTGTATGACAGCATGAAGCGCAAGGCGGCTCTGTCGGAGGTGTGTAATGGCAAGCGCCAGCTATCGTTCGTCTCGCAGGTGTCTAACCTCTACACAGGCAAGGACATGGTGGGCACAAAGACCGGCGACATCAACATCAACTTCTCATACACCAAGTTCCCCGTGCTTCAGCCCGAGGAGGTGAAGGCTCACCCCGAGCTTATCAACGGACAGATAGTGCTGTTCGGATCGATGTATGAGGATGCCGACGCTCACTGGTCGCCATTGGGAAAGATAGCGGGAGTGGAGCTGCTGGCATACAGCATCCAGACCATCATAGAGCAGACTGACGTCAAGCACGTGCCGTTCATCCCGTTCTGCCTGATTACGTTGCTGATTATCTTCATCGTTCAGGTGCTTCAGTCAAAATATCTTAAGCGGACCGGACTCTCTTCCAATATGTTCACGAAGTATATCATCGGTTCGGTTTGTATAATGAACATCCTGACGTTCCTTTTCACTTCGGTGTTTATCGGAATAAGTTTCCTGATATTCTGCATGTTCCACATCAGCTTCAATCTGGCTTGGGCGTTGTCCGTAATCGCATTCCTTGGAGTATCACGCAATATGTATACAGCCATTAAGGATTACGTCAGTTCGGTAAAAGACAAATATTCGTTCCTAAAAGGCATCGACTTATGATAAAGATAAAATACATCTTATTGTGCCTCCTTTGCTTGTTGGCACTTCGTACGGGCGCCCAATCGCTGGTGGCGTATCATGTGGTGGGCAAGGTTACCTATATGGTCAACGGCGTAAGCAAGCCTTTGGTGATGAGCACCAAGGTGAACGGCAATACGAGAGTGAACATCCCGTACGGCGGAAAAGTGGAGCTTCTGGATGAGAAGAACAAGAAACGCATCATCATCAAGACTCCCGGACAGGGCGTTGTGTCACAGCTGACAACGGCGAAGGGCAACAACGTCATGGACCTCTCGCTCCGATATGTTGCCTACGTGAAGAAGCAGCTCAGCAATACAGGGCTTATCTCGCAGAAACGCTATTCGGATTTTGCCACGGTAACGCGAGAAATTGACTCGCTGGATACGAAAGCGCAAAAGCCGCAGAATCCGTTTGCGTCTCGTTTCGGCAACTTCAAGAACAAGATAGACCAGAAATTCCAGTCGTTCCGCCAGGAATGCAACAAGAAATACACCGACTTCGTGCGTCAGGCATGGGCAAAGATGGGATCAGAACCTCCCGTCGTCAAGCCTGCCGAACCTAACGTAAAGCCGGAGGTGTATGAGGCTCTGAACGCCTTGCTGGGCGAGCGACAGGAGAAGAAAGCCACGATAGCCGAACCCGTAGCGCCACCCGTGGAGATAAAGCAGCCCGAACCCGTGGAGCCTGTAAAGCGTGTGCCGCTGAGCGAGGATGAGAAAGAGATATGCGAAATGCCTTTCATCTTCTTCGGAAACGAGATGACGGTGCATCTGGACGAGACGAAGCGAATACAGATTGGCGACATAACGCCAGATCGCATCGCCGACTTGCTGTTGCGTCTGAGCGGTACGGCTTATGACAACCTGCTGTGTGACTGTCTGGAACTGCGCAAGAAGCACAACCTTTGTGACTGGGCTTACCTGCTTATGCTGAAGGAAATTGCTGACCAGTTCTGCGGCACGGACACCAACGAGGCTGTGCTGATGATGGGTTATCTCTATTGTCAGTCAGGATATAAGGTAAGATTCGCGTCAGACAACGCTGACCACCTCTACCTGCTCGTAGCTTCCGACTACTTTATGTACGGCAAGCTGTCTTACGAGATTGACGGCGACATATACTATCCCGTTCAGGAAGCCAAGCCGGTGCTCCATATCTGCAAGGCGAAATTCCCCAACGAGAGCAGTCTTTCGCTTGGTATTACGAAGGCCATGCAGCTGGACAACACCGAAGCGGAAAGCCGTGTGATTAAGTCAAAAGCCTATCCGGATATGAAGATAGACGTGGCAGTGAACAGAAGTCTCATCGATTTCTACAATACATATCCTTCGGCGTACACTAACAACGACAAGATGACGTACTTCCGCGTTTACGCTGATACGCCGATGAATGAGGATGTGAAGAAGCAGATTTACCCTGCACTCCGATCTTGCCTGCAAGGACTGAGTGAACATCAGGCTGTCAGCCGTCTGCTCAATTTTGTCCAGACCGGCTTCGAGTATGAGTATGATGAGACGATATGGGGATGTGACCGCGCTTTCTTCGCTGAAGAAACCCTTTATTATCCCTACTGCGACTGCGAAGACCGCTCCATTCTCCTCACCCGTCTTATCAGAGATCTCCTCGGTCTGGACTGTGTGCTCATCTATTATCCGGGCCACCTCGCCTGCGCCGTGAACTTCACGCAGAAGGAAAAGGGAGATTATTATATGTATAACCAAAAAGAATATACAGTGTGCGACCCTACTTACATCAATGCGCCGATAGGAGTGCAGATGCCAAACTTCAAGGATAAGGAAGCTACGGTCGTACCGATAAAATAAGGAAACAGTAAGATATGAATATCAAAAAGACAATAATAGGCGCATTGCTCCTATTTATTGCGGCACCATCTTTTGCCCAACGAACCGAAAATGTGCATGGCGTCTACACATATACGGTAGGCGAGGACGAGACGTTCTCCCTTGCCGAGATGCGACACAAGTGCATCGTAGGTGCACAAAACGAGGCAATAAAGGAAAAGTTTAATGAGAATATCAAGGCCAACACCAACATGGTGGATATGGACATCAGCAGCGAAGCCATCAGCCGGTTCGTGGAAGAGATAGAAGCTTACTCGGCAGCGGAATGGCTGGGCGACAGCAAGCCAAGCGTGTTCAAGGCTGATTATGCGGCAGACCGCCTGACCTTTACAGCGGAAGTGTGGGGAGAGGCACGCGAGATAACGCAGCCTTCGGTGGACTTAAGATGGAGCATACTATGCGGAGGCACTACGGACAGCTATCAAAGCAAGAAGTTCAACAACAGAGACCGAATATACATCAAGTTCAAGTCGCCCGTATCAGGCTATCTTGCCATTTACGTTCTCGACTCTTCCAACAAGAAAGCGAGCTGCTGGTTGCCTTACAGAAGCAACACTTCAGGACGCTTCGAGGTTATGGCAGGTCAGGAATACGTGCTCTTCGACAGAGATTTCGACGTGAATGCCACGCCATACAGAATGGTGACCGACAAGCCGTTGGAGCTAAACAACGTGGTGCTGATATTCTCGCCCAATCCCTTCACGAAGTGCAACGACGACGCAGGCGACTTCCGTCACGCCAACTCTGTGGACATTGACGACTTCGAGAAGTGGCTCCGTAAGACAAGAAAACGCGACAACGACATGGTGGTCGACCGTTCACAGTGGCTGGTCATCACAAATGCCAATGCTAAGAATTAACAATAAAAACAATATTATATGAAAAAGATCAAGACATCTATCATCGCTGCGTCTTTGGCTTTCGCACCATGTGCATACGCCCAGGACGTCATCACGATTCCTAATCTCGACATGGATGAGGACACTACAGAGGTGACGACGGTCAGCGACATCGTGAAAATGCAGCAAAAGGTCATCACTAACAACAACACGGAGAAGCACTACCTGGACATGTGGAAGAGACGTACCTATCTCAACATCGCCACAAACACCACAAGTCTCAAGTCGGACGATGACAAGTACGACTTCTCAAGCGACTGGGGCGTGTCTTTGCAGCTCGGCTATAACCACCGTCTGACCAAGAAGCCTTTATGGGGAATGTGGGCTATTGACGTGCCCTGCCTCGACATTAACGTCAATCACTTCAAGAGCAAGTGTGAAGCCGACAACAAATGCTATGACAGCTCGATCAAGAACGGCGATTACTACCAGACCCCGTGGAACCTGGAGAAGGTGGAGGCTAACATCGGTCTTGGTATCGGTCCCTCTTACACCGTCGCACCTTTCGCGGCATTGCACAATGAGCAGCTCGACTATATCAAGGTGAACGTATACTGGCACATCGGATTCGGAGGTTCCTTCATCTTCATGTCTAACGACAAGGATAAGGACCGTAACAATGATGAAGAAAATCAGGACCACGTGAAGATGGCAAGTGCCACCAAGGTGCTGTGGGGTCTCGGAGCATTCAATTCGTTCGGCGTAAACCTCCACTGGAAGATGGTGGGTCTGGGATACGAGTATCGCACCAGCTCTGCCGAATACAAGCACTTCAATACGGAGAACTTTGGCAAGGACAAGACAAAGTTCAAGAGCGGAACAAGCAAGTTCTACATTACTTTCCGCTTCTAATCCCAAATCCAACCACAGCAGTAAGCTATATTATTAACAAAGTGGAAAAATATATCTAAAAATATATAAGCTATGAAGAAGTTTATCCTTATGGCCCTGATGACCATCGTTTGTGCAATGAACGCATCGGCACAATACACATCCGGCATCCGCGAGGGCTTTTTGAATAATGAGATAAAGTGGGTCTTTGACGGAAAGACGCTCGCCATTACGAACGTCACGCTCACAAAGGAAGGCAAGGAACACAGAGTCGCCATACCAGACTACAACCCCAACAAGCAGGCTCCCTGGGTGAAGATGAAGTTCCCCGTGAGAAGCGTGGCTATCGGTAAGGGCATCACACGTATCGGATCTTACGCATTTGCCAACTGCAAGGAGCTTTCCGAGGTGGTATTCGCTGGCATCAGCATGTCTGAAATCGGCTGGGGAGCATTTATGAACTGCTCGCGTCTGCGCACCATATCACTGCCTCAGAGCATAAAGAAGGTGGAGACCATCGCCTTCGCTGGCTGTACAACGCTGCCTTCAGTAAAGGTTCCTGACCACTGTGTAATCGAGGATCAGGCTTACGTAAACTGTACCGGCATCAAGATCATCGAGGTAAGCCCGACAGCTGTCGTTGGTCACTACGCCTTTGCCAACGAGGTGAAGGTGAACGGCAAGACACGTCACGCCCTCTACGACGGCGAGATTCATCGTCTGCCCTCTTACATCAATGTAGGCAACGCCAATACCTTCGGTCTTTCAAAGGACGCCGTTGACAAATATCTGGGTGGCAACACCGCTTCTCGTTCGCTCGTCGACTATGACTATCGCACATCAGAGATCGACTCGCTCATCCCGATGTCTTCGGTTATCCGCAACAACACCTATGCTCTCGTAATCGGCAACCAGAACTATCGCTTCGCTCCTGGCGTTCCTTACGCCATCCATGACGCCCGCGTCTTCAGAGAGTATTGCGAGAAGACTCTCGGCATCCCCGTTGAGAACATCCACCTTGTGGAGGACGGAACAAAGGCTATGATCAGCGAGGAGGAGTTCCAGTGGCTTAAGAGCATCAAGAACCGTGAAATGAAGAAGCTCATCGTCTACTATGCCGGTCACGGTGTGCCTGACATCCACGACTCTAACAAGGCTTACTTGTTGCCCACCGACATCCGCGGCACAAAGCCGTCGAACGGCATCTCCCTCAACGACTTCTATGCAAGCATCGGCGACCTTGACTTCAACCAGACTTCCATCTTCCTCGACGCCTGCTTCAGCGGCATCAACCGTAACAATGAAAGCGTGAACGAGGGATTGCGCGGCACCGAAATCGCTGCCGAGGAGGGAACTCTGAGCAACGGTAAGCTCGTGGTGTTCTCTGCCGCTCAGGGCAACGAGACTGCACAGGGCTGTAAGGAAGAAGGCCACGGCCTCTTCACATATTACCTGATTAAGGAAATCCGTGACAACTACGGACAGATTTCGTTCGGCGAGTTGTCTGACTATATCAAGAACAACGTGAGCCGCAGGGCCATGACAATGAAGCTCCAGAAGCCCCAGACTCCGACCACCAACGTGACGGAGAATCTGACTGACAGCTGGAAGCAGCTGAGATTCTAATCTCTGCACTAAGTCTGATACAAACAAAGGAGGCTATGACGTTCCCGTCATTGCCTCCTTTGTTTGTTTTTTTTTTACGTTTTTATTTGACTATCAATAAAATCTCACTATATTTGTACGCGTATTTACAGACTAAGCTTATGATAGATTAATGAAATAAAAGGAGTAGGATATGAAAACTAAATATGCAACGATAAGCAAAACAGGCAGACGTAGCAACAATGAGGATACGTTCCAGGTGGTGGATATGCCGCAGCAGGATCGCTTCATGGGTATCGTATGCGACGGAATGGGCGGACATTACTGCGGAGAGGTGGCAAGCGAAACGGTGTGTAACGCCATTACGGAGTATTGGGAGAAATATGCTGCCACCGTCGACTGCACCACAAAGGTGGGGCTGGCTTGTAAGAAAGCAAGCGTTGCCATCGACAGCAAGTCGGACCAGTTAGGACATGCGCAGATTGGCACGACAATGGTGATGGCAAGCATTGAGAAGGACAATGTGACCATAGCCCACGTCGGTGACAGCCGTTGTTATCTGCTAAGACCGGGCGACGGACTGCTTTATCAGACACAGGACCACATCAGACTTGACTTCGGTTGGGAGGTAATAGCCAAATGCTTCTTCTCCTATCGCTCCGACGTGGCTGTGCCGGACGTCAGACAGTTCAGTCTGCAAAAGGGCGACCGTCTGCTGCTCTGCTCCGACGGACTGCACAAGAGCATGAAGGACGACGTCCTCCTGACGCACATGGCGGACGACAAGCCTTTGGAAGAAATAATAAACGAATACGACAAAATCTGCGAAACACGCGGAGATGACAACTATACGGCTATACTTATAGAGGTGGAATAAACAGGACATGATAACCAGATGCTATCTTGAAATAACCAATGTATGCAACCTCGATTGTGTATTTTGTCCTAAGACCGATAGGGCGAAGCATACGCTGACGTTGGAGGAGTTTGATGTGTTGACCTCACGGCTTAAGGGTGAGGTCCGCTTCCTTTATTTTCATCTTATGGGCGAGCCTTTCCTCCATCCCCAGCTGCCGCAGTTCGTGCGGATGGCGCGTGAGAAGGGCTTCACGCCCGTGCTTACCACCAACGGCACGCTGCTCTCCCGTCGCACCGATATACTGAAGGAGCTGCCGCACAAGGTGCAGATTTCGCTCCATTCGCATGAGGGCAACGGCAAGGCAGACCTCAGAGAGTACATAGGCGAGGTGATGACGTTCGCCATGGAAGCAGCCCGCCGTGGCTGCATTATCGTGCTGCGTCTTTGGAACGAGGGCGGACACAACAGCCAGAACCAGACCATTCTGAATCTTATTGCCGAACATCAGCCGCGTCCCTGGACGGAGAGACACGACGGATGGAAACTCGCGGACAATCTGTTCCTTGAGAACGACAATATGTTTGAGTGGCCCGACCTGCAGCATGAGGTGTATGACGAGGAGGAAGTGTTCTGCTATGCGCTGCGCAATCAGATTGGAGTCCTCGTCGACGGAACAGTCGTGCCCTGCTGCCTGGACCACAACGGCGACATGCCCTTGGGCAATCTGTACGAGCAGAGCTTAGAGCAAATCCTCGCATCGCCCCGAGCCCGCGCCCTCTATGAAGGCTTCACCCGTCATGCCGCCGTGGAATCGTTATGCCAGCGCTGCGGCTATTCCGCCGTATCGAAGAGGTTCAGGAAAAATTCCTAACTCCTAACTCCTAATTCCTAACTCTCTCCGTGTCTCGCTTTGACTTGGATTTCACCACAAGCCAGACTCCTGAGAACACTAATACTACGGCTAATGCCTGCGTCAGCTTGAATACGGCCAAGCCTATGGCTACGCTTACGCTTACCGCCACGATGGGCTGCACGTAGTTGTAGACGCTTACCACGGTTGGGCGCAGCGTCTTCTGTCCGATGATTACGCAGATGTAGCTAAGGTAAGTGCCGAAGAACACCACGAAGCCTGTCTCCCACCATGTGCTCATAGGAACGTTGGGGAAGTCGATGTCCGTGATATGACCGAGCGTGAATGGCCATATCAGCAGCGTAGCCCACGTAAACATCCATTTGTTGACGGTGAAGAGCGAGTATTTCTGTGCCAATGGCTTGAAGAAGGCAAGGTAGAGCGCCCACGAAAACTGTGCAGACATACAGAGCAGGTCGCCCCAGATGTTGCCCACTTTGGCGTTGCCCGCCGTGGCGCTTGTGGTTATTATTATCACCGCTCCTGCACATCCGAGCAACACGCCACCGGCTTTCTTAAATGTGATAGGCTCCTTGAGGATGAAGAAGGAGAGTATCATGGCGAAGATTGGCATTGATGTGGTCATGATGCTGGAGTTGCTTGGCGACGTCATGTTGAGGCCGATGGTGTAGCAGCACTGGTTGAAGACCAGGGCAAAGAGTCCGCCGACTCCCAAGAGCAGGATGTCTTTCATGGGCACATGCTCTTTCTTCGTAAACAAGGATGTAAGCCAGAACAATATGGCTCCGCCGAGAACGCGGAAACTTACAAGGTCAAAACCGTCAATGCCGTGTAGCATGGCGTCCTTTCCGATTGGCGCCATAAGCCCCCAGAAGGTGCCGGCGCAAAGCATGCAAAGGTGTGCGATAAGGGGTTGTTTCTTGTTATCCATAAAGTGTTTTTATTGTTTGATGTATCTCGTTTTGGAATGTGCAAAATTAATAATAAATAAAGAAATACGCAAAAAACAGGCACAGTTGCAAATATCCGTGGCTTATTTTTGTAGTATAGGTCTATATTTTCTT
>OIYH01000558.1_pt1 | contig 27386 bp, 20 predicted proteins | sample 1587911 | NCBI WGS metagenome assembly OIYH01 (sample SAMN03283252) | human gut metagenome | biome: human-associated habitat; material: feces | host: Homo sapiens | place: USA | collected 2013
TACAAAGCTTTTGCCCTTACAGGGCGCCTTGCTGATTGCTTGTATACCCAGGGCGCTGCCCTGGGCTAGGAGCTTCTGCCCTTTCAGGGCGTGTGGGTGAGATACTTGCGAAACTTCAGTTAATGTATATAAACCGATGCAAAGGTAGTGCAAATTGTAGATAAAACAAAATAAAATTAGCTTTTTTTGTATATTTAGTAGTTATTTCGGGGCTTGTTAGCAAAAAAATGTGTACCTTTGCACCCGAAAAAGATGTTAGATAGTATTTATTTAATATAAAAAGTAATGATAAAAGCAGCATTATTCGACTTAGACGGCGTGGTTTTCGATACCGAAAGCCAGTATTCCGTTTTCTGGGGAATGATAGGCAGGGAGTATCATCCGGAGATGCCTGACTTTGCGCTCCGCATCAAGGGACAGACCCTGGTTCAGATCTACGACAAGTACTTCTCTGATGATGCCACATTCGCTCATATTGATGGATACACCGATTGCAAGTCGGAACAGGCTAAGATAACAGACCGGCTCGATGAGTTCGAGCTGAATATGTCGTTTCCTTACATTCCCGGATTCGAAACTTTCCTGAAAGACGTGAAGGCGCATGGTGTGAAGTGCGCTGTGGTGACGAGCAGCAATCTGCAGAAGATGGAGCAGGTGTATAAGCATCATCCTGAGTTCAAGACCTATTTTGACCGCGTGCTCACCAGCGAAGATTTTGCCAAAAGCAAGCCGGATCCAGACTGTTATCTCAAGGGTGCTGCCTGTTTCGGAGCAAAGCCGGAGGAATGCGTGGGGCTGGAAGACAGCTTCAACGGACTGAAGGCCGTGAGAGCTTCGGGTGCATTTACCCTCGGACTCGCTACTACCAATTCTGCAGAGAGCATCCAGCCATACAGCGACTATGTGATAGCCGATTACAATGGATTCGGATACGATGACCTGGAAAAGATTGTAGAAACTTTTTAGTAAACACAATTATATGGGATATTTATCTACAGACAAAAAGAAAATCACAACCAAGACCTACGCCGAAATGAAGGCGGCAGGTGAGAAGGTTACGATGCTTACTGCCTACGATTTCACTACCGCAGGCATCATCGATGCTGCTGGCATCGATACCATCCTGATAGGTGATTCGGCTAGCAATGTGATGGCTGGAAATGCTGATACATTGCCTATCACCGTAGATCAGATGATTTACCACGCACGCAGTGTGGCCCGCGCCTGCAATCATGCACTCGTGCTCTGTGATATGCCTTTCGGCAGCTATCAGGTTTGCAAGGAAGATGCCTTGCGCAATGCCTGCCGAATGATGAAGGAGACAGGCGTGGATGCGCTGAAGCTGGAAGGTGGCGTGGAAATCCTGGATACTGTTCAGGCACTCATCAATGCCGGTATTCCTGTTTGCGGCCATCTCGGACTTACTCCTCAGAGCGTGAATAAGTTTGGTGGTTACGGCATCCGTGCCAAGGAGGATGCAGAGGCTGAGAAGCTGGTCAGCGATGCTAAAGCACTGGATAAGGCTGGCTGTTTTGCCATCGTCCTGGAGAAAGTTCCTGCCAAACTGGCGGCTGAAGTTTCACGTCAGGTAAACGCTGTAACTATCGGTATTGGAGCTGGTAACGGTTGTGATGGACAAGTGCTGGTTTATGCTGATGCGCTCGGTATGACCCAGGGCTTCAAGCCAAAATTCCTGCGTCATTTTGCCCAGGTAGGCGAGGAGATGCAGAAGGGAGTAAAGGCTTATATCGATGCCGTGAAGAGCGTGGAGTATCCAAGCGCAGAAGAGAGCTACTAAGATGGATACGCAAAATACCCCGGTGCATTTTAATCTGTGGCACCGTGACTTCTGGCGTCTCTGCTTCGCCAATCTCTTCCTGATGACGAGCATCTATATGCTCCTCCTGAGCATACCTTATTTTATGGCTAAGGATGGATATTCCGTTACTCAGATTGGCGTGGTTTATGCTGCTTATGGCTTGGGCATCTTTCTTTTGGGTGGCTTCTGCTCCTATCTGGTGCAGCGCTATCGCCGTAATCGGGTATGCCAGATATCCATCCTGGGTGTGGCAGTCAGTCTCGTCGTCCTTTATTATCTGGAAACCTTCTGGAACATCAAGGTGGGCTTCGAGATGCTGGTGGTGATGCGTCTGATTCAGGGCGCTTTCCTGGGTTTGGCAGAGATGTCGCTGGCGAGTACGCTGATTATCGATACCTGTGAATCTTTCCAGCGTACGGAGGCGAATTATATCACCTCCTGGTTTGCCCGCTTTTCCATTGCAGTAGGTCCATTGCTGTCGCTTCTGGTCTATAATGTTTTCAGTATGAAAGTCGTTTTTCCGGTAACCTCGGTATTGGCATTGGTTGCCTTGGTGCTGGTTTCCAGAGTGAAATTCCCGTTCAAGGCTCCGTCAGAAAACGTGTCACTCATCAGTAGCGACCGCTTTTTCCTGCCTCAGGGATTTCCGCTGTTCGTCAATATTGTATGCATCATGGTGATACCGGGCTTCTATCTGTCGCTGCCTCATTCTCTCACCGTCTATGCGATGTTTTTTTGCGGACTGTTTCTGGCATTGGTGGCAGAGAAATACGTTTTTGCTGATGCAGAGCTGAAGAGTCAGGTAATCGTGGGACTGATATTGATCGCGGCAGCAGAATTTGTTTCCTTAAGCGATCAGGATTTTGCCGAAGAGATGCTTGTACCTGCCTTGCTTGCCTTGGGAGTGGGTATCATCGGAAGCCGATTCCTGCTTTTCTACATCAAGCTTGCCAAGCATTGCCAGCGTGGCACCAGTATGAGCTCCTTCTTCCTGGCGTGGGAACTGGGGTTGAGCTTAGGAATCGGATTGGGTTTCTGGCTGGTGAAGGACTTGTATCCGAAGGGTCTTGGTATGGATTCGGTGATATTGAATCCTGTGTATAAGGAACTTCTGTATCCGACTTTCGGATTGACAGTGGTTTCTCTCCTGGTGTATAATTTCCTAGTACATCCATGGTATATGAAGCATCGCAATCGCTGATGCTTCGTGTGCCTGCTTTATTAAAAGTTTCTAAAAATAGCGTTTGTGAAACTTTTTTAATATAATTTAGTTAGCTTTATTCGCTTTTGTGCTCATAATTGAGTACTTTTGCGTTTGATTTGAGGACGGAGGGCATTTTGGAAGTGCCCTTTGTTCTGTTTTTAGAATGAATTAAACGTAAAATTGATAATAAGATTATGGCAGAAGCTATTGATATCCGTGAGTTGAATATCCGGATTGAACAACAGAGTCAGTTCGTTACCAATCTGGTAATGGGCATGAACAAGGTCATCGTAGGTCAGAAGCACCTCGTTGACTGTCTCCTTATCGGTCTTCTCTCTGATGGTCACATTCTCCTGGAAGGTGTACCGGGTCTGGCGAAGACTCTTGCAATCAAAACATTGTCACAGTTGATTAGTGCAGACTATAGCCGCATACAGTTTACACCCGATTTGTTGCCTGCCGACGTGATCGGTACGCAGATCTATTCGCAGAAGGATGAAGCCTTCCATGTGAAGCGTGGACCTGTGTTTGCCAACTTCGTCCTGGCGGATGAGATCAACCGTGCCCCAGCCAAGGTGCAGAGTGCCTTGCTTGAGGCGATGCAGGAACATCAGGTAACCATCGGCGAGCAGACTTTCCATTTGCCTAATCCATTCCTGGTGATGGCTACCCAGAACCCGGTAGAGCAGGAGGGTACCTATCAGTTGCCTGAGGCTCAGGTGGACCGTTTCCTCCTCAAGGTTATCATCGATTATCCTACCATCGAAGAAGAGAAGCTCATCATCCGTGAGAATATCCAGGGCGGTCTGCCTACCGTGACTCCGGTTACTACAGCCGAGGAAATCCTGAAGGCTCGCAGCATCGTCAACGAGGTGTATATCGATGAGAAAATTGAGCAGTATATTGCCGACATCGTCTTCGCTACCCGTTATCCAGACCGTTACGGCCTGGGCGAATTGAAGGATATGATTACCTTTGGCGGCAGTCCTCGTGCCAGCATCTCACTTGCCAAGGCAGCCAGAGCCTACGCCTTCATCAAGCACCGTGGCTACGTGATTCCTGAGGATGTACGTGCCGTGGCTCACGATGTGCTCCGCCACCGCATCGGCCTCTCTTATGAGGCAGAGGCAAGTGAAATCACCAGCGAGGAAATCGTCAGCCGCATCATCAACAAGGTTGAAGTGCCTTGATTTAGTTCAAAATTCAAAGTAAATTAAGTTGGATACACAAGATATCTTAAAGAAAGTTCGGAAGATCGAGATCAAGACTCGCGGATTGAGCCAGAACATCTTCGCCGGCCAGTATCATTCTGCCTTCAAGGGTAGGGGAATGGCCTTTGCCGAGGTGCGCGAATATCAGTATGGCGACGACGTGAGAGACATCGACTGGAATGTGACGGCTCGCTTCCATCGCCCTTTCGTCAAGGTCTTTGAAGAAGAGCGAGAGCTTACCGTGATGCTGATGGTGGATGTGAGCGGTTCGCTCGATTTCGGTACCATGCGCCAGATGAAGCGCGACCTGGCTACCGAGATAGCTGCAACCCTTGCCTTCAGTGCCATCCAGAACAACGACAAGATAGGTGTCATCTTCTTTTCCGACAGAATAGAGAAATATATCCCTCCCAAGAAGGGACGCAAGCATATCCTCTACATCATTCGTGAGATGCTCGATTTTCATCCCGAGAGTCAGCGTACCGATATCGGATGTGCCCTGGAATACTTCACGAGGGTGATGAAACGCCATTGCACGGCTTTTGTCATCAGCGACTTCTACGATAACAAGGACTATCAGCACCAGCTGCAGATAGCCAACCAGAAGCACGATGTGGTGGGAATACAGGTGTATGATCCACGTGCCAAGCAGCTGCCCGACGTGGGACTGCTCAAGGTGATGGATGCCGAGACGGGACACGAGATGTATATCGATACCAGTTCGAAGAAATTGAGAGTGGCTCACACCCAAAACTGGTTGCGACAGCAGGAGAATCTGCGACAGCTCTTTGCCAAGAGCAAGGTAGATTGGACTTCGGTAGCCACCAACGAGGACTTTTCGAAGGCGCTCCTGATGCTGTTCAAACAGAGAGGCTAAAGTAAGATAACATGAAAATAAAGAATATCATATTGACGATGGCGCTGATGGGTTGCTCTTCGCTGGCTTTCGGTCAGACCGTGGAGCAGCGCATGGATTCCCTGCAGCTGCTTATCGGACAGCAGACCATCCTGCACCTCAAGGCTACTGCCCGGAAGGGTGCCAGAATCGTGCTGCCATCCTTCAAGCCTCAGGACCAGATTGTACCTGGTGTAGAGGTGGTGGAGCAGAGCAAGGGCGACACGATGCAGATGGGTGATGACCGCATCCAGGTGAGCCGCGACTATACGCTTACCTCTTTCGATGAGAAGGTGTATGTGGTTCCTGCACTCGATGTGAAGATAGACGGCAAGAGCTATCACGGAAATCCGTTGGCGCTGAAGGTGCTCACCGTTCCGGTAGATACGGTGCATCCTAACCAGTTCTATCCGGCAAAGGGTGTACAGGATAATCCTTTCGAGTGGAGTGAGTGGAGCTTCGCCTTCTGGTTGAGCCTGCTGATGATTATCATCTGTGGTGCAATGATTTATCTCCGCAATCGTCTGAAGAAGAACAAGCCTATCATCGCCCGCATCCGCATCGTGAAGAGGGTGCCTGCCCATGAGAAGGCGCTGCGTGAAATCAATGACATCAAGCATCATCATACCAACGCCAGCCAGGAGACTCAGAAAGAGTACTACACCCAGTTGACCAATACGCTGCGTGCCTATATCGTGAGCCGCTTCGGATTCAATGCGATGGAGATGACCAGTGGAGAAATCATCGAGCACCTGCGTGCTTCGGGCGACCAGAAGATGATAGACGAGCTGAGAATGCTCTTCTCTACCGCCGACCTTGTGAAGTTTGCCAAGTACGAGATTCCGATGAACGAGAACGATGCCAACCTGGTGAATGCCATCAACTTCATCGACCAGACGAAGACCGATGAGCAGCCTAAGGAGGAGAAGATCGTTCCAACGCTCAGCACCGAAGACCAGAAGTCGCAGCAGCAGCGCCGACTCATCAAGACCCTGCTCTGGGTGGGCGGCATCAGCGTAGTTGCCATCTTCGGCTACATCGTTTATCAGGTAGCGATGCTCGTGATGTAAATGTCATCAGGCTCGGAAATCCAGAGCTGGTGATGTAAACAATAAAAAGAAATTAAGAAATGGAATTTGCAAGTAAAGCATATTTTCTGCTGCTCCTGCTGCTGATACCTTATATATTATGGTATTTCCTGGGCAGGAAGAAGAGCGAGCCTACGATGCGCATGAGTGATACTCGCATCTATCAGTATGCTCCCAAGAGCATGCGCGTCAGACTCATCCATCTGCCGATGGTGCTGAGATGCATCTGCTTCGTGCTCATCGTCATCGCCATGGCCCGTCCGCAGACCCACTATTCCTGGGACAACAAGACCGTAGAAGGTATCGATATCATGCTTGCCATGGACGTATCAACCTCTATGCTTGCCGAGGACCTGAAGCCAAACCGTATGGAGGCGGCGAAGGATGTTGCTACTGAGTTTATCTCAGGCCGTCCTACCGACAATATCGGACTCACCATCTTTGCCGGAGAGGCTTTCACGCAATGTCCGATGACCACCGATCATGCCAGTCTGCTCAGACTCCTGCATGACACCCGCACCGATATTGCGGCTCGTGGACTCATCGACGACGGTACCGCTGTGGGTATGGGACTTGCCAACGCCGTGACCCGACTCAAGGATTCCAAGGCAAAGAGCAAAGTGGTAATCCTGCTCACCGATGGTAGTAACAACATGGGTGACATCTCGCCTATGACCGCTGCCGAGATAGCCAAGAGCTACGGCATCAGAGTCTATACCATCGGTGTGGGAACCAACAAGGTGGCGCCTTATCCGATGCCTGTGGCAGGAGGCGTACAGTATGTCAATATCCCGGTGGAAATCGATACCCCGACGCTGCGCGACATCGCTCAGACCACCGATGGAAACTTCTATCGAGCTACGAGTACAGCCGAGTTGAAGAAAATCTACAAGGACATCGATAAGCTGGAGAAGTCTAAGTTTAATGTGAAGCATTTTGCCAAGCGTTATGAGGCCTATCAGCCTTTTGCCCTGGGTGCACTCCTGGTACTGCTCCTGGAGATATTGCTCCGCCTCACTTGGTTCAGAAGAATTCCTTGATGAAAGAGGAGTTTAGACAAAATAGATTATAACATCATATAAATATGTTAAGATTTGAAGATCCTACGTTTCTCTGGCTGCTCTGGCTGATACCGGTGCTCATACTGGTTCGTCTGGTAGGCTGGAGAAGGCGAAAGGCTAAGCTGAAAAGATTGGGCGATCCGGAACTGCTCAAGCAGTTGATGCCCGACATATCCAAGTACCGTCCTACGGTGAAGTTTGTGCTGATGCTTGCTGTCTTGGCACTCGTCATCGTGATGGTGGCTCGCCCTCAGATGGGAAGTAAGATTTCTCACGACAAGCGTAATGGCATCGAGACGATGATCTGTCTTGATATCTCCAATTCCATGCTTGCCGAGGATGTGGCTCCTTCCCGTCTCGACAAGAGCAAGATGCTGATAGAGAATCTGGTAGATAACTTCAGCAACGACAAGATCGGACTGATTGTCTTTGCAGGCGATGCCTTCGTGCAGTTGCCTATCACCAGTGATTATGTATCGGCAAAGATGTTCCTGCAGAATATCACACCGGGGCTGATTCAGACTCAGGGTACCAATATCGGCGATGCTATCTCGCTTGCCACCAAGAGTTTTACCCAGCAGGATAATGTGGGTAGAGCCATCATCGTGATTACCGATGGTGAGAACCATGAGGATGGTGCCAAGGAGGCTGCCGAGATTGCCCAGAAGAAGGGCATCAATGTGTTTATCCTCGGTATCGGTAATACCAAGGGCGCTCCTATCCCGATGGGCGATGGCTCTTATCTGAAGGATCACGCAGGCAATACCGTGATGACTGCCCTCAACGAGCAGATGTGCCGCGAACTGGCGCAGGCTGGCAAGGGTCAGTATATCCATGTGGATAATACGAGCGATGCAGAAAAAGCATTGAATGATGACCTTACCAAGTTGCAGAAGGGAGATATGACCAGCGTGATATACAGTGCCTACGATGAACAGTTTCAGGCTGTGGGCATTCTCATCATCCTCCTGCTCATCATCGAGGTCTGCATGCTGGAAGTAAAGAATCCGTTGCTCAGGAACATCAAGTTCTTCAAAAGGGATTCCTTGAAGCTGCCGAAATAATCGGGGCAGAAAGTCAGGCCTGTCACCTATTTGCCCTGAACGGTTGTTTTCCGGTTTCGTTTCCGGAGTCGCCCTGAAAGGGCAGAAGCTCTTAGCCCAGGGCATCGCCCTGGGTAATACGAGTAGTAGCAAAGCGCCCTGAAAGGGCAAAAGCTTTAAAATATAGATGTAAAAATGAAGTATATACATTATATAATAGTAACAGTGGCAATGTTGCTGGTGGGTACGGCACAAGCCGGAGCCCAGACTGATCGCAATCTGATCCGTCAGGGTAATCGTGCCTTCAAATCTCAGAAATGGGCAGTGGCAGAAACCCAATATCGCAAGGCTATCTCCAAGAATCAGAAGAACCCTCAGGCGATATACAATCTTGGTTGTGCGCTCATGGCGCAGCAGAAAGACTCCATGGCGATACAGCAGTTTACCAATGCTGCCCAGTTGGAAACCAACCGCCTCCGCCGTGCTGCCAGCTATCACAATATGGGCGTAATCATGCAGAACCACCGTGAATATGCACAGGCCATCGAATACTACAAGATGGCGCTGAGATGCAATCCACAGGACAATGAGACCCGTTATAATCTTGCCCTCTGCAAGAAGTTGCTCAAGAACAATCCGCAAAACAAGGATAAGAACAAGAACAACAAGGATAAGAACAAGGACAAGAACAAGAAGGACCAGAATAAGGACAAGAACAAAGACAACAAGGATAAAAACGACGATAAGAACAAGAACGACAAGAACAAGAATAAGAATAACAAGAATAATCAGAACCAAAACCAGCCGAACCAGGACAAGATGAGCCGCGAGAATGCCGAGCAGCTCCTGAATGCCGCCGTTCAGCAGGAGCAAGCCACCAAGCGCAAGTTGCAGAAGGCGATGAGCCAGCCACGCAGAAAGGCTTACGACAAGAATTGGTAAAAGATTAGATAAAAATACGATTTACATATAATATTTAGCTATTATTTAAGATACGATATGAAAAGAATAGGTTGGTATTTGATATTGCTGATATGCTTGCTAGGCTACCAGGTGCATGCGGTGGCCCAGCATATCTCCGTGTCGGCTCCATCGCACGTAGCGGCTGGAGAAAACTTCCGTGTCGCCTATACCATCAACACCCGTGATGTAGAGGAATTCAGAATGGGTGCGGTGCAGGATGGACTCGAAGTCATCGCAGGCCCTTACACATCCTCGCAATCCAGTTATCAGATGATCAACGGACATACCTCGTCCTCTTCATCTGTAACCATCACCTACACCCTTTATGCGGCAAAGAATGGTACCTTCAACATTGGTGCTTCCCACGCTGTCGTGGGGGGTAGGAGCCTGGCTTCTCACGCCGTGAGGATTACGGTGTCGGGTCACGCCCAGCATACCAACGGCGCTCCTAGCATGCACGGACAGAATAGCTACGACCAACCTCGTATGCGTACCGCAGGCTCTGCCATCTCAGGCAGCGACCTCTTCATCAAGGTGTCTGCCAACAAGAAGAGAGTACACGAGCAGGAACCGATCCTGCTTACCTACAAGGTATATACACAGGTGGAACTCACCCAGCTGGAAGGCAAGATGCCAGACCTGAAGGGATTCCACAACCAGGAAGTACCTCTGCCACAGCAGAAGACCTTTCATACCGAAATGGTGAACGGTCGCCCTTACAAGTGCGTTACCTGGAGCCAGTATGTGATGTATCCTCAGATGACCGGTAAGCTGGAGATTCCTTCCATCACCTTCAAGGGCATCGTGGTACAGCAGAACCGCAATGTCGATCCTATGGAGGCCTTCTTCAATGGCGGATCCGGATATGTAGAGGTAAAGAAGGACATCAAGGCTCCGGGTATCACCCTGCAGGTAGATCCGTTGCCTCAGCGCCCTGCCAACTTCTCGGGTGGAGTAGGTAAGTTCAATATCTCTGCTTGTCTTGACAAGAAGGAAATCAAGGCAGGCGAACCTATTACGCTCCGTGTGATTGTGGGAGGTATTGGAAACCTCAAGTTGCTTAAGCAGCCAGTAGTGAATTTCCCGAAGGATTTCGACAAGTATGATGCCAAGGTAACAGATAAGACCCGACTCACCGCCAATGGAGTGGAGGGTAATATGATCTACGATTTCCTGGCTGTTCCTCGTAATCAGGGCAGCTATACCATTCCAGCCGTGGAGTTCACCTATTATGATACCAGCAAGAATGCGTATAAGACCATCAAGACCCAACCTTTCACTCTGAACGTGGAGAAGGGAGATGGATCCACATCCGAGTCGGCTGACTATACCAGCAAGGACAAGGATATCCATACCATCATGTTGGGCAAGACCTCACAGCATCAGGCAGATGATATGTTCTTCGGAAGTTTCGGCTACTGGATCTGTCTGCTCATTCCGCTCATCGCCTTCTTCGTGCTGCTGGTGGTATTCCACCGCAGAGCCATCGAGAATGCCGACATCGTGAAGAAGCGCTCCAACAAGGCGGGCAAGATAGCCACCAAGCGTCTGCGCATGGCCAACAAGCTGATGCTGCAGGGCAAGCAGGGCGAGTTCTATGATGAGGTGATGCGTGCCCTCTGGGGATATATGAGCTACAAGCTGAACATGCCGGTAGAGCAGCTCTCTCGTGAGAATATCCGTGAGAAACTCATCGTCCACGATGTGGATGATGCTACAATACAGAAGTTTACTTCCGCTCTCGATGAGTGCGAGTTCGAGCGTTATGCTCCAGGTGATCCTGCCGGCAATATGAACCGTACCTTCGAATCAGCAATGACAGCGATTATGGAAATAGAAAATGCAATCAATGCGGCTCGCAAGAACGTCAAGAAGCATCCTGCCGGATATTCCTTCGTATGGCTGCTCCTGGCGATGCTGGGCTTCGGCGCTTCTCCGGTATCGGCAATCACCAAGAACAATGCCGATACGGAATATCAGAAGGGCAACTACCAGCAGGCTATCCGCGACTACGAAGAGCTGCTCAAGAATGGTGCCTCTGCCGAGATTTACTACAATCTCGGCAATGCCTACTATCGTACAGACAATATCACCAAGGCGGTGCTCAACTATGAACGTGCCCGTCTGCTCTCGCCTGGAGATGAGGACATCAACTTTAATCTCCAGTTTGCACGCAGCAAGACCATCGACAAGATTACCCCGGTAAGCGAAATGTTCTTTGTTACCTGGTATAAGGCGCTGGTCAACTTCACGAGTGTAGATAACTGGGCGAAGACTGGCATCATCTCCATCATCATGGCGCTGCTGCTTGTGCTGCTCTATCTCTTCGGTCCGCACATCCTGATGCGCAAGATCGGCTTCTTTGGCGGTATCGGCTTCTTTCTCGTCTTCCTGCTGAGCAATCTCTTTGCCTATCAGCAGAAGCAGGCGCTCGACAACCGCAAGGGTGCCATCATCATCTCACCTTCCGTGAACATCAAGAAGACGCCTGCCAAGACCAGTACCGATCAGTTTGTACTCCACGAGGGTACCCGTGTAGATATCATCGACAAGGGTATGACCGACTGGCGTGGCATCCGCGTTGGCGATGGAAGAGAAGGATGGATCGAGACCAAGCACCTTGAGGAAATCTAGGAGAATGAAGTGGATGGAGCGTCAGACACTGATATCATTCTACATTCAACATTAAATATAAAACAATAAGTAAATGGATTTTAGTTCGATACAAGATATTGACTTTCAGATACTGCAGTGGTTCAACGGCAGTAACAATGTGATTCTCGACCAGTTGGTGATGGCACTTACTTCGGGTTTCACCTGGATACCGCTCTATCTTGTACTCTTTATCATCGTGATGCGCAATAATGAGACAGTCGGGCAGATTGGTCTTATTGTAGGCTGCGCATTCCTGTGCATCCTTTTTGCCGATGGCATTGCCGAGGGAATCATCAAACCGCTGGCGGCTAGATGGCGACCTTCCAACGATCCGCTGGTAAAATATTCCGTACAGGTAGTGGATAATCTTCGTCTGAAGGACTACAGTTTCTGTTCGGCGCATGCAGCCAATACCATGGCGATAGCCGTGTTCTTCTCGCTGCTTGTAAGGAGCAGGATGCTCACCTTCACCCTGGTGGCATGGTCGCTGGTGAACTGTTGGACCCGCCTCTATCTGGGCGTTCATTATCCGCTGGACATCGTTTGCGGCATACTGCTGGGCATGGTGGTTGGTACGCTGGTATATCTTTTCTTCCATCGTATGTACCGGCGTATGTCACCGGAAATCAAGTATGTTTCGAATCAATATACCAGTACGGGATATGATTGCGATGACATCGATATGATTATGACCGTCCTGATGCTTACCCTCGTATATGTCATCCTGCGTGCCGTCGTTCTGATGACGGGGTTGTAATCAGGCAGTGAGCCTTCTTGGGGGCATCAATATTTTCAAAAATAAAAAGTTCAATTTTCAAAGAAAGCAATGGATACAAAACATATTAAGATTAGTGATTATAATTACGATTTGCCAGATGAGCGCATCGCCAAGTTTCCTATCTCACAGCGCGACCACAGTAAACTGCTGGTCTATAAGCATGGCGAGGTGAGTGACGATGTGTTCTTCCATCTTCCGGACTATCTGCCAAAGGGTGCCATGATGGTATTCAATAATACCAAGGTAATCCAGGCGCGCATGCATTTCCGCAAGGAGACGGGAGCACTCATCGAGGTGTTCCTGATGGAACCTGCTGCACCTACCGACTATGAGCTGATGTTCCAGACTTCGGGTCACTGCTCATGGCTCTGTATGATTGGTAACCTGAAGAAATGGAAAGAGGGAAGCCTGAAGCGCGACTTCGAGATCAAGGGTCATCAGCTTACCCTCTCTGCTACCATGCGCCGTGGAGATGCGCTCAGCACAGAGGCGGCTGAAATGGTGGCTAAAGGTGGCGGCACCAACTACTGGGTGGATTTCGACTGGGACAACGAGCATGTTTCCTTTGCTGAGATTCTCGAAGCAGTGGGAGAGTTGCCTATCCCTCCTTATCTGAACCGCAAGACAGAAGAAAGTGACAAGACCACTTATCAGACCGTATATTCCAAGATTAAGGGTAGTGTAGCTGCCCCAACAGCCGGTCTGCATTTCACCGATGCGGTGCTCCAGGACCTGGATGCGCATGGCATCGACCGTGAAGAGGTAACCCTTCATGTAGGAGCGGGAACCTTCAAGCCGGTGAAGAGTCTTGAGATAGAAGGTCATCAGATGCATACCGAATATATCGTGGTTCATCGTCGCAGTCTGGAGAAGCTCATCAAGCACGAGTGCCAGGTCATTGCCGTGGGAACCACCAGTGTGCGCACCATCGAGAGTCTCTACTATATGGGCGTGCATCTCATCAAGCATCCTGAGGCAAGTGAAGAGGACCTGCATGTAAAACAGTGGGATCCATACGAGCTGTCGGCAGATGGCAATCTGGTGGATGACATCACTCCGGTGCAGGCTATCCAGGCAATCGTCGATTATCTCGACCGCAACGGATTGGAAGCCCTTCACTCCAGCACGCAGATTATCATCGCTCCAGGTTATACCTATAAGATTGTGAAAATGCTGGTAACCAATTTCCATCAGCCTCAGAGCACCCTCCTTCTCCTGGTGAGTGCCTTCCTGCATGGTGATTGGAAGAAGGTATATGATTATGCCCTCTCTCATGATTTCCGCTTCCTGAGCTACGGAGATTCCTCCCTGCTCATCCCGTAACTTGATTTAAAAGTTATAAATGAAAATGTAATGTCGCCCTGAAAGGGCAAAAGCTTCAATAATATAAAAAAACAAATAGATGATTTCAGTAGAAGGACTGAAAGTAGAGTTTGGCGTAAAGCCACTTTTCAATGATGTAAGCTTCGTAATCAACGACCGCGACCGCATTGCCCTGGTAGGTAAGAACGGTGCCGGCAAATCTACGATGCTGAAGATTCTCTGTGGCTTGCAGAAGCCAACCTCCGGCGTAGTGGCTATCCCTAATGAAACCACCATCGGCTATCTGCCTCAGGTGATGAAACTGCAGGATGATACCACCGTGAAGCAGGAAACCCGCAAGGCTTTCGCCCACAATACCGAGATGAAGGAACGCCTCGACAAGATGCAGCAGGAAATGGCTGACCGCACCGACTACGAGAGCGAGAGCTATGCCCAGCTTGTGGAGAAATTCACTCAGGAACATGATCGCTATATGATGATGGGCGGTGAAAACTACGAGGCGGAAATAGAGCGCACGTTGAGCGGTCTGGGTTTCACCCGTGAAGACTTCGACCGTCCTACCCGGGAGTTCTCCGGTGGATGGCGTATGCGTATCGAGCTGGCAAAGATCCTGCTCCAGAAGCCGGATGTGCTCCTCCTCGATGAGCCTACCAACCACCTCGATATCGAGAGTATCCAGTGGCTGGAGCAGTTCCTGGCGCAGAGTGCCAAGGCGGTGGTGCTGGTAAGTCACGACCGTGCCTTTATCAATAATGTAACCAACCGCACCCTTGAGATTACCTGCGGAAGGGTAGAGGATTACAAGGTGAAATACGATGAGTATGTGGTACTTCGTGCCGAGCGCCGCGAGCAGCAGCTCCGTGCCTACGAGAACCAGCAGAAGGAAATAGCCGATATCAAGGATTTCATCGAGCGTTTCCGCTATAAGCCAACCAAGGCAGTGCAGGTGCAGAGCCGCATCAAGCAGTTGGAGAAAATCGTTCCTATCGAGGTGGATGAGGTGGATACCAAGCAGATGCATCTCAAGTTCCCTCCTTGTCTCCGTAGTGGCGATTATCCGGTCATCTGCGATGAGGTGAGAAAGGATTATGGCGATCATACCGTCTTCGACCATGTGACCCTTACCATCAAGCGTGGTGAGAAAGTAGCTTTCGTAGGTAAGAACGGCGAGGGTAAATCTACTCTGGTGAAGTGTATCATGGGTGAGATTCCTTTTACGGGCAATCTCAAGATAGGTCATAACGTGCAGATAGGTTATTTTGCACAGAACCAGGCGCAGCTGTTGGATGAGAACCTTACCATCTTCCAGACCATCGACAATGTGGCTACCGGCGAGATGCGCCTCAAGGTGAACGATCTGCTGGGTGCCTTTATGTTTGGTGGCGAAACTTCCGAGAAGTATGTCAAGGTGTTGAGTGGAGGAGAGCGCAGCCGTCTGGCGATGATCAAGCTCCTGCTCGAACCGGTGAATCTCCTGATTCTCGATGAGCCTACCAACCATCTCGACATGCAGTCGAAGGATGTGTTGAAGGAAGCCATCAAGGCATTCGACGGCACCGCTATCATCGTGAGCCACGACCGTGAGTTCCTCGACGGACTGGTAGATAAGGTATATGAGTTTGCCGGTGGTAAGGTACGTGAGCATCTGGGCGGCATCTACGATTATCTCCGTGCCCACAATGCCGAGAGCATCAGTCAGGCGCTGGCGAATCAAGTCGGAAGTCAGAATATGTCATCTGCCGGCTCTCCATCTTCTTCATCATCATCTGCAGATTCTTCCGAGGCATCCTCCGGCAAGCTCAGCTATGCCGAGCACAAGGAGCAGCAGAAGAAGATTCGCAAGGCTGAGAAGGCGGTGAAGGAATGCGAGACGAAGATTGAAAAGCTCGAAACCCGCAAGGCTGAGATTGATGCCCTCCTGATGAAGCCTGAGAACGCTACGAATATGGAACTCGTTACCGAATATACCGAGCTGATGAAGAGCCTGGATGAGGAAAACGAGAACTGGATGATGCTCTCCGAAGAACTGGAGGAAATCAAGAATTCATAGTTAAAACAATAATAAATAACGAGAAAATGAAAATGAAGTTTATCCTTCCGATGATGATGCTCGCAGCCATGCCTTTGGCTGCTGATGCTCAGAACAAGTCGGGACTTGTCTTGAGCAATCTTGACAAGACAGCAAAGCCTGCTGATGATTTCTATCAGTTTGCTACCGGTGGCTGGCAGAAGAACAATCCGCTTCCTGCTGCCTACAGCCGTTATGGTAGTTTCGAACAGTTGGCTGAGAACAGCAACAAGCGTATCAACTCTATTCTTGATGAACTCAAGAAGAAGACCTACAAGGCTGGAACCATCGAGCAGAAGCTTTCCGACTTCTATAAGTTGGCGCTCGATATCGACCGCCGCAATAAGGAAGGCATTGCTCCCGTAAAGCCTCTCCTCGACGAGATTGCTGCTGCCAAGACCAAGGCTGATCTCCAGAACTTACAGGTGAAGTATGCCATGCAGGGCTTGGGCGTAGGTTTCGGTACCGGTTTCGGTGCTGACGAGAAGAACGTAACCATGAACATCTACAATGTGATGCAGGGTGGCTTGACTCTCGGTGCCAAGGATTACTACCTCAACAACGATGCTGCTACCGTAGCCATCCGTGAGGCTTTCAAGACCTATGTGGCAAAGATGTTCCAGCTCTATGGCTTCTCTGCTGCCGATGCTGCCAAGAAGGCACAGAAGGTATTCCTCCACGAGACCAGTCTTGCTACTATCTCCAAGAGCCGTACCGAACTCCGTGACCCACAGGCTAACTACAACAAGATGAGCCTGAAGCAGTTTAAGGAGAATTATCCAAACATTCCTCTTGAGGCATTGGCTAACGGCGAGGGCATCAAGAGCGAATATATCCAGGAGATGATTGTGGGTCAGCCTGCATTCATGGCTGGTTACGACAAGATTACTGCTGCTGAGGATGCTGAGACCTTGAAGGCTTTGATGGAGTGGAGTGTCATCGGCAGTTCTTCTGCTTATCTCACCGATGAGATCCGTGAGGCAAACTTCGATTTCTTCGGCAAGACCATGAGTGGCAGAAAGGAAGACCATCCATTGTGGAAGCGTGCCACTTCTCAGGTAGATGCTCAGATGGGTGAGGCACTCGGCAGAATCTACTGCAAGAAGTTCTTCCCTGAGTCATCCAAGAAGATGATGGAGACTTTGGTCAAGAATCTCCAGGTGAGTCTCGGTCAGCGTATCGATGCTCAGAAGTGGATGAGTGCAGAGACCAAGGCTGCTGCTCACAATAAGCTCGATAAGTTCTATGTCAAGATTGGTTATCCTAACCAGTGGACTGACTATAGCAAACTTACCATCGATCCATCCAAGAGCTTCTATGAGAACGTGATGGCCTGCCGTCAGTTCCGCAACAATAAGGAGATTGCTGAGAAGGCTGGTAAGCCAGTCAACAGAGATGAGTGGTATATGACTCCTCAGACTGTGAATGCTTACTATAATCCTACCACCAACGAGATCTGCTTCCCAGCAGGTATCCTTCAGTATCCATTCTTTGATGCCAAGGCAGACGCGGCATTCAACTATGGTGCTATCGGTGTAGTGATTGGTCATGAGATGACTCACGGATTTGATGATCAGGGTCGCCAGTATGATGCCAGCGGTAACCTGAAGGATTGGTGGACAGCTGCTGATGCTGAGGGCTTCAACAAGCGTGCAGATATGTATGCTGATTTCTTCAGCAACATCAAGGTATTGCCTGATTTGAATGCTAACGGTCGCTTTACATTGGGTGAGAATCTTGCCGACCACGGTGGTTTGATGGTATCTTTCAATGCATTCAAGAATGCGACAGCCAAGAAGCCATTGAAGAACAAGGATGGCTTTACTGCTGATCAGCGCTTCTTCCTTGCCTACGCAGGTGTATGGGGTCAGAACATCACCGAGAAGGAGATTCGCAACCGTGTGAAGAACGATCCTCATGCACTTGGCAAGTGGCGTGTAGATGGTGCTCTTCCTCACATTGATGCCTGGTATGAGGCATTCGGTGTAAAGCAGGGCGACAAGATGTTCATTCCTAAGAGCGAGCGTCTGGAGCTTTGGTAAAGATCAAATATCTTATCCCGTTAGTTTTTAAAGTTTTAAAGGGATAAGAATGAAATATGAAAAAGGCTGCGTTACTTTGTGGTTACGCAGCCTTTTTTCATACATCTTAGTTTTTACATCCCGACTTACATACAGCTTGTCAAACCTAAAGAGGCTGCGATGGCTGTAAGGAGTGAGAGAGCAATCTTAATCACGGTTTTCCAGGTTTCACGTTTCATAGGCTATATTTTTTAGAAATTTACATTGTCACCACTTTCTCCGTTGTCACCGGTATCGCTTCCGCCAGTCTGCGAACCGCCAGTCTGCGAACCGCCACCCTGGGTTCCGGTATCGCCCGTGTTGCCACCGGTAGTTCCGGTATCACCCTTGTTCTCGTCAGGGTTCTCCTGATTGCCGCCCTCGGTGTCCTCCACATCCTTCGAATCGTTGGAAGCGATGTTCTTTACCACTTCGCCGTCGCGGTTGACGCAGGTGATGCTGATACCCGTCTTGGCAAGCTCCTGCTTGATCTCCATATTAGGGCAGAAAATCACGCGGCGCTGGGTGATGAGCTTGGTGCTCACATCCTCTACCGACTTCACTGCATTGGCACGCAGACCGAAACGCATGGTGCCCAGACCCGGTACCGCTACGGAGTGACCCTCAGTAGCCCACGCCTTGATTACCTCGCTCAGGGCAGCGTAAGCCACGTTCATCACGGCAGGAGTCAGACCGCAATGCAGGGCAGCTTGCTGGATCACCTTCTCCGGTGTAAGCTTGTTGTAGATCAGTGGCTGCATCACGTACATGTACTGGTCCTTGCCACCTTCCTTACCCAAGTAAGCAATCTTGCGCTCAATAGCTTTTACATTCATTCCCATAACTCAAAAACATTTTAGTTAAACATTGATTGCAGAACTTTTGTTTCTGCAAGCCATTGTGTTTCAATGACAATGCAAAGATACAAAATTTTGGGGCGGAAATCAAGAGTTGTTCGCCACTTGAAAGAAAAAACAATTATTATAGTAAGTCTATGCATCTGTGTTATCTGTGAAATCTGTAGGAAACTAGCTTGCTGCTAAGCCCCTGAGCTGATAGTTCAGCAGATGGGTGGCGCTGGATAGCATCTGGTTTGTGATATGCGCATATCGCTGCGTGGTGTTGATGTTCTGGTGCCCCAGATACCTCATGATGGTATAGAGATCCGTGCCCTGCGTCAATAATAGGGTGGCGCAGGTGTGGCGGCCCGAATGGAAGGTGATATGCTTGTCGGAGATACAGCAATCCTCCAGCCATACTTCCAGATGCTCGCCCAGATGATGGGGCGAGAGATGAGCGAAGAAATAGGGGGTATCACCATTCTTGTCATGGAGCTTCGAGAGGATATGGTGCGCCTCTTCCGGCAGCGGAAGCCGGAGCCAGCGTTGCGTCTTCTTCATCTTCTTATATATATAATAGGTGTCATCGCATTTTTCTATGTCGTTGATCGATAAGCTCAGGATATCGCTTTTCCTCAGTCCCGTGATGCAGCTTAGCAGGAATGCCTCCTTCAGCTCGGGAGTATTACAGGGTGTTTCGCTCAGCTTGATGAGTTCCTCCTGGGTCAGCGCAGTTCTTTCCCTATACTGCGCTTTGACGCGATAGGAGTGGGGCAGCCGGTCGAATGGGTTCTCATCCAGCAATCCCTGTCTCACGGCTTCCCTCAATACCGATTTCAGGATATTCACCTTCAGATGGATGGTGCTGTCGGATAGTTTTCCGGGTGCTTTCATGTTTTTATGCAGGTCGTGGGCAGATCGTAGGTAGTCGATAAACTGCTTGACGGTTTCCACATCCACCTTTTTCAGTGGAATGTCGCTTCCGCCGGAGGTCTCCAGGTGCTTCAGCATGCCCAGTACGCTGCCGCATCTTCCCTCATATATTTTTTCTCCTTCCTTGCGTCTTTCATCCGCATAGCTTCTGGTAAACTCTCCTAATGTAATACCTTTTGATTTCTTACGTGCGTTTACTGCGAATTTCATGATTCGTCTAAAGAATGAAATCTTCATCATATCGTTTGTTGTTTAAAAAATGCTTTTTTAGTTATTTAAGTTACAAAGGTATCGCTTTTTTCTTGAATAACCAAACAAAAGGAAGAAAAGGGATAGAAAAAGCGTGATTTTGTGCAACAGTTGTACGTTAACTTTAGCGCTGCAAAGGTAGTATAATTTGTTCAATTCGCAATAATTTCAAACTCCCTTTTAATGTTTATTAATAAATTATAGTCAATATTTCTTATTTTATAGTCAAAAAGGGTATATTTGTGCAATTTTAGCTAAAGCAAACAATACTAAAAAGACTTTTTTAGGATTTATTTCAGTCATCTGATACAGTTAACGTACAACTGTATCGCAGTAAACGTGGCCTTTCGCTACAGTTAACGTACAACTGTATCAGACCCCAGGTCTATCTTTTGATAAGAAGACAGGTAAGACTCAAACAAGAACGATTAGAATTATAAACTCATAACGATGATGATATATGATGAAAAAAATAGTAATGGTAATGCTACTGCCCACTACCCTGGTGGCAAACGCATACGCCGGAACGGTTAGCGATAGCTTGCGGACTACGCTCTATTATCGCTCAGGCTATTCATTATTAGAACTCTCCTATATGGATAATGCCGCCAAGCTCGAAACCCTCAAGCAGGGTATCAGAAGCATCGGGGACAACCCCAACACGGTGCTGCAGCATATCAAGATCCTTTCGGCAGCTTCGCCGGAAGGTAACTCCAAACTCAACAAACGACTGGCGAGAAGGAGAGGAGAGCGCTTGCGCGACTATCTCAAGGAAATGCTGAATCTGCCAGACAGCGTCTTCACGGTCTCCTCCGCAGGAGAAGACTGGGAAGGACTTGCCCTGAAGATACAGAAAGAAAATGCGCCGTGGAGCCGGAAAGCCCTCTACATCATTCGGAACACCCCCGAATGGATCGTAAGAAACGGAAAGGTTGTAGATGGAAGAAAACGACAGCTCCAGAACCTCGATGGCGGAAAGGCATGGAAATACATGCTCGCCAACCACTTCGACAGCCTCCGCTCCGGAGCACTCGTGGTTTGCGAAATCCGGCATATTGTGCCATCTGTCAGTCCGACAGATACCCTCACATTGATTCAGAATCAGAAAGGCAGCGAAAAGGATTCGCTCCAGCAGAAGGATGCCCAGGATACAGCATCCCAGCTGCAGGTATATCCAGGCGGGAATGCAGCCGAAACCGAAAATGCAGCCCATGCATCCGGCAGAGACTCCTACTACGCCCTGAAGACCAACCTGCTCTATGATGCCCTCCTGGTGCCGAACATCGGCATCGAGACCAGCATCGGCAGGGGATGGACCCTCGGAGCCAGCGGAATGCTAGCCTGGTGGAGCAAGGATGCCAGCCACAAATACTGGCGAATCTACGGCGGAGAAATGGAAATCAGAAAATATTTCGGCAGGAAAGCCAAGGAAAAACCGATGCAGGGACATCACATCTCCCTCTACGGACAGTTCCTCACCTATGATATCGAAAACGGCGGCACCGGTCACCAGAGCAAGAAAACCTATGGAGCTGGAATGGAGTACGGATACTCACTGCCGATAGGAAGACGCCTGAACCTCGACTTCGGACTGGGCGTGGGATACATCAAGTCCCACTACAAGACCTATGAGCCGAAAGACGGATGCTACGTATATGAGGCAACCCGCAACCGCACCTGGATAGGACCTACCCGCGGCGAAGTATCACTGGTATGGCTCCTCGGCAACGGAAACACCAATAGCAAGAAAGGAGGTAAGAAATGACTAGAATGACAGAGTTAAGACAATCAATGATCCTATTCTTCCGCGTAATCGTCTGCGCAGCCTTCTTGCTGATGATGGCAGAACTGCTCTCATCCTGCGAGCACAAGGACCTCTGCTACGACCATCCCCACCGGCAGAACGTGGAGGTGATGTTCGACTGGAGCGCCGATCCCGAAGCCAATCCAGCCACCATGAGCCTCTATCTCTATCCTGAGGAGGGAGGCGATCCCATCAGATACGAGTTCACCGACAAGAACGGCGGAAATATCTCAGTGGCAGCAGGCACCTACAAGGCAATCTGCGTAAACAGCGACAAGGAAACCCACCGCATCCTCGGCAAGGAGCACTTCGAAACCTTCCAGGTAACATCAGCCGAAACCCGAGCCCTGCAGGGACTCCTCGCCACCATGGCAGGAGCCGCACCGATGGGACGAGGCACCGAGAAGGAAAGAATGATGCAGCAGCCGGAAATGCTCTGGAGCAGTCATGCCGACCGCATCGTAGTGAAGCCAGCCGGAGAGAAGACCGTCATCAAGATGAAGCCGGAGCCGAGAGTCAAGCAGTGTACGGTGGAAATCAAGAACGTGGAGAACATCAGCGGAGTGAAGGCGATGAGTGCCAGCGTATCGGGAATGGCGGGCGGATGGCTAGCCGGTCTCGACCAGCTCTCGGATGAGAAGGTAACCATGCCGTTCGTAGCCGAAGCCGATGCTGCCAATAAGATGGTAAAAGGCAGTCTCACCCTCTTCGGTCACTGTCCGGTACAGCCCAACAAGCACATCCTGATGGTCTATGCGCAGCTCACCGACGGCACCAACTGGTATTACGAGAAGGATGTCACCGACCAGGTGCATGATAAGAATCAGGAAGACGATACCCACATCAAGATAGAGTTGGAGCAGCTTCCCTTGCCGAAGCCAGCCCCCGGAACCGATGGTGGTCTTCAGCCGAGCGTAAGCAAATGGAATGAGATATACATAGATATCAAAATGTAGAATAGATATTGTCTATCATCAATAAGGATATAGATTATCATCAATAAGGATATTATCTATCATTAATAAGATATAAAAAACATAGTATTAATTTTTTAAAAGTATCAATTATGAAAAAAGCGTTTTACATGATGGCAGCTGCTGCCATTGCCCTCTCTTCTTGCTCTTCAGAGGAGACCACAGATGTTGCGAAGAGCACTGCTATCAGCTTCCGTCCTACGGTAGGCTTTAATAGCCGTGGTGCTGAGTTGAATGGTACAAACTTCAACGATATGTGGGTTTATGCTTACGACTTGAAAGCTACAGAAGGAACCGGAAATGGTTTTGAGGCTGAAAAGTTTACAAAGCAGGGATCAACCAATGACTTCCTTCCTGACACTCCTTTATTCTGGCAGGCAGGTTCTGAGCTTAGATTCTTTGCCATCAATCCAGTGAAAGAAAACTGGCATGGAACACTTGAAATTAACAAAACCAGTGCAAGCTTTACTGGTGTTACAATTCCTACCAACATCGAGGAGCAAAATGACTTGGTGATTGGTTCTGTGACAGCTCAAGCAAACTCTCATATGGATGGTAACGGAGTTGGTTTGACCTTGAATCATATTCTCTCTCAGATCAACTTCAAGGCAGTGAATACTAATAAGCGTCTTACATATCATATTGCAGCTATTCGTATTGTGCATGCCAAGAATGCTGATAGTTATACATTCAATCCTGCAAGCTCTCAAACAGGTGTGTGGGCTGGAAATCCATCTGGCGATGTAACATACGAATTGGATTTCAAGAAAAACCCTATTGTCCTCGATGGTACGAAAAAAACTGATGGAACAGCTGCTGATAATTACGACCGCACAGAAGCATTCTTGACACATGCAGGTCATGGCGCTATGCTGGTTCCTCAGTTGCTTACTCCATGGAATGGCGCAGAGGTTAGCGATGCAGCTCCATTTGATAATGGATCTTATATTGCACTTTTGGTAAATGTACGTTTTACTAATGGTACATACGTTTATCCTAAAAAGGCAAATGGAAAAGAGGATTATGGTTGGATAGCAATTCCACTTCCTAAGAATAATGCAGCCAATGATAAGGCAGAATGGAAGATGGGTAATAAGTATATCTACACTCTCAATTTGTCAGAGGGTTGTGGTAAGGTTGCTCCAGAGAATCCTAACCCAGATGGTGGTAAGGTTGAACCAGATGGTGCGACTGACCCTAAGCCAGGTGCTAATATCTTCGGTAAGCCAATCAAGTTCACTGTAACTCTTGCACCATGGACTCCTAATCCTGCTGATGGTAACGGTACAAACATTAAGATGTAATCCCCTCCCATTACATTCACAATAAAAAATCAAATTCAAGGAATTGGAGATTCCCTCTCACGTGATGTTGAGCTTCGGAATTCTCCAATTCCTTTAACTCCAAAAAATGGCGTAAGAAAAAGAATAAAAAGAAACCATTATGATGAAGAAAACTTATAAAAGCAGTTTATTGGCACTCAGTGTACTCGCATCCTTTACGTCATGTTCAGAAAGCGAATCACTGCAGCAAGCCAATCTATCAAAAGATAAAATCACGTTTCATGCAACCCTCGACAACAGCTGGAAACCCCTCTCTCCCGCTTCCTCTTCCCGTGCTGCCATAGCTGCTGCCACCGAGAAGGGTCCCATCGTCGTGCCAACTCCTTTCGGAAAACCCCTCTATCTCCATCCCGTAGTGCAGGATGGCATCCATATCTGGAGCAAGGAAGGAAAACCCATCACCCGTTCCGGCGCACCCCTGGAAGATGTTGAGCACGAAAGGGTAGCGCAGACTCGTGGAACAATGATGAATAAAATAGGTGATTATGGTAGCTTTGGCGTAACTGCTATTTATAAGGAAGGAGAAAATAATGTTCTGTTATTGGATAATGCAGAAGCCGAGAAAACAGATGGTGAATTTTGGGGATTCACAAACAATAGTAATGCAAAGTGGCCGATAGGTTCCACCGTGTCTTTTCATGCATACGCTCCTCATAGCTCTGCAGATAAGAGCATGTTGACCTATGGTGTTGATAAGGATAATGTTCAGACACAAATTACCTATACTGCATCAACTACAGCAGATGATATCATCAATCAGCCAGACTTGATCGTTGCAACCAATACCGGTTCTCGTCAGCTTTCAGATGCAGATGATGCTGTACAATTGGATTTCTATCATGCCCTTACAGCCGTATCTTTCGCTATCGATAAGGATTTGGCAGATGTTGTAGGTCAGGGAGGAAAGATGACAAGCGTAACTCTGAAAGGTATCCCTAACAAAGGCAACTGTAATCTTTCAGTATCGGCAACGGCTAATGTGCCAACAGCTGCTTGGACAATGGAGAATGGAACAGGTGAATACACCTTTGATTTATCAAATGCGAATATAGTTGTCGGTGATAAAGACCAGGCGCTCACATCAGACAATCAAACCTTGATGATGATTCCTCAGACTTTGCCTGAGGGGGCTGAGTTGTGCTTCAAATTGGATATGAATGGAACAACTCAGGAATGGAAAGTGCCACTCAAGGGTCAGGTATGGGAGGCTGGTAAATCCATCATCTATAAGCTTTCTTCCAACTCTATCAATATGTTGGATGATGCGAAGATAGTATATCCTGATACATGGACAGCTCATTCCTTTCCAAAGACATCATTCGGAGAGAACGACGTAGTAGGTCTTTACGTAGTAAATAAATTCAATCAGATAGTTGCTGAAAATGTGCAGCTTACAAAAACGAAAGGAGAGGAAAATTCATTTACGTGGAAGACGAAAGACAACAAGAATTTCTCGTTCTCGCCTGATAACAGGTATTTCGCCTACTATCCATATAGTGCATCAATGACAAAGGGTGAAGGAACCGTGACAACTGCCAAAGAGTTCTTCAAAACCAAGATTTCTTCGCTGTCAAATGATGATAATGTAGTAGCGGATCAATCAAATAAAGAAACCCTCTTAGCCCAGGATTTCCAGGTGGCAACGGGAACAGTTGGTCCAGAAGCCGGCTCTATTGTTTTCAATATGGAGCATCAGATGGGGTTGGTGGTTCTGCATATGCTAGGTTCTCAAAATGGAACCGTAAGATTCAATAAAGATTCTTATAAGTACTTCTATGGTGAAAAAGGGGCAAGACCTGTAAAGGGTCAAGATTATTCTGATTTTGCGACTATTGGTTCCACGTATTACCCATCACTGGAATTTAACGATAACATTCCATATAACAACGGATTGAGTGCAGGAAATACATATTACAGCTGCTATTTTGTTGTTCCGTTTGGAAAGACTGTAAAATTTAAAGCTGAAGCAGATCCAAAGGAAAGCAGGATTAACAATGCGTGGGGAAAACTTCAGGACATTAGTCTTGCACCTACTCGTGAAAACCCTGTAGTTAAAGAAAATGTTGAATGTGATGTTCCTTTTCTAAAGATTGCATATGAATACTATACCCAAAAATCTGTGCATGTATTTGAAACTCCTGAAATAACAGAGTATCAATTAGAATGTTGGGGGTCGAAAGGACAAAGTAAAAACGGTGGTGTAGTTGCTAATGCCGGTTATTCTTCAGGATTTTGGACGGCCTCTGAAATAAAACAAAAGCTTTATATCTGTTGTGGTGATATGTCCGGATATAATAATGGTAGAAGTAAAGGTCTTAACTATGATGCCGGAGCTTGGGGAGGAGGTGGTACCCATGTTGCTACCGGTTTGATTGGAAACGGAGAAACATATAATTATAATGGAAACCGAGATCAGCTTTTACTTGTTGCTGGTGGATCTGGAGGTTCTGCAGTAAACGGCAAATCCTCGGGAGCTGGTGGTGGAGCTTCAGGAGCAGATGGAGCAGGAGCAAATATTTTTGGCCATGGTAAAGCAAAAGGCGGAACACAAGCAGCACCGGGACAAAATTCGCCTATAGTTGTTGACGTTAAAAATGATGCGCAATTCGGAATCGGGGGGTATACATATACCTATAATCCAGGCTATGGATCACAAGGAGGTGGTGGCTATAATGGTGGAGGAGGAGGACCATCCGCAATAACTGGCGCAGGTGGCTGTGGCTTCTTTAATACAAAATTACGCAATGGAGCAACTCAGACCAACATCGCTGGCCCTCAAACGACGGGCGTTTGTAGGATTACTTGGACTTATCATCGTCCAGCTTCGCTTAAATAGTGCCTGATTTGCCTTTCCTCCGTTAGCACTAGAAGCATCCGTAGCGCCGGATATTCTGCTGCGCCGGATATGCCCTTTCCCCCGTTAGGCGTTCCGGCGGATTTGCAATCCGCCGTCAAAAAATGACCTAACCTCTTTATGCTCTGGGGATATGTTATCCCCAACCCCCAGGCAGCGGCCAGCATATCGATGGGATAGGGGGATTACAAATCCCCCGGCTTAATAGGTCGAACCTTTTTT
>OIYH01000565.1_pt1 | contig 27111 bp, 14 predicted proteins | sample 1587911 | NCBI WGS metagenome assembly OIYH01 (sample SAMN03283252) | human gut metagenome | biome: human-associated habitat; material: feces | host: Homo sapiens | place: USA | collected 2013
GTGAATATGTGAAAAAATTAGAAGGAGAGGAAGCACAGAAAAGAGTGGCGTATGAAGTGTCTGTCAGTAAATTAGAGTATATCTGAGAAGCAGAGATCTGCAAAGATCTGATATTCTTGCTTTTTTTGAAAAAATGGTGTATAACTGTTCAAAGATATGTGAAACATTCTTGAATTTTTAACGAGGTGCATAATGGATAAAGGTTCTATACATATTTACTGTGGCGAGGGAAAGGGGAAAACCACCGCAGCGATCGGACAGGGGATACAGGAAGCAAGTCAGGGGAGAAGCGTTATCATTATACAGTTCATGAAGGAAAGAAATGCAGAAGCAATTGGTTTTGTGCAGCGTCTGGAGCCGGAGATTAAACTGTTTCGTTTTCAGAAGGCAGAAGAGGCATTTGAAGATCTTCCGGATGCCGAAAAAGCAGAAGAGATCAAAAATCTCAAAAATGCACTCAATTTTGCAAGAAAAGTACTGGTCACGGAAGAGTGTGATGTGCTGATTCTGGATGAAGTTCTGGGACTTGTGGAAGCAGGGGTGATCGAAGCAGAAGAACTGCGTGCCCTGTTTGAGGCAAAGGGAGAATATACCAGTCTGATCCTGACCGGGATCTATCCGGCGAAAGAAATCTGGCAGTATGCAGACGAAGTGACGGAGATGGTCACAGCATATAAAGCGGACAGTAGCGGACAGTAGTGGAATCTTCTACGCTGAGATAAAAAAGTCAACCCGGCAGTTGACAATATATTTTGACAATGATAAGATTATAAACAAATCAGTGTCTGCACGGAGAAGTACGTGCGTACCGGTTTGAGTATCAAAGGGGGCAAATATCTGTTGACCCCGATATCATGTATAAGTTTGATAGAGGTTGCGTGTTTCAAGAGTAAGTCATCCGATGTATTCAGGTACAGGCGAAGGTGGCCAAAAGGGGAAAACGCCGAAAGCTGGATTGCACCTGAAGCTTGCAGCTTGGGCATGGAGCTAAGAACTCTATGACTGTCATCGAATGACGATGGGGCGCTATCTGAAAGAATACAGTTTTTATCATTTGTTTATTCTTTGGGACAGACCTGATCGCTCGGGTCTGTCCCTTTTATGATACAGAAGCTGTTCTGTTCAAGTCAGATGCACCTGGGATCTGTCATATGGTTCCGGCAGGCTTTACTGACATTTACCCGACAGGATCGCTGTGCATTCTACAGTACAAGTATCAGTTTTATAGCGTTTCAGCCAGTTCAGATTAGGAGGAAAGACTATGGCTATTTTTACAGGAGCAGGTGTGGCAATTGTAACACCGATGCATGAAAACGGAGACGTAAACTACGAAAAATTAAGTGAGATTCTGGAAGAGCAGATCGCAGGCGGCACAGATGCCATCATCATCTGCGGAACAACCGGAGAATCATCCACACTGACACATGAGGAACATCTGGATGTGATCCGCTATACCGTTGAAAAAGTGGCAAAGAGAATCCCGGTTATCGCCGGAACCGGTTCTAATTGTACAGCAACTGCCATCTACCTTTCCCAGGAGGCAGAAAAGGCAGGAGCAGATGCCATTCTTCTGGTAACACCGTATTATAATAAAGCAACACAGAACGGACTGATCGCACACTATACAGCAATTGCAGAGTCTGTAAAACTGCCGATCGTTCTCTATAATGTACCGAGCAGAACCGGCTGCAACATCCAGCCGCAGACAGCCGTATATCTTGCAAAAAATGTAGAAAATATTGTGGCGATCAAAGAAGCAAGCGGAGATATTTCACAGGTTGCAACTCTGATGCAGATGGCAGACGGATGCATTGATCTGTATTCCGGAAACGATGACCAGATCGTGCCGATGATGTCCCTTGGAGCAAAAGGTGTGATCTCTGTACTTTCCAATGTAGCACCAAAAGAAACACATGACATTGTTGCTCTTTATAATGAAGGAAAAGTAAAAGAAAGCTGTGATCTGCAGCTGAAGGCACTGCCTTTGATTCATGCACTGTTCAGCGAAGTAAATCCGATCCCGGTCAAAAAAGCTCTCAATCTGATGGGAAAAGAGGTCGGACCGCTTCGCGGACCGCTCTCCGAGATGGAAGAGGAACATGCAGCAAAACTGGCAGAAGAGATGAAAAAGTTCGGCATCAAACTGGCAGAATAATGGATAATGCCAGAGTTACTATGTAACGGAACAATTCGTAGGCATTATTCTTACATGAATGTAAAGCGAGGAAAAAGCAATGGTAAAAATCATTATGCATGGCTGCTGCGGACACATGGGTCAGGTGATCTCACAGATCGTAAAAGAGGATGCAGATGCACAGATCGTAGCAGGCATTGATCCGTTTGATAACGGAAAAATGGAATACCCGGTATACAAAAGCCTGGAGGACTGCAAAGAAGAAGCAGATGTTGTAATCGATTTCGCATCTGCAAAAGCAGAGGACGCACTGCTTGATTACTGCGGAGCACACAAACTTCCGGTTGTAGTCTGCACAACAGGACTTTCAGAAGAACAGCTTCAGAAAGTGGCAGAGACAGCAAAAAGGACTGCCGTCCTGAAATCTGCAAATATGTCACTTGGTATCAACACCCTGCTGAACCTGTTAAAGAGTGCTGCAAAAGTACTGGCAGAAGCAGGATTTGATATGGAAATCGTAGAAAAGCATCACAAACACAAACTGGATGCACCGAGCGGCACGGCTCTGGCACTGGCAGACAGTATGAATGAGGCACTGGGGAATGCCTATCATTATACTTACGACAGAAGCGACCGAAGAGAAGAGCGTGATCCGAAAGAGATCGGTATTTCCGCAGTTCGCGGCGGTAATATCGTAGGTGAGCATGAAGTGATCTTTGCCGGAACAGACGAAGTGATCGAGTTTAAGCATACTGCATATTCCAAGGCGGTCTTCGGAAAAGGTGCCGTACAGGCAGCCAAATTCCTGGCAGGCAGAGAGCCTGGACTGTATGATATGCAGGATGTGATCGCAGCGAACGCATAAAGAAACAGAAAACCAGAATGTCGTTTTATCATCTTTTGGATGGTGAAACGACATTTTTCGCAAAAGCTTAAGGGGATAAAACAATCGTAAAAAGAATGGAGGAAATTTTATGTACAGACGATTTCTGACGGCAGGAGCAGCCGCAATGCTTGCAATCGCACTTTTGTTATCCGGATGCAGCAAAAAAACGCAGACCGATACCGCAAAACAGACCGAGACGCAAACGGTAACAGAGAGCAGCACGGAAAGTGAAAGTTCCTTTGAAACGGCAAAAGAGACACAGGCGAAGGGCAGCACAAAAGAAACAGCCAAAAAGAAAGCAGAAAGTGAGACTGCAAAAGAGAAAGAAAGTACATCAGAAAAAAACAGGGAAACACAGAATGACAAGGAGAGTGCCGGATCGGAAAAAGAGACAAAGCAGAGTACCGGAAGCAGCGAAACAGTGAACTCTTCGGAGGTACATACCGTGATCGGGACGCTGGAAGAGCTGAGCATGGATCAGGTAGTGTTGCTTTCCGATAATGGAAATGAGCTTGCGTTTTCCACGGATGATGTAAAAATCGATCTGCCGTACGGTATCCGGATCGGCAATCTGGTTTCTGTAGATTACACCGGAAAGATCACGCAGAAAGGTACCAAAAAGGCAACTGCTGTGCGTATTGCGGGATCGGCTGATGTTTTCGAGAGCGATGCAGAAACAGAAACGAAGGCGGATGCATCAAAGAAGCAGACGGTAAAAGGAACTCTGGAAAAGATTTCCATGACCGGCATGACGATTAAAACTTCTGACGGAAAGGAACTGAAGTTCCGGATTGTAGAGGTTCCGCTGTATTTAGAAAAAGGTCTTACAAAAGGAATGTCTGTGAAGATCACTTATCGCGGAGAACTGCAAAGCGAGGACTCCGGTCAGGAAAGTGTGGAAGTGGTCAGGATGCAGAATGCAGACTGAGGAAAATCGCTGGAAGAAGTGCAGAAAACATGCATTTATGCCGGAATCTGAGAATGCAGATATGAAATCTGAGTTATAAAAACTTTAGAATTGTTTAGAGTTAAACTATTTTTATGTACAGTCAAGTATGCTATGATAATGCAAAGATATCAGGATTATGTGAGTGCAGAGCATGGAATGATCCGCAGAGTATCAAAGTTAATGGCTTTTGACATCAATATCATGCCAGAGGAGGAATCAGGATGGGCGTACAGATTGTATATACAAGCCGCACCGGCAATACGGAGAAACTGGCAGAAGCAGTTTTTGCGGCAGTGCCGGTAAAAGAAAAAAATGTAAAACGAATCGAGGAGAGAACAGAACGGGATGACGGAGAGATGTATCTGGTTGGGTTCTGGACGGATCGCGGGACAGCGAGTTCGGAGATCTTGGATCTGCTTGGAAACCTCCACGGGAAAAAGGTTGCACTGTTTGGAACCTGCGGCATGGGGAATGTGCCGGAATATTATGACCGGATTTTAAACGGAGTTGCAGCATTTATCCCGGAGGACTGTGAATATCTGGGCGGATTTTTATGTCAGGGCAAGATGCCGATCCAGGTTCGCAAACGCTATGAGGCGATGCGGAACACTTCTAATACACAGCAGGTGGAGATGCTGCTTCACAACTTTGACGAGGCACTTCTTCATCCGGATCGTCAGGATCTGAAAGCGGTGGCAGATTTTGTGAAAGGATTGTTCTGAAAAAAGATGGGAAAATCAAAAGAAGTAAAGACAAATGCCATGCGTATCCTTGAGAGGAACAAGATTCCGTATAAAGAGTATACGTATGAGTGTGATGAATTTGTGGATGCCCTGAAAGTGGCAGACACACTCGGACAGCCATATGAGCTGCTTTATAAGACACTGGTCACGATTGGAAACAGCAGAAATTATTTTGTGTTTGTGATACCGATCGCCGAGGAGCTGGATATGAAAAAGGCAGCCAAATCAGTCGGCGAAAAATCCGTTTCCATGATCCATGTCAAAGATATCAATCAGGTCACCGGTTATATCCGCGGAGGCTGTACGGCAATCGGCATGAAAAAGCAGTATGTGACGAGAATTGATGAAAGTGCACAGAAACTGGAGAAGATGATCGTCAGCGGAGGCCGCCTCGGCGTACAGATCGAGCTGAAACCGGAAGATCTGAAAAAGGCAAGCAGGGGAGAGTTTGCCGATATTATTTTCAAACAGCCGGAATAAGTACGGACAATCAGCAGGGATTTCATTCCCATCGGATACCGCTTCCGGCGGATTGCAGAGTTAAACAACATCTGAGGTAAGAGGCAGATGAAAGGGAAGGAGAAGAAAATGGAAAAGAAAAAAAGAAAATGGCTTTCGCTGTTTCTTGCTGTGATCCTGGCATTTACCGGTTTGCCGGTATCACTGATGGCAGCGGGAAATGCAAAAAGCCAGACACAGGAAACAACGAAGATTCTGCCGAGCCGGACATCGGGAGAGATCAACTGTTTTTCCTACGAATCATTCAGCGGAAAGAGCTGGACGTACAATGATGACGAGGCATATATAGACCTCGGATCATCGAATGAAAAAGCAGAAGAATGTTTTTACAGGGTAACGTTTACGGGAAATGCCATCGAAGTTTTTGCAAATAAGAGTCACAACCACGGAAAAGTGAAATACCGTGTGGATGACGGAGCAGAGACACTGGTGGATCTTTATGAGAGCAGCCGTACCACGCCGCAGTCTGTATATAAAGCAGAAAACCTTACGGAAGGTGAACATACGCTCTATGCAGTTACGCAGAAGGAACGCAGTGGCAGTGCGGTAGTCAATCAGGTGGCTTATGTACAAGTCACACACAGCCCGTACATCGCAAAAGATTTTAAACTGGAAGATCAGGGGATTTCCTTAAGTGTCGGACAGAGTTATGCAATCTCTTACAGCTATACACCGTCTTATGCGACACTGAACGATATGTCCTATGCAACTTCTGATGAAAATATTGCTTCTGTCAGTGCACAGGGAACGGTTACTGCAAAGAAAAGCGGAACGGCAGTGATCACGGCATCCAGCCAGAAGGCAGGGATTTCCAGAACAATGGAAGTGGAAGTGCGAGAGCAGGGAAATACGCTTGGCGGCACCGTCACCGATCATAACACGCAGTACACCCAGAAACGTTTTGCGGAAGTTTCGGTAAAGAAAAACCGCAGCGAGACGCTGACTGCCTGGAAGAATGACCGTGCAGTCAGTGAACTGGTCTTAAGTGCGATCGGTGGAGATTTCACAAATGTAGCGATCCAGGCATCCGACCTGACGGACGGCAAAAAGAAGATCGCAAAAGAAAATGTGACAGCGACATTCATCCGTTCCACAAAAGCTTATGTTTATGGATATATATATGGAAATGATGTTCCGGAGGCAACAGAAGAGAACCGTGCGGAAGCGTCGGATATTCTCTGGCAGAGTACGCCGATCGACATAAAAGCAGATACACTCCAGCCGGTCTTGGTTGAGTTTGCGATTCCAAAGACAGCAAAATCCGGCACTTACAAAACACAGCTGACCGTAACAGCAGATCGGCTCGATAAGCCGCTGGTGTTTGAGTATGAAGTGCGTGTGCAGAATGCAGAACTTCCGGATAATTACAGAGATACCTTTGATATTGAACTGTGGCAGTATCCGTATACGAGTGCAGAATATTATAGCGTAGAGCCGTTTTCCGATGAGCATCTGGAGATCATGAAGTCCTCCATGGAGCTCTATAAAAAAGCAGGCGGACATGCGATCACTGCTTCGATCATCGAAGATGCCTGGGACGGACAGACATACAGTGCAAATGATGTACATTATCCATCTATGATCAAATGGATCAAGAACGGAGATAGCTTTACATATGATTATACCGATTTTGATAAGTGGGTAAGCTTCAACAAATCCCTTGGAATCGGGGATAAGATCGTGCTTTACAGCGTGGCACCGTGGCACAATTCTTTCACTTATTGGGAGAACGGCAAGCTGGTAAAAGAAGGATTTTCTGTGGGAAGCACACGTTATACCACACTCTGGACGGACTTCCTTACCGATCTTACCGCACACCTGACTGAAAAAGGCTGGTTTGATGACAGTTACATCGGCATTGATGAGCGTGGATTTTCAGGCACCGCTTTTGACCTGATCGAGTCTGTGAAAAACAAGGATGGGAAATGTTTAAAAACAGCAGGTGCGATGGACAGCTTTGTGGAAAAGAAAGACCTCGCCATGCGAGTGACAGACCTGAATGTCGGAGATACGGCGGCAGCCGCACATCCGGCAGATTTTGAACAGCTGGTAAAAGACCGGGAAGCAAAAGGACTTCGCACCACTTTATATTCCTGTACCGGTCACAGACCGGGCAACTTCTCCTTAAGTGCACCGGTGGAAAGTTACTGGTCGATCGTAAATGCAGGCAAATCCGGCACGGCAGGATTTCTTCGCTGGGCGTATGATGCCTGGGTAGAAGATCCGCTCAATGATACCACACACAGCAAATTTGAACCGGGAGATTGTTTCCTGATCTATCCGGACGAAAAAACAGCACAGAATCCGATCAGCAGAAGCTCGGTAAGACTGGAGCGTATGGCAGAGGGCGTGCGTGATGTCAACAAGCTTGCTGTGATCAAAAAAGAAGCACCACAGCTGGCAGATCAGATTCAAAAACTTTATGCAGGTATTTTAACAACTGCACAGGGCGGACATCCGGCCTTTCTGACCGATGCACAGATCACGACGCTGTCTGCTGAGATGGACACTTTCCAGGCGGGCATTGCCAGTCTGACAGATCAGTATATCAAGCTGACGGGAAGAACGGAAGAGAGCGAAACGGAGATGGAGAGCGAAACAAAGAAGGAGACCGAAAGCGAAACAAAACCGACGGAATCGGAAACAGCCGCAACAGAAAAACCAGATCCGAAGCCGCAGCCGGATACAAAGGAGACAAAGCCGTCAGAGAGTGAGACAAAACAGCAAATGCCGTCCACAGAGATACCGGCAAAAGCAAAACCGGCGAAGGTAAAAGGTCTTTCCGTCAAGGCAGTTTCGAAAGGGAAACTGGTTCTGAAATGGAAAAAAGTCAGAAACGCAGATGGCTATGTAGTTTATCGTGCCGATAAGAAAAAAGGCAAGTATAAGAAAGTCAAAGTCTTAAACGGAGCCAGAAAGATAAGCTTCACCAATAAAAAACTGAAAAAGAAGAAGACGTACTACTATAAAGTATGTGCTTACCGCAAAGTGGGCAAAAAGAAAGTTTATGGCAGTTATTCTGCGGTGAAGAGCAGAAAAGTAAAATAAACGAATACAAAAAAAACAGGAATTATGTTTAGTGAATCAGGATATGCTCCCTTCTGGGCAGACAGGTGAAATAATAAAAAACTTGTCACTCAGGAGGGAGCATATTTTATCTCAGTCGGAGATTGTACTCCCACTGAGAAAGACTTGTTATTACTCATCACTTGCAGAAGTGGGAGTCTTCTCGACTGAGATAAAATACAAATGTTTACTGTAAAAATACATAAAGTGACCGAGATTGAAAAAAATGACGGAATTTGTACGAGATGCTGAAAAAAGGAAAAAAGTTACATTTAGGATCAAATGTAACGTTGTATGTGCAAAAAAGATATGCTATTATATATCTAAGCCTCAGAATAGTTGTAAAAATGCACAAAAATCAGAGAAAAAAGTGTGTAAAATAAACGAAAATTAAAAATCCACTTGACTTCAAGTACACTTGAAGTGATAAAATAATGATGAAGGTAAACATTTTACTATATGTAAAACTGTCAAACTCATTCAAAAAGGAGGAAAAGGGATATGAAACAAAAAAAACTGTTGTCTGTTTTACTCGCAGGAGCGATGGTCGTAAGCGGCGGCAGCATTTCTGGTCTGGAGGGGATTATACCGGAAGTAGTCGCAGCAGCATCTTCTACCGAATGGAACGGACAGCCGGGGGTATTTCAGGTGAACCGCGAGGCGGCAAGATCGACCTTTTACAGCTTTGATACAGCAGAAAAGGCAAAAGCGAAAGACCGGACGAAATCTTCATTTTACCAGCTTTTAAATGGAGATGACTGGAAATTCAGCTGGGCAGTCAAACCGGCAGACCGTATCGGTGCAAAAGATGCCAATTTTAACCAGAAAGATTACGATGACAGCAGCTGGGATAACATTACCGTTCCAAAGAGCTGGCAGACCTATGTAAATAAAGACGGTTCCTGGAAATACGATCCGGTGATCTATTCCAACCAGAACTATCCGTGGATGAATGCAGAAGGAAAAGCTTATAACAAGTACAAAGTAGGCGATGCCCCGACAGAGTGCAACCCGGTCGGAACATACCGCAAGACCTTTACAATCGATTCAAGCTGGAAAGACCGCAACGTTTTTATCAACTTCGAAGGTGTTGGTTCTGCCATGTATCTGTGGGTAAACGGCAAATACATCGGATATGCAGAAGACAGTTTTACAAGAGATGAATTTAATATTACCGATGCACTTGATTTTTCAGAAGGAAACGAGAACGTGATTACCGTAGAGGTTTACCGCTGGTCCGACGGAAGCTACATCGAGAACCAGGATATGGTAAGACTTTCCGGTATCTTCCGTGATGTCTACCTGACATCCAAAGATGACGTGGAAATCCGTGATTATACGGTAGTTACCGATCTGGATGACACTTACACAGATGCAGACCTGAATGTCGATGTGGATGTACGCAATCTTTCCGCAGAGGATGTGAGCGGATGGAGTGTAGAAGGAAACCTCTACGACAGCGAAGGCAAGCTGGTGACAACCACACCGCTCACCGGAACAGTTACTTCTTTTGACAGCGGGACGAAAGAAGCAAAAGTAAGCCTCACACAGCACATCACCGATCCGGAAAAATGGAGTGCAGAGAAACCGAACCTCTACAACCTGGTTCTGGAACTGAAAAAAGACGGTGTGACAAAAGAAGCGACACAGACCGATGTCGGCTTCCGTGAAGTGGAGATCACCGATGCAAATACAGACGATGCAAGACTTCGTGTAAACGGTAAGGTTATTACGATCACCGGTGTGAATCGTCATGAGAACGATCCGCAGGATGGATGGTATCTGACGGAAGAAGACATGAGAAAAGACATTGAGCTGATGAAAGAGCTGAACATCAATGCCGTTCGTACTTCTCATTATCCGAATGATCCGACTTTCTACAAACTCTGTGACGAGTATGGTATCTATGTGATGGATGAGGCAAACGTAGAGTCTCACAACGGACGAAGCCAGTACAAAGTGCCGGGAAGCCTTCCGGGATATGTTCAGGCAGCAGAAGACCGTGCCATCAATATGCTGGAGCGTGACAAAAACTATCCATGTGTTATCATGTGGTCACCTGGAAATGAGACGGGAGCCGGTGATTCCCTTCAGGCAGAAATTGATTATTTCCAGAATAACGACGACACCAGAGTCGTTCACTATCAGGGCTGGAATGATAATGCAGGCGTAGATGTATGGTCCAACATGTATCCGAACATTGGAAAACAGGTTAAAAATTCAAAGAAACCATATCTGATGTGTGAATACCTGCATGCAATGGGCAACAGCTGCGGCGGTATGAAAGAATACTGGGAAGAAATCCGTGCCAACGGCATCCTGCAGGGTGGATTTATCTGGGATTTCGTAGATCAGAGCTATAATACACCGATTCTGGATTCTGACGGAAACTGGGATGGAAAGAGCACTTACTGGGGCTATGACGGTGACTGGAACCACGGAACTTACACCGATGCAGACGGAAATACCAAGGACTATTCTTCCTGGAAATCTGGAAATACGGACTTCTGTGTCAACGGTATCGTATCTCCGGACCGTACGCTCCAGCCAGAAGCTTATGAAGTAAAGCGTATTTACCAGGCACTGCAGATGCAGCTCAAGGATCTGGCTTCCAGGACTGTTACGATCAGCAACGAATGGATCGATACCAATGCAAATGAATATACCATGAAATGGGAAGTTGTGAAGAACGGAACTTCCGTAGAAAATGGAACGATGGATGTGGATATCCCGGCAGGTGAAAGCAAAGATGTTGTGATCCCGTTCACCACACCGACCGATGCGGCAGCAGGTGATGAATATTTCCTGAATATTTCATTCGTAACAAAGAGTGACGATCAGTTCACCTGGGCAGACAAAGATTTTGCAGTGGCAGAAGCACAGTTTGAACTGGATTTCGCAGGAACCGATGCAGCAGTGGAAGCCGTAGACACTTCCAAACTGGAAGATATCAAGACATTTGAAGAAACCGATGGTGATGTAAAAGTAGCAGGCGATAACTGGTCGGTTTCCTTTGATAAGAAAACCGGTGAGATGACTTCTTATCAGTCAAACGGAAAAGAAATGATTGCAGAAGGCATTGAGCCGAACTACTGGAGAGCTTCTACGGATAATGATAAAAAAGAATCCGTGGATGCAAAATGGAAAACAGCAAATGAGAACGTTCAGATCGATGAAGTGAGCGTTAATAAAGAAAACAAAGTGGTTTATGTTTCCGTAGCACGTACACTGAAAAACTGTGCGGATTCCAAAGACCGCATCACTTATGCAATCTATGCAAACGGTGAGATCGTTGTAAAAGCAACCATGGCTCCGAACTCCAACATGAGCAACCTTCAGAGAGTCGGCACACGCCTGCAGCTGGCAGCCGGACTGGACAACCTGACCTGGTATGGCCGCGGCGAGTCGGACAGCTACAGCGACAGAAAGACCGGATACGATGTCGGTGTATGGAACAGCACCGTAGATGAACAGTTTACCAATTATGTTTACGCTCAGGAAACCGGAAACAAGACCGATGTCAGATGGATGGCAGTAACCGATGCAGACGGTGACGGACTGCTGGTTGACGCACAGGATCACCTGCTGGAGATGAGTGCACTGAACTGCACACAGGAAGCACTGGAAGCAGCAAAACATCCGTATCAGATCGAACGCACAGACAATACCGTTCTGACGATCGATTATGCACAGATGGGACTTGGAACCGCAAGCTGCGGACAGGCAACCCTTTCCAAATATCTGCTTGGAACAGGTAAAACTTACAGCTATACTTACCGCCTCAAACCGATCAGCAAATCTACAAGCGAAGAGCTGATGACAGAGAGCAAAAAGAATTATGCAGATGAAACCGCACTGCTGAACGGCATCAAGATCGGTGACCAGGAACTGGATGGATTTGATAATGACATCACATCTTACAGTGTAAACGTTTCTTCCCTGTCCGGAACAGTTCCGGAGATCACAGCGGAAGCAGTATCCGAAGATGTAAAAGTTGAGGTCACAAAACCGGAAAGTCTTCCGGGCACAGCAACCGTAAAAGCAACCGCAAAGAGCGGATTTAGCAGAACTTACACGATCGAGATCAAGAATGATACTTCCATTCAGCTCTCAGATCTTGGATACGATACTGCAAGAAGTACATCCGGATACAACGGAATCCATGTAAACGAGGACAATGCAGGTACAGAACTTGACCTCTATGTGGAAGGCAAACGTACAAAATTTGAAAAAGGATTTGGTGTCAATGCCGATTCCGCACTGTATTTCGATGTTTCCAAACTGAATGCAACACGCCTTCAGGGTTATGTCGGAATCGATGCTCATAAAGCAAAAACACAGGATGGAGCGTATCCGATCATCAAACTGGACGGCAAAGAAGTATGGAAAGGCGAGCTGATGAAACATGGTCAGAACGCACAGTACTTCGATATCGAGATCCTGGCAGGAACAAAGGAAATCTGCCTGTATGCAGACAAAAATGTCAAAGACGGACACGATATGGTGAGCTGGTGCGATACCAAGGTTCAGTTAAGCACAGAAGAACTGACGACAGTATCCCTGACCTTAAAAGAAGATGCAGCAGTCAGAATGGATCGCTCTGCAAATATTCTTTATAATGTTCCGGCAGGCATGACAAAAGCACAGCTCTTTGAAATGTTTGAGCTTGACGAGGGTGAAACCTTATCAATGGAAGATCCGTATAACGCATCCTTTGACGAGGATGGAGCACCGGTAGCAACCGGATATCTCGTAAAACTTCGCAAAGACGGTACGGTAGCAGATACCGTAACCATGGCAGTAAACGGTGATGTGGACGGAAGTGCAAACGGAACACTGGATATCGCTGATATCAATATGCTCCGTGAAGTACTGGCAGGCAATGCAACATTCGATGCAGTCAATACTTATGCAGCCGATGTAAACGGTGACGGAAAAGTAGATCTTGCCGATCTGGCAGCACTGAAAGTACTGGCAGGAATCGGAACAGACATCGACGGTGCAAAAGAAGCAGCAACCGTAAAATTAACGGCAAAAGATAACACAGCACAGGAAAACGGAACTGTAGAAGTGACAGGAAGCATTTCCCAGACATCCGAGAGCAGCAGTTCTGCAATGATGGCAGGAAGCTTCACACTGAAATACGACACAGTAGCTTATAAATTTAACAGCATCGCACTGGCAGACGGTGTGGAAGGAAATATTTCCGTAAAAGAAACAGCAGACGGTGTGCAGGTAGTTTACGATCTGACAAAAGCAGTTGCAGCACAGGCAGATCTGTTCAAAGCAAGCTTCAACCTGAACGAAAATGCAGAAAAGAAAGAGACAAGTTTCTCCATTGAAAATCTGACGATTTCCGGAAAAGATGCACAGATCGATGCTTCCGCAGAAGAAGTAAAAGTAACACCGGCAGGCGGAAAAGATGTAACACCGTCTACTGACCAGAAATATGTATACTTAACCGCAAAAGTAGACGAAGCAAACGGAGTATACGGAACCGATACCGAAAAATCCGATAAATACGGTCTGTTATACATGGACGTGGCAAATTCCTCATCCGGATGGGGCGGATTCCATGTCAACGAGTACGATGGCGGCACAAGTACAAACAAAGGCGAACTGAGCATGAACGTTGACGGTGCACGCAAAGTCTTTGCACAGGGCTTAAGTGCAAATACCGATGCAACTCTGACCTTTGATTTAAGCGGTATCAAAGCAGAACGCTTTGAAGGTTATGTGGGTATCGACTATACAAAATCAACCAAGACAAATCGTGATGGTGCAAACTTTATCTTCTATAAAGACAGTATCAGCGAAGAGAATAAACTGGCAGAGAGCGGTGTGATCCTTCAGCCGGACAATGCAAAACTGATGAACGTTGATCTGACAGGCGTAGAGAAACTGATCATCTACATCGATAAAGTCGGCGGAAAGAATGATGACTGCGTAGACATTGCAGATGCAAAAGTTTATGTAAAAGAAGACGATAACACACCGGATCAGCCATCCAAAGACGAACTGGAAGAAATCAAAAACCAGGCAGTCGCAGCAAAGAACGATGCTGAGACCGCAGCAAAAGCCGCAGAAGCAGCAAAAGCAGATGCAGAAGCAGCAAAGGCAAAAGCAGAAGAAGTAAAAGCAGCCGCAGAAGAAGCAAAGAAAGCCGCAGAAGAAGCAAAGGCAGCAGCCGATGTTGACAAAGCAGCAGCAGAGGCAGCCCAGGCAAAAGCAGAAGTTGCACAGAAAGCCGCAGAAACTGCAGAAGCAGAGGCTAAGAAAGCACAGACCGCTTCCGAAGCAGCCCAGGCAAAAGCAGAGGCAGCACAGAAAGCCGCAAAAGAAGCAGAGGATGCAGCAAAGAATTATGCAAACGATGCAGAAGCAGCAAAAACAGCCGCGGAGGTAGCCAAAACAACAGCTGAAAATGCAAAAAAGGATGCTGAGACCGCAGCAAAAGCAGCAGAAGCAGCCAAAGACTCCGTAAGTGCACAGAAAGGCCTTGCAGAGGCAGCCGCAGGTGCTGCAAAGGCAAGTGCGGATGCAGCGAAAGCAGCCCAGGCAAATGCAGAAGCCGCAGCGAAAGCAGCCGAAGAAGCACAGAAGAAAGCAGAAGAGATCCTTGCGAAAGCCCAGAAAGAGGCAGAAGAAAAGAGAGCCGAAGCACAGAAACAGTTAGAAGAAGTGCAGGCAATGCAGAAACGTCTGGAGAGCCAGCTGACTAAGACAGAATTTGCAGCTAAGAAAGTGAAAGTAAAAGCTGTCAAAGGTGTTAAGAAGTCTGTGAAAGTCAACTGGAAGAGCGTAGAAGGAGCAGACGGATACGTGATCGAGTACGCTAAGAAAGCAAACTTCAAAGGCAAAAAGACCGTTACCGTTTCCGCTTCCAAAAAAGCAAAAACGATCAAGAGACTTTCCGCAAAGAAAACGTACTATGTAAGAGTCAAAGCATACAAAGTAGTGGATAACGAGAAAGTTTACACCGCTTACAGTGCAAAGAAGAAAGTACGCACAAAATAAAATATAAGAAATAAAAAGCCGGCATTGCACAGTGTTTAAATGTTGGCATCCAAAAGACAGAGCACGTGACGGAATTGCTGCCGTCATGGTGCATCTGTCTTTTTGTCTTTTGTCCGGCATTCTTCAGATCAGATGTGAGATGATGTTCACTTTTGCAGGCTGTGGGATGCAATATTCCATCTGCTCTGACAGATTGAAAAAAGAGAAAAAATATTATATCATGGTATTAACAATATCGGGAGAAGGGAAAGTGGCTATGAAAAAGTTTTTGGGACGATTTTTTCTGCTTTTTATGATGATTTTGCTGATCGGGGGATGTGCACGGCAGAAAGAAACGGAAAATGTAATGAAAAAATCCGACAATCAGGAGAAGGTCATGCGATATGTCAATTACAGCAGGTTTTCGGGGGACGGGATCAATCATCTGAAATTAAAAAGCAGTGCGGAGCAGACGATTGCCTGTTATCTGCTGGAGGGGCTGATGCGGATCTATCAGTATGAACTTCAGTATGGCATGGCGGATCGCTATGAAATTTCGGAGAATCAGAAGGTTTATACGTTTTATCTGCGGGATGATGCCTGTTACAGTGACGGTATGCCTGTCACGGCAGGCGATTTTCTTCGGGCTTTTCAAAGGCTGATGGAGCCGGAGAATTTTAATTCTTATGCAGCGATCATAAAAAATGCAGAAGATATTTATCAGGGAAAAAAGAAAATCGAAGAATTGGGCGTGACGGTGCTGGATGAGAAAACGCTTCAGATCGAACTGGAGCATCCGCAGGTTCAGTTTTTGCAGCTTCTGGCACTTCGAAGTTTTGCACCGATAAGAGAAGATGCAGCAGAAATATTGCGGCCGGAAGACTGCAACGGACCGTTTACCCTGGAAACGTGGAGTGAAGATCTGGTAGGTATGAAAAAGAATCCCTATTACTGGGAGCGGGACAATATCAAACTGGATAAAGTGGAAGCCGTGTGTCTGGAGTCATCCGATGAAGCATACGAAAGATTTGTAAAAGGAGAGGTCGATGTGATGCCGATCCCGTTAAAAGGAGCGGAAAAATACAGTGCCGGAATTCAGAAAAAAGTGATGACCGGGATTTGTGAAAGTCTTTATCTGGATCTGCAGACCGAAGGACCTTTGCAGTGCAGGGAATTTCGCCAGGCGTTAAATTATGCACTGAACCGGGTAGAATACAAAGAAAATATGGACAGTGATTTTCTTGTGCCGAATGCACGTTATGTTCCGGAAAACGGCCTCGGAATTTTGAAAACTTACACAGAGAATTATCAGGATCTGCCATGTACAAAATACGGAAATCAGAAGCTTGCAGAAGAAAAGCTCGGCGAAGCACTCAAAAAAATGAATATTTCCGGAGCGGAAGATGTAAACATCAGGTTGCTGGTCAATGATGATCCATGGAGCATACAGGAAGGAACGGAAATCAAACGCCAGTGGGAGAAAAAACTTGGAATCTCGGTGGAACTGGAAACGGCAACCGGAGATGCATTCTGGGCAGAGAAAGACAACGGCACGGTTACGCTCACGGGCGTTATCGCAGAATATGCAGATATGATGGCGTATCTGCAGAGCTGGAATTACGATTATACCTATGGAGAAGAGGGAAATCAAAGTGATACGGTGCAGAAATGTTTAAGAGATGCCGAGAGGCAGACGGATGAACAGATCAGACTTAGTACCTTATATAAAGCGGAGAAAGCACTGATGGAAGATGTGCCGATGATCCCGCTGCAGCTTCGAAAAGAAAGCCTGTTACTGAACCGGAATCTGACCGGTTTTGAGACAAGCATGAATCTTGCAGGTGGAGGATATGAGTTTTTATATGCGGATTTTAAATAGAACAGAAAAAAATCGAAGGTTTCTTTTTCTTGCTGCGGTGTTTGCTGTATGTACTGCAGCAATGCTGACCGTTCTCATGATGCCGCAGAAACAGGTGGTCTGTAAGGGAGAAGCAGATTTCAAACAGTTTGGACTGCAAAGCGGAAAAGCAGTCGATCTGTGCGGAGAATGGGAGTTTTTTGAACAGAAATTCATTGCTACGGAGCTGGATGAAGAGCAGGTTTTCGGGAAGTTTGTCAGGGTGCCTTCTTATATGCCCCGAAAAAATGCAGGGATGTTCAACTGGGGAAGTTACCGTGTAAAACTGAAAAACTGTCCGCCGCAGTTTGACGTTTCTGTGAGCCTGAAAGGTATGCCGGCGGCTTATCGGATTTATCTGAATGGAAAATGTATTGAAAAAAGCGGAGTAGTTTCTTCCAATCCGGACGCACTGAAAGTCAGCAGGGATACATCGATCAGGACGACCATTACGCTTCAGTCTTCGGAATGTGATCTGATCATAGAAACAGCGGGATATCTGCTTCCGGGGTTGTCTTTTACACCGCGGATCCAGGAGGAAAGCGTGTGGAGTGAACAGTATGACCGTTATCATACCTGGATGATCCTGTTGCTTGGCATGCATATGTTGTTTTTATGTTCTTATTTATTGCAGCTGAAGATCACGCCGGACAGCGGTTACAGCAGAAGTGTTTTTCTGGTGCTGTTCTTATTGGCCATCCGTATGATCTATTCCGATGCAGCGTTTTCGGCAGTCATAGGCGGGACTTTGAAATATTATGATCTGATTCTGTTTTCTGTATGCGTGATGGAAAGTCTGGTCTGGGAATTTCTTCTGAAAAACGGTTATAAAAAAGACCGGCAGAAAAAAGATTTCGGAATTCGGGAAGGGATTCTGATCACCGGTGTCATTGTGATGAGCCTTGCAGCTTTTGAAGGGATTTTATCATGGAAACTGACCATGGACGTGGGTGTCTGGCTGGTACTGCTGATCCGCTTTGCAGGGTATCGCAAAAAAGAAGAAATATCCGGAGAAGATATGATCTGGGAAATAGGCATATTGCTTTTGTATACTGGGATCGTATTGTCAGATTTTGCACATATCGGCATGCTTCCTTATAGTGGAGGTATTTTCATGCTTGTCGGAGTGATCGCTTTTGATCTGAGTGTCAATGTCATTGACCGCTGGCGTATGAATAAAATTCAGCAGAGGGCACTGGAGGCGGCGAAGATTGAGCAGAAGCTCCAGGAAGCCCGGCTGGAGCTTGCACTGCATCAGATCAAACCGCATTTTTTGCAGAATGCCCTGATGTCGATCAAAGTGCTCTGCCGGACGCGTCCGAAAGAGGCAGAACAGGCGGTCTACGATTTTGCCGTATTTTTGCGGGGAAATATGAATGCACTGGAATCTGCAGAGATGATTCTGTTTCGGGAAGAATGTAAGACGATCGAGCGGTATCTGCACATTGAAAAGATGCGTTTTGGGGAGCGTCTTCAGGTTCAGTGGGATCTTCAGGAAGAAAAGTTCCAGATACCGCCGCTGACGATCCAGCCGCTGGTAGAAAATGCGGTATGTCACGGAATCTGCCAGAAGATGGAGGGCGGCACCGTACAGATCCGAAGTTTTCGAAAAAACGGAGAAATCTGTGTTCAGATCCTGGATGACGGGGCAGGATTTGACACCGAAAAACTGAAAGATGCGGACGGGATTGCCATAAGAAATCTGAAGCTGCGTCTGAAAGAATTTCTAAATGCGGATCTTGAGATTGAGAGCAGAAAAGGAGAAGGGTGCAGGCAGACAATACATATTCCATGGGAGGAGACAGAAGATGAAAATTATTCTGATAGATGATGAACCATTGATCCTGGAAGAATTAAGCTATTTATGTGAAAAACACAAAGATATTGAAATTTGCGGAAAATTTGTAAACCCAAAGCAGGCATTGCAGTACGTTGCCGGGCATCCGGTGGATTTTGCATTTTGTGATATCAGGATGCCGGGGATCACGGGACTGGAACTGCTGGATCAGATGCACAAAGAAAAACCGGATCTTCAGGCAGCGTTTGTCACAGCATATGACCAGTACGCATTTGATGCCTATCAGCTGGATGCCTGCGATTATCTGCTGAAGCCGTTTGGACAGGAAGAGGTGGACCGTGCACTGGATAAAGCAAGAAGGCTGGTAAGAACGGAACAAAAAGATGAAATGCAGCTGGAAATCCACACGTTTGGCAGATTTGATCTGTTTTTAAACGGTCATGCGATTGATTTTAGCAGCAGAAAAGCAAAAGAACTGCTTGCACTTCTTGTGGCGAGACGGGGCGGCATTGTGGAAATGGAATTTGCCGTGGATCTGTTATGGGAAGAAGAACCGTTCAGTGAACAGGTGAAAGGACGTTTCCGAAAAGCAGTGATGAACCTGAAAAATACACTGCGGGATCATGGACTTCTCTGGATGCTTCACAGCGAGCGTGGACGAATGTATCTGGAGACAAAGGGCGTTTCCTGTGATTATTATGAACTGATGGAAGGGCAGATCCATGCAGCGGAAAAATTTTCAGATGAATTTATGGCACAGTATTCCTGGAGCGAGGCCTTTCTTCCGGTTCTGGAACGTCAGGCCGGGATTGTAATGTCAAATTACAGTAATTAAAACAGTAAACACTTCAAAAAGGAACACTTCTGGAACACTTGCTTTCCTATACTTTTTTCAAAAGGGAAAAAATCCCGGAAAAGGAGGAAAGTAAAATGAAAAATGTAACCAGAAGTGTTCGTTTTGTTTTGTCCATGGTTCTTGTCATGGCAATGGTTCTGACTTCCATCGGAAGCTTCGGAACAGTCGCAAAAGCACAGACCGGCAGAGCAGCGGACGGATTGAAAGGAATCTACCGTATTTATCACACGGAAGATGCCACGCAGCGAATGGCTCCGGGAGCGGACCAGGCATCCGAGGGTAATACGCTCTGGCTGTGGGAACAGGGATCAACTGCTCCGGCAGACTGTGAGATGTTCTATTTTGAGCAGGCAGAGGACGGAAGCTATTACTGGTACAACAAGCAGGATGCAGAGCTTGTCATGCAGGCAGATACTTCAGTTGTCAGCCTTCAGAGAAAGAATGCCGCATCAGCAAACCAGAAATGGACGATCGAGAAAGTGGCAGGAACAGAAGATCAGTATTATCTGAAAAATGGTTCCCGTTATGCAAGTACTTCTGCAAACCGCCATGCACAGGTAAGTATGTCCGATACGGCACAGGCATGGAGACTTGCAAAGGTAGAGCCGGAAGTGAAACTCTCTCTTGGCAGCAGTACCATAAGAACCGGTGAGAGCACAACCGCAGCTGTGACCGGATTTGACGCAGACGGCGAAGAGCTGGATGGAAGCAAAGCCGTGATCACCAGTGAGAATCCGGATATCGCAGAAGTTTCCGGAAATACCGTTATCGCAAAAAAAGTCGGAACAGCAACGATCAAAGCAACATTTGAGGGCACAGAAGTCAACACAGAGCTGACCGTTCTGGAGACATCAAAAGAATGGCCGGGCGTTTATCGCATTGATAACGTAGAATTTGCCGGTTATCTGATCGAGCCTGGAGCAGACAATGTAAACGAAGGAAACAACCTGTACCTGTGGAATACAGCACTGAATCAGACACGTATGTGGGTATTTACGGAAGCCGGGGACGGTTATGTATACTGGCATCCACGCAACAATGTATCACTTGTGATCCAGGGAGGAGATCTGGATTCTTATCCTTCCATGGCAAAAAACACAGGCGAGGATACACAGAAGTGGAAGATCATCAAAGATGAGACAAGCGGAAATTACCGGATCCAGAACAAAGCATCCGGAAAATATGTTGCAACCGTAAACGATGCAAACTGGCAGCTGATCCAGATGAAAGAAGAAAGTGCAAAGACATCCCTGTGGGTCATGAATGAGCTGAAAGCGACCATCAGCTTGGAAGTTTCTGCAGGCTATCTGCAGACCGGAAAAACAACGAATTTTGCAGTGGTTGCAAAAGACGCATCCGGAGCAGCGATCAGCAGCGGTATCCGCACCGTAAGCAGCCATCCGGAAGTGGCTTCTCTGGAAGGCAATCAGATCAAAGCTCTGAAACCGGGCTATACGGATATTACGAGTTATCTTACAACAGGCGGAAAAGAATATACTTCCAACACGATCCGTGTTTACGTTACCGATGAAGCACCGGTATTTACCGGAAAAGAATGGTACAAAGATATTTCTACTGCAGAAGTAAACAGAGAGCCTTCTCATGCAGATTTTGTTCCGTATCAGGATGCAGACACTGCATTTAACAGCGAGAAGAGTGCACTGGATGACCAGAATGAGACGGCAAGTACTTACTATAAACTGCTGACGCAGAAAGAATGGGATTTTGCACTGATAGAAAATCCGGAAAAAGCAGATGCAGCGGACGCAAAAGGTTATCTGGAAGAAACACTTCCGGAGGAAGCAAAAGCAGATTTCCAGAAAGAATTTGTACCGCATGCATGGCAGACTTATCGAAACGCAGATAAGACCTTTAAATATTTTGATGAAGCAATCTATACAAACAGTATCTATCCGTGGGGCAGTGCACAGGGAAATACCATCGAGTATGATGATCCTCAGGCACCGACGCACTATAATCCGGTAGGATATTACCGTACTGAGTTTGAACTTCCGGAAAACTGGGACGGACGTAAAGTATTTCTGTCACTGCAGTCCGTAAGATCTGCTTATTATCTGTTCATCAACGGAAAACAGGTTGGTTATACAGCAGACAGCTTTACGGCGCATGATTTCAATATCACACCGTATCTGAACAAGAATGGAAAGAATACGATCGCACTGAAAGTATATCGCTGGGGCATCGGAAGTTATCTGGAAAATCAGGATTTCATTCAGCTGAGCGGTATCATGCGTGACATTTATCTGTATTCCAAAGACAGCCGTGCAGAGCTTCGTGATTTCTTTGTACAGACAAGCTTTGCAGACCGCACAGACAAAAACAGCGATGTTACGATGAACGTGGATGTTGATGTCCGCAATCTGACAGACAAAGAAGATACCAGCGGCTACACCGTAGATGTCAAACTGAAAGACATGGACGGAAAGCTGATCGGTCAGGATACGATTTCTTATGATAAGCTGAAAGCACTTCAGGGTGTGACCGGTGCATCCGATCCGAATGCAGCAGATGCAGACGGCGAGAAAAAAGTAAACTTAGGTGATCGCAAAACAGCAACGATCGAAGTTAAGAATCCGAAGAAATGGTTCCCGGATACACCGAACCTGTACATGGTAACGCTGGAATTAAAAGACAGCACCGGAAAAGTGATCGAAGCAGAAGCAGAACATGTCGGTTTCCGCGAGATCTATAAAGTAAACATCAACGATGCAGAACAGGAACAGATGCAGATCACAGGACAGAAGATTATCTTCCGCGGTGTCAACCGTCACGATGCCAGCCTGGAAAATGGCAGTGCCGTGACAAATCAGGAGATCATCGATGATCTGAAACTGATGAAACAGTACAATGTCAATGCAGTCCGTACTTCACATTATCCAAATGCAAAGATTTTATATGATCTGGCAGATGAACTTGGTATTTATGTTTATGCAGAAGCAAACGTAGAATCACACTACGGAGCATATGGCGATCATAAAGTGCCGATCCCTGGAGGGGACAGCCGCTGGGTAACTCCGGTTCTAGATCGAAACATGAATATGCTGGAGCTTCTGAAAAACCATGCATCCATCATCGGATGGTCTTATGGAAACGAAGCAACTTACACAAGATGCCCATTAGACAATACTTACTGCTTCTGGGCAGCAGCAATGGCAGTTCTGAACCGTGATCCGAGCAGACTGCGTATGTACGAACGTGAATCCGATGGTTATTATCATCGTTATCAGAAGGATGCAGGAGCTGATCCATGGGGCATGGAAACCAGAAGCAAGAATATTGTGGATGTTCACAGTACACAGTATCCGGAAGCAAAGAACGTAGAAAGCTACGCGAAAAACACAAACTACAAACTGCCTTATTTTGAGCAGGAATATGCACATGCAATGGGACAGTCTTTCGGAAGTTTCAATGAATTCTGGAAACTGAACCGCACATACTCCAATGTTCAGGGCGGATTTATCTGGGATTGGGCAGACCAGTCACTTGCAACCACAAGAGAAGACGGAAAGACATTCTGGGCTTACGGTGGAGACTGGATGGATGCGAGCTCCAATGCAGATGCATTCTGTGCAAACGGTGTTCTGTTTGCAGACCACACACCGTCCGCAAAAGCCGTACAGATGCGTTACGATCATCAGCAGGTGAACTTCTATCTTGAAAACGAAGATGCGAAAGTAACCGATGGAACGATCAAAGTAAAAGTCGTAAATGAACTGGAAAACAGCACCCTTGAGAATTACAATATCATCTGGAGCCTGAAAAAAGACGATGAAGAGATCGCAACAAAGACCATCTCCTTAAATACACCGGGTATGGACGGAGAAACCTTTGGAGAAGAAGTGATCACGATCGATCTGCCGAAAGTAAAACCGCAGACCGGCGATACTTACATGCTGGAGTTCTCCGTGCAGAATAAAGTAAAACCGGATTGGGATGCAACGCTCACCAAATACGACAATGTAGTGGCACATGAGCAGTTTGACCTGACTCCGGAATACAAGGAGACAAAAGTACTGGATTACGATGACATGTCTGAGTTTACCAAAGCAGAAGATGACGGTAATACAATGAGCATCGAAGGTGTTACAAAAGACGGAAAATCCTACGCACTGAAAATGGATAAGACAACCGGTATTCTTTCAGATTACACGGTGGACGGCAAAGTCGTTCTGGAAAAAGGTCCGGTACCGAGCTTCTGGAGAGCACAGAACTATAACGACACACCGGTTGCATACAACCGCAATCTGCGAAATACCGATGACAACATGGAACTGGTGGACAGTCCGGTTATCACACAGGATGAGAATGGAAAGCACATCCGTGTAGCATTAAACGTAAAACTTACGGTTGATGCAGAACAGACCTTACTCTATGATATTTACGGAGATGGAGAAATCGTAGTCCGCTCTGCCTTTACACCGAGAAGCAACTTTGCACCGGGTACCGCCGGAGCACAGGCACTGCCGAAAGTCGGTGTCCGCATGACTGTTGCAGCAGGATACGAAAATCTGGAATACTTCGGAAGAGGTCCGGAAGAAAACTACATTGATCGAAAGACGGCAACCGATGTCGGTGTATACAGGAGTACCGTAACAGATCAGTTTGTAAGCAAATATGTGAAACCACAGGAAAACGGAAACCACACCGATGTCAGATGGACATCACTGACCGATAATGACGGAAATGGTATTTTAGTTGCCGCAGACGGAACGGTAGAATCTTCTGCACTTCATGTAAAAGCAGAAAATATCAATCCGGTTAGCTGGACCGATTATCCGTATAACAACCAGACCATTCGTCATTCCACAGAAGTTCCGATGGATGAGCAGACTTATCTGTGCCTGGATGCGATCCAGCGAGGAGTCAGCAATACAGGATTCTTTAACCATATACCGCTGGAAGGATTCTATCCGACAACCAAGCAGAATGCAGATGGAAGCTACAACACTTATGCAGAGAGATTCCGCATTGTTCCGGTTACTTCCGATACGGACAAGATGGAAGAAAGCAAGGCAGGTTTTGAAGCAAGTTCTGTAGCAGGAGAACTGGAAGAGATCAAAAACCAGGCAGTCGCAGCAAAGAACGATGCCGAGACCGCAGCAAAAGCAGCCGAAGCAGCAAAAGCAGATGCAGAAGCAGCCAAGGCAAAAGCAGAAGAAGTAAAAGCAGCCGCAGAAGAAGCAAAGAAAGCCGCAGAAGAAGCAAAGGCAGCAGCCGATGTTGACAAAGCAGCAGCAGAGGCAGCCCAGGCAAAAGCAGAAGTTGCACAGAAAGCCGCAGAAACTGCAGAAGCAGAGGCTAAGAAAGCACAGACCGCTTCCGAAGCAGCCCAGGCAAAAGCAGAGGCAGCACAGAAAGCCGCAAAAGAAGCAGAGGATGCAGCAAAGAATTATGCAAACGATGCAGAAGCAGCAAAAACAGCCGCGGAGGTAGCCAAAACAACAGCTGAAAATGCAAAAAAGGATGCTGAGACCGCAGCAAAAGCAGCAGAAGCAGCCAAAGACTCCGTAAGTGCACAGAAAGGCCTTGCAGAGGCAGCCGCAGGTGCTGCAAAGGCAAGTGCGGATGCAGCGAAAGCAGCCCAGGCAAATGCAGAAGCCGCAGCGAAAGCAGCCGAAGAAGCACAGAAGAAAGCAGAAGAGATCCTTGCGAAAGCCCAGAAAGAGGCAGAAGAAAAGAGAGCCGAAGCACAGAAACAGTTAGAAGAAGTGCAGGCAATGCAGAAACGTCTGGAGAGCCAGCTGACTAAGACAGAATTTGCAGCTAAGAAAGTGAAAGTAAAAGCTGTCAAAGGTGTTAAGAAGTCTGTGAAAGTCAACTGGAAGAGCGTAGAAGGAGCAGACGGATACGTGATCGAGTACGCTAAGAAAGCAAACTTCAAAGGCAAAAAGACCGTTACCGTTTCCGCTTCCAAAAAAGCAAAAACGATCAAGAGACTTTCCGCAAAGAAAACGTACTATGTAAGAGTCAAAGCATACAAAGTAGTGGATAACGAGAAAGTTTACACCGCTTACAGTGCAAAAAAGAAAGTACGCACAAAATAAGAAATAAAATTATGAGGTGTTCCATAGAATACTGGTCATAAAAGAGAGAGGCACCGTGACGGTAAAGTTTCCGTCACGGTGTCTCTCTTTATAGAGATGAATAAAATGCAGGAAATCGCAGTGATTGATTATCATCAAGCTGCATAGAGACTCTTACGAAGAAGGACAAAAATGACAGTACCATATGAGATGGAAAGATGGTACAATTGTCACAGCGACCACTTACTCGGCAAGTAGCGAAGCGGATTGTGAATGTCCGCTTTACGTGGCATCCAATATAGAAAGAGAGGAAGAGCATATGAACGAACTGTATGAAGCCATTGAGCAGAAAATCAAAGCCTCCGGATATCCGAGAGCGATTTCCGGAGAAGATGTATACAATGACATCTGCGACCAGATTGACGGAAAGGAGAACGGAACCTATCTGCTTCTGTCAAAATTTGAGGAGGATGTGGTGTTTGAATACCACATCACGATCCAGGATGAGGATTTTAACCTCGGAATTCTGACCATGCGGACACCGGAAGGTGTGTTTGAAGCAGATTTTGATGCGTGAATCAATTAAGGTGCATTTTTCAGAGGAAGAAGGTAAAACAGGGTATATAATCCGGTTCAGTTTTGACGATATTCGACTAAGGTAAACGTTTTGCGTTCTGATTTTACAATTCCCTCCGCCTTTAATTTTTTCAGTTCCCGCATCATGGCACTGCGGTCAACGGAAAGATAATCGGCAAGCGTACTTAAAGAAAAGGGCAGCGTAAAGCTGTCTGAATGCTGCTCCTGTGCAAGTTTTTCGAAATAGCACAGGAGTTTTTCTTTTGTTGTTCTCTGAGAGAGGATTTCCAGATGTTCGCCAAGGGCGATCGCTTTTCTGGAAATCAACTGAAGAGCATTGCTGACCAGAAGACTGTGAAAATGGCAGGCATTTGGGCAGCGTCTGATCAGATGGGCATAGTCAATAAACTGGATCTTGCAGCTTTTTGTGCAGATCACCTGCAAAGAATCCCCGTTTGGTGACAGGGCGGAAAGTGCCGAGCCGAAGACATCTCCGGTTTTCAGGTATTCCAGAATGGTCTGGCGGCCGTCCAGGTGTGTGCGGATGATGGCGGCTTCTCCTTCCAGAAGATAGCCGATGCGGTCGGGATGGTCAGCATACCGCCGCTGCGCAGGGTGTCCTCAATGGTGCTGGACACCGGCACCAT
>OIYH01000582.1_pt1 | contig 26373 bp, 20 predicted proteins | sample 1587911 | NCBI WGS metagenome assembly OIYH01 (sample SAMN03283252) | human gut metagenome | biome: human-associated habitat; material: feces | host: Homo sapiens | place: USA | collected 2013
GATGAGCTTCGTCATGACGCTGCGCACCGTCAGGCCGCCGTAGCCAAGGGCTGCGAGGAGGTCATCCTCGCTCTGGATGTTGAGCTTTTCAGCGACCTGCTGCAGCCGGCCCTCTTTGAGGAGGGACTTTGGTGCATAGCCGAGATGTTTGGCTTCATCTTTGATGAGCTCAAGGCCGCGCTCGATATTCTCCTCGCGTTTTTCCTTCTTGAACCACGAACGGATCTTGCTGCGCGTTTCCGACGACGCGACGATGTTGAGCCAGTCGCGGCTCGGGCCGTTGTTGGCCTTGTTCGTGATGACAGAGACGATATCGCCGTTTTTGAGCTTGTATTCGAGCGGCACGAGTTTGCCGTTGACTTTCGCGCCGACGCAGTGATGGCCGACTTCCGTATGGATGCGGTAGGCAAAGTCAATCGGGATGGAGCCCTTCGGCAGGTCGACGACGTCGCCTTTTGGCGTGAAGACGAAGACCTCGTCAGAGAAGATATCGACTTTTAAGGCCTCGAAATACTCCTTTGGGTCGCTGAGCTCCTGCTGCAGGCTGACCATCTGGCGCAGCCAGCTCATCTTCTGGTCGACGGCACCCGTGGCTTTGGCCCCTTTGCCGGCTTCCTTGTATTTCCAATGCGCCGCGACACCGTATTCCGACACCTGATGCATCGCGAACGTGCGAATCTGGATTTCAAGAGGATAGCCGCGCGTCATGACCGTCGTGTGCAGCGACTGGTAGCCATTCGACTTCGGCATGGCGATGTAGTCCTTGAAACGGCCCGGAATCGGCTTCCACATGGCGTGGATGACACCGAGCACGCCATAGCAGTCCTTGACCGAATCGACGAGCACGCGCACGGCCGAAAGGTCGTAAATCTCGCTGAGGTCTTTGTTGTCGCGCTTCATCTTCTTGTAGATGCTGTAGAAATGTTTCGCGCGGCCGCTGATGTCGGCCTTGATATGGGCCTTTTCAAGCTCTGCCTGAATCTGCTTAATGGACGTATCGATGAACGATTGACGCTCCCTGCGCTTCTGCTTGACGTTCTCGACGAGGTCATAGTAAATCTCCGGCTCGAGATAGCGCAGGCAGAGGTCCTCGAGCTCCCATTTGATGCTCGAAATGCCGAGACGGTTGGCAAGCGGCGCGTAAATCTCGATGGTCTCGCGCGCGATGCGCTTCTGCTTGTCCTCGCGCATGTATTTGAGCGTGCGCATATTGTGCAGGCGGTCGGCGAGCTTGATCATGATGACGCGGATGTCCTTGGCCATGGCCAAAAACATCTTGCGGTAGCTCTCGAGCTGGGCTTCTTCCTTCGACTTATACTGCAGGCGGCCGAGTTTGGTCACACCGTCGATGAGCATGGCAACTTCGTCGCCGAACATTTCCTTCATCTGCTCATTGGTGTAAATCGTATCCTCGACGACATCGTGCAACAGCGCTGCACTTATCGTCACATCATCGAGATGCAGCTGCGTGAGGATCTGTGCGACATGCAGCGGATGGATGATGTAGGCTTCGCCGGACACACGCGTCTGGCCCTCATGCGCCTTTTTCGCCAGCTCATAAGCCCGCCGTATAAGGTCAAGATTGGCTTTCGGTGAATACGACTTGACGGCATCGATGATGGTATCAATCGTCACCGGTTCTTTATCTTTATCATTCATTGCTTCCCAACTCCTTCAACTGGCAGGACCTGCCTGCCAAGGCCATCTCCTGTCATCCCTCAGATGACCTTATGCCGCCGGTAGGTCGGCGACGCTTCAAGCTCCATCCTGCCCTTTACCGGCGGCAGGTAGTAGCAGCTTTCCTTTAGATTCTCCCGGAGGATTCCCAGTTCCTCGAAAATGCGCAGGGCTGCCCCCATCGTATACGACGAGATATGCGCAAACATCTGCCCAAAATCCGCCGCGAGCTGTGCCGTCGCCATGGGGATGCTCCCCTTTTGGCGCTGACAGGTCACGAGAAAGCGGTAGACATCGCGCAGGAGCTCCTTTTCGGGGAAAACACGCTCCGCACTCGCGGGGCTCAGGCTTTCGACCATACACTGCAGGCTCCTGCTGCCGTTCCATTCATTGATGGCCGGTGCGTAGACGATGTCGAGAGCCTCGCGGTTAATGGCCGGCGCGAGTTCCGCGTGATTCCACCAGAGGCCCGTCACCGGATTTTCCTCGGTGCCGAGCTTGAAGCGCAGATGCGTGTGTTCGCGGCCAATCGCGGCGGCTTCCCTGCCGCGCACATTGCGGCAGCCGAGGTACGGCTTGGGATTGCCCATGCCATAAGGCTCGAGGAGCGACAGTTCCTCGACAAAGTCGAGCGTCAAATCCTCGGGCATGACCTCAAACTCCACAGAGACCTTTGGCTCATAATCCTCTTCGCTGAGGTGGCTGCCCGCATATGCGGCAAACGCCTCGCGAAATGCGGGGATATTCTCTTCCCTTAAAGAAAGCCCCGCGGCCATGGCGTGGCCGCCGAACTGGACAAGATAGTCTTTGCAGGCCGTCAGGGCCTCGTACATATTGAGTCCCTCGATGCTGCGGCACGAGCCGCGGCACATGCCGTCTTCCCCAATCGACAGCACGATGGTCGGCTTGTAGAACTTATCGACGAGCCTCGAAGCCGCGATGCCGATGACGCCGGGATTCCAGCCCTTGCCGGCCGCGACGACGGCCTTTTCCTCAGCCATGTCGAGCGGTTCGAGCTCTTTTTCTGCCGCCTCGCAGATTTCGTGCTCGATGGTGCGGCGCTCCGTGTTGAGTGTGTCGAGCTCAAAGGCGAGCTTGTCTGCCTCGCCGCGCTCCGACGCGGTCAGCAGGGCCACGCCCGTGCGGGCCGACTCGATGCGCCCCGCTGCATTGAGCCGCGGCGCCAAGAGAAAGCCGATATGGCCGGCGTTGATTTTTTTATCCTTGAGCCCCGCGACGTCGACGAGCGCGGCGATGCCGGCCATCGCCGTCGTCTCCATGCGCGCCATGCCCTCTTTGACGATGCGGCGGTTCTCCCCGCGCAGCGGCACGAGGTCGGCGACGGTGCCAAGCGCGACGAGCTCGAGGTCTTCCGTGTACTCGCCTTTTGCATCGAGATGCCCCAGTCTCTGCGCAAGGGCCTGACAGAGCTTGAACGCGACGCCGACGCCCGCGAGGTCCTTGAACGGATACGGACAGTCCGCGCGGTGCGGGTTCAGCACGGCAAGGGCCGGCGGCAGTTCTTTGCCCGGCAGATGGTGGTCCGTGATGACGATGTCGAGTTTATCCGCCACGGCCGCGACATCGGCAACCGAAGCAATGCCGCAGTCCACGGTAATCATCAGGTCCGTCTTCGCCGCGAGCATCTCAAGGGCCGGACGGTTGAGTCCATAGCCCTCCGTCATGCGGTCGGGGATATAGAAATCCACGTTTGCCCCAAAACGGCGCAGGGCACGCACGAGCAGCGACGTCGCCGTCATGCCGTCGACATCGTAGTCGCCGTAGACCGTGATGCTCTGCCCTTCTTTGATGGCCGTCTCGATGCGGTCAGCCGCTTTTTCCATATCCTGCATCAAAAACGGGTCTTTAAAAGGCAGCCGTTCGGGATGCAGGAAAAGCTCAGCCGCTTCGCGCGTGCGGATGCCGCGGTGCCAGAGCAGGGCGGCCATCGTCGTATCGCGGCCGAGACTTTCAGCAAAGGCCGGCAGATCAGGCACAGGGTCATATAAATTCCACTTTTTATACATCAATGTGATTTTTCCTTCTTTATTGTAAACCTAACATCATCATACAAGAAATAGACGTTCGATGCAATAAGATTTTCTGACACATACAAAAAAGCCGCCGCCCATGAAGGGCAGCAGCTTTATTTTACAGATCGTTTAGGCCGCAGCTTCCGGCTTCGGCTGATGTTTTTTCTTCTCACCCCAGTTGCGGAAGATAATCCAGAGCGGGCTGGCGATGAAAATCGACGAATAGCAGCCGACGGAGAAACCGACGAGCAGGGCAAACGCGAAATCCTTCGTCGTGTCGCCGCCGAAGAAGTACAGGGCCGCCGTCGTGAACAGGACCGTGAAGACCGTGTAGAGAGAACGCGTCAGCGTCTGATAGATACTGCGGTTGACGAGCTGATTGATATCGCCGCCGCGGCGGAAATGCAGCTTGAGGTTCTCGCGGATACGGTCGAAAATGACGATGGTATCGTTGATGGAATAACCGACGATGGTCAGCAGCGCTGCGACAAACGACGAGTCAATCTGACGCTGCGTCAACGAGAAGACCGACAGCACGATGAGAATATCGTGAATCAAGGCAAGCACGGCCGCGATACCAAAGCGAAGCTCAAAGCGATAAGCGACGTAGAGGATAATCAAAGCCCACGAAACGACCAGGGCCAAGAGAGCGTTCGTGATGAGCTCGCCGCCGATTGTCGCGCCGACTTTTTCCTCACGCAGCACCTGATAATCGCCGAGGTCGCTCTTGAGCGTGGCCATGACTTCCTTGCGCTGGTCCTCTTCGAGGTCCTTCGTGCGGATCATGACGTCTTCCGACTCCTTGACATCGGACTGCGCGCCCGAAAGCTGGATAGTCGCGTCATCGAGGTCGTATTTGGCGAGACTCGTGCGGACCTGCGCAATGGCAACCGGCTGACTGAACTTGAGGTCGATGATCGTGCCGCCGGTAAAGTCGATGCCGAAGTTGAACCCGCGGACGAACATGCAGATGATACCGGGAATGATAACCAGTGCAGAAAGGAGGAACCAGAGTTTCCGATGGCCTGCAATATCAAATTTAGGCATTTTTCTTCAGATCCTCCTTTTTCCAGAGCATGAAGCCCGTGACACCATAAGCTTTTGGATTCTCGAAAATCTGCGAGTCAACCATGAGCTTGAGCATGTAATGCGTCAATGTGATAGCCGTGAACATCGAGAGCACAGTACCAAGGCCAAGCGTGATGGCGAAGCCGCGGATGGTGCCCGTGCCGAGGAAGAACAGGACGGCAGCGGCGATAATCGTCGTGATGTTCGAGTCAAAAATCGTCGTGAAGGCGCGCTTGAAGCCCGATTCCATCGAAAGGCGCAGCGTCTTGCCCTGAATCTGATATTCTTCCTTGAAGTGCTCGAAAATCAGGACGTTTGCATCGACGGCCATACCAATGGACAGGATGATACCGGCGACGCCAGGCAGCGTCAGCGTTGCATCGAGCAGGTACAGGAGGCCGAGCAGCATGATCGTGTAGGCCATCAGTGCGATATCGGCGATGAAGCCCGACATGCGGTAGAAGAGAATCATGAACAGCAGGACAGCGCCGAGGCCGATGGCAAAGGCGAATTCCGACTTATCCTTGGAATCCTGACCGAGCGTCGGGCCGACCGTGCGCGTCTCAATGATGTTGACTTTTACCGGCAGTGCGCCGCTGCGGAGCACGACGGCGAGGTTCTGGGCCTCTTCGAGTGTCTTCTGACCGGAAATCTCAGCCTTGCCGCCGAGAATCGGCTCGCGGACATTCGGGGCCGTCAGCACTTCACCATCGAGCAGGATGGCAATCGTGCGGCCGACATTCTTCGTCGTAAGGTCGGCGAATTTCTTCGCGCCTTCATCGGTGAATTCGAGGTTGACGACATTCTGGCCGTTCTGCTGATTCGTCGCAGCCTGCGCATCCTTGAGGTCAGTACCTGTCAGCACCGTATTGCCGTCCTCGTCCTTGAATTCGAGCATGGCCGTCTTGCCGATGGTCTTGATGGCGGCATCCGGGTCCTTGACGCCCGGCAGCTCGATGATGACGCGGCGTTCGCCCTCACGCTGGATAATCGGCTCCGTGAGGCCGAGTGCGTTGACACGCTTCTCCATGATGGTGACGACACGGTTCATCGCATCATCGTTGACTTTGGCTGCATCCGTATCGACGGCTTCGAGCACGACGTGCGTGCCGCCCTGCAGGTCAAGGCCCTGACGAATCGAATTCGCGAGCGGCTTGACAAACGCAAGGAAAATACCGACGATGGCCACGATGCAGACAATGAGTTTGATGAGACTATTCTTTCTCAACGTTTCACAACCCTTTCTACGTGGTCTATTGATAGTTCAATCTATATGCCTTTCGGCTCAATCCGACGTGCTTCCGTCAGGATGAGATTGACTTTGGCATCATGCGGCTCCATCGGGACAGCGTCCGTGACCTGTCCGTCAAAAGTCAGCGCGATGCGTGCGGCCTGCGGGGCCTTTTCTAAAAGATAGCGGTCATAGTAGCCGCCGCCAAGGCCGAGGCGGTCTCCCCTTTCGGAAAAAGCCGCGCCCGGCACAATGACAAGGTCAAATTCAGATGCAGGGATGATTTCCTGCAGTTCCTTCTTGACGGTCAGGATGCCGAATTTGCCTTCGACAAGTGCGTCAAGAGAAGGCAGATTCACGGCTTCCATGAGGCCTTTGCCCGTGATGAGCGGCAGGCCGACGCGCTTGCCCTGTTTTAGGGCTTCGCGCAGGAGGTCATACAGCTGGACTTCCTCCGGCATCGAGGCATAGGCAAAGATGGTCTTAGCCTTCTGAAACGCAGGTTCCCTGTAGAGTCTTTCGAGGATAGCGCGGCTTTTTTTGGCGCGCTGCTCCATTGTCAGGCCCTTGCGGAAGGCCACCATCTTCGCCCGCAGCGCTTTTTTCGCCGCGAGCTTTGCCTGAGGATTGGCATCCTCTGCGTCATAAAGGCGTCCCATCAGGCCGCCTCCTGCTTCGTGACGTTCGCGTTGACGCTCGAACGCACGACTTCGATGACAACGCCGTCAGCAATCTTGAGTTTCAGCGATTTTTCGCCGAGCTCCTCAATCGTGCCGTAGATGCCGCCAATCGTAATGACCTGGTCGCCTTTCTTGAGGCTGTCGAGCATGCTCTTGCGGCGTTTCTGCTGATTCTTCTGCGGACGGTACAGCAGGAAATAGAAAATCGCAATCATGACGACGATAGGACCCCAGGTCCCGAGTACTTCTGGACTCATAGTATACACTCCTTATCAGATTCTTTTTATATGGAAACGAATGAACGATGACAAAATTTACTTCTGGCCATGCGGATGGTAGTTCATGAGGAAATCGCTGTGGAACGAACCGAAGCGGTCCTCGATGATGGCCTGACGCATGCGGCGCATGAATTCCTGCAGGAAGTAGAGATTGTGCAGGGATAAGAGGCGCAGGCCGAAAATCTCGCCGGCCCGTACGAGGTGGCGAATGTAGGCACGCGTGTAGCCGTTGCGGCACGCATAGCAGCCACAGCCTTCTTCCAGCACGTGATGGTCATGCGTGAACTGCGCGTTCTTCATGACGAGTCTGCCCGACCACGTCATAGCCATGCCGTTGCGCGCGACGCGTGTCGGATAGACACAGTCGAACATATCGATGCCGCGCGCGACGCCCTCGACGAGGTGGTCGGGCGTGCCCACGCCCATGAGGTAGCGCGGTTTGTTTTCCGGCAGAAGCGAGGTCGAATAGTCGAGCATCTCGTACATGAGCTCTTTCGGCTCGCCGACCGACAGACCGCCGACCGCATAGCCCGGCAGGTCCATCGCGACCGTCTCCCGCGCACTCCATTCGCGCAGTTCCTTGTGCATGCCGCCCTGCACGATGCCAAACAGTCCCTGATGGGGGGCCGTCATGGCCTTTTTGCAGCGCTCGAGCCAGCGAATCGTGCGTTCCGTCGACTTTTTGGCATAGTCAAAGTCCGCCGGATACGGCACGCATTCATCAAACGCCATGACAATGTCGGAGCCGAGGGCCATCTGGACTTCCATCGAAACTTCCGGCGAAAGGAATTTCTTCGAACCGTCGATATGCGAACGGAACGTCACACCCTCCTCCGTAATCTTGCGCAGGTCGCCGAGGCTGAACACCTGAAATCCGCCGCTGTCCGTGAGAATCGCGCGGTCCCAATGCATGAATTTATGCAGGCCGCCCGCCTCGCGAATGAGGTCCATGCCGGGGCGCAGGAACAAATGATACGTGTTCGACAGGATGATGCCGGCCCCGAGGTCCTTGAGCTCATCGGGCGAGACCCCCTTGACGGATGCCTGCGTGCCGACCGGCATGAAGATGGGCGTAGGAAAGCTGCCGTGCGGCGTGTGGATAATGCCGGCGCGGGCTCCCGTGCGTTCGTCTTTTTTTACGAGTTCGTACGTAATCGCAGTCAAATAAAAACCTCCACTTTCATGTGTATTTCTATATATTATATGTTATTTTTGACGGGCAGCGAGCTCAGCGCGCAGGGCTTTTTTCATGAGCTCAAGGTTCGGCGTCACGCCCGTCCAGAGCGCAAAGGCCGCGGCCCCCTGCCCTGCGAGCATGCTTTCGCCGTTGACGGCCTTATGGCCGTGCTCCTCTGCCTCGCGCAGAAAACGCGTGCGTGCCGGCGTGTAGATGATATCGTAGACCAGCGCCGTCGTTTTGAGCTTCGCCCAGTCAACCGGCGGCATGCCCTCGACGTGCGGGTACATGCCCAGCGGCGTCGTATTGACGAGCAGGTCGGTACGGCCGAGCTGCTCGTCAAAGGCTTCATCTTCCCAATGCAGCACGCGGATATCCCCGTATTGGGAGAATTCCTCGGCCAGAAGCGAGGCCTTCTGCGGATTGCGCACGCCGAGCGTGATGGATTTGACGCCTGCGCGTAAAAGTCCCCAGATAACGGCACGGGCAGCACCGCCGGCGCCGAGCAGCGCGGCTTCTTTCCCTTTGAGGTCAGCGCCGGCCTGCTCAAGCGGCTGCATGAAGCCGATATAATCCGTGTTATAACCGGTCAGATGCCCCTCGCGGTTCACGACGGTATTGACCGCGCCGATGATGCGCGCGGCTTCATCGACTTCGTCGAGTTCTGCCATGATGGCCTGCTTATGCGGAATCGTGACATTCCAGCCGGCAAAATTCATCGCCTTGAGGCCGGCTACCGCCTCTTTGAGTTTGTCGGGCGGCACGGGCAGGGAAATATAGACATAGTCAAGCCCTGCCTTTTCGATGGCCGCATTCTGCAGCACCGGCGAAAGCGAATGAGCAATCGGCCAGCCCATGACGCCGAGATTCTTTGTCGTTCCTTTAATCATGCGTTCTGCCTCAACCATATCAACCATGAGCACGGCGCGTCTTTGTCAAGAGGTCCATCTTGAGTTCATAGTAGTCCGGCGTCATATCGAGGTAATGGCGGTGCGGATTCTCAAAGCGCTGCTCTTCTTCCCAAATCTCATTGTCAAGCTGATATTTGACGTAATCGCGGATATCGTTGAGCTTTGGCAGTTCTTCCGTGCGTTTGCCCTGACGGACATAGCACTTGCGCAGGTTCTTGAACGTGCAGTTCTCAAACGAACGATTCTTCCACGGCTTCTGCGGATCGACATAGCGGTACGGCTTCGTAGCGTCAATCGTCTCGCCGCAGTTCGCGATGAGGTCGGCCACGGCATGGCCGTTTTCATCGTAGACGCGGTAGAGGTCCTTAAGGCCCGGATTCGTGATTTTCTCGACATTCTCCGATACCTTGATGCGCGGCTCGAAATGGTCGCCTTCGCCGACAGCAGCGAGTTTGTAGACAGCGCCGAAGACCGGCTCCGACTTCGCCGTAATCAGACGTTCGCCGATGCCGAACGAATCGATGCAGGCACCCTGATTGAAGAGGGAGCTGACCGTGAATTCATCGAGGCTGTTCGAGACGACAATCTTGCAGTCCGGCAGTCCGGCTGCATCGAGCATCTTGCGCACGCGCTTCGAGAGATACGCAAGGTCGCCCGAGTCGATGCGGATGCCCAACAGACGCTTGCCCATCGGCTCGAGGACTTCATGTGCCACGCGGATGGCATTCGGGATACCCGAATGGATGACATCGTACGTATCGACGAGCAGGATGGTCGCATCCGGATACGTGACGGCGTATTTCTTGAACGCTTCGTACTCATCGCCGTAGAACATGACCCAGCTGTGTGCCATTGTACCCGAAATGGGGATGCCAAACATCTGGCCGGCCGAGCACGTCGCCGTGCCGACAACGCCGCCGATATACGCGGCACGGGCACCATACGTCGCTGCATCCATGTTGTGTGCGCGGCGGGCGCCAAAGTCCGAAACCGCACGGCCGGCAGCGGCCTTGCAGATGCGGCGTGCCTTCGTCGCAATCAGCGACTGGTGGTTAATCTGGGCAAGAATAGCCGTCTCGACGAGCTGTGCATCGATGAGCGGCGCCACGACCGTCAGGATTGGCTCATTCGGGTACATGATGGTGCCTTCCGGCAGCGCATAAATATCGCCCTTGAAACGGAAGTTCTTGAGATACGTGAGGAATTCTTCCGAGAACATATGCTGCTGACGGAAATATTCCACGTCTTCATCCGTGAACTGCATATTCTCGACGTATTCAATGACCTGCTCAAGACCCGCGAAGATGGCAAAGCCGCCTTCATCCGGATTCTGACGGTAGAATACATCGAATGCCACCTGAACATCCTTGTCGTGGTCAGCGAAATAACCATTGGCCATGGTCAATTCGTAGAAATCCATCATCATCGTGATATTACGTTTATCAAACTGCGTTTGCGTCAATGAAGCCAACCCCTTTTATGCCGTAAATCATCACGGCCAGATTCTCTAGAATATGGATTTGGATATACGATATCAATTATATCATCTTAGCCTCAGGGATGCAAAATGTATCCACAATTATCCATAAAAAAGGACCGCACCTTTCGATGCAGCCCTGATGAAAATACAGCCTCAGTAGCCGAGGTCACGCTTGACTGCGTGCACTAGCGGCTCCTGCTTGACAAAGTGCTCAAGGTCCTCGCAGAACATCGCGACCGTCTTGTCACGCGTATAGGCAAGCGTCATCTTGCCCGAGCAGTGCGGCGTCAAGATGACGTTCTTGGCCGTCCAAAGCGGGTCGTCTTCCGGAATTGGCTCTTTCGCCATGACGTCGAGAGCCGCGCCGGCGAGCCTGCCGGCATTGAGTGCCTCGACAAGAGCCGTCTGATCGATGGAATTGCCGCGGCCGACATTGATGAGGTAGGCGGACTCCGGCAGCATGGCCAGACGCTCACGCGAAATCATATTCGTCGTCTGCTTCGTGCCCGGCAGGCAGAGCACGAGAATATCCGTCTTCGGCAGGTACGACTCCAGTTCATCCTGCTTGACGACTTCATCGTAAACAGGACTGCGCTTGCGGCCCGTGCGGTTGATGCCGATGATGGCCGCGGGCTGAAACGACTGGATGCGCTCTGCATAGCGCGTACCGATATCGCCCGTGCCGACAATCGTCACACGGCTGCCGAGAAGGGAGCGCAGCTGCAGGTCATTGCGCCACGTATGGCTGCGGATGAACGCGTCGTACTCCGGATAGCGGCGCAGAAGCATCAGCGTCACCATGACGAGATGCTCGGCAATCGTCACGCCATAGGCCCCCGAAGAATTCGACACGAGGCAGCTCTCCGGCAGGACTCCCGCGCGCAGAATGGGGTCGACCCCCGCCGAGACACTGCAGAACCACTTGAGATGCGGCGCGGCCTGTGCAAGTTTATGGCCGCCATTCGTCGCCGCCGCATAGATGATATCCACATCAGCCATATGCGGCAGAGCCTCATCGATACTTGTATAAAACGCCACATTCATCTGATGCGCCGCCGCAGCCGCGCGGATTTTTTCGCGGTGCGTGTCATTCATGAAAGAATTGACCACAGCAATATTCATTAAAAGCCCTCCTTCAAATGTTCAGGCAAATCTGCGAGCACTTGTTTCATTTCTTTTTCTCACTAAGTTCTTCGCCGTCAAAATGAAAAAGCCTTTTCCCCTGCGAAAAAAGATGTTACAGAGTTACAGACAGAAGAAACGCACACGGGGAAGACGCACATCGCATCGTGGGGCAGGGAAATAACTCCCCTGCCCGCACGTTTGAAAGTTTGAAAGAACCCCGCGATACCTATATAATAGAAGGGTACGTATATTTCGAAAAATCTAGGAGGGATTCCATGCGGAAAATTGCAGTCTATGGAAAGGGCGGCATCGGCAAATCGACGCTGACGAGCAATCTGGCAGCCGCACTCGCGGTCTTAGGCAAAAAAGTCATTCAGATTGGCTGCGACCCCAAGGCCGACTCGACCATCAACCTGCTCGGCGGCAGCCCCCTGACTTCAGTCATGGGCTACATGCGTGAATTCGACCGCGAGCCCGCTGAGCTCTCGGAAATTTCGGCGCGCGGCTTTGGCGGTGTGCTCTGCATCGAGACAGGCGGGCCGACGCCGGGCCTCGGCTGTGCCGGCCGCGGCATCATCGCCACGTTCAACCTGCTTGAAGACCTCGAGCTCTTCGAGCAGGAACAGCCCGATGTGGTTCTCTACGACGTTCTCGGCGACGTCGTCTGCGGCGGTTTTGCCGCGCCCATCCGCGAGGGCTACGCCGAGGATGTCCTGATTGTGACCTCCGGCGAAAAAATGGCCCTCTACGCTGCCAACAACATCGCCACGGCCGTCGAGAACTTTGCCGACCGCGGCTATGCCAAAGTCCGCGGCATCCTGCTGAACCGCCGCAATGTGCCGCAGGAAGAAGAAAAAGTCCGCGCCTTTGCCGAACAGCATCAGCTGCCCATCCTCGCCAGCATCCCGCGCAGCGATGAAATCAACAACGCCGAAGAGCGCGGCCGCACCGTCATCGAGGACGCGCCCGACTGCGCCGTCAGTCAGGAATTTTTCGCCTTAGCCAAAAAACTGCTGCAGGATAAAGAGATATGACACGAGCTTACTGTATCACGACCAAAGAACTGGCCGGCATCATGCGCCGGCATGAAGATATTCCTGCCGAACTGCGCACGGACGCCCACCTCATCTGCAACACGCCGGCGGCCATCGACTTCAATTCGCCGGGGGCACAGGGCTTTGGCGTCAAGCGCGCGGGCCTTGCCATCCCCGGCAGCATCATGCTGCTGATTTCCCCGGCCTGCTGCGGCCGCAATACCGCGGCCCTCTCGGGAAATGAACATTACGGCGAACGCTTCGCCTATCTAAACCTCGACGAAAATGACATTGTCACAGGGCGTCACCTCACAAAGATTCCCGCGGCGGTCAAGGCTTTCGTCCTGAGCCGCCCGCAGCCGCCCTCGGCCGTCCTGCTCTGCCTGACCTGCGTTGATGCCCTGCTTGGCACCGATATGGAGCGCGTCTGCCGCAAGGCCGAAAAAGCCGTTGGTCTGCCCGTGCGTCCCTGCTATATGTACGCCCTGACGCGCGAGAGCATCCGGCCGCCAATAACCGCCGTGCGCGAGACGATTTACGGCCTGCTCCAGCCGAGAAAAAAACAGCCGACACAGGCCAATCTGCTCGGCTTCTTTACGAGACTCGACAACAGGAGCGAGCTCTTCTCCCTGCTGCACGGGGCCGGCATCAGGCATGTCGGTGAACTCGCGCGCTGCCAAAGATGCGAAGAATTCCAACAGCTCGCGGCCGCCAACTTCAATCTCGTACTGGCCGATGAAGCCATGCCCGCAGCACTGGCCCTTGAAAAGCGGTTGCAGATTCCCGCCATCCGGCTGCAGCGCCTTTACGAGACCGATAAGATTGCACGCCAGTATCAGGCCCTCGGCAATATTCTCGGCCACGCCTTTGACGACGCCGCCTGCCGCCGACAGGCAGAACAGGCCGTTCAGAAATTCTGCCGCCGCTGGCAGACAGAGCTCCATATCGCCATTGGCAGCCGCGTGAATGCCAATCCCTTCGAGCTCGCCCTGGCATTCGTGCGCTGCGGCCTGCAGGTCAACGAGATTTTTGCCCTGCCCAGTCCGGCAGATTCCTTCTATATCAACAGGCTCGCCGAACTTTCGCCGGCGACGCGCATTTACTCCAATCTTGAGCCGACCATGCTGAACTACGAAGAAGATGCCGCCATCAATATGGCCATTGGCGCCGACGCCTGCAGCTATCATCCGCAGGCCAGGCAGCTGCCGTGGAACGATACGGTGCAGCCGTTTGGCTATGCCGCTGTCACGGGGCTTTTCACCGCGATGGAGCACGCATTGTCCACAAAGACAGCGCCTAGGGAAACGCCAAGGACCGATGCCGATACATCACCTTACGATGCAGGCCCTGCAGAAAAATTGGACCTGTCGCAGCCTGCACCGGATATCCCTGCCGGCCTTTCCCTCCGTCTGCCGCCGTTTGCCACGGATACGTCAGGAGCGGCCTCCGTGTTTTACCCGCTCCGCGGCATGACCGTCATCGTTGATGCGGGCGGCTGTGCCGGCAATATCTGCGGCTTCGATGAACCGCGCTGGCAGGAAAACTTCAGCGAACGTCACCCAGAGCAGCCGAAGGCACCAAAACAGGTTTCTGCTGTCTTCAGTGCCGGTCTGCGCGACATGGATGCCATCATGGGGCGCGACGACCGTCTCGTCAAAAAAATTACACAGGCCGCCAAGCAGCTGCCCGTGGCCTTTGCCGGACTCGTCGGCACCCCCGTGCCCGCCGTCATCGCCACGGACTTCCGCGCCCTCTGCCGCATGATAGAAACGTCCGCCCGTATCCCTGCCATTGCCGTGCGTGCGGACGGCACACACACTTACGACCGCGGGGCCAGCGGGGCCTACACCGCCCTATTGCGCCGCTTTGACAAAAACGAACCCCTGCCCGCGGAAAAGTCAGCTTCAGCCCGTGAAAACTGCCCGCCGTCACTTGGTGTACTCGGCCTGACGCCGCTTGACTTTTCACCAAAGGCGGAGCGAAATCTGCGCCAGCTGCTGAAAGGACCGAAAACATATGCAGGTTCTGTCTGCTTTTTTGACCAGCTCGATGACTTCCGTCAGGCCGCAAGCCTCAAAGAACTCCTCGTCGTCTCGCCAAGCGGCCTTGCCGCCGCCCGCCGCCTGCAGCAGAAATACCCGCAAACCATCCAGACCATCCGTACAGAACTTCCTGCAGCCTTTGTCACGATGATGTTTAACAAAGCTCTTGCCAAGGCCATCGCTGCCGCTCCGACAAGAATCCTCATCGTCCATCAGCAGATTCTTGCCAACAGCCTGCGCCGTCTCCTGCAAAAGAAGCTGCCGCAGGCAGAGATTCATGCCGGTACATTTTTCCTGCAGGAAGACGGACTTTGTCAGGATGGCGACGTTGCCTTCCGCGGCGAACGCGATTTCTGCACGGAGCTTCATCAGCATCCTTTGACCATTGTCCTCGGCGATCCTCTGCTCAGACGCGCACTGCCAAAGAATTTTGCCGGTACGTTCATTGACCTGCCGCATTTTGCAGTATCGGGCCATTACTGAGCCCCGCAAATCATCTATATATATTGAGGGAAACTTTATGACACGTTTGAATATCAAGATTTACGGCATCGTTCAGGGCGTCGGCTTCCGGCCGTTCGTCAGCCGTCTCGCCGCCGCCCACAGAATACGCGGCAGCGTCTGCAACAAGGGCCCTTATGTCGAGGTACTGGCTGAGGGCACGGAAAAAGACCTCAAAGATTTTCGTCAGGGACTGCGCACGGAAGCACCGGAACGCGCGGCCATCCTCAAGATTGACGCGCAGGCAGTCCCCGCCGCTGAGATTTCCGCCCCGTTCGCCTCGTTTAACATCATCGAGAGCGCCAAAGAGCGCGGCGATATCTTCGTCTCGCCGGACATCGCGACCTGCGACAAATGCCGTCGGGAACTCTTCGACCCCAAGGACCGCCGCTATCTGCATCCTTTTATCAACTGCACGGCCTGCGGCCCGCGCCTGACGATTCTGGAAGCCATGCCGTACGACCGCGAACGCACGAGCATGCGCGAATTCCCGATGTGCGAAAAATGCCATGAGGAATACGTCACACCGGCAAGCCGCCGCTACGATGCCCAGCCGGTCTGCTGCAATGACTGCGGCCCTGAAGTCTATCTTTTGGGCCATGAAGACATTCGCGGCGCCGAAGCCATCACGAAGACGCGCAAGGCCATCATCGACGGCGGCATTGTCGCCATCAAGGGCATCGGCGGCTTTCATCTCTGCTGCGACGCCACCAGCGAAACAGCCGTCCGCCGCCTGCGTGAACTCAAACACCGCCCGCAGAAACCATTTGCCGTCATGATGCGCGATATGGAAAGCGTCCGGCGGGCCTGCAGGCTTCAAACCGGTCAGGAAGAAATGATGACCGGCCATCAAAAGCCCATCCTGCTGCTGCGCCGCAAAAAGGAGAGCCCTCTTGCCGAGAGCATCGCCCCCGGCAATCCCAAAGTCGGCGTCATGCTGCCCTATGCACCCGTGCAGATGCTGCTTTTTGACTATCCCGACAGCCTCAAAATGCCCGACATGCTCGTCATGACAAGCGGCAATCCCTCCGGCGCGCCCATCTGCCACAATGACGAAGAAGCCGCCGAGACGCTGCTGCCGATGTGCGATGTAATCCTCTCGCACAACCGCCGCATCCGCCTGCGCGCCGACGATTCTGTCATGGACTGGTTTGAGGGCCGGCCCTATATGATTCGCCGCAGCCGCGGTTTTGCCCCGCTGCCCTTCATGCTGAGTGCGCCGCTTAAGGGACAGGTGCTCGGCATCGGCGGCGAGCTCAAGAATACGTTCTGCCTCGCGAGCAATCATCTCTATTATCCCTCGCCGTACATCGGCGACATGAGCGACCTGCGCACCGTGCTCGCCCTCAAGGATTCCGTGGGGCTCATGGCCTCCCTGCTCGAGAATCAGCCACAGCTCATCGCCTGCGACCTGCATCCGCGCTACAACACGACGGCCGCAGCCGAAGAGCTCAGTCAAAAGACAGGCGTGCCGCTTCTAAAAATCCAGCATCACTATGCCCATATTCTCTCTTGCTTAGTGGAAAACGACTGGCAGACGCCGGTCATCGGCGTTTCGTTTGACGGCACGGGCTACGGCACGGACGGCACCATCTGGGGCGGTGAATTCCTGCTGGCCGATTATAAAGGCTTCAAGCGCCTCGGCTCCATCATGCCGTTCCTGCAGGCCGGCGGCGACCGCGCCTCGCGCGAAGGCTGGCGCATCGCCGTTTCCCTGCTGCGTCAGGGAAGAAGCGAGGATACATGGCGGGAAACCGCGCTGAGCCTCGGCCTCTGCTCCGAAAAAGAATTTGCCGCACAGTCCTTCATGCTTCAAAAACAGGTCAACTGCATCGAATCGACCAGTGCCGGCCGCCTGTTTGACGGTGTCAGCGCCCTGCTCGGCCTGCGCCGCACCGCGACGTTTGAAGGCGAGGCTTCCATGGCCCTGCAGTTTGCCGCCGAGGAATGGGCCGAAAAACAGCAGGCAGAAAACATCCTGCCGGAAACGCCGCTGAAAGAATTTTCGCTGTCTCTTGCCGCCAATGAAAAAGACGGCCGCTTCCTGCTGCCGACGGACCAGCTTTTCGCCGCGCTCTTTACGCTAAAGCAGCAGGGCCATACGGCAGGAGAGCTCGCCTATCGCTTTCACGAGGCTCTCGCCGAGGAAATCCTCGCGGGCTGCGAGCAGGCCAGAAAAATAACGGGCTGCAGAGATGCGGCCCTGAGCGGCGGTGTCTTCCAGAACACGCTGCTGCTGCGCCTTACGAAAGAACGTCTCACGCAGGCGGGCTTTACGGTCCTGCTGCACAGCCTGCTGCCCCCAAACGATGGCGGCATCTGTGTGGGGCAGGCCGCGGCGGCCATGTACGCCCTGCAGGAAAGATAAGGGAGATGTCTTTATGCTCAAACGAATTTCGCCAACGTCAATATCCGCGGCAGGCCTGCCGGCAGAAACGGCGTCCCTGCCGGTGCTGCTGCGCGATGCAGCCTTTCCCGCGCCGTTTGCCCACGGCCTCGAGTATTCGCCGCCCTGCCGCGGCACATGGAACATCGTGCATACGGGCATGCAGATTCCTGAGACGCATCAGATTTTTATCTGCGCCTCGGGCTGCCTGCGCGGCGTCGTGCTGACCGCCGCAGAAATGGGCCTTATGGGACGTTTTTCTTCCATTGAACTGCATGAACATGATTTGACCGGCCGCGACAACGAACGACTGATTATCGAGGGCACTGCCGACATCCTCGCGCGCCTGTCGCAAAAGCCGCGCGCCATCCTGCTCTATCCTGCCTGCGTCCATCATTTTCTCGGCTGCAATCTGCGCTATGTCTATCAGGAACTCCGCCGGCGCTTCCCCGACATCGCCTTTGCCGAATGCTTCATGGACCCGATACGCCAGACGCGCCACCTGACGCCGGAGGAACGCCTGCGCCGTGCCCTCGGGCGGCTGCTGCCGGAACATCTGCCCAAAGAACAGCAAGTCTCCATCTTTGGCAGCAACAGAAAAACCAACCCTGCCAGCGACTTTATCCAGCTCCTGCAGAAAAACGGCTGGCAGGTGCGCGATATGGCCGGCTGCACTTCTTACGATGAATTTCTCGCCCTCGGCCGCTCGCGTCTCAATCTCTACACGAATCCCTTCAGCCTGCCGGCCGTGCAGGACATGAAAAAACGGCTGCAGCAGGATTTTCTCTATCTGCCGCAGTCGTGGTCTATGCAGGAAATCGCGGCCCTGCGCAAAGAGCTCGCTAAGCGAATGGGGGCAGAGCCACAGGATGTTTCAGTTTCAGCTTCAGCGGCGCGGGCAGATGAGGCCCTGCAAAAGGCAAAAGACGTCATCGGCAGCACGCCCATCGCCCTTGACTTCACGTTCACGTTCCGCCCGTTCGGCCTCGCCCGTCTGCTGCTCAGCTATGATTTTAACGTCACGCGGATTTATGCTGATGCCGTCAGCACAGAAGAAGGACGCGACTTCCGCTGGCTGCAAAAGCATCATGGCACAATAGAACTCTGGCCGACCAAGGCCGCGGCCATGCGCGTGCTGCCGCGGCCAGCCCAGACGGCGCCGTCCAAAATCCTCGCACTTGGGCAGAAAGCCGCGTATTTCAACAATACGCCGTATTTTGTCAATGAGATTGAGGGCGGGGCCATCTGGGGCTTTGCTGCCATCGAAAAACTGGCCAGAGACATGACTGCCGCCTGTCAAAAGCCCAAGGACATCGAAGCCAATGTCAGCCATAAGGGACTGGGAGGCCCGTGTATCTTATGATGAATCCACAAAAAAACGCCATGAAGCAGACGGCCAGCGTCATTTCGACGTATTCGGCCGATACCTTTGGAGTCTGCTCGGCACTTTACGAGCTCGGCGGCATGGTCGTCATCCACGACCCGTCGGGCTGCAACTCGACATACACGACCCACGATGAGCCGCGCTGGTATGCAAAAGAAAGCCTGATTTTCATCTCGGGCCTCACAGAGCAGGACGCCATTCTCGGCAGCGATGACAAGCTCATCCGCGAAATCGTCAGTGCCGCCCACGAGCTCCGGCCGCACTTCATCTGCCTGATTCCCTCGCAGATTGCCCACATGATTGCCACGGACTGCCGTGCCCTCTGCCGCATCATCGAGAAAAAGACGGGCATTCCCTCGTTCACGCTGCCGACAAACAGCATGCACTACTACGAGCGCGGCATTTTCTTCGCTTTGGAAAAACTCGCCGGCTTTGTCTGTAAAAAGGCAGCGCAGGACGGTTTTCCTGGCTTGAGCAGCCGTCAGCGTAAACAGGGCGGCAGTCCCCGTCAGGATGAACCCGCCGCCGCCATAAACCTTACCGGCAGCGCACCGCTGAACGTCAATCTGCTGGGGGCCACACCGCTTGACTTTGCCATGAACGGCAGCATCGATACCGTCAAGGACTGGCTGAGAGCGCAGGGGCATACCGTCAAAAGCTGCTGGGCCATGGACAGTTCCCTCGACGAGATTCTCGCTTCCTATGATGCCGACGCCAATCTCGTGCTGAGTTACGGCGGCCTCGGCGCGGCAAAAATCCTGCAGGAAAAGCTCGGCATCCCGTATACAGCCAGCGTGCCCATCGGCGGAACACTGCCAAACTGCAGCCGCCCTCTGCCTGCTTTGCCAAAAAGACAGACCGCCGCAAAAAAATATTATATCATCGGCGAGACCGTCTTTGCCCAGTCGCTGGCCGCGGCCCTCGAAACCGTCCTGCAGCGTCCCTTTACCGTCATTGTGCCGATGGAGACAGATGCCTCCCTGCTTCGTGAAGGCACGCTGCAGCGGACCGACGAAGCCGAGCTCCTGCCCGTGTTCAAAGATGCCGCACTCATCATCGCCGACCCTCTTTACCAGCCCATCTGTCCACCCGCAGCCACGTTCATCCCTCTGCCCCATGTGGCTTTTTCGGGCCGCATTTACCTCGATGATATTCCCAACCTCGTCCGGCCGGACGTATTTGCAGCTTTTGTCAAAAAAATTCTGGCCAGACTCCCTGAACATGAAGTATAATAGAGCTGAGTTAACGCGAATATCTCTCATTTTCATATTCAGTTTTTATGTTCAAAAGGAGTCGCCATGTTACTGACCATCGCTCATGTCTTTGCCTATGCCATCATCCAGACCTTTGGCTTTTCGATATTCACCATCGCCCTGCAGCGGCTCGGCCGTCTCAGGCGCCTCTACCGCCGCAAGGCATTCTTTTTCCTGCTGCTCATGAACGCTGCGGGCACGATGACATACGGCGAACCCGCGTGGCAGCGCGTCACGACGCCTGTGGCCGCAGGCATTTTCCTCATCGGCATGGTCTTTTTCTTCGGCAGCCACCTCTATCTTGGCTGGCGTCATATCCGCAGATAAAAAAAGCTCCCCTTACGGGGAGTTTTTTTTATATCGTCCTATATCAGATATCAGAGACGCATCTTGAAATCTTCGTAGCCGAAATGGCGGACCACCTGCCAGCTGCCGTCTTTTTTGCTCGCGATGATGTCGGGCAGCGGCATGCCGTTGAAGGTGTTGTTCTTGACCATCGTGTAGATGGCCATATCGCCAAAGACAATACGGCCGCCGACAGCGAGTTTTTCGTCAAACGAATACGTGCCAATCGTATCGCCGGCCAGACACGTCGGCCCCGCAAAGGTGTACGTATGGGCCTTTTCGTGCGGCCCGCCGCTGCCGATAACGGGCGGACGGTACGGCATCTCGATGACGTCAGGCATATGGCAGGCCGCCGAGGTATCGAGAATAGCAATGCCGTCGCTTTCCCTGCTCTTCTGGATGTCGAGCACTGTCGCGACGAGGAAACCGGCATTGAGCGCCACGGCCTCGCCGGGCTCAATGTAAATGGTAAGATTGTAGTTCTCCTGCATATGGCGGATGCATTTCTTGAGGAGCGCAATATCGTAGCCTTCCCGCGTGATGTGATGGCCGCCGCCAAAATTGAGCCACTTCATCTGCGGAAGGTATTTGCCGAATTTCTCTTCGACGGCCTCAAGCGTCACCGCGAGGGCATCGGCGCCCTGTTCGCAAAGTGTATGGAAGTGCAGTCCCTCAAGACCTGCGAGCTTGTCTTCCTCAAAATCGCGCAGCCGCACGCCGAGCCTTGAGCCCTCGGCACACGGGTCGTAAATGGCGTGTTTCTGTGTCGAGCGTTCGGGATTGATGCGCAGACCGCACGAAACACCTTGGGCCACGGCCTCGGGGCCGAATTTTTCCCACTGGGCAAACGAATTGAAGAGGATATGGTCGCAGATTTTCACGAGCTCAGGAAAATCTTCCTCTTTATACGCCGGCGAGAACACATGATTCTCTTTGCCCATTTCCTCATGACCAAGTTTTGCCTCATAGAGGCCGCTGGCTGTCGTGCCCGAGAGATACTTCGCGATGAGCGGATAGTAATGGTACATCGAGAAGCATTTCTGCGCAAGCAGCACATGCGCGCCCGTGCTCTCCTCAATCTCGTGCAGGATAGCGAGGTTGTGCTCTAAGAGGTCTTCCGCGACGACATACGACGGCGTCGGCACTTCGAGGCATTCCGGACGGTAAAGCTCCTGTAACGTTTTCTGCGCGCCCATCAGTCGACGAGCTCCGGATGAAAGCTTTCCTTCCATGGCAGGCCCCATTTATTGAGGGCATCCATGAACGGGTCCGGGTCGAACTCTTCGATGTTCTTGACGCCGGGGCCCTTCCACGTGCCGTTCATGATGAGCATCGCGCCAATCATCGCGGGCACGCCCGTCGTGTACGAAACGGCCTGTGAGCCAACTTCCTTATAGCATTCCTGATGGTCGCAGACGTTGTAGAGATAGTACGTCTTGTCCTTGCCGTCTTTCTTGCCGCGGAAGATGCAGCCGATATTCGTCTTGCCCTTTGTGCGCGGGCCGAGGCTCGCCGGGTCAGGCAGCACAGCCTTTAAAAACTGCAGCGGGACAATCTGCCTGCCCTCAAATTCAATCGGCTCAATCGACGTCATGCCGACATCTTCGAGGCATTTGAGGTGGTTGAGATAGCTCTCACCAAACGTCATAAAGAAGCGGATGCGCTTGATGCCCGGGATGTTGAGACCGAGGCTCTCGAGCTCTTCGTGGTGCAGCAGGTACATGTCCTTCGGTCCGACTTCGGGGAAATTGTAGACGCGCTTGATTTCCATCGGCTTCGTCTCGACCCAGTGGCCGTCCTCCCAGTAGCTGCCGTTGGCCGAGACTTCGCGGATGTTGATTTCCGGATTGAAGTTCGTCGCAAACGGATAGCCGTGGTCGCCGGCGTTGCAGTCGAGGATATCGATGTAGTTGATTTCGTCAAAATGATGCTTGAGCGCATAGGCCGCAAAGACGCCCGTGACGCCCGGGTCAAAGCCTGAGCCCAAAAGTGCCGTGATGCCGGCCTTCTCGTAGCGCTCACGATAAGCCCACTGCCATTTGTACTCGAACTTCGCCGTGTCCTCCGGCTCGTAGTTTGCCGTGTCGACGTAATTCGTCTTCGTCGCGAGGCAGGCATCCATGATGTGCAGGTCCTGATACGGAAGCGCGAGGTTCAGCACGACATCAGGCTGAACCTCGTTAATCAGCGCGATGAGCTCGTCGACATTGTCCGCATCGACTTTGGCCGTACGAATCTTCGTCTTCGTCGTGCCCTCGAGTTTTTCTTTGAGGGCGTCACATTTCGATTTCGTGCGCGACGCAATCATGATTTCGCTGAACTCGTCCGAGTTCTGGCAGCATTTGTGGATGGCAACGCTGGCGACACCGCCGCAGCCGATGATTAAAGCTTTTCCCATAGTAAGGCCTCCTAATAATAATGTAACTATATGTTAAAGATATGGTTTTTCCAGGCAGAGCAGCATCTCGCGCAGGAGCTTGAGGGACGTGGCCGTCGACGCACCGCTCGGGTCAAGCGGCGGTGAGAGCTCGACCATGTCGCAGCCGACAATCCGGCAGCCGCGGATGACGCGCAAAGCTGCCGACAAAAGGTCCGTAAAGCGCACGCCGCCCGCTTCCGGCGTCCCCGTACCGGGGAAACACGACGGGTCGAGCACGTCGAGGTCAATCGTCAGGTAGACTGGACGTCCTTTCAGGCTCTCGATGGTCTCGTCGAGCCCCGCAAAGCTGAACTTCTGGATATGCGTGTGCCCCTCGGCCGACCAATACCACTCCGCGCGTTCGCCGCTCCGGATGCCAAACTGATGAATGCGGCCGTCGCCGAGGAATTCCCAAATGCGGCGGATGACCGTCGCGTGCGAGAGCCGGTTGCCGAGGTATTCCTCGCGCAGATCCGTATGCGCGTCAAAGTGAATCAGGGCAAGGTCCGGATATTTTTCATAGACCGCGCGGACCGCCGGCAGAGACACGAGATGCTCGCCGCCGATTAAAAACGGCAGTTTGCCGTCGCCGACGATATCGCGCGCACAGGCCCCGATATCGCCGAGGGCCATCTCCGTATTGCCGAAGCAGAGCTCGAGGTCGCCGCCGTCAAAGACCTTCGCGTCCTCGAGGTCGAGGTCCTGATACGGGCTGTACGTCTCGAGTCCGTACGACTCCGCGCGCATCGTGCGGCTCGCAAAGCGCGTGCCCGGACGGTACGACGTCGTCGAGTCAAACGGCGCGCCGTACAGTACGATGCGGCTCTCTTCATAATCGTTCTCGCAGCCGAGGAACGTCTCAACATTACGCTTCCGGTTCAACATCTCTTAACATCTCCTCCACATAGTTCGGCAGGGCAAAAGCCCCGGCATGCAGCTGTGTGTTGTAATAGCGCGTCTTAAGACCGAGAGCGTTCCAGCGCACCCAGTTGACGTCCCTGACCGGATGGCGTTTTTTCGAGGCAAAGCCGAACAGCCAGTGGCCCGAAGGATACGTCGGGATGTGCGCCTGATAGACGCGGCTGATGGGAAACGAATCGACGATGCGTTTATGCGCGCGCTGCATCGCATAGGCATCCTGCTGGTAGAACGGACTCTCATGCTGATTGACCATGATGCCGTCCTCGCGCAGCGCCTTGAAGCAGTTGCCGTAGAACTCCTTCGTAAAAAGTCCTTCGCCCGGCCCGAACGGGTCCGTCGAATCGACGATGATGAGGTCGTAGGCATTCTCCGCATGACGCACGTATTTGAGCCCATCCTCGTAATGGATGCTCACGCGCTCATCGCCAAGGCAGCCGGCCGTCTGCGGCAGATACTTTCTGCAGACTTCGACGACAAGCTCATCGATTTCCACGAGGTCGATATGACGGATGGTCGGGTACCTCAGCAGCTCACGCACCGTACCGCCATCCCCGCCGCCGATGACCAGCACATCATGCGCGTCCGGATTGACACACATCGGCACATGCGTAATCATCTCGTGGTAGATGAACTCATCCATCTCCGTCAGCATCATATAGCCGTCCAGTGTCAAAAAGCGGCCAAACTCCTTCGAGTCAAACATATCGATGCGCTGAAACTCACTGCGCCCCGAATAAAGCTGCCGGTCCACCTTAATCGAAAATTTGACATTCGGTGTATGGTTCTCTGTAAACCAAAGTTCCATTCTTCCCCTCCTTTACTGCACGAACAACGTCGTAACTCGAAAATACTATTGTTTCATCGAACTGCCCTTATTTCACCACGTTAAGCCGTGCAATCGTCATATCCTCGGGTCCCGTCATCTGGCACCCTTTCTTGCGCGCATATTTTATATAGGTAAGGATTTCCTCCGTGATGCGTTCGCCCGGCGCTAAAATCGGGATGCCCGGCGGATAGCACATGACAAATTCGCTGCAGACACGTCCGGCCGTCGCCTCAAGCGGCAAAGATTCCTTTTCCGCGTAAAACGCTTCCTGCGGTCCGTAGACGACTTCCGGCTCGATGTACTCGGCCTTGAGCATCTTCGACGAATCCTTGCGGTAGTTGCGGCGGATTTCCGCGAGGGCCGCAACGAGACGTTCAATATCCTTCGGCCGGTCGCCGACCGATACATACGCTAAGAGATTCGCGATGTCGCCAAATTCCGTCTGGATATCGTACTCATCGCGCAGCAGGTCATAGACTTCAATGCCCGCCAGCCCCGTCGGCCGCGTGAAAATCGAGAGTTTCGTCGTGTCAAAGTCAAAAATCGAATCGCCGTTGATGAGCTCGCGGCTGTAGGCATAATAGTCGCCGATTGCGTTGATTTCCTCGCGCGCATATTCCACGAGGTCAATGACCTTTGAGAAAATCTCCTGCCCGTGCAGGGCGAGACGGCGGCGGCTGATATCGAGGCTCGACAGCAGAAGATACGACCCTGACGTTGTCTGCGTGATGTTGATGACCTGATGCACATAGCCCGCATTGACATTCGGCCCGCAGAGCAGCATCGAGCTCTGCGTCAAAGACCCGCCCGACTTATGCATGCTGATGGACGCCATATCCGCCCCCGCCGCCATGGCCGAGACCGGCAAATTATCATGGAAGTAAAAATGCGTGCCATGCGCTTCGTCTGCCAGCACCATCATGCCGTGCTCATGTGCCACTTTGACGATTTCCCTGAGATTCGAGCAAATGCCGTAATACGTCGGATTGTTGACAAGCACCGCCTTGGCGTCAGGGTTGCGCCTGATGGCCTCCTTGACTTCCTCGACGCGCATGCCAAGCGAAATCCCCAAAGTATGGTCCATCTGCGGATTGACATAGACAGGAATCGCCCCGCAGAGAATCAGGGCATTGATGGCACTCCGGTGCACATTGCGCGGCATGATGATTTTATCCCCGCGCTTCACCGCCGTCAGCACCATCGCCTGCACCGCCGACGTCGTGCCGCCGACCATGAAAAACGCATGCGCCGCGCCAAATGCTTCGGCCGCGAGCTCCTCGGCATCGCGGATGACCGACACCGGATGACAGAGATTGTCGAGCATCTTCATCGAATTGACATCGACATCAAGGCATTTCTCCCCGAGAAAATCCCTAAGCTCCGGATTCCCGCGCCCGCGCTTATGCCCCGGCACATCAAACGGCACCAGCCGCGCCCTCTTCATGCGTTCCAGCGCCTCTAAAATCGGCGCGCTCTCCTGCGAAAGATAAGCTTTCAATCCAGCATTCACTTCCTTTATTGATAATTTATGATGATTCACGGCAGAACCCCTTCCGGCCCTGCGTGCCACCTTCCCCTAAAGGGGACGGCTTTAGAACCAGC
>OIYH01000589.1_pt1 | contig 26275 bp, 19 predicted proteins | sample 1587911 | NCBI WGS metagenome assembly OIYH01 (sample SAMN03283252) | human gut metagenome | biome: human-associated habitat; material: feces | host: Homo sapiens | place: USA | collected 2013
AGCATTTTGGCAACGCAGATGCCGTGCCGTAGCCGCCGGAGCGGTGCTTAAGCCGCAAGGCGGGAATTATGCGGTGTTGCCTAAACAAAACGAGGTATCTGCCACGGAAAGCAGGTACCTCGTTTTGCTTATGCTACACGCACGCCGCCAGTGTATCCTCGGTCAGGATAATGTGCCCGTCGGCGTCCACATCGGCGGTGTAAACGGTGCCGGGGTGGGCCGTACCGGCAGCGATGCGGTCCGCAAGGGCCTGCTCCACGGCACGGCTGACGGTGCGGCGCAGCTCCCGCGCACCGTAGGGCGGCACCTTGTCCCCGGCCAGCACCTTGGCTGCGGCGGGCGTGTGGTGCAGCGTGTAGCCCTGCCGGGCTGCGCGCTGCTCAAGCTCGACAAGCAGCCGGTCTGCGATCCCGGCCAGCTGCTCCGGGCCGAGCGGGTCAAAGAGGACGGTCTCATCCAGGCGCCCCATCAGCTCGGGGCGGAAAAACTCCTTAGCCTCCTGGATGGCTTGCTGGCCGCGGCGCCGGGTCTCGGCAGCGGCGGCCCCAAAGCCCAGCGGCGACGTCTGCCCGGACAGACACCGCGCACCCAGATTGGAGGTGAGCAGAATAATCGTGTTGGAAAAATCCGCCCGGCGTCCCTGGGAGTCGGTCAGATTGCCGTCCTCCAAGATTTGTAGCAGCAGGTTCTGGATATCGGGATGGGCTTTTTCCACCTCATCGAACAGCACCACGCTGTACGGCTTGCGGCGCACGGCCTCGGTCAGCTGGCCGCCCTCGTCGTGGCCGACATAGCCCGGCGGTGCGCCGAGCAGCCGCGCAACGGTATGCCGCTCCATATACTCCGACATGTCAAAGCGCAGCAGGGCTTTTTCGCTGCCGAACCAGCATTTTGCCAGCGTGCGTGCCAGCTGGGTCTTGCCGACGCCCGTCGGCCCGAGGAACAGCATAGCTCCTATGGGCCGCCCGCTCTCCCGCAGGCCGGTACGGCTGCGTCGGATGGCAGATGCCACGGCGGCCACGGCCTGCGGCTGGCCGATGACCTCGGCTGCAAGGCGCTGTTCCAGATTGGCAAGCCGCTCCCTCTCGGCTTCGCCCACGCGCTCTGCGGGCACGCCGCTGGCCTTGCTGACGACCCTTGCAATATCGGCGGGGGTCAGTGCCCGGCGGTTCCCACTGGCATCGGCAATGCGGCGGGCCGCGGCGGCTTCGTCCAGCAGGTCAATGGCCTTGTCGGGCAGATACCGCCCGGGCAGGTAACGCACGCTCAGCTCCACCGCGGCGTGGATGGCCTCGGGCGGGATGCTGACACCGTGGTAGCGCTCATACCGCGGCATCAGTCCGGCCAGAATCGTTTCGGCGGCAGCAGGGGTAGGCTCCTCGACCATGACCCTTCCAAAGCGGCGCTCGAGCGCGGAATCCTTCTGGATGGTTTTGCGGTACTCCTCAGGCGTGGTCGCGCCGATGAGCTGAATTTCGCCGCGTGCCAGCATCGGTTTTAAGATGCTGGCGGCGTCAATGGCTCCCTCCGCCGCCCCGGCCCCGGCAATGAGGTGGATTTCATCAATAAACAAAATCGTTGAGCGGTCACGGTACAGTTCTTCCAACAGGTTCTTGAACCGCTCCTCAAAGTCGCCGCGGTATTTGGTGCCCGCGACCATCGACGCCATGTCCAGCGCCAGCACCCGCTTGCCGCGCAGTGCCGGGGTGATCTGCCCCGCAGCAATCCGCTGCGCCAGTGCCTCCGCCAGCGCAGACTTGCCGACACCCGGCTCACCCAGGAGGCAGGGGTTGTTTTTCTGGCGGCGGCAGAGAATTTCAATCATGCGATCCAGCTCGGCATCACGGCAGAGCACCGGGTCGAGCCGCCCCTCCTGTGCGAGGCGCGTCAGGTCGCGGCCATATTTATCGCTGGGGCGGCCCGTGCGGGAGGCAGCCATCCGCGGCTGGGCGGGCAGCACAAGCTGACCGGAAAGCTGGCGGCATTCCCGCGCGGCCTGCGGCAGCTCGATGCCCAGAGCCGCCAGCCACCGACTGGCCGTGCAGGATGAATCCTCGAGGATGGCGCAGAGCAGGTGCTCGTTTTCCGCCCTGGCGGCACTGGCCGCGTGCGCACCCAGCACGGCAAACTCCATGGCCTTGCTTAGCTCGGGGGCAAGGTCCCGGCTGTGCAGGCGGCGCGGACGGCCCGCCGCGTGGGCGGCGGTATGCTCGGCCAGGGCGGTGGATGTCACCCGCTTGCGGCGCAGAAAATCCGCCGCTGTCCCCTGTGCTGTCTGCACCAGCGCCAGCAGCAAATGGCCGGTATCCGCCTGGCTGCACCCCTGCTGCCCCGCCAACACCAGCGCCGTGTGCACGGTGCGTGCCGCCGTGAAGGAAAAACCTTTATATCTGTAGACCCAGAACATCTGCAAATCCTCCTCTGAAAAGTACCCATTGAAAGTATAGACGCCGGGCCAATAAATAATCATCGAAATCTGGAGGATTCTGCAAGACAAATTGAGAAAACCGTGGTATAATAAACTGATTGTTTTTATTTTTACGTATGAGGTGGTTTTCAATGCACAAATTGATGCGCTACATCAAGGGCTATGAGAAGCAAGCCCTGTTAGCGCCGCTTTTCAAGATGCTGGAAGCCTGTTTTGAATTGTTTGTGCCGCTGGTCATTGCCAGCATCATTGACACGGGCATCAAAAATGAGGATGCAGCCTTCATCTGGACGCGCTGCGGCCTGCTGGTCCTGCTGGCTGCTATCGGCTTGGCCAGCAGCCTGACGGCACAGTGGTTCTCCGCAAAGGCGGCGCTGGGCTTTGGCACGGCATTGCGCAAGGACCTGTTCCGCCATATTGGCACGCTGAGCTACAGCGAGCTGGACGGCATCGGCACCCCGACGCTTGTCACCCGCATGACGAGCGACATCAATCAGGTACAGAACGGCGTCAATCTGACGCTGCGTCTGCTGCTGCGCTCGCCGTTCATCGTGATAGGCGCGCTTATTATGGCGTTTTCCATCAGTCCGAAGCTGACGCTGCTTTTCATCGGTGTTACGATCATGGTGTCGCTTATTATATGGGCCATCATGCGCGTGACCGTGCCCATCTACCATGAGGCCCAGAACGGCCTGGACCGTGTGACGCTGCTGACGCGCGAAAACTATGTCGGCGCGCGCGTGGTGCGTGCCTTTGCCCGCCAGGCTGACGAGCTGGCCGCCTTTGTGGAGACAAATGACCATCTGAAAAAGCTGCAATTTGCGGCAGGCCGTATTTCGGCGCTGATGAACCCGCTGACCTATCTCGTCGTCAACCTGGCCGTTGTGGCGCTGCTGCTGCGCGGCGGTGTGGAGGTCGATGCCGGTAAGCTGACGCAGGGCGAGGTCATTGCCCTTATCAACTATATGAGCCAGATCCTGCTGAGCCTGCTGCGTCTGGCGGATCTGGTCGTTTCGGTCACCCGCGCACTGGCCAGCGGCATGCGCGTCAATGAGATTCTGAACACCCACACGACGATGCAGGATCCCGGCACGGCAGAGCTTGCGGTGAACGACGCTGCCGAGGCGGCTAAGTTTGAGCACGTCACCTTCACCTACAAGGATGCCGGCGCACCGAGCCTGACGGACATTACGTTCACGGCCAGGCCCGGTGAGACCATCGGCGTCATCGGCGGTACGGGCAGCGGCAAATCGACGCTGATCGACCTGGTCTGCCGCTTCTACGATGCCGACAACGGCGGCGTTGCGCTGTTCGGTCATGATGTAAAGCAGTACAGCTTTGCACAGCTGCGCAGGCTGGTGGGCGTCGTGCCCCAGCAGGCCGTGCTGTTTACAGGTACGATCCGCGACAATATGCAGTGGGCCGCCCCCGGAGCTTCCGACGAGGAAATCTGGCAGGCGCTGGAGATAGCCCAGGCGGCGGAGTTTGTCCGCGGCAAACCCGGCATGCTGGATGCGCCGGTGGAGACGGCGGGCCGCAACTTCTCCGGCGGCCAGCGCCAGCGCCTGACGATTGCCCGCGCGCTGGTACCAAAGCCGAAGATCCTGATTCTGGATGACAGTGCCTCGGCGCTGGATTTTGCAACGGACGCAGCCCTGCGCAAGGCAATCAAAGAGGAAACGCATGGCATGACCGTGTTTATCGTCTCCCAGCGCGCGGCCAGCGTGCAGCGCGCCGACCATATTCTGGTACTGGATGACGGTAAGCTGGTTGGCGACGCGCCCCATGCCGAGCTGCTGCGCAGCTGCGAGGTCTATAAGGAAATCTGCCTGAGCCAGTTGAGCAAGGAGGAGGTGGCAAAGACGCTATGAGCAAGACAAAGCAAAAGCTGGACCAGAATACGATCCATCGCGTCCTGAAGCTGATCCGCCCCTACACCGGCATGGTCATCCTGACGCTGACTTTTGCGCTGATCACAGTGGTCACGACTCTGCTGGCCCCGGTACTGTCCGGTAAGGCCGTGGATATGATCCTGGGACCCGGTCAGGTTGATTTTGCAGGCCTTGGCAAAATTGCGATAGCGATGGTTGCCACGATTGCCTGCACAGCGCTGGCCCAGTGGCTGATGAATGTCGTCAATAACCGCATTACCTTTCAGGTCGTGCGTGATATGCGTGTTCGTGCGTTTGGCCAGCTGGAGATTCTACCGCTCAAATATATGGACGCCCACCGCCCCGGCGATGCTATCAGCCGCATTACCACCGACGTGGAGCAGTTCAGCGACGGTCTGCTGATGGGCTTTACCCAGCTGTTCACCGGCTTGCTGACGATTTTGGGCACGCTGGGAGTCATGCTGTTCATCGACTGGCGCATTGCGCTGGTTGTTGTGGCGTTGACGCCGCTGTCGATTTTCGTCGCGCGGTTTATTGCCACCCACACCTATTCTATGTTCAAGGTGCAGAGCGAGACCCGCGCCGAAATGACGAGTCTGGTCGAAGAACTGGTCGGCAACGAGCATCTTGTCCGCGCGTTCGGCTATGAGCGCCGCGCCGAGGAACGCTTCGATAAGATCAACCTCGATTTGCAGAAGTGCGGCGTCAAGGCGACGTTCTTCTCCTCTACCACGAACCCCTGCACCCGCTTTGTGAATGCGCTGGTCTACGCCGCCGTCGGCGTGCTGGGTGCGTTCGTCGCCATTGCTGGCGGCATCACGGTGGGCCAGCTGTCGGTCTTTCTGAACTACGCCAACCAGTACACGAAGCCGTTCAATGACATTTCGGACGTTATGACCGAACTGCAGAACGCGCTGGCTTGTGCGCAGCGCGTGTTTGACCTGATTGACGAGACGCCCATCGTGCCCGATGGCCCGGATGCTGTTGCCCTGCCCCACGGCGCAGGCAGCGTGGAGTTTGACCACGTCAGGTTCCGCTATTTGGACGATGTGCCGCTGATCGAGGATATGAACCTGAAGGTTGCGCCGGGTCAGCGCATTGCACTGGTCGGCCCCACGGGCTGCGGCAAGACGACACTGGTCAATCTGCTGATGCGGTTTTATGAGATCAACGGCGGTACGCTGCGCGTCGACGGGTATTCCATCGACAATGTGACCCGCGACAGCCTGCGCGGCAACCTGGGCATGGTGCTGCAGGAGACCTGGTTGAAGGCCGGTACGATTGCGGAGAATATCGCCTACGGCAAGCCGGAGGCGACTCGCGAGGAGATCATCGCCGCGGCCAAGAAGGCGCACGCCCATAGCTTTATCTGCCGCCTGCCCAACGGGTACGACACGCAGGTAGCCGAGGACGGCGGCAACATCAGCCAGGGCCAGCGGCAGCTGCTCTGCATTGCCCGTGTCATGCTGCGACGCCCGCCGATTTTGATTCTGGATGAGGCAACGTCCAGCATCGACACCCGTACCGAGGTGCTGGTGCAGGATGCCTTTGAGGAGCTGATGAAGGGCCGCACGAGCTTTATCGTGGCCCATCGCCTGTCTACCATCAAGAACGCTGACCAGATCCTGGTCATGAAGGCCGGCAACATCATTGAGCGCGGAACCCACGAAGAACTGCTGGCGCAGGGCGGCTTCTACAAGCAGCTGTACGAGAGCCAGTTCGCCAAGGCATAAAACCATACACCGGGAAAGAAATAGGAGGATGTATTATGAGTCACATTACCATTCCGGAAGGATACCAAAGCCTTCTGGGTTTGTATGACACCCAGAAGGCCATCGGCCTCATCAAGACGATCTTTCAGGAGAAGCTCTGCATGGCGCTGCACCTCAAGCGCGTCACGGCTCCCTTATTTGTCATGCAGGGCAGCGGCCTGAACGATGACCTGAACGGTGTCGAGCGCCCTGTTTCGTTCGATGTGCCCAGCCTGAACGAGCAGGCAGAGGTCGTCCACAGTCTGGCTAAGTGGAAGCGCTACGCCCTGTACAAGTACGGCTTCCGCCCCGGTCAGGGCATTGTGACCGATATGAACGCCGTCCGCCGCGACGAGGAACTGGACAACCTGCACAGCATCTACGTGGACCAGTGGGACTGGGAGCGCGTTATCACTGCCGACCAGCGCACGCTGGAATTTCTGCAGGAGACCGTGCGGGACATCGTGGACGCTGTCTGCGCAACGTCTGACGAGCTGCGCTGGAAGTTCCCCGAGCTGAAAAACAACATCCACCTGGGCCGCGAGGTGGCATTTATCACGACGCAGGAGCTCGAGGACAGGTACCCGGACTTCACGCCGAAGCAGCGCGAGAATGCCTTTGCCAAAGAGCATGGAACCGTCTGCATCATGCAAATCGGCGGCAGGCTCAAGAGCGGCCAGCCCCACGACGGGCGCGCGCCCGACTATGATGACTGGACGCTGAACTGCGACATCCTGTTCTGGCACAAGCCGCTGGACTGCGCACTGGAGCTGTCCAGTATGGGTATCCGTGTTGACGCCGACGCCCTGCGCCGCCAGCTGGACGCCGCAGGCTGCCCGCAGCGCGCGGAGCTGCCCTTCCACAAACTGCTGCTGGATGGTACCCTGCCCCTGACAATGGGCGGCGGCATTGGCCAGAGCCGCCTGTGCATGCTGCTGCTGGGCAAGGCCCATGTCGGCGAGGTACAGGTCAGCCTGTGGGATGACGCTACGGTACAGGCGTGCAGGAATTCGGGCGTGGAGCTGCTGTAACCCTTGACAAACCCCTGCCGATTGTGATATTATATTAGAGTTCCCGCTAGTATAGCACAATTGGCAGTGCAGCTGATTTGTAATCAGCAGGTTGCAGGTTCGATTCCTGTTACTAGCTCCAACCGAGTGTGTACTTACATTGTAAAGTATGGATGTAAAGGATAGAATAATCGCGTAGAATCAACAAAGCTACTGATTGTTCCATAGTTTACAGATAATCCTTTACAGATTTTGTACACGCCGAAAATGAAAGACCTCACGCTGTATATTTATTCAGCGTGGGGTCTTTTGTTTTAGACTAAATAGTCATTGGTTCATGCCTTAATGAACGGTGGATTTATAGTCGGATGAGTTTGTCCTCAGTGAGTTTCTGATAAGCACCAAGGAGCTTCTGATAGCTTTCATTAAGTTCCTTATACTTTTGGTTCACTTTTTGATACTCACTTTCAAGGCGGCGAGAGCGGTTTCGCGCTTTCTTGAGGGCCTCCTTTAAGTTCTCTTGCTCTTGCAAAAGTTCCTCGATACTTTTATCTGTGTCACCACTGTCTTTTTCAGAAGAAAATTCCGGATACTTTTTCAAATAGGCACTAATAGCAGGATTGCTTAGAGTAACGCGACTTATACCACTTTCTCTGCTAATAGATGACCTATTAACGGGTTGATGTGTGTCCATAAGGTAGTTGTACGCCTCGTCTATTCGCCTTAAAGTTTCTTGGCGCTTGCTCTCTTGATACGCTCTAATTCCAGAATTGGACTTGCTCAGTTCATTACTCATAATTGCTGTTCTCCTTGAAATTTCACGAAAGATTTCTTTCTATTTTGTCGAGACATTTTTGGTATAGGTGAATCATTTCCTCGTTGCGCTTGAGAATTTTACCGTCACCGTGCTTTTTGACGATTTGTTGGTTCCTCTTTATGAGTAAATCAATTGCGGCTGAGAAATAGTCTCTATATGTAGGGTCTGGGAAAAACGATTCGCAAGTAATACATTTTTCAAATTGCGGTTTGCAATTTTCATTGCGGCAGATACCATATCCGGGAATGATGCGAGTTGTAGGTTCCTCAAGAAAGCGGTCATATTTGAATGATGGAACTTGTAGGCATTGTACTTCTTTCTGTTTTCCGAACAAAGGTATTTGTTTTGTAATGTTTGCAAGATGTTTGGCTTCGTCTTTCTTTGAGGGATAACCGTACCCCAAAGTTTGGTCCAATGTGGAGTGATTACATTCAACCATTGTTTCTGTGGCGGAAATTACATTCCCCTGTAAGCGTTCACACACATTTATGTGGCGTAGGTCATGCGAAGTTATTCTAGCCGCATTTCCGTCAGAATCAATAACATTATTATTTTCACAGAGTTCGGAAAGATAACTATTAAAGTCCTTTGTGGTAATAATGCGTCGCAATTTTGGATGTACAAATAAGTATCCTTGATATTGTGGTTTTAATTGTTCCTGCATTGATAATGCGTAGTCGTGTTGCTGTATCAGCAATTTATAATAGATATTTTCACATACTCCGTCAACAAGAAAGCTATATTGATGGAACACTGGCACATGGTATGCAGTCTCTTTTGAAGTCGGAACCGAAATCGTAAATACGTTTTCCTCTGGATATGAGATACAATCCAGTGGCATCGCAATGACCTCAGAGATTCGATGCGTTCGCATACGAAGTGTAAGGTACATTACTCGATATCCAAGAGGAATATTATTTTTTAGATTAAAGAATAAATTGTCTACTTGAGCTACAACCTGAGCTTCTGGCGCACGCTTCGGACAAGAATAATCTTTATAGCGACGACCAACTGGAATGATTGATTCAACTTTCAATACTCCAAGGCTTTCGCCGGATTCAGCAAGCGTCTGTAAAGTTTGGAGATAGCGATTGCGGTGCCAAACTTCGAGTTTGATGGCTTTGAGATATTTATAAAAACTGAAAAAGAGTGCTTGGTTGAGTTGTGAAATCGAAAGCTTTTTACTTTCAAAGAAATTGAACACGAAGCAAGCATCGTGAATTCGATTTGAGCAGGTTGAAATCGTAGAACCTGCGGAAAGCATATTAAGAACTGAAGCTTTTAAAATTTCGATTTCCAACTGAGGATATTGATTCGGAAAAAACAGTGTCCCACTCTTTCCAGAAGCCGTTAAAGAAATATTCCAAGTGTCATCGTCAAATGAATTGCTTGAATATAGGGCAAGCAGTTTCGCACAAAATTCTTTCTCAACATCAGGTATGCCGATAGGAATTTTAAATTGTCCGACTGCTTGCAGCGCAGCAGAACTCATGTAGTTGCACCTCCTTTTCGAACAATTCGTTCGGGACAGGTTCGACAGTCTTTTCCATTACAGACTTTACTGGAAGAACAAGTTCCAAACATTACCGTTCGATTTTGTTCTTTTGGTTCTATATTGTTTGAAGAAAACGCGGATTTCTCCAAGGTCTCCTTATAAAATGAATTGTACTTGCGTGCCTCATCCGTAGGATAATACTTGTTGTAGGACTGACTTGCAACCGCTGGGGAGTTACCCAAAAAGGAAGACACCTCATCGGCACTCTTTCCGCTTGCAAAGAGTGCTCTGCCTACTTCGGCACGGATACTTCTAAGGGATTCTCTATCAATAACACCGTCTGCATCCCGAATATTTGCTTTTGAAAGAATGTTACAGATAAAGTATTGTAGACATTTACCGTTAAGAACTCTTGGCGGCAGATTGGTTCCTGCTCTTCTATGCAGGTCTTGATAAACAAGAAGATATGGCTTATCAAGTTGAGAACGCAGGTCCTTTGTTTGACGGATAAATTCCTTAATTTCCATTGCGAGTTCATCTGGAATCTGGCACTCATTGTAAACGGGTAGGCCATTTTCAATGCGGTATTTATAGGTCTTTTTCAAAAAGTAGCGTATGACATAATGACCTTGTGTATAGACCAACGAATCCGTTGTCAATGTATCAAATGTTCCATCTCGCATCCCGGTTGCAAAAGCAATTTTGATTCCAACGGAATAAACCGGGGGTGCAGTAGAAATTTCTCGGATAATACATTCCTTAGCATCTTTTGAAATTGGCGTGGTGTGAATGGACTCCCCTATGGGGAGCTTTAGTTTATAAAAAGCAGATGCAGGGTTTGTTGGTTCCATGCCTGTGATATATGCATAAAATTTTCCGAGAAGGAGAATCCGCTTCTTTATTGTTGTGTAAGCAAATTCAGAAGACTGAATCAGATATGAAAGTAGAATTTTTACATCGGAGGAGGTCAGGGATACGATGGATTCAATATAAATATCTAAGTTATTGAACATAATCGAAAAAAGCTGCCGAAAAATTCCACTGACATGGGATGCTTTTTCTATATTTAAATTTTTGCTTCCGAATTTAGCATAGCTTAAACAAAATTCCTTACACTCTTTTCGCAGTTGGAAGTCTCCGATAAAGACGAGTTCTGTGGAATAAAGAGTATTTGCATTTCGAAAATAAAGAGTATACGCGCCCTTGTCTGAAAGTAGTTCTTGTTCATTTCCTGCTATCAACTGCTCCTCATAATAAGGAACATTATTTTCGAGCTGCTCCAATAATGTATAGAAAAATTGCCTCGCGTTTCCCTGATATGGAACGGTTTTTATATAATTTTTAAGAAGCGAAAACGGATGTACTCGTTGACGTGTGCGAACCATTCTTTCAGCAATTTTTGTGAAAAAGCATACAGCAAGTTCAGGATAGCAAATTCGAATGATGTCGAGCGCATTAAGATAACCGACTTCTTCGAATATAGAAATAATGGTAGTTTTGTCTTCCGATGCTAATGCCTCCTGTAAGTTTTCAATTACAGATAATACATTCGTAGCTTCGACCAAATGTGTTTTACCACTAAGACAAATATCCAAAGGCTCATCATTTATTGTGTAAGAAATTACGTTCCATGTAGCCGAGAAATATTTTACGCAAAATTGGCTATTTGATGCGTACTTAGACCGCTTCAGCTTTAATGGGCCGTAAAATTGAAAATGTATATCTTTATAGATTTTTGAAATTTCGGAAACAATAGAAAGACGGCGATATTTCTTCTCAGGGCAGGAGCCAAACATTTTCGTGAATGTTTCTGCAAACGGCGTATCGCACTGCTTCATTATTTCTGCACAATGGTACTGAAACAATTCCAGCGTACTTTCATAATATATAGAATCAAGAAGTATAAGTAAATTAAAGGTGTTGGTTCTTGATTGAACGTTGCTAAACGTATGCCGCCAAATGAATACATCCTCGATATCCTTAAGCACGGAATTCAAATTATCAGCATTTCCAAAATCAACCCGGCATAAACGCTTCCCAAGTTGGATAACAATTCCATCAATAGAAACGGTCCAATAGCATCCAATGGTATCTACAATTTCTATCGCTCTGCTCATACACGCTCCACATCTGCGTTAATGAGGTTCCCATTTTTCTCAACAACTGAATCAAAATTAGAATAGAGTTCTTTTATCAGCGGAGATATTTCGTGTATGCGATTGATAAGGTCGTAGTGCTTTAAGGAATCGAGCGATTTCCAGTCCATTAAGTTGCAAAAATCAACATCACTGAATGTTGGAACTCCGTTTCGTCTGCAATCAAGTTGATACGTCCGAAGCGCTGCGGCAAAGGTGCTCCGACCTGCATGGGTATGAAGCGCTTCAATATTCCATCCATATTTTTTATTTACCGCAACTCTTGCGGATTCGAGCGCCATACGATATGCTTGGTATGTTACAGATTTTCCATTTCTTCCAATGAAAAAAGCATTACTGTCTGTTGCAATATTTCTACGAACTTCAATTAGATACTGTCTCATATCTTCAATCAGAGGTGCAGGAATATAAGATGTGTGGATTTTTCCTGTTTTGCTTTTTGTGGGTGTTACTGTGCCGTTGTAAAGGTCAACAGAGTCCAGCGTAAGCGATAATGCTCCGCCAACACGATGCCCTACGTAGACGGTATCGAGAAATATGCAACGGTAGACTAATGGAAGTGCGTCTGCGATAGCATTGATTTGCTCTGCTCTATACCATTTTACATAGGCGGATTTTGGTACATCATTTTGATTGGGGCTGAACATATAGGTGAGATAATGAACCATCGTAAGATGTTCGTTTCTTCCTAAGACGTGAGCCTTTTTGCGTGTTTTCGTTGGTGCAAGCATCATCATCTGTGAGCGTGTATAAAGGCTTTCATCCATTTTGTACCCTCTGAGGGTAAGATTATCATATAGCTTTGACAAAGCCTCAATATAGTCTTGAATCACCGCGTAGCTGCAAGGTTTTCCTTTTCCTGCATACGGAAGTCCATCAATATAAATTCCCTGCAAGAAATCCTGAATGTCTGACATTTTGACATCCACCGCTTCAAGACCATGTTCGTCAAGGTAATTTAAATAGATGCACAAATAGTAAATCGGAGTAGATATAGGTTTTCCTTTGTCCATTTGTGCTAAAACAAGATGACGATTTATTTCTGCATCAGCAAAATGTTCGTCAATAATAAGGTTCATTTCTTTCCGTTCATCATTTGCCCCACAGGGGTATAAAAATTTCTTTACTTTGAATCGCATTTATTGTCATACTCCTTTTCATTACGCCCGCCACAGTTCCGAAGAATGTAATCCCGTACGCTCTTTTTGGGTATCCAATAGCGATTTCCAACCTTGTAGTATGATAGGTCCTTATACTGAAGGCAGAGCTTGAAAACCATTTGATTTGAGCAACGCAGGATTTTGGCAACCTCGTTAACCGAAAGCTCGGCGGGTTGTGTTTTATAGGTGTTAAGAAAATCGGTCATTTTATTTTTCCCCTTTCATAGATGGCATTTGGATAATGAATCTGGTTGATTCTGTTTACATTGTAGCGTGTAATTGTTCCCACAAAAAGTGATAACATAGGGATAACATTTACTTTTTTGAAAATTTTCCGCTCAATTTACCTTTTGAACCTATTGCAGATGCGTCTGACAGCAAATATACTGTTATTATGAGGCTGTAAAAAATGCTGAGAGGACGTAATTATGGGACTTTACTATTCAACGGATATGGTCCTGCGATGGTACAAGGCGGACGATTCGCAATTAAAGCAGGACCGAGGCAGAACGCAATATACTGCCATCAGCAACGATGCACTGGTGGATTTACGCGAACATGGAATCACGGAAGACGATGTGCGCCAATGGCTGGAGGAAAATCATGTCCCTCCCGATGGATATACGTCTCCTTACAACGGAACAATTTCAGATGACGCATTGGCACAAATGACGGAATCAACGGCAGATGCACGAGCAGCCACACGGACCTATTCTCTACTGGGTGATGAGGTGGATAATGAACAGGGTGACCTTTATCCGCTTGTATTATCCAACACGATACCTGCGCTGCATGAGTTCAGGAAACTATTTGTTCCAGAAGAGACCAAAGCGCAGCACATGTGGCGTGTGCTGAACCTCTGTCCTGATATGCCACCTTTTATTGCCGCAAATTTCAAATATACGGATGAAGCTATCTCCATGCTCTGTGGACTTTCTCCCCGGCAAAGCAATTATCTGGCGGCGGGTTATGCATTGTCTTGCCTTTGGGCTGATGTAGAAGCTAATGTGCCTAATGAAGTTGTAAAGGCAGCAGAGTTTTCGAGCCGTGCGTATAAATCCGAAAAACGAAAGCGACAAGGCGATAACATATCGGTACATATCCCGTGGTACGAAAATATCATAGGAAAATATTACGCGGTCATTACGTTGGTCGGATTTGTAAAACCAACTATTGAGGGGCTACAGTATTACCGACGTAAGGCGCTTGATGGAGCCCCCGGAATCTATACATATCCCGGCAGTTGGAAGGAATCGATTTCTACCTATGAATCCGCCAATGCCGGACCTCGCTGGGAAATAGCGGAGGAAATGCTTTTAGATGTCATTTCACACCCAATCAAATATATGAAACTCGCCTTGGATGATTATATAAATCTGCACATGAGGGACATCACCTACAATTACGACAGCACTGGGAAAAAGAAACGCCTGATGTCCCCAACTCTTGATGCGATGCTCTATGCAGCCATCGTCAATGAGCAGACTAATAATGTCCGTTATCGTAAATGTCTGCTTTGCAATCGATACTTCCAACTTAGCAATTACATCACAAGAATGTACTGCGATGTGCATCGTGGGCCTAACGCTAAATACTACCGTAAACGAATCGAGGAGATTCAAAAGCGGCAGGCAGAGGAGATTCAACAGAAACAACAGGAAAATAAGGATACGCCATGAACTAGAATAAGGTGCCCTAACATGAAAACTTGTACAATTATTGGCGGTATTGACGGCGTAGGAAAATCCAGCCTGCTCGGAGTTCTCAGAGCCGTGCGAACGGATTTGGGATTGGTTGTCGACGAAAAGGAAAAAGCAGCCTCAGAGCGCATTGAGACTGCTTTGAAAGATGAAATCAATTTTAGCTATGAGACTACTCTGCATGGAGAGTTCTCCAAGAAGCTGTGCCGTAGAGCCAAGGATGCCGGATACACTGTTCGTCTATATTATGTTGCCTTGGACCCCGTTGAAGAAAATCTTCATCGCATCAAGAATCGTGCAAAGAACAGTGTGGCAAATGCTGTTTGCCAAGAGGTACAGAACCAGTATGCTCACCGAATTGATGATTTAACTGTGATTCTTCCTTACTGTGATTGTGCCGATTTCTACGACAACTACAATGGCTTTGCTTTGGTGGCGCAAAAGGATGATGGACATATAGAGCCTGTTGGTGATTATCACCCACAATGGATAATCAAACTGTTAGCCACTGTAAAGTAAATATTGAGAATGGCCGCTCTCATCGCGAGGGTGGCTATTTTTATATTCAAAAGGAGTTTCTTTTACAAAAAAATTCAAAAATCAGTGTTTTTAATCTGCTTTTGTGCAACAACGATATTTTGAGATGAAATCTTTGGTAATTATTCCAATACCCAAAACGCCAGAAGTCCGATTTATAGGTATCGCAAAATGGTAGAATTGAGTTAGGAAAACAAAAAATCATTTTTTCAGTGAAAAAAACTCCTTTTGTGGAGGAAATCAATGGAGCAACAAAGAAAATGCCGCAACTGCTATGTCGATATTGGCCCACTGCGGGAATATGATGTGAATGTCATCAGGAACGCACTTGCTATGTATGCGGATTGTGCTGAATCTGCTATCGAAAATGCCGTCGGGCTGGAGCGTATGAATATTGCGGCTGAATGACTGGCGGCATTAGATATGGTAGGTAAGTTGAGTAAACCGTTACCGGATTACAAATGAGGGAGGAAAATTCTATGGCAAATGATTATGGTTACTTTGGCTCCGGCAGTACAGGTTATGCTCATTATAAGCAAGCCTTTGACCGTAACTTTGGTGGTTCCGGTGGCGGTGGTGGAGGACACAGACCTCCGCAGCGGAATAATGGCAATAATAATGGTGGCGATAATTCTGGGTGTGGAATTCTGTTGCTGATTGCAGTTGTTGTAGCAGTTGCATGGATTATATTGCTTAGTATGTGATAATGGAGAAATCAAGTATGGATAATCAGCAGAAATACTTATCGGGTGAAAAGGATGCTACGCTTTTCTTTGACACATTCTTTTCTATGTGTCACAAATTCAGAATTGATTATGAGAAAGCGAGTCCGAAAAAAAGGCATTCATTGATGAAATGACGCGGTACAACTATGAATTGAAAAAGGCCAAGAGAGCTGGTCTTAGCACCGAAAAAATCAAGAAGCCGTTTCCAATAGGAAACACTGCGGAGAGTCCAACAGAATTTTATACTGAACAGAAGAATTTTCTTTAAAAATAGTAGCTGTTGTGGTACAATATGTCTAATATATTCTCCTCTATTGGATGAAAAATTGAGTGAAAATCCTAATTTTATTACATGATAGCCCTTACTGCACATTAAAGGGGTATGCAATATGGCAAGTCTTAATCATGTCAGTATCAGAGATAAGGAATATGGCTGGGTACATATAACACCTGAAGATGCCAGTCGTTTATTCCCCAATACAACAGTTTCCTCGAATGACCGTGTTTTTATATGTGAGTTGTGTGGGCAATATGTCACTTTTACAGGCAGCGGTTTTAATACACGTCATTTTCGGCATAGTCGCGGTGAAGAAAGTAAAGATTGTGATGAGCGTGTAGAGCAGTATAATCATTATCCGACAATTCAATATGGTCGGTTTGATTTTCCCCTTAAACTCTCACTGGATAGAGGAACATTTTCTCTTTCTATCGGAATTCCTCAAGGTGCTTTTCAAGGGAATGATTTTTCTGTATCAATAAAAGGCACGGCTTCCCATTTTTTCAATATGAAGGAGCGCAAGCAAGAGGCTGGCATTACTTGGTTGCCCTTACAGCAAGATATTTCAATACAATATCATATTGAGACTCGTAATAAGGTTCTATTGAATTGGCCCGACTATATCCCCGGTATCAATCCGATGGGAACGATGTTTGATAGTCGAGGAAATAAAGTTCTCCATTCAGAAGATGAAGTCACTGTTGGGAATGACTATTATCTAATTACAAACCGCTACATCTGTGAGTATTTCCGAGATGTAACCATAACAGAGTTAATGCACCGCTCCATTATGAATTCTGTATGGAGAATCTATAAAGTTCGTGCTGTATCATTTAGTCCAGACTCTGCGAGATTTTTCATCCTATATAAGCTTCATCTCGTAAAGAAGCCAACAGATTTGCACATCATTTGGCCCATGACTGTTGAAGAAGGCTCAACTGCATATCATAACGCTGATAATCTTTATATTGCGCACAATGGCGAGGGTCAAATTTCACTGCAACTGATGCCATATTCCGCACAATCCACGCAAAAAGAGATGGGCGGTTACTTCCAAGTACAATCCAACGGATTCCAACAAATGGTTGCATTTAAATGGCACAATGGTCAACGAAATTGCAGCAATCACTTGATGGTATGGAAAAAACCTTTCACAAGGACAGCAAACATTCCCGCTGTTGCTATATTTGATAAAAATGAAGAACTACTGCAAGAAGAAATCTACAACGAACTTCCACCGCGTAATCAGATAACGATTTTTGCTCGCTATGATGGCATATTGACCCTTAAAGTCAAAGACAAAATCAAACTTGTCCACCAGATTAAGGGTGGAGAGCGTTTTTCATTGGATGTAGCAATGGGTAACTCCATCGTCATTACGCAAGGATGCGACATTATTCGCCGGATTTCATTTCAAAAGAAAGATGCTGAATTTAACGATTTCACTTTGCAGTTATCAAAAGCATTGAAAAGACCTGCAAACGAGTATATTCATGTACCCCATAGATTTGGACAGTGCATAGATAAACTTCCACCTAATTCCGGTATCAAGGAGAGCCTTGCATCTTATATCCGGCAAGGGAAAATTCCCAAAAATATTTATGTGATGATTATAAAACAACTCCGATTTGGAAAATGAAGGAGCATAACTATGGATGAAGTCAATAAAAGCGGCCCTTACTTCGAAGCTGTTTCTTTGTGCTATTTTAATGGAAGCGATAGTCTTTGGCGTTGGACTCGTGTGGCGGATATTCAGAATGGAGAACTTACTACATTTTGGTACAATCCAAGCGACGACTATTATTATGAAAATCGTCATACACTTCCCGATTATTCTTCGAATCCTTTTGTAAAAGGTGATTTAGCTGTATTTGCATGGTCGGACTCACCAAACAAGAATAATGCTGACAAAGTATATACACGGGTTAATGATTATCGAGCATTTCCCATTCAGGTTTTTACAATACCTGTACAGACCCCCATGCAGGCCATTGACGCTTTACGGAACGGTGTGCCTATGGGAAATACTCTTCACGATGTTATGTATCTCTTTGGCGAGAAACACGATACCATGACGGGTATTTTGTGCTCTTCTGACAGTATTGAACAGCGTGGAGAAAAGTATTATCTAAAAAATGATGTTGTCAAAGTTCCATATTATCTACTATCTACTGATGACATTTTGCAAATCCGTGAATTAAAAACCGTATCAGAAGTTTCTAGTGCCACCTTTTTGAAAAGAATCACAGTGGAATCCCCAAATGGATACATTCAAACAAAGCAATCCAGTGACGTAGTAAAAGACGTAATTTTAAAGGGCCGAATGCTAACATGGAATGCGTTTCGAGACTTTACCTCAAACGCAGACGGAAGCCGTAAATATACACAAAAAGAGTGGCGTGTTTTTAAAGATTGCCTTGCTCAAGTAAGAGATAAGTCCCTTCAAGAAGAACTTGCAACAGAACTAGGCTGTACTGTTAGTGAGGCTAACACTTACATTGAAAACTTTATAGAAAATGCGAATGTCTATCTGGGAGGGGATGATGTCGATACTCAACTGCTTTCCAGCTTGGTTATGGCAAACGATGAACTAAGGAAAAAATATACTGCTCTAGTCGAGGAAAAGTGGCAAACGGAGTCCGAAGAGAAAATCAATATCGCAGCACAAAAGGTAGAAGCGTTAGAAGCACAGTGTAAAGAAAAAGCGAGTACCCTCGAAGCTCTAAATTCTGACATTGCAAGAAATCGCAGTGTTCTACAAGAGTTACAAAATGAAGTTGCACGAAATACCACATTGGCACAAGAAAGCTATTCTATTGTCCAAGAAAAAATAGCCACAGCCAAACGTGATGTATCGAGTTTTCTTGCAGATATGGCCTGCTATCTTCCGAACTCCACTGTTGCGGCAAACAGTGCAGAGGCCACAAGTGGCGATTATGTTAATGGAACCACATTGGAATCTGACAAAGTAGAAACTTTTGATAACTGGGAATCTCTTGTTGATGAATTGCGCAGTAATCTTGGCTGTGTAGGTGTTGCACAAGAGTATGAAAGAAGTCTCGCAGCGTTTCTTTACGCAACTCACCACGTCCGAATGCCCCTACTTTTAGCCGGATATATTGGTGAAGAAATTGGACAAGCCCTTTCTGTATCGGTTTTTGGAAAATATGCTGATATCCTAACTTGTTCCGGCAACGGCAATCTCTCGATGATTCACGACGCTTTTAGTGGTGAAGGAATCCTCCTTATCCGTAACCCATTCTGCGGTGATTGGCTTAATGCATTGCTTCAAGAAACCAAAGCAAGCCATAAGCATATTATCTTCTGTCATCCATACACAGAAGACCTTACCATTGAACCCCAAAGCTTATTTAATTATATGCTCCCAGTTTTCACTGACCAAATAACCGATAGCGCTCCTAATATGGAAGACATGATTGGCGCAAGGCTTAAACAGGGTGAGGATGATTTCGAACCCGCCTTCGGGAGAATTGTAAGCAATAATGTTTTCTCGGAACTGGGTATTAGCAAAATTCTTCAAAATAAAATGCAATCGCTGTTTGCAAGTACGCAATCCATCACCAAAGTTAAAGAAGATTCTTTAATTTACAGGTGCATCCTAACTTCTTATGCTGCCTCCGCTGAAAAGGGCGAACAATTATGCCGCGCTATAAAAGGGCGTACAGACCTATCACAGGATATAAAGAAATTCATATTCCGCTACTTCAATTATGAGGAAGAGTGATTATCTATGCCATCCTTAGATTTGCTGAATGTAATCTCGCAGCAATTATCCTTATATAAAGACAAATCCGAGAGTACAGAGGAGTGGCACGGTAGGGTTCTGTATAGTGCCTTGGGTAAACTTTCATTAGCATCTTTATGGGATAGCCCCGATGACTGGAACAATGAACTTTCTGTGCAGGCATTTAAATCCAAAATCAAAATAAACACGGAATATTATCAACAAATCGTTCATTCAAATTGCCTTTATCTATGTGATTCGCAGACCCTTGCAAATGAGATATATTCGCTTTATAAAAAGTCTGGATTTATTTATCACCGTGCCAACTGGATTTATCCTTCAATTTGTTCTTCTTACAAATTTGGAAATATCCACATCATACGCAACGGCAACCCTTTGAAGTGCCGAAATATGAGTGGCTTGGGTGAGTATACTTCGCATACAGAGCAGACAGAAAAAGTATACAGCGAATCAGAGGAAATGTTTTCCCTACATACGGTTTCGTTTGCAAAATCGGTTGAAGAGTACATTAAAGATGCAGTTTGGAAAACCATCGCTGAATTTTCCGATGGCACGGAATTCCTAGCGCATAGTCAATTTCACAAAGGTTATTGGCGCAAATCTCCGAGTGATGGCATAGAAGTTTCATTACTCCGCGTGCCGTTAGCAGCGGGGCATCTTTACTATTTCTACCAAAAATCAGAGAATGGCTGGGAATGGAGCCAACTTCCTGCTTGGCTTACAAATCCTGTGATTGACAACAATGAATCAAAAGAATGGTTATCAATTGCTACAGGTCTTTTAATGCAGAGTAATTCTCTCCCCGACATAAATATTTCCACTTCAAATAAATTGATTACGATAACCATCCCATATTTATTACCGCCCGCAGAAGAAGCCTTTTTCGAGCTATATTCTTGGCCGCTGAAAGATGTCTTTTTGACCGATTTCAAACAGCACTATACAAGAAAAATGAGTACAGATATTTTCCCAATATTTGAAGAGATGATGAAACAATTGGGATACAAATTCACGGAGGTGTCCTAATGGCAAATGGTGCCAATGAGGTACACAAATACCTTAAAAGTGAACTTGAAAACTATATAAAGTCGCAATACTTTGGCAAATCACCGTTGCTCCTTTCCACTGTGGCAGGCAAGCTCGATGACGAGGGAGAACTGTACCAACAACCCTATATTGAATCATCGCCTGCATATGTTTCTGTTCCGAATGGCATTGATAATGCCGATATTCCTGAATGGATGCGCACTTTCTTTAAGAAGTTGGCCGATGCAAATTTAGGTGTGTACACCGCTCCTTTCAAGCACCAAATCAATGCGCTTGAAACAGCCATAGAAGGAAAAGATTTATTCGTTGCAACGGGTACTGGCTCCGGTAAAACAGAGTGTTTCATGTGGCCGATGATGGCAAAGCTCACTTCCGAGGCACGGAACACCCCTGAAACATGGAAACAACGTGGTGTCCGTGTTGTAGTGATGTATCCCATGAATGCATTGGTATCGGACCAAATCAGTCGTTTACGCCGCTTAATGGGTGATGAGCAGCGTAAATTTGTGAATATCTTCCACGAAACGGCTGGAGGTAACGCTCGTAGACCTCAATTTGGTATGTATACTGGGCGCACGCCTTATCCGGGAAGCACTCCTGATAAGCATCGAGACCGTGCCTTAGCAGATACCTTAGAAAGGATGACTCAACCAGATAGCGACGAAGATAAAGATTATTATGCTACACTGGTCAAGGAAGGAAAGATTCCCGCCAAAAGTAACATGGCTGACTTTATTGAGGAACTACGCGAAGGCCATCATATACCGAACAGCGAAGATGCTGAACTTATCACCCGCTTTGAAATGCAGAACTGCTGCCCGGACATTCTGATTACAAACTACTCTATGCTGGAGTATATGCTATTCAGGCCAAGGGAAAGCAGCATTTGGGATTCCACTAAAAAGTGGCTTCAAGAAGACCCAAATAATAAATTATTGTTCATCATTGATGAAGCTCACATGTATCGAGGTTCTGCTGGTGGTGAAGTTTCTCTGCTAATTAGAAGACTGTTTCACCGTCTCGGCATAGAGCGGAACCGGGTTCAATTTATTCTGACAACGGCAAGTATGCCAGATGCAACTGAGGATGATAAAGAATCGGTTCGCGATTTTGCTAAGGCATTGACGGCTGCTGATACCTATTCTTTTACTTACCTTACAGGGGACCGTGAAGTTATTGATATGAGAAACGGAATTGCAATTCCGTTTACACGATATGCAGCGGTAACTCCCGAACAAATAGAAAGCAATGATTCTTCACAGCTTACTGCATTAAATATATTTTGGAAGGATATTGCCGGAGCTTCTACATCGTTTGAAAAGAATGAGCAGTTGTATAGCTGGCTGTATGACCATTTGACAGACTACACTGATTTTCAAAAGCTCTTTACTGCTTGCCGGGGAACAGCAACATCCCTTCATGATTTGGCTGCGGAAATTTTTCCCCATGAAGCACATGAGGCTGCACTAAACGCTGTCAGTATTATGCTGTCTATTGCACCGCTTGCCCGCAATAGTAAAGGAATGGTTTTATTCCCCGCTAGAATGCATATGCTGTTCCGTGGAATCCGTGGTGTATTTGCCTGTGCAAATCCATCATGCGCTCATTCTCATACGGCGAGTGGAATTACCCTTGGCGAAATACTATTGTCCGATGGACGAACTACTTGTCCAATATGCGGTAGTATGGTTTATGAATTATATAATGACCGTAAATGTGGCGCACTGTTTATCAAAGGGTATGTACAGAAAACAGAAATTGATAGCTTTGGTCGAGCTTATCTTTGGAGACATTCTGGGCAGGTTTTTGAAGATTCACTGAAAGAAATTCACCTGTATATTCCAGAAACAGGGTTTGAACCTAAAAAGGGTGGTAAAACTCCCTTGCAACCTTGCTATCTTGATAGTAAGACAGGCTATATTGATTTCACAGACGATTCACAGAGCGGCAAAGAGGGTGTCCTAAAGCTCTATTACTGTGGGTACAGTGAAAAAGGACGGCCCGATGTTATCACATTCCCGACCTGCCCTCACTGCAAAAAGCGTATGGGCAACGCAGAGCTTACTTCTTTCGCTACCCGTGGCAATTTGTCTTTCTTCAACTTGATTAAGGCGCAGTTCGACTCGGAACAACCTGTCAAAGGAAAGGAGAACAAACCTCATCTTCCGAATCAGGGCAGAAAGGTACTGCTTTTCTCCGATAGCCGCCAGCGAGCCGCACGCCTTGCTCGTGATATGTCGAGTGCATCTGATTTAACTGCTGCACGTCAGTTGTCGGTTCTTGCTGTAAAACGAATGCAAGATGTAATGCAAAGCACATCTAAGGAGCAAACACTGAATGACCTTTATGGCTATTTTGCACTTGAAGCAGCACTGCATAATGTTCAGATGTATAGCAACAAAGACCGTGAGATATTCGTAGGTAATCATTGCGATACCGTTTTGATTGACTATAAGCGTAATCAAGGCAGACGGCGGCCATGGCATCCATCACTTACCGTTGTCGATAATGCTCCTGACCAAATGCGCGAACAGTTGCTGAGACTCTTTTGTGGCAATTATGACACTTTGCTTTCAACGGCGCTCTGCTGGCTGTCGCCAACAGAAGACGAATTATACGATTCGTTGGATGACCTAAAAGATGATGGAATTGAAGTTGACGAAGACGCTTTCTTGGCGGTATTTAATGCATGGCTGTTAGAATGCGGCGACAAACTAGCTTTGGGACAAACTATCTCCGACAAAGTTAGAAAGCAAGTCCGAAAAGGCTTTGGCGGCTATGGCTTAGGCGATGATTGGACTTTGCCCACAACTATCTGCGATGTGATGGGCTGGGAGCATAAGGGCCGTACACAGGAAATTTGGAAAAACGTGTTACAAAGACGGTTCCTTGAGCAAAACAGTGAATCCCAAAAGCTCTATGTAGATTTGAAGAAAGTCATCCCGCATTATGACCCGAAGCATAACTGGTATCGATGCACAAAATGCTCCTGTGTAACAGCCTTCCCGTTGAATGATTGTTGTCCGAACTGTGGCAGTAAAGACATTCATTTAATGGATGAGGATGCTCTTCATGCACTTGATTTTTGGCGTGAACCATCGCTTGCAGCTCTTCACGGCGCTCCAATTCGTGTTATTGATACCGAAGAACACACGGCTCAGCTATCTTTCAAAGACCAAAATAATGATATGTGGTCCAAGACAGAGAAGTATGAACTACGTTTTCAAGATTTAGTTCACGGAAAAGAGTCTCCGGTTGATGTTCTTAGCAGCACTACCACAATGGAAGTTGGTATTGATATCGGCTCGTTGGTTGCAGTTGGACTGCGCAATATTCCGCCGATGCGAGAAAATTATCAGCAACGTGCAGGTCGTGCAGGTCGGCGTGGAGCAAGCCTTTCTACCATCGTGACGTACTGTGAAAATGGCCCGCACGATACGCTTTATTTCAATAACCCTGCACCGATGTTCCGTGGTGACCCCCGCCGTCCTTGGATTGACATCACCAGTGAAAAGCTCGTTCAACGCCATTTAGGAATGATTACATTGCAAGACTATCTGAAGACAATTGGCAGTAGCCTTGACTCTATGGGAGCCGCTGAATTTGTCGATAATAAGCTTGACGAATTCAAAGTGTTCCTAAAGAACTATAAAGTTACGGACAAGATTCTGATTCCAGATTCGTATGGTGGTGCAGCCGATTATCGTGTAATATTAAGCAATGGACTGGACCAGCTAAAGGCAAAAAAAGATGCCCACCCTGAGCTGTATCAAGTCCCAAATGGCGTAACTACGAAAAGTAAGTCTCTGTTGGATGCACTATATGAAGAAGGAATTATCCCAACATATTCATTCCCCAAAAATGTTGTAAGTACCTATATTTCTGATAACAAGGGGCATACGCAGTATCAAGTCGAACGCGGTTTGGACGTGGCAATTGGCGAATACGCTCCCGGACGTGCCATTGTTGTTGATAAAGCTACTTACCAAATTGGTGGTTTTTATTATCCCGGAAGTGAGCGCAGAAAAGACACCAGAACAAGGCCAGCAAGAGCTTTCATTGACGATGAAAACTACAAAAAGCGCGTGGTAAGCTGTGATGAATGTGGTTGGTTTGGACTTCGCGAGGATGATATCAAAGTCTGCCCATTCTGCGGTAATAGGATTTTAACAGAATCTCTTCCTATGCTCCGTCCTTGGGGTTTTGCTCCTAAAGATGCGAAAGAAATTCCTGTTGCAGATTTGGATGAACAATATTCTTATGTTCAGCAGCCGCTATATTCTACATTGCCTGAATCGGAAACAATGGAGAATGTTGCAGAATATAAAAGTCTCCGTATGGCATCAAGAACCAATCAGCGCATTATTATGGTAAACAAAGGTGCGGGCGGAAAAGGGTTTATGGTTTGTCCTGATTGTGGTGCTGCCATGCCGGGGGATGACCCATCTGTACTGGAAAAGGTTGACCGTCCCTATATCACTGTGCCAAAGTTCAAATGTTCCCATCGAGATGCTGAAAATTTGAACCTCGGATACGATTTCGTTACGGATATGCTGGTTCTCGAAATCAGTTTGGACCCCAATAAGGTAGAGACTGACCGTGAAGATAATCTTTGGGTTAATCGTGCTGGGCAGTCTTTAGCAGAAACCATTCGCTTGGTCGTTAGTCGTATTCTTGATGTGGAATTCACTGAACTGATGACGGGTTATCGTGTCCGTAAGAACCAAACCGGTGCTTACATTGATGTTTACATTTACGATAGTTTGTCCAGTGGCGCGGGGTATGCCGTTGCTGTTGCCTCTGTTATGCCGGAGGTTTTGGAGCGAGCTGAAATTCTGCTCAAAGGATGTGATTGTGAGAACGCATGCTATAATTGTTTGAAACATTATCGAAATCAGAATGTTCATGGCATGCTTGACCGTTTTGCTGCTTTAGACCTTCTGAATTGGGCAAAAGATAATAGCCTTGCTCCGATGCCGTCTATTGATATGCAGAAAAAATTGTTGGCTCCTCTCGGAAATGTCTTAAAATATGCAGACATTATTCTCTCTGCAAACGGTGACGAGTTATCAGTTAAAAAGAACCTTTTCCATAAGGCGTTAAAGATATATCCCGCCATGTGGAAGAAGCCGGAAGCAAAAGACACCATCTATATCAGTGATGCTTGTGTTAAATATGCAAAACCCTCTGCGGTCAAAAAAATTATTGATGGTCTTTGATTTAAGCGGGCAATATGCTTATGACTTCTGAATAGATTTGCAATACAGCCGATAATGTATGTGTGAAAAGCGGCGATGTGTCCCTTGGACGTTCCAAATGCTCGCTGATGAAACTGAAGATGGAGTGGCAGAGACTTCCGATTCTGTGACTGAATAAAATCAAGTTGTGGATAAGGTTGCAAATCGATTTTGCTTGAGTTACAATTAGGATGTTGAATGAATTCGTAATATTATTACATGTATGGTTTACATTCTGATACTTTACTGAATTCTATACACTCCCAATTAAAAAAGC
>OIYH01000595.1_pt1 | contig 26087 bp, 26 predicted proteins | sample 1587911 | NCBI WGS metagenome assembly OIYH01 (sample SAMN03283252) | human gut metagenome | biome: human-associated habitat; material: feces | host: Homo sapiens | place: USA | collected 2013
CGGTCCTTCATTTTTTCTTGCTGATTATAGTATATCTTACAGAAGCCAGTGACATCAAGTGCTGTTCATGTGACATTTACTGACATCCGACAGGAATTTCAATGTGTTTCAAGGCTTCGTCATGCAGGCGGTACACTTGGCGGATATGAAGCCCGATGGCATCGGCGATGGACGCCCAGTCCTTGAAGGCCAGATAGCGGAGCTCCAGGACAACCCGTTCCCGGTCATCCGGCACCCGGCTGATGGCTTTCATGATATCCGCCTTGAGTTCGACCAGATGGTCGATGTCCTCATCCACTTCGTGTTCCATGTCCATCATGCGGGTGATAGTTTTTTCCAGCCGATGCGGATCCGGCGTCCCGCTCGGCGGCACCGGGCTGATTGTCGATGACGCCTTAATGGCCAGTTGCCGCAAGGCAGATACTTGTTCCAGCTTGCTGTCTATCTGGATATTGATATTTCGTGCCCGTTCCAGGTACGCTTTTACATCCATACGTTTTTCTTCTCCTTCTGTTTCCCGCTTCATAGTATACCCCCATTTTCGGAATCCGTCATTTCCAGGTCAGCCTTGACTGCTTCAATCAGCGCGGCCTGGGTTCCGTCTTTGTGTTCCAAGGCTTTCAGGATGCGCTCATCAATCGTACCCCTGGCCACGATGTGCTGTATGATGACCGTGCGGCTCTGCTGTCCCTGTCTCCAGAGCCGGGCGTTGGTCTGCTGATAGAGTTCCAGACTCCATGTCAAGCCAAACCATATCAGGATGGAACCGCCCTGCTGCAGATTCAGCCCGTGACCGGCAGAGGCCGGATGAATCAGGGCCACGGGTATCTTCCCAGAATTCCAGTCGGCAAAGTCCTGCGATTCCTTCAGTTCCCTGGCCTCCATCCGTTTCTGGATACGGTCCTTATCGTGCTTGAACCAGTAAGCCACAAGGACTGGTTTTCCGTTGGCGCTTTCCACCAGGTCTTCCAGGGCATCCAGTTTCCGGTCATGGATACTTACAACGTTCTTGTCATCCGTATAAATGGCGCCGTTCGCCATCTGCGAAAGCTTCATGGTAAGCGATGCGGCATTAGCGACGGTAATCTCACCTTCCGGAAGCTCCAGCACCAGGGACTTTTTTAGTTCGTCGTAACGTTTCTTTTCCTTTTCGCTCAACGTGACTGCTTTTGCTACGCTCACCAACTCAGGCATCTTTAGATAATCCGATGCCTTCATGGACACAGTGATATCAGCGATCTGATGATAGATGACTTCTTCGGCTCCCGGCAGAGGTTTGTAGGAAAACACCACCATGCCGTTACGTTTGTCCGGCTTAAAGTACAGGTTGCGGTACTGGCCGATATATTTCCCCAGCCGTTCACCCATATCCAGAAGCCGGAACTCGGCCCAAAGATCCATCAATCCGTTGCCGCTGGGCGTTCCCGTAAGGCCCACGATGCGTTTCACTTTAGGACGCATGGCCTTCATGGCTTTGAACCGTTTGGACTGGGCGTTCTTGAAACTCGACAGCTCGTCCAGGACGACCATATCGAAATCCAGGCGGCTGTTCTGATACAACCATGCCAGGTTTTCCCGGTTCACGATATAGATATCGGCTTCCTTTTGCAAGGCCCGCCGCCGTTCTACCATATTACCGACCACAACAGAACAAGTCAACTCTTTCAGGTGGTCCCATTTCCGGATTTCTTCCGGCCAAGTATCCCTTGCCACCCGGAGCGGGGCCACTACCAGCACCCGCTGTACTTCAAAAGCGTCATACATCAGGTCACGGATGGCCGTCAGCGTCGTCACCGTCTTGCCAAGGCCCATGTCCAGGAACAGGGCCGTAACTGGATGGGACTTGATATATTCGATAGCGTATTTCTGATAATCATGCGGCAGAAACTTCATCCGACATCACTTCCTTTTCCGTCTCGCGTATGTGTAATTTCATCCAACATTGCCGCGATATTTCTGACGGAATCCAGGACGTAAACTCTGAAGCCCATCCCATGGAGCTTGGCATGGCGGCTGACTTGCAACGGCCTTGGCTTTTGCCCCGGTGCCTTAACTTCCACAAAGGCCATTTTCCCATCCGGCAGTAGTACCAGACGGTCCGGCATGCCGCTGTACGACGGGGAAACAAACTTCAATGCCAACCCGCCGCGCTTTTTTGTTTCTGTCACTAATTTCTGTTCTATCATGCGTTCCCGCATTCTTCATCACCTCGTTTACTGGCAGGGTGACAGTCTATGCCAGTCTATTCATTAACTTTCTATATAGCTATTTACCATTTTTCAGTCCTAAAGGAGAATTATAGGAGAGACCGTCATAGACTGTCACCAATGCCTTATTCCAGGAAATCTGTCACTTTCAAATGCAGACCGAACACAAACCTTCCGCCCTTATTACGCCTGCGTTCGAAGCCTGCATTCTCCAGTGCTGAATAGAAATCCGCCGTACTCCGGGTGTACTCGTTCATCTGCTGGCAGTACGTCCGGTATGCCGTATACAGATTGCCCGACTTCTCATTGAATGACGGATCCAGGTCACAGCAGTCATCCAGGAAATGATGAAGCCAGTCATTTTGCCCCCGGTACTTCTCGATTGCATCCTGTACGCATTTTGGCGGTTCCAGATGGTAGTCCTTGTCGATGACCTTCTTTGCCCCTTCGATAATCCATTGCAGGATGGCCGGCCCGGCTTTTTCCACCAGGTAATCGGTGTAGTTCTTGACTTCCCCATTCCCTTCGAACTGCGCATTGAATGGGATGACAATCAGCCTGCGCCATGTACCTTCATCGGTTGCACCGACCCTTGGCAGGTGGTTGGTATAGAGGACAATGGTGTGTGTCGGCACAAACTTAAACGGGGCCTTGTACTTCTTCTCGCCGCCCACTTCGTCCGTAGAGCATATCTGCTTCAGGACTGATGTCGAGAGCCGAACGCCTTCTTCCATCTCTGCCGCTATGACCATGCGCTTGCCTTTGAGTTCAGCCATTTCCGGCTTGATGTTCCGTTTGCAGTTCGCCGTCAGGGCATCTGCTGAAATGCCGCCACAGTAACTTCCCAGGACACGCGCGATAGAGTTCCAGTACGTAGATTTCCCGTTCCGGCCATCGCCATAGGCAATGACCAGCGCTTCTACGTAGACCTTTCCGATAGACATAAGGCCGCTGATTTCCTGCGCGTATCCGATAAGTTCCCGGTCGTTGGTAAAGAACTCATTGAGTGCCTTCTCCCAAACAGCCCTGCCTTCATCGCCCGGGTCGACGGATGTGCATTTCGTGATATAGTCCTCCGCCCGATGTTCCCGGCATCCCCCCATGCCCTTGCGCAGGTCATACGTAACCGACGGGGTGTTGAGCAGGAACTCGTCCGCATCAAGACGTTGGATGGGAAGCAGGATCATCGGCTTCAGTGCCTGTAAAGCCGACAGGATATAGCGCATATCCCGGCGCTTCATGACGAAAGTGCGGTACGCTTCTGCAGAAAGGTACGCCAGGTAGGCTTTGCGCTGCCTAGCCTCAATCATTTTTTCCAGTGTCCGGCCGCCTTTGCGGATAATGTCCTCTGGCAGGCCTGACTGGCTTAATTCTTTGGCAGTCTTATCCAACTGGTCGTTCGCATCGGCCAGTTGCAGGTCAAGGAATTCCTCTGCCGCTCCGACTGCCGCCTGGCGGGATTCCATCCAGAACACGCCATTGTAGCGGATGAAGTCCGCTTCTTCCGTATAGCGCAGCTCATTGCCATACTCCCTGTACAGTACCTTAGCCTGACCGATATCCGAGTAGTCGCCGGGTTTCAGGCTTTCCTGTGTTCCAAATTCATCATTATACTGATCCGGGCTGATATAGCCTTCCTGCTTGGCTACCTTTTCTCCGAACCGGACGGCGCTCTGCCAGATTCTATTTAGCTCTGCATCTTCAAGCGGCGGGTCGCATTTCTCCGCTTCCTCAAAGAAAATCTGATAGGCTTTTTCTGTTGCCCCGTACCGTTTAATGACCCGACCGGCAAACCGGCTCATGGTACTGTTACGTTTCCCCTGTGGGATACTGCCGGATGATTTGGGAAAACTTTCAATAACTGCTAAAATAGACTGAGAACCTTCCTGCCACAGTACATTTTCTGCCGCACAGCCGTAAATGAACCGGGCAGCATCCAGCGCAGCCCCATCGAAAAATGAGAATCGGTGATGGATGACACGTTTCATTTCCGCATACGTGGATTCATCCTTAATTTCAGAAACGGGAAAATACACATGGAACCTGGGGCGGGCGCACTTACCGTCCTTGGGCTTCATATTGTTCCGTGAAGGCACAATGGCCACAACCGTATCCGGCACCATAGTAAGGAATCGTTCTCCTGTCACCCAGTCTGCAGGATTTTCTGAATGACTGTTGTCACAGTCCATGACAATCACATCCGAAGAAATAAAATTTTCCCGACTGCGGTAATCTTCTTTAAAAGCCGCGCATACGTGGTCGAAGGCGACTGCATCTTTCAGCTCTGCGCCATTCGTGACGACTGCCTTATGGGGATACACAGCATTGCGTTCGTTACCGGTGCAGTCAGCAGTGTAAATCGTAAAAATCATCTTTCTACCTCCTTGAGGTCGTTAGTAAAAAATCTCAGCCTGTAATTTTTCCACCGGGCTCTTCTGATTTCCGCATCCATGCCTGGGGAAATAGTATCGCCGAATACCCACACTTCCCGGCACTGGCTCATCAGCACATTGCCGAAATGCATGCCCATCTCCCGTTCCATTGGATTATTGTCATCCAGAAACTGTGTGAACAACAGATGCGGCGCAATGGGAATGCACCCCTGTTCAAAGGCAAAGCGGGAGTACCGCCGGGCGTTTTCTGTGTTTTTCAAGGTATCTCCCGAAAAGGGAGAACACACATAAACCAGAGGGCGATATATTTTCATTGCCTTTTTCTCTGCTTCAATAGTAGACAATGCTTGTTGTGGTGTAGGATCCCAATAGTGCTCATCATTGAATTTGTTCATATCAAGTTCTCCTTTCTAAAAGCTCTTTCTACTTTCCTATGGAGAAGAAAATCCATTTTGAGCAAGGATATTAATCTTTTTTATAAAAATCACATTCATACCCATCCGCCCGCAGCAATAACCCTTCAGCCCATGGCGGCGTCCGGCCCATCTGTTCGCAAATAGCATCAACGCTGACATCCTTGTTGCACTCGATAATCAGTTCATCATGGACATGGCCCACAATGGCACAGCACCGTAACATCTGCATGGCATAACAGAGAATGTCCCGGCTGATGCCCTGGACGATGTTTTCCACGAACTTCGGGCCATAGCTCTCCAGCCGTTCCCATTTTCTGGTGGCGCCGATGCCTTCATAAGTCACAGATTTCCCGCCGAATCGGTTCTCACCCATCCGTGGCTTCACATAGGAAAGCCGCCGTCCGCTGGGAAGCTGGATGAACAGCATACCACTCTGATAAAGGAAGCGGACACATCCTGCCTTCATGGGGACATGCTCCCTGACCGTAGTTTTCACAGCGGCATCCACCTGCCACCAGAAATCAACGATATGCGGATTAGCAGAACGCCAGGACTGCACCAGAGGATACAGCTCGTCTTCCGAAAGTCCCATATCCAGTGCGCCCATCGCTTTGAGCGCACCGACAGACCCGCCATAGCCACAGGCCAATTCTGCGATTTTGCCTTTCTGCCTCAGGTGGCCATTTATCCCATGCTTCACCACAGGTACGCCAAACATCTGACTGGCTGTCGTGCAATAGATATCCTGCCCGGCCGCAAAGGCTTCTGACTTCCAGGTTTCTCCGGCAAGCCATGACAACACCCGCGCTTCAATGGACGAGAAGTCTGATACCACGAACTTCAGCCCCTTTCGTGGCACAAAGGCGGTGCGGATGAGCTGGGACAGGACATCGGGGATGGAATCATACAGGAGATCCAGGGCTTCATAATTTCCCTGGCGCACCAGTTCCCTGGCTTCAGCTAAATCAGGCAGATGATTCTGGGGAAGGTTCTGCAATTGGATGTGCCTGCCGGTAAACCGCCCGGTCCGGTTGGCGCCATAAAACTGGAACATGCCTCTGGCCCGATTGTCCTCACAAGCCGTCATCTCCATGGCCTGGTATTTCTTGACAGATGACTTGGCCAGCTTCTGCCGGAGCAGCAATACACTGCGCAGCGGTTCTTTCGCAGTCTTCAGCAGTTTCTGTACTTTTTTCTTGCTCAAAGAATCCGTCTTCATTCCATGCTGTTCCAGCCAGTCAATCATCTGGATGACGGAATTCGGATTTTCCAATCCCGTCCTTTTCTTTAATTCGCCCATCAATGATTCCCGGCACCGGGCATCCATGGCCACAGCCTGGCTGACCAGTGTCCGGTCTATGGCGATGCCCCGGTCGTTGATTTCCTGGTCGAGGTGATATTCGTCCCACACCTTTTCTGGTACCGGGTAGTGCTTCAGCCGCTCTTGGATAGCCATTTCCACTTCCACATCCCGTTTGTTGTAAGACTTGAACAATTTCCATTTATCTGGTGCGTGATGAGGAAGATTCCTCGTCCTGCCGCCATTCACCTTGGTTCCCTTGCAAGGGACACAGAAATAGCGAATCAAGTCCTTGCCTTCCTTCATCTTCTGATTATCCAGACTCAAAACGGCACCGGCGCCTTCCAGGGAAAGAGGCAGTCCCATATAAGCCGACCAGACCATAGAACATTTCCAGCCTGCCGGATTGAGAAACCGGGCGCATTCCTGGGACAAGGGATGACGGTCATGGAACGGGTCCAGGCTTATCCCCAGGTCACTCAGATATCGCGACAGGCAGATTCGTTCGAAACTGGCATTGAAGGCCCACTTGGTAACGGATTCATCGGTTAAGGCGTCCAGGACATCATCCGGAATAGATTCTCCTCGGGCCAAGTCAACGACCTGTACGTCGCCGCCATCCACAGCGTAACCAAAGAGAAGGATTTCAAAGGCCGGAGATTCAGCGTATTTATACACGCCGCATTTAGCCAGGTTGACATCACTGAACGTTTCAATATCAATACTCATGTTTTTCATACGTTTCACCTCGAGAAAAGCGGCGAGGCACAAGGCCCCGCCGCCACCATTTATCAATACTTACTTCCGAAAGGATTCCATCTGTTTGCGGTGATATTCCGCTTCCCGTTCTTCCCGGTGCCGGGCGGCTTCTTCATCACGCTGGTCTTTTTTAAGGTCCGTATAAATCAGGGCCACAAAGAATCCACTTGCAGCCAGTGCCACCAGGCAATACAACATTTCTAAAATCATCCGCATCATAGTTTCCATTGAAATGCTCCTTTCTTATGCCAGGAAATCATCATCGTCAGCTGTAGCAAAATCGTCTTCTGCACGGGGTTTGCCACCGAGGGGTTCGCCGTCACGGATCTTCTGCAGGTTGTTCAGGCCGCAGGCAATGCCTTTGTTGCCATTGCTGTTAAAAGCATAGAAGTTGATGGACGCACGGCCATAAACACCGGAGTAGACTTCAGAGCGTTCCAGGATATGCTGGCAATCAGCATCGACGATGCCAGGCTTGGTAGTCGAATTGGCATTGATGAAGAAGCTGTCTTTATAAGCGTCATCGCCAGGACGTTCCAGGTCGCCGTCACGGAGCGGAGTCTTGATAGCTTCGAGGGCAGGGACTGCACGACCATTGCCTTTGAGCTTGCCCTGACCTTCATCGTAGGCAGCTTTGATAGCGGCACGGATTTTTTCTATGGTTTTGGTGTCAGACTTAGGGATAATCAAGCTGACGCTGTACTTCGGCGTACTGCCGTTAATGGATTTCGGTTCCCAAACATTGGCATAAGACCAGCGGGTATTTACTCCAGTAATTACTTTGCAAGGGTTAACGAATTTCTTTGTCATGATAAATTTCTCCTATTTTTCACTATTAAAATCATCTGCCGCAGTGTGCATGGCCGGTCGTTTGTCCGATTCCGGTACCAGGACCGGCTTGCCTTGCGGTTTTTCAACTAAATCTGATAACAGTTCTTCGAACCGCTTCTTACCGAGCTGTTTCGTCATCGCCGTGATGCCGAGCAGCTTCTTTTCATATGGGTCGAAGCCCGCTTCTTCTACTTTGGCGGCGACAGCGTCTTCACTGATGTACCGGCGATTCGACCGGCCTTCGACCAGTTTCCAGCCATTCCATTGTTTGCCGGACAGAGCTTGCTGCAAGGCATAGTCCTTGACGTCGCCGGCCCAGTTTACCAATTCATCAGCTTTAGCTAAGACAGCTTCGATTTCTTCATCCTGCAACGTAGACGGGACGGCGAAATCGTACCGGGCCAGTTCGAGATTGTACTCAGCTCGTTTCCGGCAGGTAGCCTTGATTTTGCAGAAGCGGCAGTGCTCACCGGCGCGGTATTTTCCTTCGCCCTTGGCCGCCAATTCCGCCGCTGGCTTCAGCACCGTGTCTGCCCACTTTAGCAGTTCTTCCTTAGCCATGGTATAGGTGCTGACGTTATCACGGCGGGGCTGGAAGATGGTCATCGATATCTGACGGATATCATAGATACCATCGAACAGGTTCAGCGCGCCGAGGGCGTAGCACATCATCTGCGGATTTTTCTCAGCATCCACCATGACCCCCAGACCATGTTTGTAATCGATGACGGTCAAGGTATCGTCGGCTACGATAAGGCAGTCGCCTGTGCCAAAGCCACCAGGCACCCACTTCGAGAAGTCCAGCCGTTGTTCCACCATGATCAGCGGGTCATTACAGGATGCCTTGACAGTTGCCAGGCATTCCATGACGAACTGAGCATATTCATCAGTACATTCAGCCATTTCTTCATCGAAGTACGTTAGGAACTTCGTTGGGTCTTCCAATTTTTGTCCCAGCGCCGTCTTTACTTTGAATTCACAGAGCGTATGGGCATCCGTGCCCTGTCGGGCGAATTCACTGGAGGTATCCGGCAGCTTGGCGCATTCCTGTGCCGAAGGCGGGCAAGCCAACCATCGATAACAGGATGAAGCGGACAATACTGCGTGTTTATCTGGCATGGCCAATCACCTCCAGTTCTTTCAGGAGGCTACTGTACTGTGCCGCATCAACACCGGACAAATTGTTGGCACCGTGCCTCTGAATGAGGCTGCGGACTTCTTCCGTGAATCCCTGACGCGATTTGTCAGCGGCGACCTTGCGGACATCTTCCAGTGTCAGCTTGGGGTACTGTTCATTTCCTTTTGCTTTGCCTTCTTTGTCCTTTTCCATTTCCACTATTTGAGCCACTTTGTCTGCTGCTTGATTGATAGAATCTGCCGCTGCACGTAGTAATTGTGCAACTTGTCTTGCTGTTTCTTCACTTGTCATAAGTTGTCTCTCCTTTCGTCATGGAATGATTTACAGCAAAGAATAATAAGTTCCTCGCCATTCTGGCAGATACTTGACTAATAGCATTAAGAACTTGGATTTCTTCAGCCATATTACACATGGCTACGTCAGTATCTGGATAGTTTGTATTCATCACTTTTTCTCTCCTTTCCAGAGGCCTTATCACACCTCCTACTTTCTTTTGGAGAAGGAATCTGGTTTTGAGCAAACTTTTTTTATTTTTTTCGCTCCCCTAATCTGAATCGCTCCTCCTACTATCTAATGGAGATAACATTTATGATTGAGCAAAAAAAGCCGCAGGCCTTTTCCACTAATGGAAGCCTACGGCTTTTTAATTGAAATATATAAATTCTCTTCGCTCAAAGAGCTCTGCTTTCTCCATAGGAAAGTAGAGGTGAGATTCATGAACAAGTCAGTTGAAAACACACTTAATTCTTACTACACTGCTGAACGCATTCAGGGCGAATTGTACTTCCACATGGCTCAACGCATCGCTAAAGCCATGTTAGAGGATGAACTCATTAGCCAGAAAGAGTTTTGTATACTCTCCAACATCAATCGTGAAACATTTTCTCCGTTATTTGCGGAAATATTGCCAAAAACACTTGAAATATTATGATAACAGAGTGATATATAGATATAGAAAGGAGAGGTTTATTTGAAGAAGGTAACAAAAATTGCAAAATCTCAAGATGCAGAAACCAAAAAGAGAAAAATTAGAGTCGCCGCTTACTGTCGTGTCTCCACTAGTTCAGATGCCCAGCTTGAAAGCCTTGAAACACAAAAAGTTCATTATAAAACCTATATCAACAGCCGTGACGATTGGCAATTTGCTGGCATCTATTATGATGAAGGCATCACCGGAACAAAGAAAGACAAACGTCCAGAATTGTTAAGACTTATGGATGATTGCAAAGCAGGCAAGATTGATTTTATTGTGACTAAATCTATCAGTCGATTTAGCAGAAATACGATGGATTGCTTGGAATTAGTCCGAGATTTGCAGGCCTTGCATATACCCCTGTATTTTGAAAAAGAAAACATCAATACGGGGTCTATGAAAAGCGAACTTTTTTTATCACTGCTCTCCTCGTTAGCCGAAAATGAATCCGTATCTATTTCAGAAAACAGTAAATGGTCCATACAAAAACGATTTGAGAATGGCACATTTAAAATATGTTATCCGCCTTACGGTTATGATTGGGACGGCGAGCAAATGGTTATCAATCCGGAACAGGCAACGGTTGTCCGAGAAATATTCGCTAAGCTTTTATCCGGAAAAAGTACGCAGGCTATAGCTGATGATCTAAACCAAAATGGCATCCCCTCTAAGCGAAGTGGACACTGGACCTCAACAACCATTCGCGACATGATTTCTAATGAAAAATATGTCGGCGATTGCTTGTTTCAAAAAACATACTCAGATTCTTCTTTTATCCGTCATCATAATCATGGTGAAATAACGCAATATCTGGTTAGGGATCATCACGAAGCACTGATTAGTCGAGAAGACTTCAACGCCGTTCAAAAGCTGATTCATCAACGAGCCACAGAAAAAGGTATCACTAAAGGAGCCAGTAAATATCAAAATCGGTATGCTTTTTCTGGAAAGATTATTTGTGGGGAATGCGGAAATACGTTTAAACGCCGAATGCATAGTGGTTCAGGGCATAAATATATTGCCTGGTGTTGCAGCACACACCTTCAAGACACCAACAAATGTCATATGCTCTTTATCCGTGATGATGCCTTAAAACGGGCTTTTGTAACCATGCTGAACAAACTGATATTTTCACATGCGATTATTTTAAAGCCTTATGTAAAAGCTATCACAGAATCCCCTTCGGACGATTCGTTAAAACGAATTCAGGAACTCCATACTTTACTGGCTCAAAACACGGAAAAACGTGAAATACTGACAAAACTCCTATCTCAAGGCATTATCGATTCTATTATTTACAATAAAGAGACAAACGATCTCCTCTTTCAGTCTGATAACTATCGAGCTGAAATTGAATCATTAAAACATACGGTGTCCGATAGTATACGGCTCGTAACCGAAACAGCTATACTTCTACGTTTTGCTGAAAAAGCAACGATTGTGACTACATTTGATGAAAAGCTGTTTCAAAAATTCGTAAACCGCATCATCGTTCATTCACGCAATAAAGTATGCTTCGAACTAAAATGTGGTCTGACTCTTACAGAAAGGATGCAATAACATGGGGCACACACCATTTGGATATGTTATAAAAAATGGTAAAGCTTTCATTGACGAAGAAAAGGCAAATAAAATTAGAAAGCTCTATGAAAACTATCTATCTGGCATGGCACTTGCCAAAGCTGCCGCTGAAGCCGGGATTGAAACCTATCATAGCACAGCTAAACGGTTGCTGGAAAATAAACACTATACGGGAGATAATTTTTATCCTGCTATTATAGACCATACCACGTTTGCCCAGGCCAATGAGGAACGCCTTCGGCGAGCTGCATTACTAGGGCGGTTACATCGGAAGTCAAAGGTAAAACTTGCTACGATACCGACTACTTTTCGATTGGCAAAAGTGGTTAAACATTATGATAATCCAAAGTTACAGGCTGAATACCTTTATAGCCTGATTGAAAGTGAGGCAGACTAATGGGAACTGTTATGATTATCCCGGCAAAAAAACAAATGGGAAATACCATAAAAAAATCGGAACAGAAAAAGTTACGCGTCGCTGCTTACTGCCGCGTCAGTACTGATTCAGACGAACAGGAAACAAGCTATGAAGCGCAAGTTTCCCACTACACAGAATACATCCATAATCATCCAGAATGGGTTCTTGCCGGTATTTTTGCCGACGATGGCATTTCAGGTACAAATACCAAGAAGCGTGAAGAGTTTAATCGCATGATAGACGAATGCATGGCTGGGAACATCGACATGGTCATCACAAAATCCATCAGCCGGTTCGCCAGAAACACGCTGGACTGCTTGAAATACATACGAAAACTAAAGGATAAAAATATCCCCGTCTACTTCGAAAAAGAAGCAATCAATACTATGGATGCCAAAGGCGAAGTACTGATTACCATCATGGCCAGTCTTGCACAACAAGAATCTCAATCACTCTCCCAGAATGTAAAGCTCGGCCTTCAGTATCGCTATCAGCAAGGTAAAGTGCAAATCAACCATAATCATTTTCTAGGCTATACGAAAGATGGAAAAGGTCATCTTATCATTGATCCGGAACAAGCAGAAGTTGTCAAACGGATCTATCGAGAATACCTGGAAGGGTACAGCATGGCAAAAATTGCCTGTCATTTAGAAAAAGACGGCATCCGTACTGGGGCTGGCAAAACTAGATGGCACAGTAGTACTATTAATAAAATTCTGAGAAACGAAAAATATATGGGAGATGCACTACTGCAAAAAACATACACGACTGATTTTTTAACAAAAACACGCGTCAAGAATAACGGAATTGTCCCCCAATACTATGTCGAGGATGATCATGAAGCCATTATTCCTAAGGAAATCTTTATGCAGGTCCAGGCTGAGCTGGTGCGCCGTCGCGTTGTTCATGTCAGTCCTTCCGGGAAAAAACGTAATTTTTCCAGTAACAACTGTTTTGCTCAGATAGTTCATTGTGGCGAATGTGGAGATCTTTATCGGCGCGTCCATTGGAATAATCATGGCTACAAGTCCATCGTCTGGCGGTGTATTACCAGACTGGAACCTACTGCCGCAGATACTAACTGCACGAACCGGACGGTAAATGAGGAACTACTCAAAGAAATCTCGTTAAAAGCCTTAAACCAGATTTTGCTGGGCAGTGATTCTTTTATTCAACAATTGCAGGAAAATCTTGTAAAAGCCATCACGAAATCGGACACGCTTTCGCCAGATGGCATACAGAAACGATTAGAAGAATTACAGCAAGAACTCATCACGAAGGCAAACAATCGTCAGGCTTATGATGCCATTGCCGATGAAATTTTCCGCATACGGGATCAAAAGGAAAAAGCCGAAAATACACTCCGCAGCCAGAAGGAAGTGGCTGACCGCATTAAGGCTTTGCAAGAATTCATTAAAAAACAGCCCTCAAGCCTTACGGCATTTGATGAAACATTAGTCCATAAACTCATTGAAAGCATCACCGTGTTTTCGAATCACTTCTCTGTTGAATTTAAATCTGGCATACGCGTAGACATAAATGAATAAGAGCAGGTACTCACCATAAAAGGGAGCACCTGCTCTTTTTCTATCTAATTCATTTTTCTGGCATCTACCTGGTGCACTCGACATACAAAATCATCTATGTTGAGTTCTCGACCCTTATTCTGCCATCAAATTCAAAATTTTAGGATCCAACGTCTATGCTGTTTTATACATTCATTTCAAACACTCGCGAGTCCATACTTCAATAAAAATATATGACTTAAGCAGGAATAATTTTGCCACAGCCTCAACCTATCTAGGGGCGTTAATTCAAGGTTTTTACAATATATAGTGGAGTATAAATTTACATAACACTACATCTTGCGTGACATCAATGCTACCGTCTCAACGTGCGAAGTCATCGGAAACATATCGACGGGCTGGACTTTCTGTGCCTTGTAGCCGAGCGGTTCGAGGATGGCGAGGTCGCGCGCGAGGCTCGCGGGATTGCACGAAACGTAGACGATGCGCTCGGGGTGCATATTGGCAAACGTCTTGAGGACCGTTTCCGTGCAGCCGGCGCGCGGCGGGTCGACGACGACGACATCGGCGCGCACGCCCTGTTTGTAGAGGCGCGGCATGACTTCCGTCGCGTCGCCGACAATGAATTCGGCATTGCGCACGTTGTTGTCGCGGGCGTTTTTCTGCGCGTCGAGGATGGCCGGCTTGACGATTTCGATGCCGTAAACCTCATGCGCTTTCTGCGCGAGGAACAAAGTAATCGTACCCGTGCCGCAGTAGGCGTCGATGACCGTCTCTTCGCCCTTGAGGTTGGCAAATTCGAGGGCCTTGTTGTAGAGCACTTCGGCCTGCGCCGTATTGACCTGGAAGAACGAACGCGGCGAGATATGGAACGTCAGGCGGCCGATGCGGTCGAGGATGGTCGGCTTGCCCCAGAGCAGCTTCGTCTCGCGGCCCATGATGACATTGTTGCGGTACGTCTGGATGTTCTGATGCACGCTGACGACATGGGGCAGGCTCCTGCGCAGGGCCTTGACGAATTCCTTTTCGCGCGGCAGCTGCTTCGTCGCCGTGACGATGACGACCATGAGCTCGCCCTTCCCGCCGACACGGCCGACGACATGGCGCACGACGCCCGTGTGTTTGTCTTCATCATATACGGGAATGCGCAGTTCGGTGATGATATCGCGCACAGCATTGACGATTTCGTTGTTGCCTTCCTTCTGGATATGGCAGTCGCGCGTATCGATGATTTCATGGCTGCCCTGTGCAAAGCAGCCGATGATGGTTTTGCCCTTCTCGCGGCCGACCGGGAACTGCATCTTATTGCGGTAATTCCAAGGATTTGCGGCACCGAGCGTCGGCTCGACGAAAACGTCCTTCTGCCCGCCGATGCGCGTGACGGCATCGATGACCTGCTGGCGCTTCGCCTTGAGCTGGGCCATATAGTCGAGGTGCTGGAGCTGGCAGCCGCCGCATTGATTGTAGATGGAGCAGATTGGCTCCACGCGGTCAGCACTCTTTTTGAAGATTTCCGTCAGGCGGGCCTTGGCGTACGTCTTCTTGACCTCCGTAATCACGGCCCGGACTTTCTCCCCCGGCAAAGCATAGGGCACGAAGACCGTAAAGTCCTCATAACGCCCTACGCCTTCGCCGCTCGTGCCGAGTGCGTGAATTTCGATTTCGTATGATTTTCCTTTTTCGACGGGAACTTGTTTTTTCATTTCGTTTCTTTTCACTCCATAAAATCAATGGCCGGACAATTCTTCGGCACGCGTCTGCAGAAAATCTGTCAACGCCGACGCGAAATTCACGCCGCTGCGTTCTGCCAAGACGGCCAGCCACCAAACGCATTCGCCAATTTTTGCCGGCAGAATCTTTTCCTCTGCACTTGGCCAGCGTCCTTCTTTCGCCATAATCTGGCGGCCGACCAGTCCGGCATCGGTAAGAAAAGCCAAGGCATCTTCTTCCTTTTTCTTTTTATCTCTTGGCAAATTCTACTTTCTCAAAGAGCTCCTCCGGCTTCGCGAGGATGACCTTGGCGCCGTGCTCTAAAAGCTCCTTCTCGGGACGGAAGCCCCAGAGCACGCCGATGGGCAGAAAACCGGCGTTGACGGCCGTGTCCATATCGACGCTCGTATCGCCAAAATAAGCGACTTCTTCCGGCTTAACGCCGTATTCTTTGGCCATCATCAAAGGCTTCTTGGGGTCCGGCTTAATCGGCAGGCCCGGACGGTCGCCCATGACCGTCGTAAACGTGCCTTTGGGGAACATGCCCCCGATAATCTCGTCGGCCGCCTGCTGGTGCTTGTTCGTGCAGACGCCCATCGGGATGCCCATAGCCTTTAATTTGTCGAGCACCTCCTGAATGCCTTTAAACGGCCCCGTATGGTCGCGGTGATGCTCGTAAATTTTCTGATAGCGCTTCATCGCTTCGATGACGAACGCTGCATCCTGTGCCTTGTCCTTCGGCAGCGTGCGCTCGATGAGTTTTTTTGAGCCGTTGCCGAGATAATAGCGGTATTCGTCCAGCGGGTGCGTCGGGAAGCCGTACGACGTCAGCATCTCATTGACGCTGATGGCGAGGTCTTCCAGTGTATCGACCAAGGTACCGTCAAGATCAAAAATCGCTGCTTTATACTGCAAAAGAAAAATCTCCTTCCTGAAATTCCTGAACGTTTTTTCTCTTTTATCGCTTGCATCTCGCAAAAAACCTTCCCCATTGGGGAAGGTTTTCTTCTTACATATAACAGTATATCAGTCAGCGAGCTTTTCAGCAAGCATCTTGTTGACCATCTGCGGGTTGGCTTTGCCGCGCGTGGCCTTCATGACCTGACCGACGAGGGCGCCTATGGCTTTTTTCTTGCCGCCCTTATACTCGGCGACGGCCTTCGGATTGGCCGCAATGGCCGCATCAACGGCTGCTTCGATGGCACCCGTATCCGTAATCTGGACGAGGCCCTTGTCCTTGACAATCTTCTCCGGGTCATCCGGATTCGTCCACATTTCTTTGAAGACTTTCTTCGCGATTTTGCCCGAAATCGTGTCCTTCATGATGAGGCCAATCATCTTGCCGAGGCGTTCGGCGCTGACCGGCGACTTCGAAATGTCGAGATTATCTTCATTGAGGTTCTTGGCGAGGTCGCCCATAATCCAGTTGGCCGCGAGTTTCGGGTCGGCGCCCGTCGCGACGACAGCGTCGAAGTACTCGGCCATCGCGCGCGAGCTCGTGATGATGCCGGCATCGTACGTCGAGAGGCCGTAATCCTTTTCGAGGCGGTCACGGCGGGCATCCGGCAGTTCCGGCAGCTCACTGCGGTACTTTTCAATCGTCTCTTCGCTCGTGACGATTGGCGGCAGGTCCGGCTCCGGCATGTAGCGGTAGTCATGCGCGTTTTCCTTGCTGCGCATGGAGAGCGTGATGCCGCGGGCCGGGTCGAACGTGCGCGTCTCCTGAATGACATGGCCGCCGTCCTCGAGGACCTCTTCCTGACGCTCAATCTCGTAATTGATGGCATCTTCGAGATTCTTGAAGGAATTGATGTTCTTCATCTCCGTGCGCGTGCCGAGTTCTTTCGTGCCGGCAGGGCGCAGCGAGACGTTGATATCGGCGCGCAGGTTGCCCTCTTCCATGCGGCAGTTCGACACGTCAATGTACTCCATGATGGCCTTGATTTTTTCCATATAGGCGCGGGCTTCTTCGGCAGAGCGCAGGTCCGGCTCGGAAACAATCTCGAGCAAAGGTACGCCCGTGCGGTTGTAGTCGACGTTGCTCGATGCAGAATCCTTAATCGTCGTGCCGGAATGAACGAGCTTGCCGGCGTCTTCTTCCATATGGATACGCGTCAGGCGGATGCGTTTTTTCTCGCCGTCGACATCGATATCGACCCAGCCGTGCTCGGCAATCGGCAGGTCGTACTGCGACGTCTGCCAGTTCTTCGGCAGGTCTGGATAATAGTAGTTCTTGCGGTCAAATTTGCTGTACTTGTTAATCGTGCAGTTCGTCGCGAGGCCGGCCTTGATGCCGAATTCCACGACGCGCTTGTTGACCGTCGGCAGCACGCCCGGCAGGCCGAGGCATACAGGGCAGACATGCGTGTTCTGCTCGGCGCCGAAGCCCGTCGCACAACCGCAGAAAATCTTCGTTTTTGTCTTGAGCTCGCAGTGAATCTCAAGGCCAATGACTGCTTCGTATTTCATCAGTTGTTCCCTCCCAGCTCTGCCATTTCCTTATGGTAGTCCTGACTCTGCTCATACGTATAGGCCGCACGGATGAGAGTTTCTTCCGCGAGCGGCTTGCCGATAATCTGCAGGCCGATTGGCAGACCTTTGCTGCTTCTGCCGCACGGGATGGAAATGCCCGGCAGTCCGGCAAGGTTGAGTGGTACTGTGCAGACATCCTGCAGGTACATCTGCAGCGGGTCTGCCATCATCTCGCCAATCTTGAAGGCCGGCGTCGGGGCCGTCGGGGCCATGATGACATCGACTTTCTTGAAAGCTTCCATATAATCCTGCTGTACGAGCGTGCGGACTTTGAGAGCTTTGAGGTAATAAGCATCATAATAGCCGGCGGACAGAGCGTAGTTGCCAATCATGATGCGGCGCTTGACTTCTTCGCCGAACTTTTCATCACGCGTGTTCGTCATCATCTGCACGAGGTCTTCGCCGTCGACGCGCTCACCGTAGCTGACGCCGTCATAGCGCTCGAGATTCGTCGCAGCCTCGGCCGGTGCGATGAGGTAATACGTGGAAATGGCATATTCCGTATGCGGCAGGGAAATCTCGACGACTTCCGCGCCGAGTTCCTCGTACTTCTTGATAGCCGTGCGGATGGCCTGCTCGACTTCCGGGTCCATGCCTTCGACAAAATATTCTTTCGGCAGACCGATTTTCAGGCCCTTGACATCTTCGACGAGGGATTTCGTGTAGTCCGGCACTTCTGCCGTGCTCGACGTCGAATCCATCTCGTCGTGGCCGGCGATGATGTTGAGGAGGTTCGCGCAGTCCGTCACATCGCGCGTCAAAGGTCCAATCTGGTCGAGCGAGGACGCATAAGCGACGAGGCCGTAGCGCGAAACGCGGCCATACGTCGGCTTCATGCCCACGACACCGCAGAACGAAGCCGGCTGACGAATCGAGCCGCCCGTATCGGAGCCGAGGGCCCAAATGGCCGTACCGGCAGCCACAGCCGCAGCACTGCCGCCCGACGAGCCGCCCGGCACGCGGTCGAGGTCCCAAGGATTGTGCGTGACGTGGTAAGCGGAGTTCTCCGTCGAACCGCCCATAGCGAATTCATCCATGTTGGCTTTGCCGAGGATGACCGGATTCTCTTTCTTGAGCTTCGTCATGACCGTGGCATCATACGGCGGGACGAAATGCTCAAGGATTTTCGACGCACACGTCGTCTTCATGCCCTTCGTGCAGATATTGTCCTTGATGGCGCCCGGAATGCCTTCGAGGAAGGAAATCTCCTCCCCGGCTGCGATTTTTTTATCGACAGCTTCAGCCTGTTTCAGAGCCTCTTCGCGCGTAACCGTCAGATACGCCTCGACATCACCTTCGACCTCATCGATGCGCGCGAGCACATCTTTCGTGAGCTCGACCGAGGTGATTTCCTTATTGACGAGCATGTCATGGAGAACATGCGCCGGTTTATCATATAATCTCACAATCGTTCCCTCCGTCAGTCCTCAAGTACCTTCGGCACCTTGAAATAGCCATCTTCCTGCAGTGGCGCGTTCTGGAGCGCCTCTTCGCGCGGCAGCGACGGCTTCACGACGTCTTCACGGAAGACATTCTGCATCGGCAGGGCATAGGTCGTCGGCTTGACATGTTCCGTATCGACCTTGGAGAGATTGTCCATATACGTCAGGATTGAATCCATCTGCTGGATGTACGTCTCTGCTTTGTCTGCCGGTACCGACAGGCGGGACAGGACAGCAACGTTTTCCAGATCTTCTTTCGTTACTTTCATATTTTCACCATCCAAATAAATTTGCTTTTCAATTTGCATCCAATCTGTTTGCTATTTGCTATGATTGAAAACACTTTTTTATTATAGCACAGATTCACCGAAAAAGAGAACCGCCTGCCACATAGGACAGGCGGCTCTCTCAAAACATTGTGATGGGGTCGATGTCGATGGCGACATCGGCGCGCAGATGAAGGTTCTGTTCCTTGAGAAAATCATGCACTTCGGCAAGGTGCGCGGTCTTGATGAGTACGATAAAGCGGTAGACGCCGCGGAAGCAGGCAATGACGGCCGGCGCTGGGCCAATGGCCTGATAGCCGTGCTGCCCCGCAAACTGCAGCTCGAATTCCTTGACGAGGGCCGTGGCCTTGTCTTTGGCCTTTTCCTCGTCTTCATCCTGATACAGGAGCTTGACCAGACGGCTGTACGGCGGATAAAAAAGGTCCCTGCGCAGGGCGAGCTCTTTCTGGAAAAAGCCCTCGTAGTCCTGCGCAATGCCGCAGGTCACCGCGTAATGCGTGGGATTGTACGTCTGGATGACAACTTCCCCGCGGTGCCCATGGCGGCCGGCGCGCCCCGCTGTCTGCGTAATCAGCATGAAGCAGCGCTCCGCGGCGCGAAAGTCCGGCATATTGAGGCTCGAATCCGCGCTGATGACACCGACAGCCGTGACGTTCGGGATATCGTGCCCTTTGGCGACCATCTGCGTACCTAAAAGAATGTCGTATTCACCGCGGCGGAAACTGTCGAGGATTTCCTGATGTGCAAATTTCGACGTCGTCGTGTCACGGTCCATACGGATGACGCGTGCCGACGGCACGAGCTGGCGAAGCTCCTGCTCGAGTTTTTCCGTTCCCGAGCCGAAGTACTTGATATAGCGGCTGCCGCACTTTGGGCAGACATCCGGCACCGGCTCCCGCACGTCGCAGTGATGGCATTTCAGGATGCCGTTCTTATGATAGACCAGCGGCAGTCCGCAGTAGCGGCAGCGGATGACCTCGCCGCACGAACGGCACATGACAAAGGTCGAAAACCCGCGTCGGTTCAGCATGATGATGACCTGCTGATGATGTGCGATAGTGCTCTCGATAAGCTGCTGCAGGGCCCGCGAGATGATATGGCGGTTGCCCATGCGCAGTTCCCTGCGCATATCGACGCAGTGGACCTGCGGCAGCGGCATGTCGCCGATGCGGTGCGCCATGCTGAGGAGCTGGAACTCCCCCGTCTTGGCGCGGTAATACGATTCCAGCGACGGCGTCGCGCTGCCCAAAAGCAGCACGGCATCATTGACTTTGGCAATTTTTTCTGCCACGACGCGTGCGTGATAGCGCGGCGATTCATCCTGCTTATAGCTCGTATCCTGTTCCTCATCGAGAATGATGAGGCCGATATCCTCTGCCGGCGTAAACAGCGCGGAACGCGCGCCGATGATGATGCCGGCTTCGCCCCTGCGCACGCGCACGATGGCATCATTGCGTTCCGCGAGACTCAGCCGGCTGTGCACGACGACGAGGTCATCGGGGAAATACGCCTTGAAGGCCATGACGACCTGACCTGTCAGGGCGATTTCCGGCACAAGCACGATGACGCGCCTGCCTGCGGCCCTGACTTTTTCGGCCAGCTCGATGTAGACCTGCGTCTTGCCGCTGCCCGTAACTCCTTTGAGCAGGAAGCCCTGATACGCCTGCTTCTCAATGGCCGGCAACACCCCGTTCACGACCTGCTGCTGTTCTTCAGTCAGCTCAATCTGCTGCTTTTTCGCTCTGGCGTCGCGATAGCTGTCACGCAGCACACGGCGGCGGCGGATTTCCACAAGGCCAGCCTCCGCGAGATTTTTGACAGTAGCTGCTGTCACCTTTTGTTCCTTCAGCGCATTCATGGACTGCTCCGGCTTTGCCTGCAGCAGCGTCAACAGATGAGACTGTGCCTTCTTCCGATGGAATGAGGCCAGCAGTTCTTCCGTCACCTGCACTTTCAGCACGACGATTTTTTCATACTGAGCCGCGTCGCGCTTGGCCGCATCGTACTGCTTACGCACGATGCGGTATTTCTGCATTTTGTCGAGATAGTCTTGCAGATTTTCCTTCCACTCCGGCAGGGCCTTCGCAAGTTCCGCCTTTTTCTGCGGGCCTTCCTGCAGCAGATATTCGTAGATGGCACGGCAGCCCGGCATCGAGAGCAGAATATGCTCCTTCATCGCTTCGTCTGCCTCGTAAAGCACCGTAATGCGCAGGCCGCTCTTGCCCGGCATGAACAGGCGCATGATTTCGGCCAGCGAACACAGGTAAAAATCCGCGAGCCAGCGGGCCACTTCAATCATCTGCGGAGAAAACCAGCTCTCCTCATCGACCGCGGCAATGATGTCCTTCAGCACAATGCCCTTAGGGGCCTGTGCATTCTCATGCGTCCGGATGACAAAGCCCTCGACCCTGCGATTGCCAAACGGCACAAAGACACGCCAGCCGGCTGCAATCTGGCTCAAATGTTCCGGCACACGGTACGTATACGCCTGCGCTATGCTCTTGACGGGGATATTCACAAAAACATCAGCGGTCTTCATCATCTTTCTCGCCCCCTCCCTGACTTTCCTGCTTTCCATCTGTATCTTCTGTATCTAACGGTAACTTTCATTATACAATGGGAAGCGCTCTATCGTCAAAGCAGGCTACGGCGCATTATCCTCCTTCTGGCAAATCTCACTCCACGGCCAATCCGACATCATTGCGCAGCTGCACGGCCTCGGCAATATGACGATCTTCGATGACGTTCGACGCATCGAGGTCAGCAATCGTGCGCGCCACTTTGATGATGCGGTCGTAGGAGCGCGCGGATAGATTCATGCGCTGAAACGCCGCTTCTAAAATCTGCTGGGCAGCCGCCGTCAAGGAGCACGTCCGGCGCAGGACAGCATGATTCATCTGGGCATTGCAGAAGATGCCGTAAGCGTGCAGGCGCTTCGTCTGCAGGAGGCGTGCGGCCTCGACGCGGCTGCGGATGCTCGCGGACGATTCCGCTTTCTGTGTTGAGGCAAGCTCCTGATATTTGACGCGCGGCACGCGGATATGAATGTCGATGCGGTCGAGCAAAGGTCCTGAAATGCGGCGCGTGTAGCGCCGGATTTCGGCAGGCGAGCACTCGCAGGTCCTGCCGCCCGACTCGTCGCCATAGTAGCCGCAGGGACACGGATTCATCGCACAGACAAGAATCATGCTCGAAGGAAAGGTCAGCGAAGCATGCACGCGTGAAATCGTCACCATGCGGTCTTCAAGCGGCTGCCGCAGCACCTCAAGCGTTGCTTTCGAGAACTCGGGCAGTTCATCGAGGAACAGCACGCCGTGATGCGCGAGCGTGACTTCGCCGGGGCGCGGCACACTGCCGCCGCCAATCATCGCGACCATCGAAGTCGTATGATGCGGACTGCGGAACGGCCGCTGCCGCACGAGACCGCCGCTCTGCGGCAAAAGCCCTGCGATGCTGTAGATTTTCGTGACTTCGAGGGCTTCTTCACGCGTCAGCCGCGGCAGGATGGAACTCAGGCGGCGCGCGAGCATCGTCTTGCCGGAGCCCGGCACGCCGACCATCAGGAGATTATGACCGCCGGCCGCCGCGATTTCCAACGCACGCTTGGCCTGAAACTGTCCCTGCACATCCGCAAAGTCTTCCGTCATCGGCAGTTCATCATTTTCTGCCGCTGCTGCCGCAGGCGTCAAAGCCTCCTGTCCGTTGAAAAAAGCCACCGCCTGACGCAGATGGTCAAGCACATAAACCTTGATGCCCTCGACCAGCAAAGCTTCATTAACATTGCCGCGCGCGACAAAGACATGCGTGAGCCCCGCCTGCCGCGCCGCGATGACCATCGGCAGGATGCCGCGCACGGGCCGGCACTCGCCTTCCAGCGACAGTTCCGCCGCGAAAAATGACTTCTGCAGGCAGTCCGCAGGCACCACGCCATAGGCCGCGAGCAGCCCCATGGCAATCGGCAGATCAAGGCCCGGACTGTCCTTGCGGATGCCGGCCGGCGCGAGATTAATCGTGACTTTTTCCTGACGCAGCTGAATGCCGGAATTGCGAATGGCCGTGCGCACGCGTTCTTTTGACTCACGCACGGCCGTGTCCGGCAGTCCGACAATATCAAAAGCCGGCAGTCCTGCTGCCGAGTCAACCTCTACCGCAATTATGAGGCCGTCGACACCAAGCGTCGTGCCTCCAAAAGACCTTGCGAACAAAGCATTCCCTCCCTTGCAAACCTGTCAACCGTTCAAAGGTTCACACCAATAGACGTCATGTCTCGAAAGCCCCCTGCAGATGGCGGAAGCGCCAGTTCGTACCTGCAGCATAGACTTCCAGGACATCAAAACGACAGAGGCACCCCTCAAGATGCCTCTGCCGCAGAAACCAGCGAGCAGACTGGATGATTTTTTGTTGTTTACGATAGCCGACGGCCGCGGCCGGACGCCCAAAGCGTTCCGTGCGTCTCGTCTTGACTTCGACAAAAATGACAGACTGCCCCTCACGGGCAATGATGTCAATCTCGCCGCGCGGCGTGCGGAAATTGCGGGCCAGGATTTCACAGCCATGGTCCTGCAGGAATGCGGCCGCAGCGTCTTCTCCCTGACGGCCAAGAATCGTTGTATCCATAGTCCTCTCCGTATTCACCTATAATTTCCTATCGCTTCTTATAGATTTATTATAGGATGTCCATGAGAGAGAGTCAAGTCACTTAAAAATCTCTTACCAGTGAACGTACTGGTTCAAACGAACGGCGGTGAATCGGACACGGACCGTATTTCTTCAACGCCTCGATATGCTGGGCCGTGCCGTAGCCCTTGTGCTGGGCAAAGCCGTATTCCGGATAAATCTTGTCGTATTCATCCATGAGCCGGTCACGCGTGACTTTTGCGATGATGGAAGCCGCCGCAATCGAAGCAGACTTCGCATCGCCCTTGATGATGGACTGCGACGCCATCGGCAGATTCTCCAAAGGAACTGCGTCGATGAGGACCTCCTGCGGCTCCGGCTGCAGGGAAAAAATCGCCTCATACATGCCATTGATGGTCGCCTGATAGATATTGACGCGGTCAATCGTCTGTGCATCGATGAGAGCCGTGCCCACGGCAATGGCTTTTTCCTGAATCTCGTCAAAGAGTTCCTCGCGGACCTTGGCCGAGAGTTTCTTTGAGTCATTGAGTTTTGGCAGGCAGAGGTCATGCGGCAGAATGACAGCAGCCACAGAAACAGGGCCGGCCAGAGGCCCTCGGCCCGCTTCGTCAACGCCTGCAACAATCTCATGGCCGCGCGCCCATGCCTCATGCTCATACGCGTACATCTTCAAAAGGCGCGCATGCTCGGCCTGTGCCTTTTCATAGCGGCGCACCAGTCTTGCTGCAGCCTTGCGCGGGTCTTCGCGGCAGGCTGCGAGAAACTCCTCGCTGACTTCCGGCGCGGCTAAGGCAGCCTCAAGCTCTTTTATCGTGTAGTCTGCTATCGGTCTCATGCCTTATCCCCTTCTGACGCTGCAGCTTCGCTGACTTTTTCTTTGCCGTCCGCGCTTTCGTCTGCCGGCACTTCGTCCAAGGTCACGAGGCCGAGCTTGCCGCTGCGGAATTCGTTCAGGACGATATTCTGCGCTTTCTCAAGGTCAACGACGCCGCCCTTGACGAGGCAGCCGCGCTTGCGGCCAATGGCCTCCAAGAGAGCAAGGCCATCTTCCGGCATTTCTCCCTTGAACTTGAAGCGTTCCTGCAGGCGTTCCGGATAATCGCGGCGCATGACCGACAAAAGCAGGGCCGTGACCTGTTCGCGGTCATAGATATCATCGTTGATGGCGCCCGTGAAGGCCAATTTAAGTCCGACGGTCTGGTCCTCGAACTTCGGCCAGAGGATGCCCGGCGTGTCGAGCAGGTCGAGCGAGGCGCCGATTTTTATCCACTGCTTGGCGCGCGTGACGCCCGGCTTGTCCGCGGCCTTGGCCTTGACAGCGCCGGCCAGACGGTTAATCAGCGACGACTTGCCGACATTCGGGATACCGAGAATCATGCAGCGCGCCGCGCGCGGACGGCCGCCGTTCTTGACGAAGCGGTCGGTCTTCGGGCGTGCGAGTTCTTCGGCCTGACGCACGAGCTGTTTCATGCCGCGCCCCTTGACGGAATCAATCGCGACCGCCGGAATGCCCTGTGCGCGAAAATACGCCAGCCAGCGCTTCGTACTTGCCGCATCGGCGAGATCGGATTTATTGAGCGCAATGAGCCGCGGCTTATCCTTGATGATGTCCGCGAGCATCGGGTTGGCACTGCTCGCTGGAATGCGCGCATCAAGAAGCTCGATGACGACATCGACGAGTTTGAGGTTCTCCTCAATCAGGCGCTGCGCCTTCTTCATATGCCCGGGGAACCACTGGATGCCCGGCAGGTCGTTTCTCGTTTCTTTTTCCATTTCTGTTCCTCCGTAAAAAATCTTATGTCCATTATAGCATATGACGACATTTTAACCTAATCCGCCAGAAGTCCTCCACCTCTTAGGTGGGGGATGAAGGCTGGTATAGCGAATTTACGTAAGTCATTGAGCCATACCATTGCTCTGTAGATAGTTCTGTAGT
>OIYH01000606.1_pt1 | contig 25791 bp, 41 predicted proteins | sample 1587911 | NCBI WGS metagenome assembly OIYH01 (sample SAMN03283252) | human gut metagenome | biome: human-associated habitat; material: feces | host: Homo sapiens | place: USA | collected 2013
GAGATCATCAATGAGTGCTTATACAAATGGTTTAGCGTTCTGGAAGCATTTTGAAGAAAAACAGGGTGCAATTATTAATTGTTTAAAGGCCGAACAATATGAAGAATTAAACGAATTGATTCAAGAATTGGATGAAGAGGTAATGGAAATTAGTGGTGCCCATTTCTTTGTCGAAAGCTTTTATGATTCTTTTGAGATGACCTTTGACACAGGTCCAAATAAGACAACGCAATATTTGTGTCAGATGCTTTGTGACATTGCACCTAAGAGTGTGAAACAAAACTGGATCATGAATGCGACTTTACCGCCTATGTCGCAAAAGGCGATTCAGGCCATGGTTCAAATCAAAAATGAGGAATATACTTTAGCAGATTTTCATGTATTCTATCAAATTGAAAATGATATGTTGGATTGTAAAGTATATTGTCCTGGATTTAATTTGATTGGTAATCCGGAAAATAAAAAAGAAATGAGTATGTATCTTATGGAGCTTGCGATTGGCCAGCTTGCGTATGAAGCATATATTTGTCGTGTTGATTTTATCGATACGCCAGACTCAGATATGAAGTTCTGTCAAATGATTGATTTTTATGAAGTGATTATGGCTCTTGTTGAGAAGAATCATTGGAAAGTATATGATAAGCCAATTGATATTTATTCGGTATATCAGCCAATTCAGGATTTTGCGCACGATGCCTTAAGAAAAGATATGAAGCTTATTTTTACTACGCATCCTTTATTGGTGGAACAAACGATTGAGGAAAAGGAAGAAGTGCTTGCAGATCTATCGAGTAAAGATGGTGAGTTTGGCTATGTGTATTATTCGAATCCTTTCCATAATAAAGAAGATGCTTTGTATCGCCAGAAATTATCGAAACAATTGGATGAAACTATTTCTAAGGTGCATGCAGGTAAAGTGGTTGGGGGAGCTATTGGTAAGAGCTTTTCCTATATTGACTGGATTGTGTATGATAAAGATGTATTTATGAAGGTATTTAACCAATTAAAAAAACAGCTCGATGCGAGTGTCGAACTGTATTATCAAAAATTTTAATGACTTTGAATATCAGCGCAGGCGTTAAGCAGGCGCTGTCTTTTCATTCCAGTGATTTCTTTTTCGGGATTTTCTAAGAAACGAGCTAATACGTCAGCGTCTTTTAAGGCTTCACAAAGTGGTGAGTCAAAAGATTCTTTTTTGGAATGTTGACGAATCGCATAAGTAATATCATCTATTTCTGTAGTTTTAAATAAGCCACTTTCTTTTAAGTACTTATAGGCGTGAAGACTTGATAATTTGGCATGTTGAGAATGTGGGCAGTTGTCAATAAATTGAGCGTAGTCATGAAATAGAGCAGCTACTTTAGCTCGTTCTAGATTTGTGCCTCTTGCCATGGCAATAAATGTAATGGAAAGGTCCACACTCGCAGTATGGGTAAGGGCGGCTACTTTTAAATCTTCATTATAAATTTTGGCATATTGAGAATATACATATTCTTTTACTTTTTCATATCGCTCTAACATAAAATCCCTCTCTTTCATGAAAAAAGCGCACAATGTGCGCTTGATTCGAACAAATTTCTACGCAGCTGTATCTACAACTGTGACATTGTTAGCCTGTTGTCCACGATCGCTTTCAACAACGTCATAAGTAACAGTTTGTCCTTCTTCTAAAGTTTTAAATCCTTCAGAATTAATTGATGAATAGTGTACGAATACATCTTTTCCATCTTCACTGGTAATGAATCCATAACCCTTTTCAGCGTTAAACCATTTTACTTTACCTGTGCTCATGCCTATACCTCCTGGACTAAGCCAATATCCTTTGACCGTTAAAATAGAAAGTATTTGCATACAATAGCATTTATCACAATCAGAATATGAGTCTAATCCTTAACTGCTTTCATTTTAGCATTTTCTAACAACATTGTCATTAAAAAAACCATTTTTATATAGTTATTATGTTATATTTTGATTATAATGAATATATAAAGGAGGGCATTTGTTTTATGCTTATTCAAGATGATGCGTTACGTAGTGTGATTGCGCGTACTTTGCGTGTTAAAGAAGATGAACTAACCGAAGATTTGATGAAGGAATTGGTCCACTTAGAAGTACAGGATCATGAAATAGAGACTTTAGAAGGTTTGCAGTATGCGGAAAATCTAGAAACTTTAAATGCGAGCAATAATAAGTTGCAGACATTGGATCCAATCAAAGATTTACATAATTTAGTTTGTTTAAATGTTTCTCGAAACCAATTAAGAGACTTACAGGCTCTACATGGTTTTAGGCAACTAAAAAAATTAAATATCTCAAGAAACAATTTATATACAATGGATATTTCAAGTGTTGCTGCTATGATTGATTTGGAAGTATTGAATCTTTCAAAGGCAAAAGTTGATAGTTTGATTTATTTAGAGCACTGTAAGAAGTTAGAAGAGGTTCATATCAATACTGAAAATGGTCCTTTTAGTTATGCCATCTTAGGTGTACTTAAGAAATTAAAGAAATTGGATATGGGTGGTATGCGTTTATTTAATATCGAAGATTTAACATATCTTTCTAATGTTGAAGAATTGGATTTAAACACAAACTTAATGTCGGATCTAAGTCCATTGTTATCAATGAAAAATTTAAAGAAATTGAATGTTTCTAACTGTCCATATTTAAAGGATTATTCTATACTCAAGGAATTTTCAAATCTTAAATCTTTGAATATTTCTTATAATGAACCAGAACACTTTACATTCTTGAAGGAATTAAATCATTTAGAATCTCTGTCTATGGAACAGACTGGATTTAAGGACATGTCTTTATTGAATAACTTGGGTGATTTAAAAGAATTGAATGTTTCAAAAAACCGCTTGAAGAATTTAGAAAAATTCGTAAATGTTGAGCATTTGGAAAGTGTAGATGCGAAATTCTGTCAGTTAACTGAAATCAATTTCTTAAAGAATGCGCGTCAATTGAAGCATTTGAATTTATTCACAAACCGCATCAAGGATATTCGTATTTTAAAGGATGCCAAAGACATGGTGTATTTGAATGTGGGTCGTAATGATATTAAGGATATTACTTGTTTAAAGGATATGAAGCAATTGGAAATCATTTCTTTGGAAAACAATAATGTTAAAGATTTGACACCATTAAAAGAACTAACAAACCTTTGCGATGTGGATCTATACAACAATGTCATTGAAGATTTAACACCATTAGAACATTTAGAGTTTATTTCTTATTTGCGTTTGGACCACAATGCGATTACAGATTTAACTCCATTATCTAAACTTAAATATTTGCGTTCACTTACTTTAAAGGCAAACTACATTACAGATGTAACTCCATTAAAAGATCTAGAATTATTAGAAGCTTTACGTTTGGATGATAATCCAATCCAGGATACAAGCGTACTTGAGAGTATGGAGTTCTACGAAAAATTTACAAATTAAAATAATTCCCCTTTAAATAAAGGGGAATTTCTGTTTTTGTGTAAAGCTATGACTTATTTATGACTTAAAAATTTGAAATTGCATTCAAAACCTCATCTTCTTCAGTGTCAATCAAGTGTCCATAGATATCCATTGTAGTACGTATAGATGAGTGTCCTAGACGTTTCGATATCTTGTACATATTTACACCCGCCTCGATTAAATTTGAAGCATGTGAGTGCCTTAACGCATGAATATTGAATTCAGGAACTCCAGCTTCTGCACACAATTTGTTTTTCCTGCATCTTAATATTTCTGGATCCATATGTCTATATCCACCAAATATAAACCACGTCTCTTCAAATTCATCAAAAGAAGAATAGTATTTCTTCAATTCATAAATAAACGATTTTGTCTTTTCATCAACCGCAATCTTACGAATTGAATTCTTTGTCTTTGGAGTCTGCCACTTACCACGAATATACTGTCTGCGAATATGGATGTATTTACCATCGAAATCCTCAAAGGTTAAAGATAAACATTCAGACACACGCATGCCTGTCATATACATAGTCCAAATCGCGTATGCCGTATCTTTCCACGCTCCATCTCTAGATGTTACTGCGTATTCAAAAAGTGTCTTAAAATCACTTTTAGACACGATTTCAAGCTTCTTAGCCTCAGTGGCTACAGGCTTAATTAATGGAGCCATCTTAAAAAATGGATCATTGACAATTCCATAGTGCTTCTTCGCAAATCTAAAGATATTTCTAAGATTCGTTAATAAAGTCATTTTAGTCGAATACTTATAAGATTTGATTTGTGGCAATTCAAAAAAGTTATCAATATCAAGATATGTAATCTTGGCCATCTTTTTATCATTAAGTGGAGACAACATATTCAGGTACACTCTTTTCGTATCCAGTGTGGATGGTTTCAACGTTCTAGACTTAAATTCATACCATTTCAACGTCACTTCATAAAATGTAACACGTTGATCTCCTTCTGCTTTCGTTTGCACAAATATAGCTTCTGCTTGAACTGCATCCTTCTTCATATCAAACCATTTGGATTGTTTCTGAACACGGTTCCCGTTAAAATCAGTATAATAGCAGCGGAATCTCCACTGTTTCTTTCCATTGTGTTTACGCTCATAAATAGGCATTTAAATTTCCTCCATTCTATGCTAAAATGAGCACATAAAAAGTTTGATGTGGTAGTCACCTTTTTATGTGAGAGTATTGGTAGTACTCTAAATCTTTCCTGGATGTTGGTAGCGTCCAGGATTTTTATTTTTTAAGTTGTTACATATTTTAGATAAAAAAATAGGAAGATGTTGCTGGGCACCATCTTCCCGGAAAAAGATTAACTTTTTTGTTCTTCGCAGACATTATACTCTGAAGCTTCTAAAAAAATCAATCATTTTTACCGTTTCGCTCACGTGAGCGAGATGGTGATCAATAATGTTTCTCCTTTGTTTTCACCTGTGCGATGTTAGCATCCAGGACTTTTTTTGCTTAATACCGATTATGAGTTCATAGGTGGGAGCTTATACCAATCGTATGGAAATCCTAGCTTTTTAAATATTTCATTTTCATTGATTGAATTAATACTCTTGGATAAATGAACCATTCTTTTTCGTATAGAATTATTAAAAGTAGCAAAGTTACCAGGTGCAAGGAAAATTCGCATTGTCACAAAAACGTTAAATACATCTTGTTTGCTATCATTATTTCCAATATTGTAAAGACTATGTAATTCATTTAGATATTGCGCATTTCCTTTACATTTGAAACCAATAAACTTGTTGCTATGAGCCGTGATGTTTCGAATTTCATGAATGTTTTTTAAATAAGATAACAATTTATTAGAATCCAAATAAATGGTAGATACATTTAATGCTTTATTCGCAAAAAAACTGTATTTTTTAGCTATCTTGTTTTGATCAGATTGTTTCATCAGTTCATAAAATTGAACTACTTGTCCGAACGATAGATAATTCATAATTACCCATAGCGGAACATTAAAATGATGGTTCAAATAATGTTTGACAGAATTATCGTTTTTTTCTCTTTCCTTTTGTGCAATTGTTTTAGAAATACCTGAAATTAAATTAACAGTTTTTGTGATTTTTGAACAATCAAAATTATTTACATTCAAATAGGAATAATCTTCTGGATGTGATTCAGAAAAATAATAAGCAATCATTGATTTTAAGCACTTTTCTATATCAATAGTAGCTTTTAGAAAAATACTTTTTATCTCTTTATCAAAATAATAAACTGATAAAATTTCATTAAAAGATACATCATGTAAATAATTATCTGTACCAGGAATCATAAAAAATTTGGAATAATAATTTATTACGTTGTAATAATTGTTACAAAGTAAAGATAGTTTAGCAGATTCGTCATCATGTACGATTAACCCTCTGCTTTTTAAAATACCAATTTGCTCATCTAATGTTTTAAATGGTTTAGACATTTTTGTAATCTCCTCCTAACAAAAAAAGCCCCTCAAAATGAGAGACTTTCTTGCGCGAGTAGGTTCACTTAGAATTCTCTACCGCTATCCTTGTCCTCATTCTACTAAATTATATTTTGTTTGTCAAACAATATGTCGTTTGTCAACTCCTTCTATAATCAAAACCCAGATATAATTATATACCTAAATTACTTATTATCCTTTTTAACTCTTTCATATTCCATTTGTGTGACTGTATCCACTGTGTGCTGGCCTTTGTCGTCTAAAACACGATATATGTCCAAGAGATTTTTTTCGTTTGGGGAGAGATTCTGTGTGAATGTCTCTTTAACCATCGGAACATCATAGCCGATCAACCAAGCTTCATCAACGTGTAATGCTTTAGCAATTAGATAAATTCGGTCATGTTTCGGTTTGGCATATCCGCTCATATATTGAGATATAGACGATTTTGGAATACCAGTTTTATCACTAAGTTCTTTTGCACTCATTCTATTGTATTTTAATGCTTCAATAATTCTATCTTTAATTTCTGACATATTTATATACCTCACGATTTAATTATATTGAACAAAATTAAGTAAATCAACAACAAAGTTCAATAAAATTAAACAAACGTGTTGACAAAAGAGTTTAATAAAGTTAAACTTTAGTTGTCAAATGAAGGAGGTGTTAAAAATGAAGTTTGATTTTAACGCTTTAAAAGCTAAAATGATTGAGAAATATGGGAGTCAAAACCAATTTGCAGAAGCGTTTGGAACATCTGAAAATACAATGTCTCGAAAAATGCAAAGTAAAACGCCATTTTCACGAGATGATATCGTTAAAATATGCGATATGTTAAATATTCCGAAAGACCAAGTAGGATATTATTTTTTTACAGAAAAAGTTTAAAAATATTAAACTTATTTTAAAGAATACTACCAACGACTACCACAGAAATAAAACATAAGATTGGTGCAGTACTTGAGGATGGAGGAAATTATATGAGAAAAGATGAATCATCAAAGATTCTATCCAATGAATGGAAAGAACTTATTGTTGAGGATGAAAAAACAAAAGAAAAACTAGTCATTATCAACAGTGACGGTGTTGAAATAACTAGTTCTGATTTAAACGTTAGATTGGTTCCGAAAGCAAGAATCAATCCGGATGAATTAAAGGTACTTGCTAAGCCTTTGCAAGAGTACTTAACAAGTCACTTCAATCCTATGTGTTCTGTAGTTGTAGATGTAGACAGAGTAACTGTTGTAAGCAAGGAATTGTCTACTCCAACAGATTAGACACGTCGATATGGATGTCTATGCTGGAACGTATTTAGTGCCTGACCTAATGACGGCGAAGAAATAAAGGCTTTATATTCAGACTCACTGACATTGTAGTAAGCATATAAGGCTCCATTCTTGAATTGAATGTACATGGTGCCTTCATTCCATCCAACAGCATTCATTCTGCTTGATCGTACGGGTATCAAATTGTACATAAGCATACTCACCTCCTTTCAGGATACATGGTATCATCGAATTTTCAAAAGTGCACATAAATGCAGAAACTCTCTGGTCAGTACTTGAGGTGTTGCTTCGAGAGCCTAAGAAAAGCTCTTATACACAAACCTGCTAGTTTGTTCGTTCAAGTCCAATTGAATCCTGGATCAGTGCTCTACAGACCTTATCACATGCAGTTATTCAGGAGTAGATTGATTCAAAATAAAACCCCTTAAATTTTCTAGCAGAATACTGTTTGATACAAAAAAAGAAATATCTCTTTTCGCAAAAAAGATATTAGACTTAGTGGTTTGATCATAAAAATGTACATATAGAAAAAACTATAATCTAGCATAACAATAACAGCATTTTATTAAAGAGGTGAGTACAGCCTCCAAAACTACTTAAGTATACACTTACAAAATATCGTTAAAGATATCCCCAATAACTGAAACGATTAAAAAATCAAATTCCAAAGTCTATGAGTATCAATACAGTGAAGTGGCACCTCAAGTGCTGCACCAGAACGTAGTAGAAACGTAGTAGAAACGTAGTAGAACGCAGTAGAAAGGAGTAGAACATGCAAGAATTATTACCTATTGGAAGCGTCGTAGTTCTTAAAGAAGGAACCAAGAAGTTGATGATTATCGGAAGACTTCAAGCGAATCCAAAAACAAAAAAGCTCTACGATTATGCAGGATGTCCATGGCCGGAAGGTTATATGGATAAAGAACATTGTTACGTATTCAATCATGAAGATATTGACCTTCTTTATTATCTTGGAATGCAGGATATTGAAGAGTTCAATTTCAGATTTAAATTGGATGAAGCAATCGAAAAAATAGAAAGTGAAGGATTTAAACATGCCAAGAGCAAACACAGCAACTAAGAAAGCGGATACTGTAATGGAGAATCAATTGGAGATTCCTGATTTCAATTTTGGACAACCAACCAAGGAACAACCGGAAGTCAATGTCCAGGTAATCTTTGAAAAAGGTGGCAGAATCGACAGTGAAGAAAAAGGAACGTTGTTTATCCTGTACGCATTTGGATTCATGGTCACATTGTTAAATTTCGTTATCTTAGCAAAGCAAATTTGGTAAGGAGGTGAATCACATATGAAAACTATAAGAACTGTATCTCGTCAGGAATATGATGCGGAAGTTGAGGACAAGATCCAGAAGCTTACAAAGTATGCATATATCACGCAAGGAGACTTGGCAGAGATTATTGGATGTTGCAGCGCCACTGTTAAAACAGAGTTGAATAAGCTTGGTGTTGAATCCAATTGTTTTGGATGGCCAACAACTAAAGTAATCAGTGTTCTTGGCCTGCAGCCATATTTGGACAATCTGATCAAGCTGCGTAAGTCATGCAGAGCATAAAAAAGACCACTTATTAGGAAAGTGGCCAATCAAAAATGAACAACTAAATTATATACATATATCTCAAATCTTGCAACCTGGGTATTGCCGTAAGTGACGTGGTCTGCTAAAAAAAAGGATCATTCTTTTCATAATAGACCGATATCTCAATACCTTCTTAAAAAATTGTCATAAATAATGCAAGCACGTCAAAAAAATCCATGATCGTAACTGGTTAAACTTCCTAAGATAAAGCAAAAAAACACGTTTGAATTTGGGCATAAATAATTAGCAGATTGCGATATCCAGGTTGCAGGGTTTGAGTAAAAGGTAAAAAGGAGAAAATCAAAAATGAAACAATTTGTATTGAAAAAAAGTGGGAATGAATTCGATGATGAGTCGAAAAAATATGAAAGAATGAATGACAAGCTTAATGAGCTTTATGAAAAGCTACAAGGTGATGTATCAGAAGAAGAGGGTGACGCAATTATAGAAGAATTTCAAAATCTCATTAAGAATTGCGGAGCAGCATTTGAATTGAGAGTGATTCCTGGGTTTGATAGTCCGGTTGTAACTGGTGAATCAAAAGCTGGTGCTTTAATTTTTGGAGTCACTACAGAGATGAAGCCTGATCTAATCACTGAGTGCTTCAAAGCGTGTACGCAGGCTTTTTCTAAAGAGCTTGAAAGACAAATCAACATGAACAAAGTCAATCATCAGATTCATTAGGAGGAGACATCAATATGGAAAAAAAGGGATACCGCGAACCAATAAAAGCGAGCTTAGAGGAAATACTTGAAAGAAATGCTCAAATCAATGAAATCATGGAAAGATTCGACAAATTAAAGAAAGATATCGCAAAATCTAGCAATCCTGATGATCTTGCGAAAATCGAATCTGAATTTAAAGAATATTTGAAATCTTTAGGCAGTGCATACGAAGTTGCTATATCGCCTATGCTGGATATTGAAGCACATGCAAATCCTAGTATATGTGCAGTTGGATCTCTATTCGATCTAAGTTCAGACCAGACGATCGATTGCTTCGAAAGTGCAGTAGATGCGTTCCAAGATAGGTTGCAACAGAAAATCAGAAGTTATTGCGATATCAACAACGCAAATAAAAGAGGTAAGTGCTATGTCCATTAGAGCAGGCAGATACAACACGAAGCTGCATAAGTATGAAGATGTTCTTCTTCCTGATGAATGCAGAACGTATGAAGATGATATGGAAAAGATGGTGCCATGTGCACAATGTGGAAGAATATTCAGATTCGGTGAGATGTACACATCGAGAGAAGTACATACTGCATATGGATTTGGATATGCGGTATGTGCAGAATGCTACGATGGCGAAACGGACAGATTTCTAGCGGAGCATCCACCATTCAAGGAGAACTAGCAATGCCATTCTTTAAGGATATCGATGACTGGAGAGAATGGAATGACAATCGTTACATCGATGATGAAGGTGAACCAGAAGAAGAAAAAGAGGATGAATCAAATGAAGATGAATAAAGTGACAAAGCATAAGTTACCAGCTACTCATGAAGAGTGGCTGGACAATCGTCTAAAAGGGATCGGTGGATCGGATGCCGGTTCTGTTCTAGGCATGAACAAATACAAGTCGGCTTATGCATTGTGGTGTGAAAAGACTGGCCGAATCCATAAGAACATTGACAATGAGCGTATGCGATTTGGTCGAGATGCGGAAGCTTATGTGGCTAAGCGTTGGGAAGAAGAAACTGGCAAGAAATGTCGAAAGAGTGGATTTTCATTTCAATCTGTAGATCATCCGTTCATGTTGGCCAACATTGACAGATTGGTTGTTGGAGAGGATGCAGGTCTTGAAATCAAGACCACGTCTGAATACAACAAAGATATGTATCAGAAAGGAAACATTCCACCTCAGTATTATGCACAGTGCATGCATTATATGGCGGTTACTGGTCTTTCTAAGTGGTATATAGCTATTTATATTCCAGGGGTTGACTTGTACTGCTATGAGGTTATTAGAAGCAACCAGGAAATCGATGCGTTGATTAAGGCAGAAGAAGAATTCTGGAACTGTGTGGAGAACGACATTGAACCGCCAATCGATGGTTCGGATTCCACTGCACAAGCAATCAGTGAACTTCATCCAGTAGAAAATGATGAAGACAACATTGTGGATCTAACTCCATTGCAGCAAGAACTGGATGCATTGAAGCTTGTCAAAGATAAAATCAAGGAGCTCCAGGATATTCAAAAGAAACATGAGAATGAAGTAAAGAACTACTTAGGTGATTCTGGTATTGGAACATCTGACAAGTTCAAAGTTACATGGAAAACATCGGTATCAAATACATTCGATACTAAAGAATTCAGAAAAGATGAACCTGAACTTTATGATCAATACTTAACTCAAAGAAAAATGAGAAGATTTTTAGTCAAAGAACAGTAGGAGGATAAATATTTATGACAACAACAAATCAACAAGGAATGATTGCAAAGAAGCAGTCAAACACTGTGGCCAAAAAGCAATCAAAGACCATCAAGGAGTATATCTCAGTGATGTCAGGAGAAATCGCGAAGGCATTGCCTAGTGTGATGACTCCAGAACGATTTACACGAATCGCATTGTCTGCGGTATCTAATAATGCCAAGTTAGCATCATGTACTCCTCAATCATTCTTGGCTGCAATGATGAATGCAGCACAATTAGGACTGGAGCCAAATACTCCACTAGGACAAGCCTATTTGATTCCGTATGGTGGAGCTTGTCAGTTCCAGATTGGTTACAAGGGATTGATTGACCTGGCATATCGTTCAGGCGAAGTCAAGATGATTGATGCTCAAGTCGTTTATGAAAATGATGAGTTTGAGTATGAACTTGGAATGGATCCAGTGCTTAAACATAAACCTGCAAGAACAAATCGAGGTAAGCCGATCTATTATTATGCAACGTTCAAATTAGTGAATGGTGGCCAAGGATTCCAGGTCATGTCGTATGAAGATGTTCTTGATCATGCGAAAAAGTATTCAAAATCATTTTCAAGTGGACCATGGAAAACAAACTTTGATGAAATGGCCAAGAAGACAGTTTTGAAGAAGCTGCTAAAATACGCTCCTTTGAAAACTGAATTCGTTAAACAAGTGAATACAGATGAATCAATCAAGACAACGATTGAAGAAGATATGACAGAAGTTCCAAACGAATTCTTTGATGCAGAATATCAGGAACAACCTGGTGAAGATCCAGTGACCGGAGAAATCAAAGAATAATGCGTTATCAGTTTGTAGTACCAGGAGAACCGGGGTCCAAAGGAAGACCTCGATTCTCTAATCGTGGTAAGTATGTAAGTGTGCATACACCACCTAAAACAGTTGAATATGAGAATCTAGTACGATTAAGCTTCATGGAACAGTGTGGCACTCCAAGCATGCTGGAAGGGTCCCTGGAAGTGAAGATTTTCGCGTATTTCTCGCCACCTAAGAGTGTATCAAAAGTGAAGTTAAATAAGATGCTCGCAAATGAAATCCACCCACAAAAGAAGCCAGATTCCGACAACATTGCAAAGGTTGTACTGGACTCTTTAAACAAAGTGGCTTTCGAAGATGATAAGCAAGTATCAGACCTGCATGTCTTCAAGAGATATGCACAGAAACCATGCGTAATGGTAGTTATAAATGAAATAGAACCAAAAGAAGAATAGAAAGGATTGCATATGTCGGAAATCAAGGATAATAGCAAAGTTTATTATTGGATCAAGTTGAAGACTGATTTTTTCGAAAGTGACGCAATCGATTTTCTTTTATCCCAGGAAGACGGATGTAAATACGTAACTCTATACATAAAATTGTGCACCATGACATCAAATACAAATGGTGTTTTAGCTACAAAAATTGGCAATATATTAGTTCCATACACTGTCGATAAAATTGCACGTGACACAAAGTTTTTTTCCGCAGACACAGTCAGAGCGGCCCTTGAATTATTCCAGAATTTAAGACTGATTGTAGTGTCTGAGAACGATGTGATGAAGATTGCGAATTATGAATCGATGATTGGATCAGAAACCGGATGGGCACAAAAAAAGAGATTGTATCGTGAAAATAAGAAGAAAAATCCGTCTGAAAAAAGCTCAAAAAAAGGCTCAAAAAGCACTCGAAAAACGAGCTCAAAAACAGAGAAAAAATCGAAGGACAAAGTAGAGGACATTGTCTCGGACAAAAAAAGGACATTGTCCGATAAGAGATTAGAGTCTAGAGATAAGAGTCTAGAGTCTAGAAATAAGTCAGTCAGTAGTCAGAAGTTAGATAGTATGGCTGCGTCAAAAAGTGCAACAAACGAAACTGTGCAGACTGACTGTTTTGTTAAACCGTCCATTTCAGAAATCGTGGACTACATCCAGGAACACAACTTGAACGTAGATGCCAAAAAGTTTTGGAAACACTACGAATCCACCGGATGGAAGACAGGCAATGACCCTATCAGGGACTGGAAAGGACTTTTGAAGAAATGGAGCAAAGCGGAACGCGAAGAAGACAATCCAGGAATCAAAGCGATCCAGCTAGATGAGAAATTCTATGCTAAACCAGTCCAGATGTCAGAAGAACAACTGCAAAGCGAATTAGCGCAGCTGCAGGAAAAAATCAAAAATGGAGAACTGTGAAAATGAAAACTAAAAAACAAGCCGAAAAACAAGAACTCAAATACGCTCCTGGTGATAAAGTTGTTTATCACTGCGCCGGAGTGGACAGAGAAGGACTTATCGCATACGTTGACGACACAGACAACGTAGCACCATACCGAATCAACGGAATGAACATTCGTGAAGCGGATATCATCGAGAAAGTGGCAAAGCGACGTGGCAGACCTGCTGCCAAAAAGCAAGTTGAAGAAAAAACGGAGGTCGTAGTCAATGCAGCATCTGAATCAAAACCAGAAGAAGCTCAGGTGGTTGAATCCATCCAGGAAGAAGAGCCAGAAGTCGAACCGACACTTGTTGAGAAGTATCAAGCTTTCAAGAGCACGATCAACATGGCGGAATTCAACGACCTGGTCGACTTGGTTACTGCAGACACGAAAAAGATGCGTCAGATGATGGCCGAATCTATGCAGGCAATCGCGAATGATTGCGGATTGAAAGCGTGAGCCTATGCAGGATATCAACAGAGTGGTTCTGATTGGCCGATTGACACGTGATCCAGAACTCAGAAAGACACAGAGTGGAACGAGTGTCTGTTCGTTTACCTTGGCAGTCAATCGAAGACAGAACCAAGATGGAACACAAGATGCTGATTTCATTCAGTGCGTAGCCTGGAACAAACTGGCCGACAACATCCAACTGTACCAGAAGAAAGGCAATCAGCTAGGCATTGAAGGCCGAATCAATACACGCTCATATGACAACCAGCAAGGGCAGAAAGTCTATGTCACAGAAGTTGTTGCAGAGAACGTGCAGTTTTTGACACCTAGAAATGATTTTAACGAGCAAAACACTCTAGGAGTTACAAATACCTATGGCACTCAAAATTACGCTCAGAATCAATTGTATGGAACTCAGACAAGGAATCGCAATCAATCGAATGTGCAGTATGCGCAAAGTTTGACTCAACAAGCCGAAGTTGATGCTCTTGAGATTGCATCGGATGACTTGCCTTTCTGATGAAGAATGGCGAAGTTTTAAAGAAAAAAACAAAACAAGAAAACGTTCAAAACGCTTGAACGGATTTCTTTAAAAGACAACAAGGAGGAAAAGTAATGAAAGACTCAGAACTACGCATGATTGAGACAATGCTAAAGAAACAAGATGAGTTGAATTCGGCCATCATGAAAGAGTTTGGTTTGACTACAATTTCAAAGGAACAGATTGACTTAGCCACACTTGATGAGATTGGTGAATTCACTCACGAACTCAAAGGTGACTGGTGCTGGTGGAAGAAATCTCAGGAACCAGTCGATAGAAACAAAGCTCTGGAAGAGTTGGTAGATGTCTTCCACTTTGTCCTGATCTACGAATTATTTTATGGAAAAAGAGAATACTTTTCAGATTCCGAGTACAATGTAGAAAATCCTCGCAACTATATGCCTGTGGTGCAAATGGATATCGCCTATGGAATAGCGAGTGCATTGACACGTATTGTTAGTCTTTTCGATGGCCGATTGATGTATCTATTGGCACTAAGCGAACACTTAGGATTCTACCTGGAAGAAATCTATGCAGCTTATATGAGAAAGAACGCGATCAACATGGAAAGGTTAAAGAATGGGTACTAGGATATGTGGATTAGGAGTCAGAACAATTATATATTAGCAAACGTTAATTCGTTTAGAATTTGTAAAGGCGATATCGATGGGTGCATTTATTACTCAATTCACGGGCACTATGATAGATACGAACATGAATTAGGCGAATATTCAACCAAAGAAAAAGCTTTAAAAGTACTCGATGAAATTCAAAAATATATTGGTAGTGAAAGATTCTATAGTACAACTAAGGGAATAAGTGGACAACAGTCTATATCAATTGAAAACACTAATGTTTTTAAAATGCCACAGGATGAGGATGTTGAAGTATGACACCTTACGAATTTACAGAAATCAACAGGAAACACGGCTTTCAAACAACGTTTAATAGCAAATTGAAAGCTATGTCAAAAGAAGAATATGAAGAAATGGTAAAGGGTTTAGTTGTAGTATTTGAAGCTTTATGTACAATGATGATTCAAATTAGGAGGATGATTTTTAATGGAAATTAAAGAAGGAAGATTAGGGTTGGCAGAAGGTCAAGCAGTAGCATTTGACTTTGATGGAGTAATTCACAAATATCGTGAAGGTTGGAAAGATGGAAGCATTTATGATGAAGCTAACAAAGATGCTATTGAGTTGATGTTGCTTCTAAAATTATCAGGTATTCCTATTGTGATTATTTCAACACGTGAACCTCAACAAATTAAAGAGTGGTGGGATAAACAAGGATTTGTATTAGAAGCCAAAGTGTTAGGTAAGAAAAAAATGTTCCACAGAACTTGTGATTATGTAGGTATCACGAATCGTAAAATTCCTGCTCAATTATATATTGATGACCGAGCTTATAAATATGAAGGTCAGACCGTAAAACAAGTCATTAAAGATTTGACTGTTTTAACAGAATTAAATTAGGAGAAAGAAAATGAATAAATACCAATATGCGTTTGATAAACTGTCAAAGCTAACTTCTCCTGGTGCTGAACAAAGTTATGAATTGGAAGTGCGTGGTGCAGACTATTATCACGAGTTACTTGATACTTTATATGATCTTGTTGAAAAAGAAACAGCAACAACACCTGATATCGAGGGTGATGGATATTACAAAGGTGAGCTTGTGTATGACACGTGGATTTGTCCTCGATGTGGCACAAGATATGAAATCGATTATGACGATTATGAGTATTGTCCAAAGTGTGGCCAACATATCGATTTAGATAGCTTAGAACAAGAATGTGAGGATACAGAGGATGAAGAATAAAAAGTTGGTTATTGAAAATCTCGATAAGCTAAAGATTACATCAATTAAACATAACGATGTGATTCACTTCAAATATGATAGAAAACACTACACGTTTAATAATGGTGGCACAGAATCTACATTTGTGATGACATTGTATGAAGGAAGATGCAAATGTTGTCTAAAATATATGGCATCGAGATATGGAAGGTCGAATGAATTACTTCAGTACAAATACCAAAGAACAACACTTAATTCTATCGACAAAGAGAATTTTGTCATGCTTCTGCAAGAATACGGATTTGTTGAATATAAAGCTTGTAAGTTTAAAGTAAGTCAATTTGAATACGATTTATTGAATGCATATAAAAATAGTGGAATGCGACAGTGTATTTCAAATTACGGTACTTTGCTTGAAATGTATGGAAAAGGACATTTTAAAGGCATTGATACAAGTACTCCAATTCATGAAATCTTAGACAATTGTGAGGTTATTCAATGATTCGACAAGCAGGATTGATGCTTCCTAGAAAAGAATACAAGGAGCCTTTATACAGGCTAAGACAAAATGAATATTGTATATTGCTGAATTTCGAAGGAAATCTTGGAAATAAGCCAATAAACAGGTATGCAGCTTTATCGGACCTGAAGAAACAAGGATTTTTTAAAAATGTTCCTGCTAATGTAGCTATCAATGAGATTTTAAGAAATTGTGAGGTGGTTGGGTGATCTACTTTATGATCGGGTTCTTTGCTGGAGGGATAGGTGCGATGCTACTGTATTCCATTGTCGTGTCCGAAAGAATCAACAGTCTGGAGTGCCAGAATGAACAGTTGATGAATGAACTGGAACAAAAGAATAAGGACTTGCGAGCATACAAATGTATGTATCGCAGTTCTTATGAAGGATTCGAGGAGACGAAGTAAATGAGTGGTGGAAGTTACAATTATATGTTTAATCGAGTTGAAGAAGAATATGTTGGCAGAATGTACGATTCTCAATTAAACGCAATGATGAAAGATTTAGTTGATTTACTACGCGATTTAGAGTGGTGGCAGTCTTGTGATTATAGTGAAAAAACTTACCGAGAATCTGTTGTTAAATTCAAAAAGAAGTGGTTCAGACAAACTAAAATTGATGTACAAAAGCAAATCGAGTCAAAGCTTGAACAAACAAAAGATGAGCTGCTAAAAGAATTTGAGTATTTGAAGGATGTGGAATGATGAAAGTTTTTTTAGTAGAAAACATAAATGACATTCATGATGAATTTGTAAGAGAAGCATGTGCTCGTTTAGATAGAAAGATATGGGATCTGATAGGGTTTAGTACCAGATTTATTTCTATGGAATCATGCTTAGAACAAATTACGAATTACATCGTCAAATTAGAACGTGAGAATTTTGGGCTAAAAGAGTATAAGAAACACCAAGAAAAAGCGAACGAGAGAAGATATCGCGGTGGTGAGGAATCTTGGCACAGAGGGTCAGCTGTCGCAAAGAAGAAGTAGGTGGACAAATGAACAAATTAAAAGTAAATCAAATGTTGAATGACTTGAAGTCGGCAAACTATTGCTGCCATAGGATCATTGAATTGAACGAGGAACTAGAGGTTCTGAATCATAAAATGTTAGGGCTTAGTCATAATCCAATTAGGTTGACAAAGGAGCAGGAGAAATCCAATGCTCCTATGCCGACCTTTCATGGTTCTTATACAAGTCCTTTAGGAATGATGGAGGAAGAATCTCAAAAGGTGGCAGAAATTAACTATTATCGTAGACGTTTGAACGAATGTAAAGCGATAGAACTTCTATCTTTGCGCGATCAGAATATTTTGTTTGATCTATACTTTTGGAATATGAATGCATGGGATGTTGCAGAAAAATATGGTTATACAAAGAACGGAATGTACAAACATATCCGCAGAGAAATTGGTAAATTAGTTTAATTGACGTTGATAATGTTCATATAGGTATTAGTGTTTAAAAGAAGAGGTGGTACAATAATGTTGATTAAAAGAGGGTATGTCATGAAAAAAGAAACACTTACATTAAGGTTTAAAGGCGAAAATGACATTGATATAGAAACATTATCTAAGTCGCTAGACTGTGTTGTTGCGGTTTTAGGTAAAATTACTGATTCGTCATTAACCGAAAATGATTTTTGCAAATTTAAAGTAAAGAATATCGAAAAGGGTAGCTTTATGATAACGATAGAGCAGATTGTTGATATGGCTACTGTATTATTTCCATTGATGCCACCTATCCTAGAATCGTTTAATAGTATTGTTGAACTGAAGAAAAATCTTGGTGGACAAATGCCTGCAGAAGTAATTCATGAAGGGAATAATACTATAGTCAAGTCTTGTGTTGGTAATGTAACCTATATTGATAACAGAACATATAATCTTTACACAAGAGATTCCTCAATAGAAAAGTGCTTATCAGAATTATCAAGAACTATTTCAGAAGATGGTGAGCGGACAGGATTTTCTATTGCAGTTACTGATGATAAAACAGTAAAGACCGTTGAAATGGATAAAGAAGATTTAATGAGAACTAGAAATCCTATTGATGTTGAATCACTAAATGGTGATATCACCGAACAAGAAGCTACAGGAGTACTAACAGTTCGGAAGCCTGATTTATTAGGAAACAGTAAATGGCAGTTTAAATTCCTTGGAAAAACAATCAATGCAGATATTGAGGATGAGAATTTTTTGAAAAAAGTAAAGGAAAAAGAGATTAGCTTTCCACTAGTATCAAAATTGAATGCGAAAATGCGAGTAAGATTAAAGAATGGAGACCCAATCAGTTATACTGTTATTGAGGTAAAAAGTTACGAATAATGCATTTTGTCCCCTAGTGGACAAGAATTCCGTGGTAAACTAGTATTATAAGAATTATGTCAAGACAGAGGTCTTGGCTTTTTTTATGCAAGAAAGGAGGTGTTCCATGCCAGGAAGAGAATTGACAATAAAAAAATACAACTTAGATTTGTATGATCCATTTGAAACAGATGGCCCATTTGAGATGCCTGTTATTAAAAAGACACTTCATATGCCTAATGAGTTAATTGGATTCAATGAAGCAATCTCTTCAAAGAATTATCAATCTGGAATTCATATGTTTATTGATGATTATCAGTTTGAGCGCATTTGGAACACTCCCGAACGATATGTGAATGTCTTAAAACAGTATGACTGTGTTCTTACACCAGATTTTTCTCTTTACATGGATATGCCTAGAGCTATGAAAGTATGGAACATATATAGAAGCAGACTTATTGGGCAATATCTTCAAAATTTAGGGATATGTGTGATTCCAACAGTTTCCTGGGCAGAAAGAGAAACATACACATTCTGTTTTGATGGTATCGAACCAGGAGGAGTTGTAGCAATTTCAACTATTGGATGTATCAAGGATGAATATGCTAGATCCATTTGGGAAGATGGTGTAGATTACATGATTGATAAACTTAAGCCTGCTGTAATTCTAATTTATGGGCAACCTATTGAACATGATTTCAAAGGCACAAAAGTTATTTATTATAAAAATAAAGTCATAGAGAGGGCAAGAAAGCATGGGCGGTAGAGGAACAAGCAGTGGAAAGAAAGAAGGTTGACCGTGTAAAACGGTTATGATTAAATAAAAATAAGAAAAGGTAGTCGTATAGGGGTGATTACACTTTGATGTATGCATATCACAAAACGATATGCACTGAGGAAACCTCCGTTCGAATCGGAGCACCTTTTCGATTTGTTAAAAAATATCAGTTTAAATTTTGAACGCTATCTAAGCATCTTGTTGATTCAAGGTGCTTTTTTTATACATGAATAAGGAGGAAATATTATATGGGTGGAAGAGGCCAATATGTAAATCGGGGGGGGGACAGTTGGTTTAACTGTTACCACAGGAGATGGAACTGTATTTGAGTATAGGCAAAAAGGAAAGAAAGTATTTTCTTTTTCTGGGGCATCATTTGCTGATAGTGGAAGTAGGGAAATTCCTAGGACCTTATCCGATATAGCTTCTAGGGCAAAATCTATGGGTTATAAAGTACAAAAGCTTACAAGCCGAGATTTAGCTAATAAAGATTCAGAACAACGTCGTCGAAAAAGACAAATAGCAAAAGAAGTAGATCGATTGTGGGTAAGAGGAGCTGGCTCACCAAGAAAAGGATGGAAAGGGCATTAAGACAGATATTTAATTTCAAAATAATGAAAGGAGGAATTCTATGGCTAAGTTGACAGAAAAGCAAAAGCTTTTTTGTGAGAAGTATTTGATAACGATGAACGCAGTGGATGCTTATTTGGAAGTTTATAAGAATTGCAAGAGCCGAGATAATGCATCAAAGCATGCATCCAGGTTATTAGCTTTACCGCATATCAGAGAATATGTGGATGAGTGTCTTGAGAAAGCGCACAGTAACAATGTGGCAGATGTTCAAGAAGTCATGGAATACCTCACCAAAGTAATGCGAAGAGAAATGAAAGAATCTGTTGTCGTTACAGTGACAAAAGAGCATTCAGAGTATGTCGATACAGGAGATGGAAAACCAAGAAAGAAAACAGTCAAAGAAGAAGTTCCTCAAATCGTTGAGATTCCTGCAAAGCTTTCTGATGCAAATAAAGCTGCGGAATTGCTTGGAAAAAGATATGCATTATTCACAGATAAGGTTCAAGCAGAAATCGTAGTTCCTAAGTTCGAAGGAGAAGATGAACTTGAAGACTAAGACTATCAGGTTACCTGAAATAGTTGGAAGAGGATATAAGTCTTATTGGAACTTTAGAGGACGTTATGTTGCATGCAAAGGATCGCGTGCTTCTAAAAAATCGAAAACAACCGCATTGCGCATCATATACAACATGATGAAATACGATCAGTCGAATACTCTTGTTGTTCGTAAAACTTATCGAACGCTTAAAGATTCGTGCTTTACGGATTTAAAATGGGCCACAAAAAGGTTGGGAGTTGAGAACTTATGGGAATTCAAGTATTCACCTTTGGAAGCAACTTATCTTCCAACTGGGCAGAAGATTCTTTTTAGAGGTCTTGATGATCCATTAAAAGTAACATCTATTACTGTTGATTATGGATATTTGTGTTGGGCTTGGCTTGAAGAAGCCTATGAGATAACAAGTGAAAAAGACTTTGATACATTAGATGAGTCAATTCGTGGTGAGCTGCCGCCTCATCTTTGGAAACAGTGGATGATTACATTCAACCCTTGGAATGAACACCATTGGCTTAAAAAACGTTTCTTTGATGCAAAGAATGATCCTGACATATTGGCTATCACAACCAATTATAAGTGTAATGAATGGTTGGATGATGCCGATTTAAGGTTGTTTGAAAATATGAAGAAGAACAATCCTAGACGATATCAAGTTGCTGGATTAGGAAATTGGGGTATTGTTGATGGATTGGTTTATGAGAATTGGAAAGAGGAAGAATATACACTAGATCAAGTCGTTAACTGTGATTCTGTAGATGGTATTGACTTCGGGTATACAAATGACCCTGCTGCAGTATTTATAGGTTTTATTGATACAGAACATAAGAAACTTTATGTTTGGGATGAGGTGTATAAAAAAGGCCTTTCCAACAAAAGGCTTTATGAGGAGATTGAAAGCTCACATTATCAAAAGAAGTCTTACACGGCAGACTGTGCAGAGCCTAAGTCGATTGATGAGCTAAGAGGGTATGGACTTCGTGTTGAGAAATCGCAAAAGGGAAAGGATTCCATTATGCATGGGATTCAATATATTCAAGATTTTGAAATTATCATTCATCCTAGATGTGTTAATTTCATAACTGAAATAGGAAACTACACATGGGATGAAGATAGATTGGGTAACAAAATAAATCGTCCAATTGATGATTTCAACCACTTGATGGATGCAATGCGATATGCAGTTGAAAAATATGCATTTGGCCGAGTTAAAGTAAGGACATTTAAAGGAGGTATTTAATGAACGCATACATTATTAAACCAGATACGATATTTAAATTATCTGACGACAAAGACATCCTCAACATTGAAGTGTTGAATAGATTGATTACAAGTCATAAGTCGTTAATCACAGACAGATATAAAAAGCTATATGATGCCTATATTGGAGATTATCCAATCTTGCATCAAGCCAACAAAGAAGCCTATAAACCCGATAACCGTGTGGTTGTCAACTTTGCAAAATACATTGTTGACACATTCAACGGTTTTTTTATTGGCGTTCCAATCAAAGTATCATCTAAGAAAAAAGAAATTGATGATTATATCAACTTGCTAGATAAATACAATGATCAGGACGACAACAATGCAGAACTATCTAAGATTTGTAGTGTTTTTGGAAAAGGATATGAATTGTATTTCAATGATGATTATGGAAATCTAGGGATTACCTATTTAGATCCAAGAGAAGGCTTCATGGTTTATGATGAATCAACAGTTCAGAAACCTAGATATTTTGTAACATATCATATTGTTGATGAAGTAATGCGTGGATATATCTATGACAAAACATATAAGTATGAGTTCAACGATAAAGGCGGTCTTCATGTGTTTGATGGTGTAGAGCATGGATTCAACGATATTCCGGCCACTGAATTTATTGAGAATGAAGAACGTATGTCTATTTTTGAATCAACATACAGTTTGATTAATGCCTATAACAAAGCAATGTCAGAAAAAGCAAATGATGTTGATTATTTTGCAGATGCCTATTTAAAAATCTTAGGTCCAAAATTAGAAGAGTCAGATTTGGTTCACATTCGTGATAATCGAACAATTAATTTTGAGTCAATGGATGGAAGTGGTGACGGAATTGTAGTTGATTTCATGTCAAAGCCAAATGCAGATGCAACACAGGAAAATCTGATCAACAGATTAGAACGTTTAATCTTCCAAAACTCAATGGTGGCCAATATCAATGATGAGAACTTTGGAACGTCATCAGGTATTGCATTGAGATATAAACTTCTTTCTATGTCAAACCTGGCAAAAGCGAAAGAGCGAAAGTTCACGTCTGGAATGAATCGTAGATATCGAGTCTTATTTAGTAATGCGATCACACATCGTTCTGAGAATGACTGGCTTGAGGTTGAATACAAGTTTACACAAAATTATCCTGCAAACTTATTAGAAGAAGCACAGACTGCTGCACAATTATCAGGAATCGTGTCTCACGAAACTCAATTGTCGTTTATCTCGGCAGTTGAAGATACGAATGCTGAAATGGAACGTATCAAAAAGGAAGATGAGAATGATATGGTAGAAACTGAAAACCGAATCTTCCAAAATAATGAGGATTCACAAAACGATGAGCAGTAAAACATATTGGCGAGATCGTGAGCTTGAATGGAAAAAGAAACGCTTAAAAGATGAAAAGCAATATGCGGATGAGATACAAGAAATATATGCAAACATGATGGATTCGGTTGAAAAGGAAATCGAATCCTTTTTTACTCGGTATTCAAATAAAGAAAACATTACTATGGCAGAAGCTAAAAAAAGAGTTTCAAACATAGATATCAAAGCATTTCAAAGAAAAGCTAAGAAGTATGTAAAGGAAAAGAACTTTTCAGATGAAGCCAATGAACAGATGAGACTTTATAACCTTGCAATGAAAGTCAACCGATTGGAGCTTTTAAAAGCGAACATTGGATTAGAGCTTGTGGCGGGCCATGATGAATTGAAATCGTATACTGGTGATAAGCTAGAAGGAACCTATTTAGAAGAGATTAAACGCAATGCTTCTATCTTAGGTGATACAGTGATTGACAATGCGAAGATGGCCAAAACGGTAGCAGATTCATCTTTTAAGAACGCAACCTTTTCAGAACGAATTTGGGTAAATCAAGACCAGCTAAAAAACAGTTTATCCAGTGTTCTATCCAGTGCATTGATTCAAGGTAAGAATCCAAGAGAGTTTATCCCTCAGATACGAAAGAAATTCGATGTATCAAGATGCAATGCAGAAAGATTGTTGCGAACAGAGGTAGCACGAGTTCAAACGCAAGCACAGGCAGAATCTTACGAAGCTAACGGAATAGATGAGTATGAATATGTAGCCTGTGGCTTAAAAAATGTGTGTCCATTATGTAAAGAAATGGATGGCAAGGTCTTTAAACTTAAAGACATGGAAATAGGCGAGAATGCTCCACCTATGCATCCAAATTGTCATTGCGCGCTCGCACCACATTCAGACCGTAAGGAGTATGAAAAGTGGCTAGATGGCTTAGCAAATGGAGAACACAGTTTAAGGTTTGATGAGTGGAAAGAAAGGCAATCAAATAAAAGCAAATGCTTTTTAATGTCAAAGGTAAAAAGTAAACTCACGGAAGCATCAAGCGATAAGCGTTATGCTGATTTATCCACAGAATGGAAGAATGATTTTAATATTGAGATAGACGAGTCTGTAAAAGAACTAAATTACTCAAGTGTTTCAAGAGCGCTTAAAAGCTTAAGAAACATGCTAAATCAATATCCAGAAATCAATAAATATGTAAATCGTATATCAACTTCAGATAATGGAGCAATGGTGTTTAGACCAAGTGAAAACGGCATTAGCTTAAATCCTAAGTTTTTTAAAGATCCCGATGCCTATAGCAAACTTATAAAAGAGCAGGTAAGAAAAGGTTATTGGATAAAAGGCACAACAATTGAAAGTGATATGGTGCATGAAGCTGCACACGTTCTAGAATTTGTGCTTTTGAATAGAAATGTAAACTATAAAAATACTTTACAAAAAGAAAATGCATGGGAAGAATGTAATGAATCTGGAAAAATAGTCTTAGAAGCCTTTAATAATCTTAGAGCAAAGGGTATAATTAAAGGGAATAGATTAAAGGAATTACTTAATAACATTTCAGGATACGCTTCTAAAAATAACTCAGAAGCTTTAGCTGAAGCTTTTAGTGATTGCTTTATAAATGGAAATAACGCTCATGAAATATCAAAAGAAATCAAACGATTAGTAGATATTAAATTGAAGGGGTGAATATGATCATGCATTTGATGCCAAGTTGGTATCCCTATATAGACTGGGATAAGTCAGATATGGAAGTAACTGTGTTAAAACCAGATACACCACAAGAAATCAAAGATGATTTTGCAAAATATCTAGAAGAATTGAAAAAACCAAAAAAAGGTTTCGTAGATAAGTAGCTATGCTTTAGGAGGAAGTTGTGGCAAGAGATGATTATTTTGTAATTGTATATCAGGTACTTAAGTACTTATAATATTGCTTGAAAAAAGGCTATAGTTTTGGTGTAGAAAGGAACTGATAACTATGAAAAATAAACCAGTTTTAGATGGCAAAATAACTGACGATAAAGTTTTTTTTGAAAATCTTTTGGAAGATTGGGAAAACGCAAAAGTTTTATATGAGAACTGGGACAAAATTTCAGAGGAATTCAGGAAAAATGAAGGCCGCCTTTCAGATGTTGATTTACCGAACAATATCCTTACCGCTTTAACATACTAAATGATGAGCATTAAAAAATATGGGGTAACCAAATAATCTAGGGGTTTCCAAGAAATATCTAGGGGTCAATTTAGGGG
>OIYH01000613.1_pt1 | contig 25639 bp, 18 predicted proteins | sample 1587911 | NCBI WGS metagenome assembly OIYH01 (sample SAMN03283252) | human gut metagenome | biome: human-associated habitat; material: feces | host: Homo sapiens | place: USA | collected 2013
TCAGAACGTCGTGAGACAGTTCGGTCCCTATCTGTCGTGGGCGCAGGATATTTGATGGGAGCTGTTCCTAGTACGAGAGGACCGGAGCGGACGTACCTCTGGCGCACCAGTTGTTCTGCCAAGAGCATAGCTGGGCAACTATGTACGGATCGGATAAACGCTGAAAGCATCTAAGCGTGAAGCCGACCCAAAGATAAGATATCCCACTGATTCAATCAGGTAAGATCCCTTGTAGACTACGAGGTTGATAGGCACGATGTGTAAGTGGAGCGATCCATTCAGCAAGTGTGTACTAATAGATCGAGGGCTTGACCACAATTCGCTTGAATTCTCAAGTCAATGACAAAATGTAAGCAGTGATTATTCAGTTTTGAAGGCACGTCCTTCTAAAAACACTGGACAAAGTAAAACAGAAATGTTATACTGAACCAGTCATATTGGTCGGTGACGATGACGGTGAGGTTCCACCTGTTCCCATTCCGAACACAGAAGTTAAGCTCACTCGTGCCCAAGATAGTTCGCTGGAAACGGCGCGTGAAAATAGGTAGTCGCCGACTTACATGAAACCCCTGAGGAAGAAATTCCTTGGGGGTTTGTTGTTTTTGCACGGTACTTTCTTTCACTGGCAGAGAAATTGCCAAAGGTTTCTATTTCTGCCTGATTTTTTCGTACGGTGTGCTATCATAAGGCTGGAAACGCTTTTGGGAGAAACGCGTTCCAATGCAAAAAACAGTTGACAAAGGATCGGCCTGCTGTTTGACCACCACTTTTCGATCATGTGAGCATGAACTGGAAAGGAGCAGAAGAAAAATGACAAACAAGAAATTCAAGTTGGCAGCAATGTCGCTGGCCACTGCGGTTGCAGTGAGCGCGGTTGGCCCCAGTGCTTCTGCGGTGACGTATCAACTGGAAAACGGTGATGTGACTGTTGCGGAGAATGAGAAGGGCGCATTCAGTTATCAAAATACGGCCAACGGAAAAACAGATGATGTCTATGTTGATCAGGATACCAAAGACAATGGCCAAATCATCATCAAACAGGCAGAAGGTACAACAACGGACAATACTGTCACTGTGGAAGAAAATGTCACGAACAAGGATGGAGACCGTGACGTGGATATCATCATTGACGGCGTGAATGTAGATACCAGCGACACCAGCACCCAGACTGACACCCCGACTGAAGCGGCCCCGGATACCGGGAACACAGGGGATAAAACCATCATCAAGGTGGGCGAGGGTGCAGATGTTGACCTGACAGTCAGGGATTCCAACCTGACCACCGGCGGCCATGGTATCGATATCGGCGTAAATCTGGAAGACAAGGATGAAAACAAGGGAGCTAACGTTGACCTGACGCTGGATAATACCAAAATCAATCTGACCGAAAAAGATAACACCGCAGGCATTGTTGCACGGGACCACTCCACGGTGAACGTCACATTAAAGGGCGAAAACACCATTGATGGCAAGGAAGCCTTGGAGGGTGCCGCCAGGGAAGCAGAAGAAGCGAAAAAAGAAGGCACGAGCAGCCCCAACCGCAATGTGGAAGGCATCCGCGTGGGCGGCGAAAACGCAGGTGATGACAGCAGTGGCGAGGGTGCGTCCCTGACCATCAAAGGAGACGAGACCAGCGACCAAGGCTCTCTGAACATTGATCATACTTCTACCGGAATGGTGATTTCTAACGATTCTGATGTGACCTTGACGGACAATGCCGATGTGGATATCAAGCACACAGAAGCAGGTTCCAGTACGCAGGGTGGACGCGGTATCGTACAGCGGGGCGATTTGACCGTAGAGGACAAGTCCAGCCTGACCATTGACACGGTGGGCAACGGTGCCTATAAGATCGATAATGATCAGGAAGGTTTAGTCTACGGCAACAATGGTTATGGTATTGACAGTACCGGTGACATCACGGTAACAGGTGACAGCACACTGGAGATCAAGGGAACACAGAGCTCTGCAATCTATGGCGGAACCGGTTCCAGCCTGACCGTAGAAGACAGCACGCTGAACATCGACAGCAATGGCCGTGGCATCGACTATGAGGGCGGTGCCGGAGACATCACCTTCAATAATTCCGAGGTGAATATCAGTGGCAATGGCATGGGTATCTCCGTTGCTCCCGGTGGCGGTACCAACATCACATTTGACAATTCCACCGGAAGCGTCAGTGCTCAGAATGGCACTGCCATCTATGGCCCGGAGGAAAAAGGCAACGGTGATCTGACCTTCACGAACGGCAGCGATGTTACGCTCAATGCGAATTACGGTATTCAGGCTGGATTCAATAATGTGGAGATCAGTGGACAGAGCAAAGTTGTCTCTAACACGGTAGCTAACGGGATGATTTTCCGTGGTGGCACCAGCGGAGCCACCAAACTGCATATTACCGGTAATAGTTTGTATGACCTGAACATGAGTGGCAAATCTCACGCTCTGCAGCTCAACGCTCTTCCCGGCTCGCACAGCATTCTGGTGGACGACAACAGCACTCTGCACATCTCAGAGGGGGAGGGAAAAGAAGGTGCCAGCGCCATCTGCATGGGTAATAATACGACGCTTACCATGGAGAACGGCACTCTTATCACTGAAGGTAATTTCAGCAAAGGCATCTATTCTTTTGGCTCCAATTCTACCACTACCATTAAGAACGGTTCCCATGTGGATGTAAGCTCTATCGTACGCAATCCGAAAAACGAGGGCCAGAACCTCATCGTTACCGGCGGCACGCTGACCTATGACTACAAGGCCGACAACACCCTGTGGCCGGTGAACGATCAGGGCGACAAGCTGACCAATTTCCTGCTGACCAAGGATGATGCCCACGCAAACTTCGATGCCCTTTCCTATAAAGGTCAGACCTACACCTACCTCTCTGACCTGAACAAGGAGACCGGGAAACAGTATCTCTCCGTGTGGGTGCCCGCCGTCGCACTGAACTATATGCTGGATGTGGACGGTTCCCATGACCCGGAGATCATCGGCAAGGCACTGGAAGAGCTGAAGCAGGCCGGATACAATTTCGACATAGACTACCAGACCGCTGAGAATGGCGATCAGGTCGTCATTCTGCGGGATATGGTGGTGAACGGTAAGAGCCTGAACTTCACCAAGACCACCGATGCAGAGGGCAACACCAAGCTCATCTGGGGCAACTACGAAAAGCAGGCAGAGGGTGCTCCCAGCGCTTATGATATGGTCTATGGCACCGAGTACGAGTATGAGGGCAAGACCTATACCATCGTCTGGGGCTATGAGAGCCAGAACAACCCCAACACCACCGCAGCAGCGGGTGTGCTGGATGCCTTTGGCCCGGATTCCAACGTGAAGGTTACCGGCGAGAACATCGACGGCACCGACTCCGCACAGTATACCGTGACCATTTACGGCGCTCTGCGGGAAGTGACCGACCCTGTGATCCCCACGAACCCGAAACCGGAAACGCCCGAGGATTCCGATCCTACTCCTCCGGCTCCGGCTCTCACTACGCCGACTACCCCGGCAGTGCAGGATGCACGGCCCACCACTCCCGCCGTGGAGCAGGCAGTTGCTAAGACCACGCCCGCCCCGGAGACCCCCGTGAACCCGCCGGTACAGGATGCCCGCCCGGAGAGCGGCAAGCTGATCCAGACCGGTACCACCAACTGGATGGCAGATGTTCTGGTGCGTGCAGGCGGTGTTCTGCTGGCTGCCGGTTATCTGCTGGAGCGTAAGCGCAAGAGCATGTTCCATAAGGCACAGCACTGAACACGCTTCTGTAAATGACGTAAAATGGTAAAATATTAAACTGGCTTGAGGCCGCTGCACAAATTTTTGTGGGGCGGCCCCACTTTTTGCAGAAAAAGGCGCTCTTGTCCCGTATTAGGGGATGAAAGCGCTTTTGATTTTGCAAAAAGGGATGAGAACGAGAATGAAAGATTCACCGCGCCGCCGGAAGCACCGGCGCAGAGCCTTCCGGCGGCTGTTCTGGCTGCTGGTGCTGGCGACCCTGCTTCTGCTGTTGTGGCCCCGGCGGGTCACGCTGGATGGGCTGAACAGTCCCCATGCCATTTTACTGCGGGCCGACAGCGGAGAGGTGCTGGCCGAAAAGGATGCTGACAGCACGATCTATCCGGCTTCCATGACCAAGATGATGACGGCGTTGCTGGCCATAGAAGCAAACCCGGACCTCGACACGCCCGTGACCCTGCCCGAGGAGATCTTTCCGGCTCTGCAGGCCCAGAATGCCTCGCTGGCAGGGTTTCAGGCCGGGGAAACGGCCACGGTGCGGGATCTGCTGTACGGTGCCATGCTGCCCTCGGGGGCCGAGTGCTGCGAAGCGCTGGCCCGGGAGGTGAGCGGCAGCGAGGAAGCTTTTGTGGCCCGGATGAACCAGAAAGCAGCAGAGCTGGGGATGACCGGCACACATTTCTGCAACCCCACCGGCCTGCACGACCTAGAACATGTTTCCACCGTGCGGGATATGGCCCGGCTGACAGAAGCAGCCCTGCAGAACGAGACCTTCCGCAAGCTGTTTACCACGGAGCGGTATACCGTTCCGGCCACCAACTGCCACCCGCAGGGGTTCACGATGCACAGCACCCTGCTGAGCCAGCTGGACGGCACAGAGCTGCACCGTGGCCGGATCCTGGGCGGTAAGACCGGTTACACCGGGGAAGCAGGGCTCTGCCTTGCCAGTCTGGCCGAGGTGAAGGGCAGGGAATACATTCTGGTCACGGCCGGGGCAGGGGGAAACCACAGCACCGCGCCCTACCACATCGAGGATGCCGTAACGGTCTACCGCCGTGTGAGCCGGGGGTCCTGAACAGGGGAGCGGATGCGCTCCCTTTTTCTGTGCCCGGCTTTGTGGTACAATGGAACAAAACCATTCACAGAACAGGAGAACCATCATGCTCAAGGATTCACAGGTCGATCTCTGCGGCCGCACCGATTTTACCCGCACCGCGCCCCTGCTTGCCCGGGACGAGGCGTTTTCGTTTGCCTGCGCGGGCTGCGGCGGCTGCTGCCGGGGGCGGGAGGATATCGTGCTGTCGGGCTTTGACCTGTGGCGCATCGCGGCCCGCCTGCGCCTGCCGCCCCGCACCGTGGCCCGGGCGTTCTGCCGGGGAAGCATCGGGCGGGTCAGCCACCTGCCGGTGCTGCGGCTGGCCCCGCTGAAGGAGGAGCGCGGCAACTGCCCCTTCCTCACCGGGAACCACTGCGCCATCCACGATGCCGAGCCGCTGGTCTGCGCCCTTTACCCGCTGGCGCAGGAGATCACGAAGGACGGTCAGGTATCCTACTTTTTACAGCCCACCCAGTGCGGCGGGCAGGTCATTGCGGCAAGGGTGGGGGATTATCTGGCCCGGTACGATGTGCCCGCCCGGGAGGCCACCGATGTGCGCTGGGCGCAGGTGTGCATGGAACTGGAAGATACCGTGGAGCGGCTGGACGCTCTGTTTGAGCCGGTGTTTGCCCGGCGGATGCAGGAAAAGCTGTGGCAGGCGCTGTATTACCGGTACGACTTTGCAAAAGAGTACCGCCCCCAGCTGGAAGAAAATCTGCTCTGGCTGGACGATGAGCTGAAAAAGCTCGAAGGAATGCAGATGCGGCACAGAACCATCGAAAAAAGTAATAGATAAAATTACTTTGATTGATAATTCGGGCTGTTCCCCGGTTGTTTTGGAGCGGAAAGTGTGATATACTTCACGAGTGTAAAGCGGCAGCGCGATGCGACAGGCCGCTTGAATACTGACTTTCATGCGGTGTCCTGTTGCCGCGAAAGTAGAATTGAGGGAGTAATATCATGCGTAAAATTTCTCGTCGTTCGTTCCTGTCTGCTGCCGCTGTCTGCGGCGCAGCTGCTGCCCTGACTGCCTGCGGCGGTTCCTCCAGCTCCACGGCTGCTTCTTCCACCGCTTCCTCTGCTGCGGCTTCTTCCGCAGCGGCTGATGGCCAGAAGTATACCGTTGGCATCTGCCAGTTGGTGGAGCACGCCGCTCTGGACGCTGCCACCCAGGGCTTTGAGGATGCCCTGACCGCACAGTTCGGCGAGAATGTCACCTTTGACTTCCAGAACGCCCAGAACGATTCCGCAACCTGCGCCACCATCGCCAACGGCTTTGTTTCCGCAGGCGTTGACCTGATCATGGCAAACGCTACCCCCGCCCTGCAGGCCGCACAGGCTGCCACCGACAGCATCCCCATTCTGGGCACCTCCGTCACCGAGTACGGTGTTGCTCTGGGCCTGACAGATTTCGATGGCACCGTGGGCGGCAATGTCTCCGGCACCTCTGATCTGGCTCCGCTGGATCAGCAGGCGGATATGATCACCGAGTGGCTGCCCGAGGCCACCAAGGTGGGCCTGCTCTACTGCTCTGCCGAGGCAAACAGCCAGTATCAGGTGGACGAGGTCCAGAAGTACCTGGAGGCCAAGGGCGTTACCGCCACCCAGTACGCTTTCTCTGATTCCAACGATCTGGCCTCTGTCTGCCAGAAGGCTGCCGACGAGAACGACGCAGTGTATGTCCCCACCGACAACACCTGCGCTGCCAACACCGGCATCATCGACGGCATCTGCCGCCCGGCCAAGAAGCCCGTGTTCGCCGGTGAGGAGGGCATCTGCTCCGGCTGCGGCGTGGCGACCCTGTCCATCAGCTACTATGATCTGGGCTACACCACCGGTGAGATGGCTGCCAAGGTCCTGACCGGTGAGGCCGATATCTCCACCATGCCCGTTGAGTACACCAACGTGACCAAGAAGTACAACAAGACCATCTGCGATGACCTGGGCATGACCGTTCCCGAGGGTTACGAGGCCATCGAGGAGTAATAAAAGGCTCCCTCCCAGAGGGAGCTGTCTCGTGAATGCGAGACTGAGGGAGTTACAATAGAAAATAGCGGAGAAGAGCGGATTTTTACTCTTCTCCGCTTTCCCGTATCAGAAAAAAGTGTAGTTACAGGAGGAAAACGTTTTGGATATTCTTGCAAGACTTGCCAACCTGCCCGGTGCCTTGCCCGGTGCCTGTGCGCAGGGCCTCATCTGGGGCATCATGGCCATTGGTGTGTACCTGACTTACCGCATCCTGGATGTGGCTGACCTGACCGTAGACGGTTCCTTTGGCACCGGCGGCGCGGTCTGCGTTATGTGCCTGCTCTCCGGCATGAACGTCTGGGCAGCGCTCTTCATCGCCCTGATGGCCGGTCTGGCCACCGGCCTTGTCACCGGCCTGCTCCACACCTTTATGGGCATCCCGGCCATTCTGGCTGGTATTCTGACCCAGCTGGCCCTCTACTCCATCAACCTGAAGATCATGGGCAAGGCCAACCAGTCCATCAACGTGGACAAGTACGACCTGCTGATCTCCCTGCGCTGGGTCAAGGAGCTTGCCCTGCACAACCCCATCATCATGGTCATTCTGGTCAGCGCCGTGGTCATCGGCGTGCTGTACTGGTTCTTTGGCACCGAGCTGGGGTGCGGCATCCGCGCCACCGGTTCCAACCCCGCCATGAGCCGCGCCCAGGGCATCAACACCAGCTTCAATGTGGTGCTGGGTCTGGCCGTCTCCAACGGTCTGGTGGCCCTGTCCGGTGCACTGCTGAGCCAGTATCAGGGCTTTGCTGATGTCAGCATGGGCCGTGGTGCCATTGTCATCGGTCTGGCCGCTGTCATCATCGGCGAGGCCCTGTTCAGCCGCATCTTCCACAACTTTGCCCTCAAGCTGGTGTCCGTCTCGTTGGGTGCCATCATCTACTACATCGTTATCCAGCTGGTGCTGACCCTCGGCTTTGACGCAAACCTGCTCAAGCTGTTGAGCGCCTCCGTGGTGGCCGTGTTCCTGGCCGTGCCCTATTGGAAGAGCAAGTACTTCGCAAAGCCCGCGGCAAAGAAGGCACAGAAGGAGGATGCAAAAAATGCTTGAGATCCAGAATGTTTCCAAGACCTTCAACGCCGGTACCGTCAACGAGAAAACGGCCCTGAATGGTCTGAACCTGAAATTGAACGAAGGTGATTTTGTCACCGTCATCGGCGGCAACGGTGCGGGCAAATCCACCATGCTGAACGCTGTGGCCGGTGTGTGGCCCGTGGACAGCGGCAAGATCATCATTGACGGCACCGACGTGACCAAACTGGGGGAGCACCAGCGCGCCGCCTACATCGGCCGCGTGTTCCAGGACCCCATGACCGGCACCGCCGCCACCATGCAGATCGAGGAGAACCTTGCCCTGGCCGCCCGGCGCGGTAAGCGCCGCGGCCTGAGGATCGGCATCACCAAGGCCGAACGGGAGCGCTACCGTGAACTGCTCAAGAGCCTGGACCTGGGCCTGGAGGATCGCCTGACCGCCCGCGTGGGCCTGCTGTCCGGCGGTCAGCGTCAGGCACTGACCCTGCTTATGGCTACCATGAACAAGCCCAAGCTCCTGCTGCTGGATGAGCACACCGCCGCTCTGGACCCCAAGACGGCGCTCAAGGTGCTGACCCTCTCGGCCAAGATCGTGGAGGAGAACCACCTGACTACCATGATGATCACCCACAACATGAAGGATGCCATCAAGTACGGCAACCGCCTGATCATGATGCACGAGGGCCACATCATCTATGATGTCTCCGGGGAAGAGAAGAAGAACCTGCATGTCTCCGACCTGCTGGCCAAGTTCCAGATTGCGTCCGGCGGCGAGTTCGCCAACGACCGCATGATCCTTTCCTGATGCATTTCTGATATGGAAAATCCCCTCCGGTGTGCGTGCCGGAGGGGATATTTGCATCTTGTGCACCTTTGCAGGGTGTGCTACACTGAGAGAAAGAGGAGGTGTCTCTCGTGCGAAAAATCATCCGGCGGGCAGCTGCTGTGCTGTTGTCTGCGGCTCTGCTGCTGACGGGAACGGCCTCGGCAGCAGCCCAGATTGACCCGGTAGAGGAACGGCTTGCTGCCATGTCTCTGCGGGAGAAGGTGGGGCAGCTGTTCGTGGTGCGGGTCGAGGCACTGGACCCCAGTGGACAGTCTGATAGCACAAGGCTGACCTGGGCAGAACGGCAGGGGCTGAAAAAGTATCCGGTGGGCGGCATTGTGGTGTTTCGGCAGAATGTGAAAAGCCCGGAGCAGCTGAAAAAGCTTCTGGCAGATTTTCAGGCAGCATCCGGGACCGGTCTGTTGACCGCCGTGGACGAGGAGGGCGGCAGCGTGGCCCGGCTGGCCAATGCTTCCGGCTTTGATCTGCCCCAATACCAGAGTGCCCAGGCAGTAGGTACAACAGGGGACCCGGCCAATGCCCGTGCCATGGGGCAGACCATCGGAGGCTACCTCAAAACCTACGGCCTGAATCTTGACTTTGCTCCAGTGGCAGATGTGAACACCAATCCGGCCAATACCGTGATCGGGAACCGAGCATTTTCGTCGGATCCGGCAGTGGCGGCACAGATGGTGGCCTCCGCTGTACAAGGGTTTCACGATGCGGGCATACTCTGCACACTCAAGCATTTCCCGGGCCACGGAGATACCGCAGAGGACAGCCACTACGGCACGGCCAGCAGCACCAAGACTTGGGCAGAGATGCGGGAGACGGAGCTGAAGCCTTTTGCGGCTGGAATCGCAGCTGGGGCCGACGTAGTAATGACCGCCCACATCACCACCCCCAATGCAACGCAGGACGGCCTGCCTGCGTCGCTCTCCTACACTATGCTGACCGAGCGTCTGCGGGGGGAGCTGGGCTTTACTGGGGTCATCTGCACCGATTCGCTGTCCATGCAAGCCATTCGTGACCACTATTCTGCAGCAGAAGCGGCTGTAGCGGCGCTGAACGCCGGGGCAGATCTTCTGCTGATGCCGCCCGACCTGCCGGAAGCCTTCAACGGTGTACTGGAGGCTGTGCAAAATGGAACCATCAGCGAGGAACGCCTCAACGAGAGCGTCCGCCGCATCCTGATGCTGAAACAGAAAGCCGGGTTGGAGCTTGACACCCGCACCCCGCTGGAAAAGATGCTGGATGTGTTTCTGTAAGATTGAAGCATAATAAGAAGATCCCCTCCGGTGTGCGCGTACCGGAGGGGATCTTTGCGTATAAAGGAATGTTACCGCTTGATGTCGTAGTTCATGTTCATCAGGTTGCGGATGGAGCTGACATCATCGGTGATGTTGGCATCGCCGTGGATGGTGTGTTTGATGGCGCTGCTTGCCACAGCAAAGTTGACCATATCCATAGCCTTATAGTTGTGCAGCATGGCGTAGATCAGGCCGCTGGCAAAGGCATCGCCGCCGCCCACGCGGTCCAGAATATTAAAGGTGTAGAGCTTGCTCTCAAAGGTGTGGCCGTCGTACCACATAAAGGCCTTGAGGCTATTCTCACTGCCGCTGTGGGCATAGCGCACATGGCGGGCAATGCACTTGAGGTTGGGATAGCGGGCAATGAAATGCTGGAAGATCTCGTCCTGCTGCTCATAGCTGGGCTGCAGGGGCACGCCGTCCTTCCAGTCGCCCTTGCTGTGATCGCTGTCGTCCTTCCACAGGTGGTAGGGTTCAATGCCCAGCAGAACGTCAACGTAAGGCAGGCACTCGGTGCAGAAATCGCGGGCTTCCTCCCAGCTCCACAGGGTAGAGCGGAAGTTGCCGTCAAAGCTGACGGTCAGGCCCTTCTTTTTGGCCACCTTGAGCATATCGATGATGAGGCCGCGGCAGTTGGGGCCCAGTGCCGGGGTAATGCCGCTCAGGTGCAGCCAGTCGTAGCCGTCCAGCAGAGCGTCCAGATCGACCTGAGAGAAGTCATACTCGGTAATGGCACTGTGCTTGCGGTCGTAGATGACCTTGGAAGCGCGGATGCCGTATCCGGTCTCCAGATAATAAGTACCCAGCCGGTTGGAGGGGGTCTCGTTGGGCTCGGTCAGGATCATGGGGGTGCAATGCACATCGTTGGAGCGCAGCCAGCGCACCGCGCTCTTGCCCAGGCTGTTGTTGGGCACTACGCTGAAGAAGGTGCTGTCCACACCCAGGTTGGCCAGGGCCAGTGCAATGTTGGCCTCGCTGCCGCCGTAGCTGGCTTCAAAGCTGGATGCCATGCGGATCTTTTCGTAGTTCGGCGGGGTCAGACGGAGCATGATCTCGCCGCAGGTGATAAATTTCTGGCCGTTGGGCTCGCTGCCGAGGATGGGATTGTAGTGTTCCATAACGCTCCTCCTAAAAAGTCGTTTCTGGGATCCATTTCATGTGAGAACACATTGTTGTATCCATTATACCGCACTGCGCACCGGATAGCAAGCAAATGCTGTTTCGGCCGAGAGAAAATGAAAAAGAAATTTTGGTTGTTTTGACGAAAGAACCCCTCAGTCACCTGCGGTGACAGCCCCCCTAATAGTGGGGCCCTTGGCATTGCGTAAAGCCTTATGGTTTTGCCAAGGCCGCCCCTAGTAGGCAACAACGACGACCGCCGCCAGTGGCGGAAGCAGGGAGGAGTTGTTGGGGCAGCGGCCAGCAGGACGCAAGTGCAAAACTTTGCACGAAGCGGACGCTGGGTGCCGCAACCCGTACGGTGGCATCCCGCAGGGATGACGGTGGGGTTCACACCCCCGTCAGGTCAAAGCTGGGCGTATACTCTTCCTTTGCACTGCTCTTCTGCTGCATATAGCCAGAACTGAGGCCCAGATCCATGGCGTAGTTGACCACCCGGCGGTATTCGTAGGTGGTGATGCGCCGCCCGATGCCGTGGTCTGCCGCCTGATAGAAGGGGGTGTACTGGCTCATCACGCTGGGCAGGAAGCACCCGGGGTCGGCCTTGTTCCAGGCCGCCATCTGATCGAGCACGGCAAAGCTGTCGTCAACATGGCCGGGCAGGGCAAGGTGGCGCAGGATCACGCCCCGCTGCAGGATGCCTTCGCTGTCAAAAACAGGGTGCCCGGCCTGGGCCATCATGGCTTCAATGGCGGGCCTGGCCTGCGCAAAGTAGTCCGGCGCAGCGGAAAGCTCTGCCGAAAGGGCAGGGGAAACATATTTCAGGTCGGCCAGCCAGATGTCGATGAAACCGCGCCAGGCGTGCACGCTCTCCACGGTCTCGTATCCGCCGGTGTTGCAGACGATGGGCAGATGCAGCCCCTGCGCCCGGGCCAGGTCGAGGGCGGCGATGATCCAGGGCCGCCACTGCCCGGGCGTGACAAGGTTGATGTTGTGGGCTCCCTGCGCCTGCAGGTCCAGAAAGATCTCGGCCAAGCGCTCCACGGTGATCTCCCTGCCCAGCCCCTCGGCGCTGATGGGGTAGTTCTGGCAGAAGCAGCACTTGAGGGTGCAGCCGGAGAAAAACACCGTGCCGCTGCCCCGGGTGCCGCTGATGCAAGGCTCCTCCCAGAAGTGCAGGGCCGCGCGGGCCGCTTTCAGGGTGCGGCCCGCCCCGCAGAAGCCCGTCTGCCCGGCGGCCCGGTCGGCTTTGCACTGCCGGGGGCAGAGAGTACAGGCTTCCGGCACGGCAACAGAAATGGTTTTGGGCATAATATCCAAGTCCTTTGCAAAAGATTTGACAGAATTACTCTTGTTTATTATACCATTTATGATATGGAATGTGGTATACTATGATAGAATATTATATATCATGCAAAAATACTACATATCGGACGGAGGATATCATGCGCACCGAAAACGAGGAGATCCGGGATCATCTGAAATATCTCTCCCTGCTGGCACGGGATTACCCCTCGCAGGCGGCCGCCGCCAGTGAGATCATCAGCACCCAGGCCCTGCTCAAGCTGCCCAAGGGCACCGAACATTTTATGAGCGACCTGCACGGTGAAAACGAGGCCTTTGTCCACATCCTGAACTCGGCTTCGGGTGTCATCCGGGAAAAGGTGGACATCGTGCTGGGGGAGAGTGTGCCGGAGCAGACCCGTGCAGAGCTGGCAACGCTCATCTATTATCCCAACGAGAAGCTGCCCCAGCTCAAAGCTGGGTGCGCGGATGAGGAAGCGCTTGACCATTGGTACACGGAGACCCTGCTTCAGCTCATTGATATCTGCCGGTTGGTGTCCTCCAAGCATACCCGGCAGCATGTGCGCTCCTGCCTGCCGTCCAGCTGCGGGTATATTCTGGATGAGCTGCTCCATGCCCACTTTGAGGACCACGACAAGGACCTTTATTACGGGCAGATCGTGGGCAGTATCATCGAAAATGGCCGCGCCGACCGGTTCATCGTCCGGCTGTGTGAGCTCATCAAGCGGCTGGCTGTGGACAAGCTGCACATCGTGGGTGACCTGTTTGACCGCGGCCCCCGGCCTGATATCATACTGGACCGGCTCATGCGCCACCACCATGTGGATATCCAGTGGGGCAACCATGACGTGGTCTGGATGGGTGCCGCCGCCGGAAGCCCCATCTGCGTCTGCACCGTGCTCAAAACGACACTGGCCTACCACAACCATGCCATGCTTGAGGACTGCTACGGCATCAACCTGCGGCATCTGCAGCGGATGGCCGAGCAGTTCTACGGAAATGACGACCTGACCCTCTGGATGCCCCACACCGATGCGGCGCGCGGCCCTTACACCGAGGGAATGCTCCACCGCTGTGCCGTGATGCACAAGGCCGTGACCATTCTGATGCTCAAGATGGAGTGCAAGGTCATCGACCGCAACCCGGATTTCAAGATGCAGGGTCGGGATTTCCTGCGGCACATCGATTGGGAAAAGGGAACAGTGACCCTGAACGGGCAGGCATACCCCCTGCGGGACACCAGCTTCCCCACTGTGGACCCGGCAGATCCCGCCGCCCTGAATGATGATGAGCGGCTGGTGCTCCGCAAGCTGGTGGAATCCTTCCGGCAGAGTGAGCGTTTGCAGCAGCATGTGGAATTTTTGTATGCCAAGGGCAGCGTTTACCACATCGAGAACGGCAACCTGCTCTACCACGGCGTGGTGCCCATGACCAAAAACGGCAGTTTTGCCGTGGAGCGGTTCGAGGGACACAACTACTCGGGCCGCGGCTTGATGGACTACTGTGACGAGCGGGCACGCTGCGGCTACTTTGCCCCCGAGGGAAGCGCTGCCCGGCGGAGCGGTCAGGACTTTTTGTGGTATCTGTGGTGCGGCAAGCTGTCGCCGTTGTTCGGCCGCAGCGCCATGACCACCTTTGAGCGGCTGTATATTGCCGACCCCGCCACCCATGAGGAAGTCAAGGACCCCTATTATACATGGTACAATGAAGAGGCCGCCTGCCGCCGCATCCTGGCGGAATTCGGTCTGCCCGGCACCAGCCACATCGTCAACGGCCATGTGCCGGTGCGGGAGAAGAGCGGCGAGAGCCCCATCAAGGGCGGGGGCCGTCTGGTCGTTATTGACGGCGGGTTCTGCCGCGCCTACCATGAAAAGACCGGCATAGCAGGGTATACGCTGGTGTACTCCAGCCGCACCATGTCCCTGCGGACCCATCAGCCCTTTGTCAGTGCCGAAAAGGCCGTGAACGAAAACATCGACATCGTGTCGCAGAAGAACATACTGGAAACGGAGAACCACCGCATTCTGGTGGAAGAGACGGACGAGGGCGAGATCCTTCGGGAGCGGGTGCATGACCTGAAACAGCTGGTCAAGGCCTATCAGCTGGGCTGGATCAAGGAGACCTGCAGTGAGGATTGCGTCTGGTAAGGGGCGCTGATTGTAAAATTTTTGAAATAAGAAACAAAAATATCGAATATCTCCGCAGATTCTGGGCAAAACAGAAAATAATCCGGCAGGGGAAAAGGGGGCTTTGCTTTTTGCCCGAAGTTGTGTATAATAAGATAGCTGTATCGTGAGGGTGTGTGCCCGGCGGTGCGCGGAGAGATCAAGCAAGAACCCTGAGTGGCCCTGCCGCTGGCGGGCCTGCGACAAGGAGATTATAAAATTGGAAAAGTTTGTTATTACGGGCGGCAAGCCCCTGCATGGCGAAGTTACCATTTCCGGTGCAAAAAATGCGGCTGTGGGCATTCTGCCTGCCACCATTCTGGCGGCAGATGTCTGTGTGATCGAAAACCTGCCGGACATCAGTGATGTGGCAGTCAGCCTGAAGATCCTGAGCACCCTGGGTGCCAGCATCAAGATGCTGAACCGCAATACCTACGAGATCGACACCACCCACCTGAACAGCACCAACGTCCCGGACGATCTGTCCCGCCAGATGCGTGCCAGCTACTACTTCCTGGGTGCACTGCTCTCCCGCTTTGGCAAGGCACAGGTGGCTATGCCCGGCGGCTGCAATCTGGGCCCCCGCCCCATCGACCAGCACCTCAAGGTGTTCAGCGCGCTGGGTGCAGAGGACAGCGTGGACTACGGTATGATCACCGTGCGTGCCAAGGAACTGAACGGTGCCCATATCTTCTTTGATAAGGTCAGCGTGGGCGCTACCATGAACGGTATGCTCTCCGCTGTGATGGCACAGGGCCAGACCATTCTGGAAAACTGCGCCAAGGAGCCCCATGTTGTTGATCTGGCAAACTTTTTGAATATGTGCGGCGCGGATGTGCGCGGTGCCGGCACCGATGTGATCAAGGTGCGCGGCGTGGAAAAGATGCACGGCTGCACTTACAGCATCATCCCTGACCAGATCGAGGCGGGCAGCTACATGGTTGCCGCTGCTGCCACCGGCGGCGACGTTCTGATCAAAAATGTCACCCCCAAGCATCTGGAACCCATCACGGCAAAGCTCCGCCGTGCCGGTGTGGATGTGGAGGAATTCGATGATTCCGTCCGCGTCTCCCGCAAGGGCGATATCCTGCCGTTGAAGATCAACACCATGCCTCACCCGGGTTTCCCCACCGATATGCAGCCCCTGATGGGTGTGCTGCTCAGCGTGGCAAAGGGCACATCCACCATCACCGAGAGCGTGTGGGATAACCGCTTCCGCTATGTGGACGAGCTGCGCAAAATGGGCGCAATGGTGCAGGTGGACGGTCAGGTGGCCGTGTTTGAGGGTGTAGACAAGCTGAACCCCGCCCCCCTGCGCGCTTCTGACCTGCGTGCCGGTGCGGCCATGGTCGTTGCTGCCCTGATGGCAGACGGCACCAGCGAGATCGAGGAGATCGGCCACATTGAGCGCGGCTACGAGAACATCGTGGAAAAGCTGCGCGGCCTGGGCGCTGAGATCAGCAAGGTGGATCGGATGCCCGCTGCACTGGAATCAGCAATGTGATCATTCAGAACCTCTCAGTCTGCTTTGCAGAAGTTTTCCTGACAGGGAGCTTTTGTGAAGCAATGGCGGAGAGGTTCGTTTCTTGAGGTTTGAAATGTCTGAATTCATCTCGTTATACTCTGGTTCCTCCGGCAATTGCAGCGTGGTGCGCACGGGGGAAAAGTACATCATCATTGATATGGGAAAGGGCGTGCGCACCACCTCGGCGGCGCTCAAGGAACTGGGCCTGAACATCAGCGATTGTGAGGGCATTCTGGTCACCCACGAGCACTCTGACCACGTCAAGGGGCTGGCCACCTTCCTCAAAAAGAATCCGCTGCCGGTGTATGGCGCAGACGATACGCTGGATTTTCTGGATGCAAACGGCATCGTGCCCGCCAGCTGTGAGCTGCGCACCCTGTCCGGCGGGGAAGAGGATGTGGGAGATTTCGGCGTGACGATGTTCCCCACCAGCCACGACGTACCATGCGTGGGCTACCGCATCCACACCCCGGACAACAAGACCATGACCATTGCCACCGACCTGGGAGTCCTGACCCCGCCGGTACATCAGGCCCTGAGCGGCTGTGACCTGGTGGCGCTGGAAAGCAACTACGACCTCCACATGCTCCGCAGCGGGCGGTATCCCTACTACCTGCGCTCCCGCATCGAGTCCAACCGGGGCCACCTCTCCAACGATGAGTGCTCGGCAAAGCTGCTGGAACTGATCCAGGAGGGATGTAAGAAGTTTGCCCTCTGCCATCTCTCGCAGGAGAACAACACCCCGGCGCTTGCTTTGCAGACCATGTTCAACACCCTGGGTGCGGCGGGTGTCGTGCCGGAAAAGGACTGCATCGTGCAGGCCCAGCGCCGCAATGAGATCAGCCCTGTACTTACATTTTAAGAAAAAGGCCCTCTCCGTCAATGCTTCGCAAAGCGTGACAGAGAGGGTCGTTTTTTGTTGTTATGCCAGATCCGGCAGGATATCGGGCCAGAGGGCCTGCTCCTGCCGCAGGTCGGTGAAAACGCAGTCCAGATAGATCTTGTTCACAGCCGAGATGATGGTGCTGCGCAGGAGCTTGCGTGCATCATCAACATCCGGCTCCAGCTCGGAAAAGCTTTTGGTCAGGCCAAACACATAGGGCAGGTAGTTCTCCAGCTCATCGCAAAAGGTATCATACGCCTGCGCGGAGGTATAATGCGCCCGCTGCATCTTGAACAGACTGTCGATGTTTTCCATGGACAGGACATTTTTGGAAACCACGATGTAGATCAGGCAGGCCAGCTGATCCCGGGTATACTTCTTTTTGATGGGGTGGCTGATGATCCCTTTCTTAACGTAGTTGCTCACCATGGAAGCGGTGAGCTCCACCCCCTGAAATGTGCGGAAACACCCGTTGACAAACTGTACACTCTGATCCAGATAAAGCCCTACGGTGGGGAGTTCTGCATACCGGGGCAGGGCAAACCCTGCGGCGCAGGCCGCAACGCGGCGGTTTGATTCTAATTTCATGCGGACAGTATACCATGTTTTGGAAATGTGGTCAACAGGAAATTAAAAACTTTTGAAATAATTCAAGAAAACAGTTGACAGGTTTTTGAAAAACTGATATAGTGATTCAAACAACAGGAAAAACTGCGGCATCCTCTGCCGCCGGAATGGAGATAAATACTTATGAACACCAAGATCGTTGTGGATTCCTCCGCCAGCCTGTACACCTTGCAGGGCGTGGATTTTGAATGCGTTCCCCTGAAGATCATCACCGACGATGCCGAATATCTGGACAACGGCACGATGGATGCCTTGGGCATGGCCCAGACCCTGCGTACCTATAAGGGAAAGACCTCGACTTCCTGCCCCAACGTCAGCGATTGGCTGGCCGCCTACGAGGGAGCCGACGAGGTGTATGCCATCACCATCACGGGCACCCTGTCCGGCAGCTACAATGCCGCCCAGCTGGCCGCCGAGGAATACCAGCAGGAGAATCCCGGCAAGCGGGTGTTCGTGCTGGACAGCCTTTCCACCGGTCCGGAGCAGCGCCTGCTGGCCGAGCATCTGCGGGATCTGCTGGCTGAGGGCAAGGAGTTTGACGAGATCTGTGAAGAGATGCTCCGCTACCACAAGCACACCCATCTGCTCTTCTCGCTGGAATCGCTGGCCAATCTGGCCCGCAATGGCCGCGTGAAGCCTGCCGTTGCTGCTGTGGCGCGGATGCTGGGCATCCGGGTCATCGGACAGGCAAGTGAGGCCGGAGAGCTGGATGTTCTCTGCAAGACCCGTGGTGAGCATGGTGCGCTGGAGCGCATCGTGCTGGAACTCAAGGAGCACGGCTACACCAACGGCAGACTCCATATCTCTCACTGCGGCAATCCCGCCGCCGCCGAGCGCCTGAAGCACATGGTAAAGGCTGTGTTTGATGGAGCAAAGGTGGACATCAGCGAATGCGGCGGTCTGTGCAGCTATTATGCAGAGCTGGGCGGCCTGCTGGTTGGTTATGAGGACGCGGAAGCATAAGCGGACAACCCGCGAAAAACTTCTGCCCACGATTGAATAGGCGCTCATAGCGGGGAAAGCCGTTGTGGGCGCTTTTTTGTTTGCAAAATCTTCCGCTCTGCGCTATACTAACAGCATCAAAAATCGCCGTGGGCGGCAGGGGAGGGATACCACATGTTCAGATTGCCCATCGTCAAGTTTTTCAACCGCATCTTCAACCGTGTCACGATCACAGTGGTGATGGTGGCTTTACAGGTGCTCTGGCTGCTCTGGGCGTTCTGGTCGTTCACGGCGGGGCGGGTCTGGCTGAACGGTGCCCTGAAGGCGCTGAGCATTCTGATCGTGCTGTATCTGGTGCGCAAGGATGAAAACAGCGCTTATAAGATCGGCTGGATCGTTCTGATCGGTCTTTTGCCCCTGCTGGGCGGCGCGCTTTATCTGGCTTTTGGCAACAAGGCCCCCGCCAAGTATCTGCGGGAGCGGATGCAGAAGGTGGAACAGGCCCATCAGACTGAGCTTGCCCAGCCCGAGGGCCAGACCGATGCGCTGGATATCTCCAGCCGGAACCTGAGCCGCTATGTGGCAAAGTTCGGGCCGTATCCGGCCTGGAGGGATACCGCTGCTCACTACTTTTCCTGCGGGGAGGAGATGTATCCCCAGCTGCTGGCGGATCTGGACAAGGCGGAAAAATTTATCTTTCTGGAATTTTTTATCCTCCGTTCCGGCAAAATGTGGGACGGCGTGGAGCAGATCCTCCGCCGCAAGGCCGCTCAGGGCGTGGATGTGCGGCTGATCTACGATGATTTTGGCAGCCTGCTGGGCCTGCCCAGTGATTTTGTCATCCGCATGGAGAAGGCGCATATCCGCTGCATCCCTTTCAACCCGGTGGTGCCGCTGGTCTCGCTGGTGATGAACCACCGCGACCACCGCAAGATCGTGGTGGTTGATGGCAATGTGGCCTACACCGGTGGTGTGAATCTGGCGGATGAGTATATCAATGCAGAGCAGCGCTTTGGCTACTGGAAGGATGCGGCCATCCGGTTGGAAGGAGCCGCTGTCTGGAACTTTACCGTGATGTTCCTCAATGTATGGAACGCCTTCCGCCCGCAGGAGACCGATTACACCGCCTTTGCGCCCACCCGCCTGCCCGCAGCGCAGGATGGCGTGGTGCAGCCCTACGCGGACAGCCCGCTGGATGAGGAACCGCTGGCCGAGACGGTCTATCTGGACATCCTCTCTCAGGCCCAGAGATATGTTTATATCTACACGCCCTACCTGGCTGTTGGCGAGGAGATGCTGGATGCTCTGAAAAGTGCGGCCAAGCGCGGGGTGGACGTGCGGCTTATCCTGCCCGGGATCCCGGATAAGAAGCTGGTGTTCCGGCTCAGCCGTTCCTACTATCTGCCCCTGCTCAGGGCAGGTGTGCGCATTTATGAATTCACGCCCGGTTTCCTCCACGCCAAGTGCTATGTCAGTGATGACCGCGTGGCCGCGGTGGGCAGCATCAATATGGATTACCGGAGCCTGTTTCTCCATTTTGAGTGCGGAACACTGCTCTTCCATAATAGCCAGATCGCCGCACTGCGGAAGGATGTGGAGCGCACCCTGCCGCAGTGCCGGGAGATCATGCGCTCCGACTGCCGCACCAATCTGCCGGGTACAGCACTGGACAGCGTGCTGCGGCTGCTGAGCCCGTTGATGTAAGCGGCTGCGCGCAGCACGCGGGGAGCTTTTCCACGCAAGTGAAACGGGCCATTCCATCGCCCGCCCTATTGCCTGCGGCAACAGGGTCCCACCCCAGCGGACACTTGCTTTGGAAAACTCCCGTCGGCTGCGTAATCTTACGCTCTTCTGGACATACTATGGGGCAAAGGCCCAACGGGCCGTGTGGAAAGGGAGCGTATCTATGAATCAGAACCATCGGGCTCTTTGGAGCTGTGCCATGGCGGCGGCGCTGCTGCTGACCGCCTGCGGCAAAACGAACACCGGGTCGGGCAGCTCCGGCAGCATGAGCGGAAGCAGCGGCACATCCTCCGCACAGACCCAGACAGCGGCATGGAAAACCGGTCTGGGTGTGGTGACAGAGGCCACCGATCAGGACAGGGCAGGGAAAATTGAACTGGCGGCGGCCGCTGTCCTGCTGGATGGCGAGGGGAAACTGGAGAGTGTTCTGCTGGACGAGCTGGAAGTGTCTGTTTCGGCGGACAGCACCGGCCATGTGACCCTGCCCACCGACTGGCGCACCAAGCGGCAAAAGGGGGACGATTACCCGCTGGCCGAGGTCTCTTCCCTGAAAAAGGGATGGGCGGAACAGGCGGATGCCTTTGCCAATTACCTGATCGGCATGACCCCGGAACAGGTCTCCATGCTCAAGGTGGATAAGGACGGCAAGCCCACGGATGCCGACCTGCTGAGCGGTTGCACCATTGCAGTGGATCGCTACCGGGATGCCGTGACCCGGGCCTGCGCCAATGCCAGGGCACTGGGTGCCGCCAAGGGCGACAGGGCCGCGCTGGGCATCGAAGCGGTGAACGGGACTTCGGACATCACCGCCACTGATGATAAGGATGTGAATGCGCAGGTGGATGTGAGCATCGTGGCACTGACCACCGATGCGGCCCGCCGTGTGACCAGCGCCATTGCGGATATGGCCGAGCCGGCCCTGACGGTGGTGTCGGACGGCGGTGTGACAGCTCCGGATCTCGTCAAGACCAAACTGGAGCTGGGGGAGGACTATGGGATGCGCGGCGCATCGGCGCTGGGCAAGGAGTGGTATGAGCACAGCGAAGGCTTCTGTGATGCCCTCAAGGGCAAGACCCGCACCGAGATCGCCAGGCTTTCCGGCGGCGATGCCGACCTGAAGGCTCTGTGTACCATTGACATCACCGATCTGCAAAAGGCGGCGCTGGATGCCCTGAGCTGAGGAGGAAACCCTTTTCGGTCTCACAATCGCGCACCGGCTCTCCCGGATAGGAGGGCGGTGGCATTCCGCTGCGTTTTCAGAGAGAAACCTCTCGCCGCGTCTGGCAGCTGCCGACGCGGCGTTTTTGTTTTGTCAAAATGACCGCTTTGTCGTGGTAAAGCAGTAAAGATTTGAGCAAACTGCGAAAAATCAGTTTTCCCCCTTGCCAAATGGCAGAAAACGCGCTATTCTATAACCACAGTTTAGCAATTTAGCATGGTAAAGCAATAAAATAAAGCTGCTTGCCACTGAGGGAGGAACCGTATATGAAACGTCTTGTATCCGCATTCCTGGCCGGTGCCCTGGCACTGAGTCTTGCCGCCTGCGGCGGTGCCGCTTCCACTTCCACTGCCGCATCTGCCTCGGCCTCTGCTTCCGGCAGTGCTGCCGCATCCCAGTCTGCAGGCAGCGACCTGGATTACATCAAGGGCAAGGGCAAGCTGGTCATTGGCTACACTGTTTACGAGCCCATGAACTACACCGATGCCGATGGCAACTTCACCGGTTTTGATACCGAGCTGGCCACTGCTGTCTGCGAAAAGCTGGGCGTGGAGCCGGAGTTTGTGGAGATCAACTGGGATACCAAGGTCGTGGAGCTGGATGCCAAGAGCATCGACTGCATCTGGAACGGCATGACCCTGACCGATGACATCATGCAGAACACCGCTACCACCAAGGCTTATGCAAAGAATGCACAGGTGGTCGTTGTGAAAGATGGCACCGATTATACCTCTACCGCTGACCTGGTGGGTAAGACCGTGGTCGCCGAGGCTGGTTCCGCCGGTGAGGCCGCCATTGAGGGAGACGAGAACCTGGCACAGGCTGATTACGTTTCCAAGAGCGTTCAGACCGACTGCCTGATGGAAGTTGCCGCAGGCACTGCCGATGCCGCTGTACTTGACCTGACCCTGGCCAACGCCATGATCGGTGAGGGCACTGACTATGCCGACCTGAAGATCGTGGACGAGCTGAACGCCGAGGAGTACGGCGTGGCATTCCGCAAGGGCAGTGATGCTGCCGCCGCTGTGGATGAGGCCTTTGATGCACTGAAGGCCGATGGTACCATGCAGGCACTGGCCGATAAGTACGATCTGGCACTAGCTGACTGAATTTGTTGAACAACTCCTTCCGTCATCGCTATGCGATGCAACCTCCCTCGGTGAGGGAGGCTTTTTGTTGCCGATGCGTGAAAGGCTCCCGAGCAGAGGGAACTTTCACCGGCTGTGATGGAAGGGGAATATGGATTCTGAATAAAAAAGGTGTGTTTTTGTGTCTGTGATTCTTATGCGCCTGTCCGGCGCGTTCCTGCTCAATTGTGAGCTCTTTGCCCTGACACTGCTGTTTGCACTGCCGCTGGGGCTGGTGGTCTCGTTTGGCTCCATGAGCCGCTGCAAGCCGCTGGCCGGGCTGGTCAAGACCTTTGTCTGGATCATCCGCGGCACCCCGCTGATGCTGCAGATCATTGTGATCTATCTGGGCCCCGGCCTGCTGGGCATGAACAACCCCTGGCCCTCCGGCTCCGGCGGACGGATGGTGGCGGCGGTGGTGGCTTTTGCCATCAACTATGCCTGCTATTTTTCTGAGATCTACCGCGGCGGCATTGAAGCAGTGCCCAAGGGGCAGACTGAGGCCGGGCAGGTGCTTGGCATGACCAAAACACAGATCTTTTTCAAGGTGACCTTGCTTCAGGTCGTCAAGCGCATCCTGCCCCCCATGGGCAACGAGATCATCACGCTGGTCAAGGATACCTCGCTGGCAAACACCATTGCCAACAAGGAAATCATTATGATGGCCAAGGAGTACAGCGCAAAGGGCCTGATCTGGCCGCTCTTCTCCACCGCGCTCTTCTTCCTGGTGTTTGTGGGCGCACTGACCATCCTGTTCAACTGGGCTGAAAAAAAGCTCGATTATTTCCGCTGCTAAGGAGGCAGATAGATTATGGCGTTGCTCGAAGCTTCCGGTATCGGGAAAAATTTTGGCGAGACCCATGTGTTGAAGGACATCTCCCTGGATCTGGAGCAGGGTGAAGCGCTGGCAATCATCGGTTCGTCCGGTTCCGGCAAAACAACTCTGCTGCGCTGCCTGAACTTTCTGGAACGGCCTGACACGGGCGTGATCAAGGTGAACGGCGAGACCATGTGGGATGCCGCCGACCCTGCCACCCAGAAGGAAAGCGAGATCCGCAAAAAGCGGCTCCATTTTGGTCTGGTGTTCCAGAACTTCAACCTGTTCCCGCAGTACACGGCTTTACAGAACGTGATGCTGGCAGGAGAACTGCTGGCAAAGGAACGTCCGGAATATCAGGCAAACAAAAAGGCCATCCACGCGGAGCTGGAACAGCAGGCGAGAGAACTGCTGGCGCAGATGGGCCTTTCGGAGCGGGCCGGCCACTACCCGCATCAGCTCTCCGGCGGCCAGCAGCAGCGTGTGGCCATTGCCCGCGCGCTGGCGCTTCACCCGGATATCCTTTGCTTTGATGAACCCACCAGCGCCCTTGACCCGGAGCTGACCGGCGAGGTGCTGAAGGTCCTGCGTGATCTTGCTGACCGCAAGACCACGATGATCATTGTCACCCATGAGATGCACTTTGCCCGCGATGTGGCCGACCGCATCCTGTTCATGGATGGCGGCGTGGTCGTGGAGGAGGGCCCGGCCAAACAGCTCATCGACCACCCCCGGGAGGAGCGTACCAGACAGTTCCTCGCACATTATTCAGAATGACCCGCCGCTGAGCATTCCGGATGAGGAGACCCCGCCTTCGGGCAATGCCGGAACGGGGTTCTGGAGCATTTTGTTCCAGCTGCTGAAGCATCTGGCCGGGAAGCACTGAAAAAATTGAAAAAACCTCTTGAAAATTCATCGCAACCTGATATAATACCCACATGAACAAAAACGTCCTGCCCATTGCGCGGCAGGGCGTTTTTGTCGGAAAAAATTCGTGTGATAAGGTCTGTGATGCTTTCCCAAGGAGGAACGTGCGTATGACGAAAGATATGACGCAGGGCAGCCCGCTCAAGCTGATCCTTGCCTTTGCGGTGCCGCTGATGCTGGGCAGCCTGTTCCAGCAGTTCTATAATCTGGCAGATACCATCATCGTGGGCCGCTTTGTGGGCGTGGAAGCCCTGGCGGCAGTCGGCAGTGTGGGCGGTCTGAACTATCTGGTGCTGGGCTTTGTCAATGGCATTGCCTGCGGTTTTTCCATCCCCATCTCATGGACATTCGGGGCAAAAGACTATGTGGAGATGCGCCGCTACACCGCCAATGCTGTCTGGCTGAGTGTCTTTTTTGCCGCAGTGCTTACCGTGGTCACGGTGGCCATGACCCGTTCCATTCTGGTCTGGACCAATACCCCGGACAACATCATTGATCTGGCGGACATCTACATCCGCACCATCTTTATCGGCATCCCCTTCACCCTGCTGTACAACATGACCAGCGCCCTGATGCGCGCTCTGGGCGACAGCAAGCGGCCTCTGTACTTCCTGCTGGTGGCAAGCTTTCTGAACATCGGGCTGGACCTGCTCTGCATCATCACCTTTAAGATGGGTGTGTTCGGTGCAGCATTCGCCACCGTGTTCAGCCAGGCTGTGGCCGGTCTGGGCAGCCTGTGGTACATCCTCAAGCATTATAATGAGCTGCGTTGGAACAAAGAAGAAAGCCGCCTGAGCAGACAGCACTGTGTCAAGCTGTGCGGCATGGGCATCCCCATGGGCCTGCAGTGCAGCATCACGGCCATCGGTTCCGTTGTGCTGCAGGGTGCAGTCAATGGTCTGGGCAGTGACATCGTGGCAGCACAGACTGCAGGCGGCAAGGCGGCACAGTTCCTGTCCGTCCCGCTGGAGAGCATTGGCACGGCCATGACCACCTACGCCAGCCAGAACATGGGTGCCCACGACCTGAACCGTGTGAACAAGGGCGTGAACACTGCCCTGGGCATTGGCTGTGTGTACAGTGTGGCATCCTTCCTGATCCTGCGCGTGCTGGATAAGGCTTTGATCGGCCTGTTCCTTGAGAGCAGCCAGACCGAGATCATGGCCAACGCCCAGAGCTTCATCTTCTGGAACAGCGTGTTCTATATCCCGC
>OIYH01000614.1_pt1 | contig 25638 bp, 39 predicted proteins | sample 1587911 | NCBI WGS metagenome assembly OIYH01 (sample SAMN03283252) | human gut metagenome | biome: human-associated habitat; material: feces | host: Homo sapiens | place: USA | collected 2013
CAGCTCAATCATTATCATAGAAGATTATTATTTACAGACTTTTCTTCATAGTCTCTATTACCTCGAAACAAAAGAATGGCATTGCAATAGTTGCGGAAGTGATTTTTAAACTAACAAAAGACACCAATTAAGGTGTCTTTTTAATAGTTATTCCTTTTTGTATTCTATGTGAGTTTGAGAAGGTATTCTGAACGAAAATTGCGTTTTACCTTGATAATTTGAAACAGCAAAGTCACCAATCGATATTACATCCATCCCAATTAAAACATCAATTCCTTGTTTTCCTATCTCCGAATCCATTACATTTAAATTTTTTATAACAACTTCATCGTTTAAGACAAGATCAATGATGTATGTGTTTAAGATTGCAGAGCCTGAAGGCGTTTGAACCTTTTGCATTCCAATTGGTGCTAAATTCATTCTAATTGCAAGTTCCGTAGATATACATGTTCCTGTTGCGCCGGTATCCCATTGTGTTTTTACTGGTACAACTTCGTTTTCATATTCTACAACAGCAGAATTTATTAATTTATTCCTAATACTGTCGTATTTTTCTGTAAACGCAGATATAATCATTATTTTTATCCACCTTATTTTATTTTAATTAATTGCCATGAAGAAATATAATTGGTATAACCAGATTCGTCGCCATTACATTTTTGAACGATGAAAGTACCAATAGGGTGATTCTTTTTTGTTTCATTAATTGCCACTTCTCTTTTGTCATACACTCCGATAATCTGTTTGTTTTTTATAACAAAATATTTTTCACCATATTTCTTAAATAAATCATCATAGATAGACAAAAAATAATCAAAATCAGCACGTCTTTCATTATCCCCATACATATTATATTCCTCCTTCCTATTCTTAATTTAATTTTATTATAGCAAAAAATCAAAAATATGTCTATTATTGTACAATAAATGAATTAATAATGAGTTCTTTTTATCAATAACAAACACATAAGCATAAAAATTTTATATTTGACTCAATTCCATTTTCTTCCTATAATAATACACATCATCTTACTCGGAGGTTACAGTATATGAATTATTTTTCAGAAAACCTTTTATATTATAGGAAGAAACGTGGAATGACACAAAATAATATTGCCAGAAAAGTATTTGTCAAGCATCAGACAATCTCAAATTATGAAAAGAATACAAGAACATGTGATTTAAACACTCTTGTTTTACTTTCCAACGCTCTTGATATTACACTGGATGAGTTGATTAAAAATCCACATCCATAATGCTTAATTGTATGTAGGAATACCAACAAACACAAGACCTTTTACATTATGAGCATCTATGCTTTTACCTGCTTCTTCATAACTTGTGAATTTTGTTTCCGATACAACCTTGTGATCAAATTTACCTTCAGTATTTTTCGTTACCTGAATTCCAATAACATCTACACCTATATTTTTCATCACGTATTTCCTCCACTCTCAGAGTTTGAATATATCTTCAACAGATACTCCAAGAGCATGAGCAAGTTTGATAGCTGTATAAACATGTGGGTTTTCAAGAGGATTATTTTCTATCAAACTTATTGTAGAATGTGACACATTGCTTTTCATAGCAAGCTGTGTTTGTGACCAATCTTTTTCCCATCTCATTTCTTGCAATCTATTTTTCATATTCCGATTCCTTCCATTAAATTATTTTTCATAAGTTTAAGATTCAACCTGTGCCGGGGTTTCAGGGGGTGGCACACGGACGAACTGCAAAGACACAACATTAGTCGCACTAGCAAGATGCAAGTTTTCCCCGAAAGGAAAACGCAGCAGATTGCATAGTAAGACTTTGTGTATTTCTGTTAGGCTAACCCCCTGACATATATTAATGAGCAAACAATATCATATTATATTTATATTCTTTCTTTTCCATTAAATCTATAATCTCTTTTACCAGCTTCTGTGTTGCTTTCTTCTCACAAGATTTTTTCTTCTGACCAATTTCTTTCGTAGAGTATTTATTATCTAATAACAAGAAAACTAACTTTTTACGATATTCCATCCAGTCAGTACGTTTTTTCTTATATTTATCTCCTCTTGTATGCCAACACCTACCATCACATATATAAAATTTGCTCCATTCCTTCTCTAATAGGGCATTCTTACTGATTACAAAGTCACATGTGACAAGACATTGTATAATCTGTTCTTCTGTATATGATTGATTTTTTATTGTTATCATATAATAGTTTCCTCCTCAAGTATTTTCTATAATATTCCTGCTGTAATTTATTCATCTGATTCTTATATGTCTTGTGGGATTCTCCCACTCCCTATCATCAATTGGTAACTTTCCTGCCACCCACAGGGGGATGTCAGTATAAGTTCCCAATTGTTACATTCCGCCAAGTGTGGCGTAATGTGCAAAATCACAACTACGTTTTAAATATTTTCATTACACATATTTTTCATTTTTTCATATTATTACAATAAGAGAATCAATTACAAATTTTTAGAATCTTATGTCTGGGGTCAGATTGACATCTCACTATATATTATAGTGAAGTGCCAATTCGCCCCCAAGATACTTCTTCAAGAATCCAATATTTTTTATCTCTATTCGGATTTTTAGAACCATCTTCTAAATTTCTCTTTTTATCTACTAGAAATTTCTTAGTGAGTTCTCCTTTTTCATCTAAGGTTTTATCCCTAAAACGACATTTATATTTACTTCCATAATTATCTTGCAAAGCACCATTTAAAGTATTGATTCCCTGTCTTCTCAGCTTTACTCCAATATCTTCAAATCTCTTTACAACTTCTTTTCGTTCATCTGAATATAGCCATTTACCTTCTATAGAATTCAAATATTCTAAGAATTCATCTTTTTCTTCAATGTTTAGCTCTAAATCTCCAATTTTATCAGCCACAGTGTATCCCAATAACTCAGTCATAACTATCTTATATGAGCTTTCTTTCATGTCATTCAGAATCGTATTATCCATCAAATATTTATTTAATCGCATTTCATTAAAAGCTATACTGCTCTTTTCTTTTTCATTAACGAAATTAGCATAAAAAATCTTATTATTCCTAATACGCTTACGATTCTGACTGTATTTTTTCAAGAATTCATCATACTTGATTCTATATGTCATAACAGGGTCTAATTGATATTCATTTGTATTTATCAGACCTTGTATCGCCTGTCCAGAATAATCTTTCAGATAAAATGTACATGTATCATCTTCTGAAATTTGCCGTTTCCTTCCTAATGCTTGTATAGCTGAATCTGCATCAAGAATTTCAGAAAATATATGTTTTACCCTTTTATCCTTAATGTTTACCCCATTATCAAGAACTTTTGTTGTAATAAGAATTCGGCTATCAAAGGTAATAGTTCCATCTGAATGTTCATAGATGCAGTTTTCATCACGTATTGATTCAACTTTTTTTGCATTTTTAGAAGCAAAATATTTTGCTAAATTGCCATATTTTTCATGCAGCTCAAGCATACGTTTCACAGAATTGCAAAACACAAGGATTTTACTATCCTGTTCCTCTTCTAGAATCTTATCCATCTGCGGAATAAGATATTTCTTATCATAGAAATATACTTTGTCAACATATGAATAATCTTTTGGAATTAAGAAATAATGTTCCGGTACAACCATTTCTTTCTGTTTCATCCAATGAAAATATACTTTTGCTGTTGCACTAATATAAATCACAACATTGTCCTGTTGCCTCTTTAGATATCTATAAGCTAAATCTGTGTATTCATTAAATAATGCATCATTTGTAAAGTAATGGCATTCATCGGCAATGATATAATCATAATGCGGTAGCTTCTCTTTATGTTTAATTCTGTTTTGAAGTGATTGATATGTTGTAACATAAACTGTACTGTGTAATTTCAGTTTTTTCACATCTTTATATGTCTGTTCTTTTAACTTTGATCTGTTACACAAATATAAAATTATTTTATTGTTTTGCTGTGCGTATTTTCCAAGTACGTTAAGAGTAAAGTATGTTTTTCCAGTACAAGTTCCACCATCAAGAATTACTCTTGTATTATCCCAAGATTTGTATACATCTCCGATTAATTCAGAAAAATTATTTTTTATAACATCTGTTTTCTTCATTGGTACACCTCCGGCTATCGGTTAATGTAGTCACTCATAGACTTTCTAAGCTGTGGTGTATCTTTGAAGAAGAAAACATTTTTTCTACTGCCACTCTTCATATCTGGTCGCATATCTATTAGTACATAGCCTTTCTGCATCAAGTAACCTGCCATTCTTTGATTAAAAATGGTAAGATTTTTAATCTCGTTATTCATATGTCATTCCCCTCCTCGTTTTTCTGTAAAGAGGACTTAATCTCGTCCCCCCTTGTATATTCTGCAAAAGCTCAAATTACTGCTTTTTAACCCAGTTCTTCCTCAAGCTGCTTGATTGACACGTAGCTTGACACAGTTCCAAAAACTTCAATGTATTCGCCAGCATATTTATCATGCAAATCAGCCGTCAAAATAACTGTTCTGTTTATATTCACATTACATTTCCACTCAACAATATCGAAACGTCCAGCATGTGTAGCTTTCTCAAGGTCTGTCATAAAATCTTCTTTTTCAATAATATCTGCCATTCCTACCGCGTTGAAGTGTCTGCTTGTTACCAGTTTTACATTCAACTTTTCTGATGTGATTAAATCGTATAGCTGTTTACTTGTGATTGTATGCATATGTTTTTGTCCTTCTTTTATCCAGGAACCGCAACTCGACTGTCGCAGTTCCTTCTTATATAAATATGTTCTCTGCTATGACTACTCTGTTGCTTTCTTACTACTAGAAAACAGCGTATATACATAACTATAATGCTGTGGAAGTTCTGCAAACTGCATTACCAGCATACGCTTATTATTTACTTCCTGTTCCGTGTTTTCATTGCAATCCGCCCACTTTTCGATAATCTTATCTATCGTATCTTCGAAACTCATATCTCCAACTTCCTTGATAAGCGGAATATTAATTTCTGACTTCTTCAGTTTTTCAAAACAACTTTCCATCTCCGCAATTACATCATCATAAATCTTGTCTTCTGCATCCTGCATTACTTCTCTCATAATTTCTTTCATCTGTTCTTTTTTCATAATTTCTAATCTCCTTTTTTTAATAATTTTTATTTGCCAGGACTGGCATTGGATATGTAACCAGTCCTATATATATCTATTCTCCTATTACTGTTGTGACAGTTTCCTCAATATATTTAGAAATCCAATTTCCAAACAACTGAGGTGTTCCACATCGGTCATTTAATACATCTGCTTCTTTTGGATACAATTTGAACAAAGCCTTTTTAAGAGTTTTCATTTGTTCTTTATTCTTGCAGTCTACTTCTGTTAGATTTGTTTCTCGAACAATTGCATCTACCATGTTACTCACTTTCTGTTTGTTATTGAATGGTGGTATTTTTTCTAATTTCACGTGAGCATTTTTATTAACTTTTGCAATCAATTTGTGACTGTTTCTCATATCTTTAATACCAATTCTATTTGCCAAATTTAAAGCTTCATGTAGTATCTGCTGCGATGGTGTTTTTCTGATAAGCTTTTCGATTTTCATAGCAAATTTATGAGAACAAATATTAATATCGTATTTGTGAAGTGCATCTGCTTTTTTGCTGTAAGATGTGTTTTCATCCATTAATATCTCTAATAGACTCGACTCACTTTTCAGCATTTTTTCTTCATTTGGCGATTTCTTCAAAAACTCAATAACCTGATCTTCCGTCCCTGAATAGTCTGGAAAACGAATCACAACATTATCACCTTTTCTCATAATTCGATATCCACTCAAAGGATTTTTCCCATTTTTAATATTTTTTGCAACCTGTACATAGATACATTTTCCAACAGTCAAATCAAGTATTTCCTTTGGGATTTTTCTTTTTGAACTTATACGAAATGATTCTCGGTATTTTTTAATAGATTGCTTATCTTTTCCAGCCTTTTGAACAGTCTCGTTGAAAATTGCTCTAATTACTTTTATATCCAAATCATCTTCATCAAACTTCTTTCTCCACTCACGTTCAAAGTCACTACTTTTTATTGCGTGAACATTCTTTTTTCTGACGAATAGTGTTTGATATACAACTGCTCCTTTTTCATAATCCACATTACTTACCTTTGTTCTTCTGTCATTTTTTACTCTTACCATGTTATTTCTTACCTCCTATTTTCATATGTATGACTATGAAAGTCCCTTACTCTTTGAAATAATGATCTAGTTCTCCAAGAGACATTCCATGTTCACCTGCAAGAATGAAATTATTTCTATCTGTAATACACCAACCATGTGTTCCAACTCCTGCTTCTTTTAAATAGACATGTTCTTTCGCTGCTTTGTCTTTCATCATCTGAAAAGTAAGAACCGGCACGATATCTACTGCTGCTAATCCCCTTTCTTCGCTGTGTATGTCAAATTCTACAACATCACCAGCATCTAATGTTCGGAATCCACCCTTTCGAATTTGTGTCTGATGGGCGAAATACTCTAAACCATCATCTCCTACAATGAATCCATAACCCTTCTGTGCATTAAACCATTTTACTGTACCTGTCATTGTTTCATTTCCTCCATTTTTAAATTTCTCTAATGCGTAATCTGCCTGCATTATCATTCTCTCTATCTCTGCATCCTCTTTCTCAAGCAGTCTTTTCTGCTTTGGTGTCAGACTAGTCAGAATTTTCTCTTTATTACATTTCATTTTTGTAAGACAAAAAAGTTTGATTGCTTCATCTAAATCTTCACTTCTTTCCTCAAAATCTCCTTTTGTAATATGTCCTCTAACAAAAGTGACTGTATCTCCTTCTATTCCAACTACTGTAACTTTCGTTGGAACACTACCTGTTCCTTTAAACATCTTGTAATAATGTCCATACATTTTAATTTCCATATCTTTACATTCTCCTATAGACTTAAATATTATTGTTGCTCAACTTATCGTTCATCTGTATGTCGAATCATGATAAGTTGCTTGCCAACTACTGTTCAATTCGGATTTTCTACTAAAATAGTAAATCTCTACTACTCTTTTTCTTTTCTGTTGGTTTTTCAGATGAAGTAATTTCATCAAAGAATCCTATTGATTTTGAGAGACGATTACTGTTTTGCGCTGTTAAGTTACGCTTGATTGTATCTTTGTTAGAATCAATGATATCTTTGATTTCCTCCATCTTTTTGTATGGAAGAGATAAGCCAGACAGAACACATAATGTAAACGCTGACTCGTACTGTACATATGTATCAAGTGGTGTTCCAACTTCTGCATAGATATCTTCCATACGAATGCCTTTTCCTGTTCCAGCATTCACCAAGCCTATATATTTAATAACCTTGTCTTCTTCCAGTGGTGCATATACATTGTTCTGAAATGTACTCAGAAGATTCTGCAAATCAGATTTATCTTTACCAAGTTTACTAATAATTGAGCATCCTCTGCTGCGTAACATCTGTTCAATCTCTGCATCATCAATATTCCCCAGTGCAGAATTACAATCCAAGGTAAGCAATGCATTCAGATGGCAAAAGAAAATCTCATTGATCTTCATTTTGTTATTATTCTTGCTGTTGTCTAAAATAAACATCGTTCCTGGCTCTTCAAGCTCCTCCAACTCTGCCAATGTTTCATAACTATTGATAAGAGCTTGAATAGAATCTGCTTTCGGATCGGGCAATGTTGTAATTATGCTACAGTCCTTTATGTCCAATTCATTCATGGCTACTCTTTTTAGTGCTTTCACACCACCTGCACCAGTTCCTCCACCAAGGGAAGCAGCTATAAACAGATGCTCAATTCCAGGGAACTTTTCTTTTACTTCCTTAATAATGTTGTCAATATCCTTCCGGATTAACTCTCTTGATTTGTAGCGATCTTTGTTGCATCCTTCTCCACCCGGTATCTGATACTTATATTGCTCGTCTACCTCTGTAAGGCTTTCTAAATCTGTTGATGCCGTATTGATAAACAGACTTGAATATTTTGCTTTATAAAATGGAAGCACCTGATTTCCTCCATAAGCCCCAAGCCCAACAAATCCACTTTTTTGTTTTAACATTCCTCTTTCTCCTCCTTAACTTCCGGCAATAAATTGATTCCTTCTTTAGTTAATATGTAACCATATGCTCGATCAACTTTTGCACCTTTTTCTACAAGTCCAATCTTTTCCAGTTTCTTCATATATTTATATACTGTGTCCGTCTTTATCACTCTGACACGTTCTTGTATCTCTGCACATGACATTGAATGCATGAAGTCTACAGCTTTTGATTTCAGCATCATGTTCATGATGATGTAAGATATCCTGTTCAATTCCCTGCTCAATCTCGTCTCACCTTCTTCCAAACTCCTATTCAAATTATTCCGAGAGCTATGTGATCTCGGATACTACATTGAAAAAATAAATGGGATGTTATCCCGTATCTTTCTTCACAATAGTAATTTTTCTAGTACTCTGCTGCCAGAAGCATATTCCACTTCTACATTCGGCATTGTACTGTCTACATCCGTTACATTCTCGTTTTATCCAGTCTTTCTTGTGCATGTATTGATTCCTCTATCTTCAGTTTTCAAGGTGCGGTTTGTACAAAAATAGATGTTGATGTATGCAAAAATGCTATAGAAACTCCTCAACAGGTTCTATTCTTGCAATATTTAGTTGATTTTTGTATTGGAAAATGTGTGACAGACTTGCCACAATTAGAATTTGATGTTATACTTGTTCTTGTTCAGGGAACAGTATAGATTCTTTCGTGGGTCTGTACTTACATATGGAATGATATTGGCGTATCATTCAGAAGATCGATGCTTTGGCGAGTGTCGGTCTTTTTTTTGTTTCCAACTATATTATACGAACACTTGTTCGATTCGTCAACTAGTAATATGTTTTTTCTGTTTTATTTCTGTTCTCCTCTCTTCTTATGTGACACTTATCTCACTCATGTCTTTGTGTCTCTGTATCTTTCGATGGAATAATCATATCACTCAAATATTAAACTGTCAATACATTTTATAATAATTATTATAGAATTATCATTTAATTATGTTTTTATAATCATTGCTTTTTGTTTTTGCACATGATAATATAATTATATTCAAGGAGGAATTATCATGCCAAATATAGAATTAACAGAAAATCTTCGCTCTACAATAAGGGATTTACGTAAATCAAAGAAAAAACGTGGTGATGAGCTTTCTAAAGAATTGGGGAAAGGAGCATCTTATATTTCACAAATTGAAAATGGAAAGATAAAAGAAATTGATTTTTCTTTATTAAATGAAATATTTAAACGAATTACTGATCTTCCCAAAGATGAATATGTTAAATATATTGATAATTTAATTGACAATTCCATTACTCATATGTCAAGAGAAGAATTGAAGCATGAAGAATGGGTGCATCAATTTAATTATGAAATTCGACAGTTTCCAATACCTGATAGCCTAATTTTGTTTATCAAAGAACACTTAAACCGTTTGAATACCACTCCTGAAGATTTTGTAAAGATAATTAACCAAAATAGAGGATTAAATGATCTAGATGCTGACTCTCTCGAACCAAACAAATTAAAAATCCAGTTGATTGATTATGGGAAGGAATATGTGGTTTTAACTTCTATTAAATTTTCACTTCCAGAAACATTTATCTCAGACATCATCAAGAAAAAGAGACATACTATAAATTATATTACTATGCAGGGGATTATATATAACATATATTTGTCAGAAAATATACCTGCTGAAAATATTCAAAATGAATGTAAAAAAGTCCTCAGAGACAATGGCTTTCTTACTATTAAAGAACGTAACAAACTCATACGCGATAAAATTAAAGAAAAAACTGAAAATCAAGAAAATTTTACATATTATGACGTTCAACCTACAGACTATGATAAAGAATATGTTAATTTAAAAAATGATATCGATTCTGCTTTTACTTATTTAAGAAATAAAGATTTATATTATGCAATTAGAGTCTTGAAAAATTTATCAGATAACATGCATTTTGACTTAGGATTAGTTGTTGCAATTATGAGTTCACCTATTAACAAACTACAAGGTGAATCAAAGCAAAAGTTTTGGACAGATTATTCAAATTTATTAAATTCATATATTAATAAACCATCCCATCAGTCTGATGAAGATTCCGCTAATACAAAATTCCCTCCGGCACAATAACCGGAGGATTTTATTTTCTGCAAGCATCTTGTAATTTTGAAGAGTATCGACTGAGATACCCATTTGTACTGCTAATTGTTCTTGTGTCTTTTTTGGTGCTTCCGATTTATTCGTAACCACCTCATATTGATTGCCTTGAAATGAAGTAGAACCATTCTGTATTCCATACAATCTTTCCAGTTCTTTAATACGTTTTCCAACTTTCTTTGCTGAACCACCAATTTCACCTCTACGGCGAATGTTTGATTCAAGTAGATCAAGAAGGACTTCATCATCAGAATTCATCACTCGATTATATCTGGCTACAGTACCTACACCGACACCTGCTTTTTTTGCTGTTTGTGAATCTGTCCAAAAATCTTTTCTTCCATCAATTTTGCTATTCACTCCAATTGGAGTGAGACTTCGTTATTCTGATTCATCTTCCATTTGTTTCATTAATTCTGCAATTTCCTGTTCCATTTTCTTTCTACTTTCACTTATTAAATATGTATTTGATTTAAAAGCATATTGTAATGATTCTTTCTCTACAATCCAATCATGTAATATATATAAATGCTCTCTTACTAATTCTGTTTCCAATTTTAATTGTAAAACCTCTTTAATTAAATACAATCTGATTGCATAATATATAATTTCAAAATATGTAACCATCTGTTTTCCATCAGCAAGTTTATTTATTTTATCTTTCTGTTTCCACATATGTGAATACCAAGCTCTTGTATCTTTTATCGTATCCAAAAAATTATACTCATTAGTTCCCAAAACCTCTAAAATTTCCGAATCATGTAATTTATCTTCTTCTATAAATAGTGACAAAACAACACTTTCCCCTATAAAATATTTTCCTAGTGAATCGCCTGTTGTAATTTTAAATTTCTCTCTTAAACTACTATCTATCTCCTTTCTTCGCTCCGGTTCAATATCAATAACTCCTTCAATAACATGCGATAATAATGTAATTCGATGTACTGGTAATATGGCTTTATATGCACCAGATACAAGATACTGCATAGAATAGAATGACGTTGACAAAATATCTTCTTTAAATTTCAAATATATTTCTTCATTTATTGTTTCAGAAGTAATTTTACACACCATCATTGCCGATCTAATAAATCTTGAATCTGTAGTAAATCTGTTAGCTAAATTTGTAATGTCTCGTAATTCTCCGTTATAAAAAATCGATTCAATAGTAGGAAAGCTCCCTAAATACAAAAACATCATGCAATCTAATTCCAAGCAAAACGTTCTAAGTTCTTCATAATCATTTTCAGAACACACGTTTAGTTCAAGTATAGAACCATCAAAGGAGAACTCAATTTTCTTGTCTTGAATTTCTGTGCGAAATGATTTCATGTTATTAATTAAAAAAGATTTATGTGAAAAAGTTACCTTAATATTATTTTTCATTCTAATCACCTCTACATTTGTATCTATAAGTAGCACATGCTAATTGTAACATAGTCAAATGTGAATTGTGTGCAATTTTACAAAAGTATCTTTATTCGGCTCACAATATTTCGGGGCAGCAGGATAAAAGAAAAAGCACCTTCAGAAGATTAATTTTATCTTCCGTTGGTGCTTATGATTTTGCTGTCTATCGAACGCCCTCGTAATGAGTCCACATTCTTACTATTTTGATTGTACCTTCGTATTTCACCGATTCAATTGTAACGGGCTCTGTGTAGACTTGATAAACCAATCTGTGTTGGATATTAATTCTTCGAGAATAGAGTCCATCAAGATTTCCAACCAACCCTTCATATCTTGGCGGATTCTGAAATGGATTTTTTCTTATAATCTCAATTAGTCTTTTTGCTTTACTATCAAGTCCCGCACTCTTCAATTTCTTTGCATCTTTCGCAGCCTGTTTATCATACACAATTCGATACATAAACTTTTACCATTCTATCTCATCTTCCGTCAGGCAATCGTCTAGTGAAGATTCTTTACCTTCTATTAAGGATTTTGCCATCCCTGGAATTGAATTCAAATATATAGTTTCCTGAATGGCATTCCAGTCTTCTTCTGAAAGAAGTACCGCATTTCCTTTTTTGCTCACAATTAATGTAGGCTCACTATAACGATTGACATTTTCAACAAGATTATAGAGTTCCTTTCTTGCATTTGTAATATTAATTGCTGACATAAAAAATCTCCCTTTCTAAACTATCATAAAAAATTTTAAATTCACATATAAATATTAAATAAATCATTAAGTATTATTACTGTCCAATTCCAATGAATACGTATTCTATATAATATTTTGGATTATTAGTATAATTTTTCTCGTGCATTCTCTGCATACTCTATCATTAAAATGTATTTGCATATATATTATTGTCTATCTCTAACAAATTGAATGACGAGATTTTTTATATCGTCTATATTATAACGTACGTTTTATCGTACGTCAATATGTTTTTTTAATTATTCTTATTATTACGAAATTCTTTCAATAAACGATTTGCATTCTTATTCGCTTCTTTAACATTTACGTCCGGGAACTGCTCTTCTAAATATTCAATAAGATCTACATTCTTATGATTGATTGTTATTTCAATATCCGTTTTCTCTGTTAATCCACCATCTGTTAGCTTATCAAGTAAAGCAACTATTTCAGCTCTTTGCGAGTCATTCATCTTACTGTCATATATATACATCATTTCCTTTACTTCTTCTAATCTTCTAGATGTTTTTTCATCTATCTTCTTATCAAGATCCTTTTTAGTCTTAAATTTTTTCTTAGATTTTAATATTTGATTTTTTTGCGTTTGCTTAATGGATAAAACTTTTGCCTTTGAAAATAACTCCTCTTGATACTCATCGTCTAACTCTGAATACAAAGTAATCAACTCTTTTATTTTTTTAGGATCAAGATTCATGTTTTCACCATCCTTTACAGTTTTATATTATATGCTATATTACCTGAGTGAAACCTGCTGTCATGTTTGGGTCTCGAAATTGCTGACATGATGGAAATGTCGCATAAGACTATTTTAAGAAAAATTGATGGTTCTAAGGATAGAGCTGGATATGCGGAAATTTTAACTAAGAACCAAATGGTTCTCAGTGATTTCTTTACTCTATCTTCTTACAAAGATCCATCAGGGAAAGAAAACAAATGTTATCTTGTTACAAAACTTGGCTGTGATTTTCTCGCCAATAAGTTTACTGGTGAAAAGGGTATTCTATTTACCGCTTTACTGGTGGTAGTTATATGGTTCTCTTAATAAACAGGGATTATTCTGCGCTTTTAATTATATACTTATTTCCGTTTTTTATTTCCGCATCCTTATCTATAAATGCCAGTTCCATTCCTAATCTATCTGCTATTTTAACCAATTCATCCGGAGAAAACGTATTACGCTGAATTTTATTGCTAAAGTTCTGTTTACTTATTCCTAATGTTTCAGCCATTTCTAATTGTGTTACTTTTTTCTCTTTAGAAATTGTTTTAATCGTTTCTTTTAAAGCCAACATTTTACCCTCGCTTTCTCTACTCTCAAAAGCTGATATGAATATACAGCTTTTTTAATAGTATACCATAACTCCACGCATCTGTCATACTCTTTAAGGTAAAGCACCGACAGAAATAATTTCCATCAGTGCCATTCTCTTAAATAATTTTTCGCAATATTGCAGATGATATTTCCCACATAAAATTCCCTTTTCGCTTCTTATCCATTTGATACATAAAGATATTTGTGACACGATTTGTGAAATCATTTGGAAGAATATTTCTTTTCAATGTATTGCAGGATGCACAAGCAATTTGAATATTACTCAATTCATCTTCTCCACCCAAATCTAAAGGAATGATATGATCTAGTGTCATATTTTCCAATGTCAATTTTTTTCCGCACAACTGACATCTTCCATCAAACTGGTGATACAACATCTTTCTTGTTCCTGGACTTCTCTTTTTTCTTCTTGTATGTCTCCATACAATCTTTTTTGTTTTCGTATCGAAAATATAGTATCCCTTTGTTTTAGCCGGAGCTTTCTTCATATAATTTTTGGCTTGATTTACACTGTCGTATTGAATTGCCTTACTGATATCTTCTGTTTTCCGATGCTTTCCGTCTTCGTTGAAATAAATATAGTATATACCATTTGTAATTACAAGTGCCATGTTTTAACTTCCTTTCTCTAATATTCATTAGGAAACAACACTGTTGTAGCTAATCTGTCTGCTTCAGTAATAATCCATATCTTTCCTTTGCAAGTCTGATATGCTCCCATTATTCTGTTTCCCTCTACTAATGCTTGTTCATTGGCTGCCTTATCTTCTTCGCCCATTTCTCCCCAGTCTTTGTTGCAAAATCTTTCCAACGCATCAAAGATTTCAATTGCAAAAAGCTTGTTTTCCAAAAGTTCTATGCTAATTTTCTGACTTACTACCTGTCTTCCAAGTATGAAGTATTTTGAACTAAACATTTTCTTTCTCCTCTTTAATCTCTTCATAATCAATGAATCCTGAACCCTCTGAACCGTCATATTTCCATCCCCATTCCTCATACATCTTTTCTCCTCTTCTTAATGAGTAGCGGTCAATCAAATGACCACTAACTCAATAATTACTTTTATTTTATTTCTTCTTTTTCAAAAGCTTGGAATCATCAAACCATTTTGTACGTTCTCCGCAAAAGTGTGTCCTTGGATGTAATACAACACTCTTCCCAATTCTTTTAACTACTTTGTTCTTGTCTGTCTCAACTGCAAATTCTGTTATTGATTTTTTCATCTGCTTCACCCTCTTAAACTCCGAGATATAGTCTCATGTATTGATATGCAAGCTTTCTTGCTTGTAAATCAATTAATTTTATATGGTTTTCAACGTCTGAACCTTCTGAATGAATGTATGTCAACTTGTCCTCTATTGGCATTGTTTTTATTAAATTATTGACAATCGGATATACTATCTTTTTGAATACATCTTTAAAAAGCTCTATAAACTCCTGCTTGGTTGAAATATCGCAGTTCATATAGATCGGCTCAATTTCTTCTGTGTATTCCTTAAAAGATATGTAACTCTCACTATTGCCACTCATTTCTATGAATTCACTATACATCATTACTGCTGTTCTCCTCTCCTAATAACCAACCGCTACCCACCAAGCAACCATGCTTACAATAGAAAAAAATGTAACTGCTGTTGTCATGTATGCAGAATGATTTAATTCTTTCTCAACTTTTTTTCTGCTCTTATGGCTAATCTGTTTATGCTGTGTTCTGTTCATCTGTACTGGCTTTCGGCAGATGTTGATAGTTTGAATCTTTGTCACTGGCTCTGTCGGCTCGATTACTGTATAAGCACCAAAATCTGCGATTGTTTTATATCTCATGTTCTTCACCCCCTTTATTCGCATTCAAGATAAATATGAAACTCGTTGTTTTCACAATCAACCATTTCAACCTGTCTGTCATTCAGTTCAAATGGAATCGAATTTCTGCTGTCATAGCTTGCAATGATTTCGCCATCGTCCCATATATACATATTTTTGCTTTCGTTCATTACTGATAAAATGTTTCCCAACTTCATTATTTTTACCTCACTTTCATTCTGTCTGCTGTCCTCTGCTTTTAATAGAGACTTGGAACTCTCACTGCGCACCGTGGTAGCATTACAGCTTGGCGGATTTCTCCGCCGTGACTGTTATTTAATTCTGAGGACTGAAAAGAATGTAACTTTTTCATATGGTTTCAAGCTCTCTCCTAAATCTTCCTCTAGTTTCTTTCTGTCAAGCGTTGTTCTGCTCTGTGATTTATAAGTTACTTTCGCATTGTTCGTAATTTCTTCTGTCAGATTGTGTTCTTTCATATAGAAAATGACTTCATTCTCTAATGCTTTCAGCTCGTTCTCAGTCTCTTCTTTCAATGCTTTTAAACTTCTTAATTCTTCAATCTTCTTTTCCAATTCGTTCTTTGTAATACACATATGTTTTTCCTCTCTTTCTTTTTATAAGAGCTAACAGCTCCGGCAGGTCTTAAAGCTATCTTAGGTATCTCGACCGTCTCATTATCCCCTTACCCTTGTCCGGTATTACGTTGGTGTCTTCGGTACGCTTTCGCCACTTCGTTTTCACCCTTCGCTGTTTGCTCTGTTGTTTTGTTTGTGACTATATAGTACATCTATTCGTGTACTTTGTATATTGACATTATAACTGAATGTACACGTGAAAATGTACTCTTTTTTGTGTAATAATACACTAATATGTGTACTTTTCACAATTATAGGTACACTTTTTCGTGTATTATCGCTATTGCATGAGTACACTTTAAAGTGTATTATAATATTAACAAATAAATACAGAGGAGGTTCAAAGATATGAAGAAATCAGTATACGAAATGATTACAGAAAGAATTATTGAACAGTTAGAAAATGGTGTTATACCGTGGCAGAAACCTTGGAGTGGAACACACAGCGGAGCTTACAACAGAATAAGTAATAAACCTTATTCATTATTAAATCAGATGATTCTAAAACATGGTGGAGAGTATGCAACATTCAAACAATGGAGTGACTTAGGCGGTAAGATTAGAAAAGGTGAGAAATCAGAAGTCGTTACATTTTGGAAGATTCAGCCATATGAAGAAGAAAATGAAAACGGTGAAAAGGTAATCAAACAGATACCATTATTAAGATATTACAACGTGTTTCATATTTCTCAGGTTGATGGAGTTGAACCGAAAGAACAGTTGAAAATTTCAGATCTTGAACCGATTGAAGAAGCCGAGAAAATCAAAACAGAATACATGAACAGAGAACGCTTAAAGATATTTGAAAAGGTAACAAACAAAGCTTTTTACACTCCGACTTTCGATTATATCGAAGTACCTTGCCGAGAACAGTATCAGAATATAGAAGAATTTTATTCTACACTGTTTCATGAAATGATTCACAGCACTGGACATAAGAACAGGCTCGACAGATTGGAAACAGGAGCAAGCGCACACTTCGGAAGTGAAACCTATTCAAAGGAAGAACTCGTTGCAGAGCTTGGAAGTGCTACACTTGTCAATATGTTAGGAATTGAGACAGAAAAAAGCTTTAAAAATTCAAGTGGATATATACAAGACTGGTTGCAAGTATTAAAGAACGATAACAAGTTTATCGTGTCTGCAAGTAGCAAAGCAGAGAAAGCAGTTAAATACATACTGAATGAACAATAAGAATTAAGGGTGTAGTGTATAGGCTACACCCTACTATCATATAAGAAAGAGGTTAAAAGAGATATGAAAAGAACATTGATAACATGTATGATAACAAGCCTGATAACAGGAATGACAATACCGCACATGATTGATGCTGAAAGCACCAAGACAGCAACACAAAGCAGACAAGAGACAACAACAGAAACAACGGTTAATAGTTCATTGAATGGACTTGATACAACAGGATTTGAGACAGAAATATATTATATCAATTCTGTTAAAGATTTCGACAGATGCACCTACGCAGTACAGAATAGAAATGGCAAGATAATTATTGAAGTCGTTCGTGCGGTTATCATTTCTGATAATGGAGATGCAAGGATTACAGCAGATGGAAGTTGTATAAAATATTCTGCGGATGATGTACAGACAGGGGATACAATGGAGACGGTATTGGTTTATAATCCATTAAATAATCATATTGATGATGTGATGTACAGAGCAGACACTTTTCTTGAGTAATTCTAATAAGCGTAAAAAAAGGCTAAAGGATTTTGAAAGTCCTCTAGCCTTTTTTGTCTGTCTGTTCGTTGTTCCGCTCAAAGAATTCCTTAAAATTGCTTTTCTATAACGGTAAACAGCAACAGAAATTTTTACATTATTTTGTTTGGTCGGTGATGGTTTGGTTCTTGTCTGTGTTGCTCTGTCTCTGCTATAGTGGTGCTGTATGATGCGAGGGTAGTTAAAATCATAGAGAGACAAGCTGCTTTTCAGATAGTATAATGTGGTTCATCCACACACTGAGTCAAATTTTCGTAATAAGATATTCTTCATTGACTTTATATAAAATGCCTATTCTCGCAGTTTTTTATTTTTACAACTCATGATATAATAAAGGGAAATAATATATAGGAAGGTGTTACATATGCGTATATATCATACACTGGGTGGACAGTATCTTATACACGACAGGGAATTTTCAATCGGTACAATCGTACTACACCTAGACAATGGAATTGAAATTTTTTGTAACAAATCCAACTTCTATTCAAAGAAACATAACCTACATGTTTTATTATATCTCCCCGATAAAAAAACATGGGTTCAAGGTGAAATGAAAAACAAGTATACAGATCTCATGTGGGATTATTATAAGAAAAATGAGGAAAAAATAAATCCTAAAAGAATTTTCAAAAAACATTATCAATATAAAAAAATAAGCATGGAACGAAACGTGTTACTGTCCCTAAAAGTGTTCAATGGTCTATGAAGCATCCATTTCAGGGCGGTGGTGTTTCTCCTAGGTGAATATACGAATGGAGGCATATAGAATGAAAATAGATTATAGTAGGCTTTTTGAAAAATTAAAGGCAAATGGAATAACGCAAAAGCAATTTAGAGAAGATCTTAAATTACCAGGCGGTACACTTCAAAAATTTAGAGAAAACAAATCTACAACTCTTGAAACTCTCGGTCGAATATGTGAGTATTTACAATGTCCAATTGAAGAAATTGTAGAAATTAAATTTGAAAAAACAATTGAAAAAGAAAAGCTTGAAGTAGAACAGAAAATCGCAGAGCTTCAAGCGAAACTGAAAAACCTATAACCAACAAAAGCACCCTAAACGCAAATCAGGGTGCTATTTTTATACGATTGACTCCGCAAAATTGTGGAGTCAATTTTTCGTAATCAGTAATCCCCCTAAACTCTCGACCTTTTGTGTCTTATAATTCCGGCAGCAGCACACAAATAGGAGGGGGCGTATGTTTACATCCAAAAAAAGAGATACTTATATACCAAGTACCTCTTTTAGAAAATGTTGTGCATCAATATAATTTTTCGCTCGTGTTGTAAACCATTTTGTTTCTTTCTATTATTAATCGAAATAGAGCCTTATTGAATACCTGTAACTTCATATGGTGTTGAGAAAGAACCTGATATTAACACTCCATCTGCATTTTCATATTCATATGAATTAGTTACCGTTTTTGTTATTCCAGAATCATATGCAAATGTTAATTCTAATACTCCACTATCTCCAGGAGCAATTTCAAAAAACGTAGCATTCTTATTATAAGATTTGTAAGATTTTATCTGCACATCGTCTATATTATATTCATCAATTGAGATTCCCTTGAAAGTAAGATTTTCAGAAGTATTGTTTCTAATTTCATACTTTATAACAAAGAACCCATTTCCTATAGACTCCACAGAAGCATTTACAATTTCTAATTCATCTTCGTGCCATAATCCTTCAGCTTTAAGTAATTCCTCTGCACTTTTCGCACCTTTTATCAGTTCAAAAGATGCATCATTAATATTAAAACTGATTGTATCGTCTGTATAATCAATTTCCCATTTTTGGTCATTTTTGTAGAGATAGTATTTTTCACCCTCGCATCCCCATGTAAACTGTGTTAAATTAAATTCATTTGTTTGTGATTCTATTGCTCCATCATCTTTAAAATTAAAAACATCTGGTTCTGAATACAACTTTCCGTAGATCATCTCAGCCATTGTTGCTGATCCTGCTGCCGTAGAAGTCTTGTTTAAAGTCCATTCTCCAAGCAGCGGTGATTCTGCTAAAACATTCTCTTCTTCTTGATTGTTCTCTAATGATTGATTATTTTTATTATCAGAGCATCCGGTAAACAGAATACCAATACCCATTATACAGCTAACCAATATTATTGCTATTTTTTTCATAATTTCTTTGCTCCTAAAAAACAATTTCACCTTTTAATCAGATGTAAAATTAAGATTGATGCTTTCTATATCTTGATTTTTCTGATTTTTAATTTTCATAATACCGTCAAATTTTTGGAAATCCATAATTTGAATATTATCGTTTGAACTACTATATAAATAACCTATATAAATACCACTTGAATGCGAATTAATAGTTGCAACCGAAGAACCATATACAGATCCATCGATTTTTAAATCTTCATCGCCCCAAAATCCTACAGTTATAGCATTACCCATCTTATTTTCTATACAGAAATTCATTTGATTAATATCTATACTATTAAAATATACTGCAACATTCTCGTCGTCATATACCAGTTTTTCTTTTTCCAAAGTAGAGTATGTATTTTCATTTCCACCCAAATCAACATCACAAACATCAATTGTGCCTTTTGAAGATCCATCTATGAAAATATCCCCCGATAAAGACATTTTGTTATGTTCTGGAATATCAATATCTCCTACTTGGACTATTTCCCTAGTTTCCCCTGCTTTTATATTTTGATCGCTACTGCTGTCTGCATACAGTGATAACTGCGTGCCATCTAAGCTAATATCAAGTTGCAACCACTCCACATCATATTTCGACTTATTAGTTGCTTCAAATGTAATATTATTAGCTGTGATTTCTTTACAATTTAATGATATTATTTCATCTTCAAAAACCACTTTATCTACTAAAAATGTCGCATCTTTTGAATCTGTTGTCTCTTGTTTGATTTTGTTTTCTTGGGAAGATACATTATTTCTTGAATGGACATTGCTTTCATTCTGCTGCTTTCCAGAGCATCCAGTGAAGAGAATTCCTGCTCCAATTATGCAACTTGCCAATAATACTGTTGTTTTTTTCATGACTTATTTTCTCCTAATCAATCAACATATTTTTTATAGAGTATACAATCTTCCCAAGATTCTTCCACATCATATTTATCTTCTAATCTTTCATAAGATGTTTCAGTAAATGAGCCTTTCTTAGTATTAAAATACATTAGATTTGTGTCATAATCTATTTCATCAAGATATTCCGCATCAGCTACTACAATATTTCCGTCTGCCATTTTTATGTACAACTTATCATAAAAATCGTTTAAATTATCGGAAAGATCAACCTCAGAAACATTTCCTGATTTATCACATTTTAATGCAAAAAAGTCTTCATCATCTTGTATGATAATCCAATCGTTTGTCCACATTATGTATTCCACATCATTATCATGTGTGTCGTAAGCATGTTCATAATGGGTATATATGTCATGACTTCTATCATTTTCATCGATTGCACATAGAGTTTTCACAGTTCCTAAATAATCTTCCTCTGTTTCATAAATTTTATATGCCAATCCATTTCTACTTATATTGGTATTGTAATAGTATAAATCATCTTCAGAATACACTGTTTTAAAATCTTGATCTCCAAAGGCTTTATCATAATAACCTACATTACTAGATAACTGTTCACCATACTTATTATATAATTTTTTAAATTTGCTTGATTCCCCCATTAACTTCAATGCATTATCCCATTGCTCATTATCCATTGAAGTTTCAATTTTTTTAATCGTATGATTGTATTGATATACCTTAAGAAGACAGGCAGTACAAATAATAACTACAACGGCAATAATAGCTATAACACCATTTTTTTTCTTCTTAACTTGTTCTTGCTTCTCGTTTTTTTCTCGTTGAATTCGTTGCTCTTCTTGTCTCTTTTCAAACAGTTTTTTTTCTTCTTCCTCTTGTCTTAACATTTGATTGAGAGTAAATTGTGCATTGTCTTTAGAGAAACGTTTAGCTTCTTCTTTAGATGTCTTACAATTAAAACACACTTTTCCTGTATTAACTTCACCGCAAATGCACTGCCAATAATTAGACTGGTCTATCATATAATACTTGGCTTGCTTATTGATTTTCTGTGCATACGGAATATATTCAACATCCATTTTCTGTTGACAAGTCTGTATATAACAAGGTTCAGGCAAACTTTCTATTTTCCCATCTTCATAACATATCTGTTGAATATACAATTCAATTTTTCTAATATTACTATCCGGTAAAGAAATTTTGTTTGGAATTTCCTGATACTTATTAGGTAATAAACGTAAATCTTGGACAAGTACAGAAAATTTTTCTTTATTATTTATTAAAACTGGATTGTTAAATGAATCAAATCCCTTTGCAATAATGCTTAATGCTGTAATTACATCTGATGTAGTATTCAAAACATTGAGTTTTAAATAAATATTTTCTTCAGAATTCTTCTCTATATCCCATGCTTGTACTCGTACTTTTGCATTAATATCAACACTCGTACATTTTACCTTATTAACAGTATTAATGACTGGTTCTGTTTTTGTTATTGGTTCATATGGTTTATAAGAATTATTAGCTGAATTATTATTTTGATTCTGGGATTCGTCCGGAAGAACTAGCGAATGAATTAAAGCCACAATCCATAAACAAACTCCGTAAACATACCATAAACCAAAACTTTTTCCTTTTTTAGAAGCAATACTTGCAGGAATTAATGCTATTAATAATAGAACAATTATTGTTGCACCCATACATCTTCCCCTTCCTCATACCTTTTTAATCGAACTAAATGCAAAAATAGGAAGTATACCAACTTTGGTTGCAGACTCATATGTGAACTTCTACAATCATAGTTAGTACACTCCCATTTTCAGATCACTGCAAATTTCTTTACAATCAATATTCGTGATTAAAGCCACATTTTCCACAATAATAACATTGTTTCTTCTTTCCAAGCGCACCACCAACCAGTCCTAATGGACCCAGTAAGACAGCTCCGGCAGCAGCCTTTCCAACACTAAATCCCTTGTTTGTTGTATCAACCAACTTCCACTGTGCTTTTTCTCCACACATAGGGCATTTATCAGGTACTTTGCTCATATTCCTTTTCCTCCTTCTCTTTTGGTAATATTCACCACAAATATAACCTTGTTCTTATGATTTATTATATTCGTTTTAGCGAAGATATTCAATCCTTAGAATATATTTTATGCTTATTACATAGAATATGTAGGAGGCAGCAGATGATTGATTATAGTCCTTTCTGGGAAACGTTAGAAAAATCAACTGAAAATTGGTATACACTGACAAGTAAGCATCATCTGTCTAACAGCACGCTTCACCGTTTAAAACATAATAAAGATGTCTCTACTAAAACTTTGAATGACTTGTGCAGGATATTACACTGTGATATTAAAGATGTGGCTAGATATGTACCGTCCGAAGAAGATCAGCCATTGTAAATTCAGAAATATGAAAGATGAATTTCATCTAAAAAAATAAAGCACTGGATTTTTGCTCCGGTACTTTTCTATTATAGTTACTGTTTAATAATTCCTTATGTAATTCAGCCATATTCCGTTTATTTTATTCAACCCAAAGGAATTAGCATCAAGATAGTTAGAATGGATTCTAGGGTGCAATTTCGTTGTTTAAAGCAAAGGATATACATATTATAATAGGTGGGGGGATAATTAACATATCTTGAAATGAAAGCTCGTATAATACGGTACTACCATAGATATGAATGAGGAAAATATTTGTTGCTGTATCTAGGGAAGTTGCAAAGGATTATCTTTAAAGAAAGAGGAAAGGTGATTTTGAAATGTTCTTCGCTTTGGTGTGTTAAAGTGGTAACGCGTTAAAGTAACTGTTACATTTATAAAACATTTCCCTATATCGATATCATCTCTTGATCTACACCAACGTTTTTACGCGGAAAATCAACACTTTTAGCGTTTTACATCAATATAATCATAATACCACAATTCACTTGTAAATCAAGCATTTTCTAAGCATCACTTCTTACCACTATCTTATCGAACCCCATATCGCAAAAACCTTTATTTTACAATACTTTTAGCGTATTTTTTGAAAAAAATCAAGGCAGCAGGCGTAATAAAATCGTAAAAAAAATAGGCATACCGAGCGGTATTTAAAACCATAATCGATATACCTATATTATTTTATACGTCAATATATAAAATATCTCAAATAAACATACTTGTTTCAAAATATGTTTGTGTCAAATATCTTATGTTTTCTTCCTTAATTCAACGGCTTTTCTTTTCAAAACAGATGCTTGCATTTCTGCTTGTTCTAATAGTATGATAAATGTAACAGGTGTACTGGAAAGTACAGACAACATGAAAAGAATAGATATTTTAGCAAAATACGGACACTTAATAAAACATTATGGAACTGGAAAAGACAGTTACTATTATTTCCGTATTCCAGACAAAACAATCAAAGGTGGTGCATTTCGTAGGAAAAAGAAAACCAAAGAAGAAATAGAATCTGCATTATGTGATTATTTTATTGAAAAAGAAAAACAGAATTCCATTAGAAAGGATACAGCAACTTTTGAACAGCTATTCTATGAATTCATGGAACATAAGAAAGAAAAAGTTAGTGCAGGAACAATAAGGCGAATGTCATTCGATTGGAAAAAGTATTATAAAACAAATCCAGAGTTCATTCAGAAACCATATAAGGACGTTACCCCCATTGACATTGATGATTTTCTGAATAACATAGTGAATACAACAGAAATCAAAGACAAGGCGTTCTGTAACATGTGTGGAATTCTAAAACAAACTTTTGGTTATGCAGTATCAGCAAGATATATTTCAGCAAATGAGAATCCATACAGAGTTGAAGTAAATCGAAAGAAGATTATTCCGACTAGGAAGAAAGCAAGTACACAGGAAGTATATAATAATTCCGAAAAACAATTACTACTTGATGAAATGAGTCGCAGATTGCAAAATAATCCGACTAATACATGTATACTTGCTATAATGCTTGATTTTGAACTAGGAACACGTAGAGGGGAAATACTTGCTATTAAGAATTCAGATATAAAGAATGGTGAAATACATATTCGCAGGCAGGTTGTAGAAGATTTTGATATATCTAATTTAGATAGTCTGAAACGTATCGGATACCATGCGGTAGAGTACACTAAGTCGGATGCAGGAGACAGATACATCCCATTAACACAAAAGGCACAAGAGTATATCAAACAGATACAGCGGATAAATAAAGAAACTGGTGAATCATATCAAGATTTTCTATTCGTAAAAGATGGCTATATATTAAATCCTAATAGGCTGTATACTCTCCTTAAAGATGCCTGTAAGCGTTGTATTAAGATTCCTGTAAAGGGAACGCACAGAATCAGAAAGACCTTTGTTTCAACTTTAGTAAACAATGGAGTTCCAATAACAACAGCAAGCAGAATCGCAGGACATGCAGACGAACGAACAACAATAAAAAATTATCTGTTTGATACAAATAACGAGGAAGAAACAAAGAAAGCTATTTTAAATGCTTTAGAAGATAATCCAGAATCTAGTGTCACCACAACATATAGAAATGTAGAAAACGAAAACGTGACAAAACGTGACAGCAACATAATTTTATTTCCGAGCAATAAAAAAGCAGAAAACCCTTGTTTTACAAGGATTTCCCACTAAACATACAAACGGAGTAG
>OIYH01000617.1_pt1 | contig 25620 bp, 21 predicted proteins | sample 1587911 | NCBI WGS metagenome assembly OIYH01 (sample SAMN03283252) | human gut metagenome | biome: human-associated habitat; material: feces | host: Homo sapiens | place: USA | collected 2013
ATCTTCCAGCAGGCATAAGCAATACATGGAGCGGTATTGCGAGCCTCCGGCTCTGCTAATATGTTATCTACTGGCATGTCAGGGATTTGCTTCTTGACAATGCGAATGTATTTCTCGTTTGTCACTACCCACATGTTCTTGACAGGACAGATTGGCTTCAATCTATCTATTGTCAATTGTATGAGGGAACGGCCGACACCCATCACATCAATGAACTGCTTTGGGTAATCGGGGGTTGACATTGGCCAGAAGCGGCTGCCAATGCCACCGGCCATGATTATTACTTGAATATCGTTGTGAATTTGATTTATCATAGAATACATTTTTTTATAACTAACAATTAGTTATTCAAGAAAATAGCAGTTTGGCATTTGCCATTCAGCTGTATCTAACAGTTGTATGCTATCATTTAAACAACTCCTTAATTCTTTCTTCCATTACCTGAAATGGAATCTTAAAATCATTGTTTATTTCATTGTTTTTATCCGCAAGAAGATTTTTTCTAGCTTCCTCTTCGTTATTCAATGGCAAGAAAGTTGCATTATTATCAAATGTTTCATGGAAGATTTCTATATCACTTAATATGATATGTTTACATCCACAAGCAACTGCCTCAAAAGGGGTTCTTCCAAAGCCTTCATCAAGAGATAACAAGGCAAAGGCATAAGCGTAATGATAAAGGGAAATGAGTTCTTCATCTGATACGTAATTAGTAAATATCAGATAATCCTTCATCTGCTCAATCAGAGCCTTCAATTCTTCATCGCCCCCCCATCCTTCTCTTCCTACGAGTACAAGCTTCATATTCCGGTCTTTCAGAATTGGAGCAATCACCTTAAGAAGATATTTGAAATTCTTACGGGGCTCTATAGTAGAAACCGATATATAATATGATTCAGGACGCAGATTCCATTTTTCAAGCAATTGAAGATTCGCCTTTTCAGAAGCACCTTTAAATCCGATAGCAATATTCTCACCTAGATTATATATAGGCTTTTTAGTGTAAACAGAAAGTTGTTTTTTCTCCGTCTCAGAAATGGTAATAATACCATCTACCCACTTAAATGCCCATAACATCTTTGGCGTAAGATAATACTTTGCTGCAAAATTCAAGGTATCTCGGAATTTCAAAAATGCACAATCATGCTGAGTTGGCATTACTTTCCCGTTGAATCCAAGACAAAGATCAATTGGTGGAGGAAAAACAGGAAACAAAGCCACATCTGGATTGATTTTTCTTACCGCTAATGATAATCTAATGTTTTCCAGAATAATTCTATTACTCTCACCTATTATAAACGCATTAGGATTATTATCTAACTCATTTTTTACGTGAAAGATTGGAATAATCTCATGAGATGTTGAAAGTAATGCTCGATATAAATCAATAGCATACATCTCAATACCTGTGCGTTTACGTGCATATAAGGATGTTAAATCTATTGCTATTCTCATACGTAAATTATTATAAAAAAAAGAAAAGTTACTTAAGCTTCAACCAGTCTATACTCTTTTTGTTTTTCTTATCTCGAAGCAACTTAGAAATATAGCTGAAAGAAGAATTACCTTGCCAGAAAAGTATTTTGGTCATAGACAGCATCCACATTTCCGTAATACTATCTTCAAACATTTTTAGTTTTATCTCGTCGGTGGCATGCTGTGCTGCCCAAATATGAATACCTCCATCCTCTACCTTCGGAATAAACTTTTCATAAAGTAACACCTTACCAGGATATATACGTTTGAAATCTTCTACCACATCAGGATTATCAGAACACAAGAAGATCTTTAAACAAGAATCAGCTTCAATCATACTTTTTAGCTGATGATGTAAAATATCCAATTGCCCTTTTGGTTTCTTATCCGTATATCTAACATGAACACCAACCGCATTCTGTACCCCCAACTCTGAAGCTTTAGAAGCAATCTTATCATACATATTTTTTTTCAAAGAAACATAGTTAAAGAAATTCTTCATTGATACCAAAGGTCTGAAATCTGCAAAAAGCACTATCCGTGCATGAAGCCATGGCCAAATATTAGAGCCTAGAGGAAGATTATCACCATCAAGCATATGTTTAACCACATACTTCCATGATAATTTATCTTTTACTTCAACTCTTTGGAAAGACTGCAAGCCCAAAATATAAACCAATTTATGGAGAGGAACTACAGATAAAGCGACCTTATAGATGGTCTTTCTCGCAATCTTTGGCAAATAAACAACAAACTGCCCCTTTACATCACGTTCTTCACAAATAGGGTTAGTCAAATCATCTTTACGCATTTTGGAAGGATAGCATGTTGCTCCAGTTTCATAAGCACTCATTACATCCTCGAGATTACAACACCTGATACCTTTAAGATCAAAATACTCAGAAAAAGCATTTTTACCTAACGCAGCAAACATACCATCACTCCAATCTACATATAATGTACGGTCAGACATCTTGGCATAATTGATAGCTTTCATCAGAGTAATAAATCTATTACCCAAACCTGCACATCCTTTCAGTACAAGGTACTTTGTTTTATTATCGCTCATCGTTTATAAATTTGTTTAAACGTAATCATTATCCTTTTAGCAATCAAGTAAAGAATTACCTGAAAGCCCCTCTGCAAAGAACTATACAACTCTATCAAATTGTTCTTTTTAAAAAATCACATTTCCATATTATTCAACAAAATTCTCTTCTTTATAACCTTTGCCGGATTGCCTCCAACAACAGTCAAAGATTCTACATTCTTATACACAGAAGCCGTGGCTCCAACCACAGCTTTTTCTCCAATTTCTACACCCATACCAACAAATGCACGGCTACCAATCCATGCACCTCTACGCAGGACTATCGGAGAGGTGATGAGACCGTTGTCTGCAGTATTAGCATAATCAACATCATGACTTGCTGTACACAGGTACGAATACTGCGAAACGATAGCATCATCTTCCAGTACCACCCAGTCCTGGTTATAGCAAATTACTTCAGGCCCCAAACAAGCACGATGCCCCATTTGCAGCATCCAAGGAGCCCAAATCTTTACTGAAGCATAAACATTTGCATCCCATTCCACCTTAGCTCCGAACATTCGCAACATAGCTATGCGCCACTTACGAAACACAGGAGTGATAAAAGGACGGAATAAAAAAGCTGCTATAACATTCCAAACTGCACGCTTACACTTTATACTCTTAGACACATGTCCGGGAGTATGTCGTTCTATTAACACCTTATTTTGATTCATATTCTTCATCTAATTTACCCACGAATCATCTTTTCGTAAGCTTCGTTTCCTTTTTCTCTAATCACCTCATTCTTCACATAATTCAATTGTCTTTCAGCCCATTCTCGAACTGTTTGATTTTTATGAGTAAGCAAAGGCTTAATACATGGAATTTGCTGAGCTATAAAATCAGAGAAACCATCAACACCACACCAACTAAAAGAACCCATGTTTGAGCTAAACTCATCAAGCATCCTCTGTTGGTCGCCAAAGTTATCACAAAGCCATAAAAAGAAATCACTAAAGCTATTCTTCCGGCCTTCGGCAGAAAACTCATAAACAGGACATAGCTGAGCTAAACGAGCAGGCAAATGTTCGGGATATTGGTAACATGCTTTTTTCAATTTATCATTATCGCATTGAAACAAAGGTCCTTTTCCCGAACCCATACCAGAACCTAAATTGAGGAAGAGACTCATGTGATATGCTAACAGTATATTTGACGAACCTAAATGCATCAACAAATCATCCAATATGACATCTTGGTATTTAGGAAGTAATGTGAAATATATGTTATCAAATGGATTATCAATATAATCTAAAGAAGATAGTACCTGCATGATGCGCTGATGAAAACGAAATACTAAATCTTTGTCTTCTGTAAATTCAATCAAATCACTCACATGACTAACAACTTGCTGATTGACGAAACGCGAACTATCTTTGAAATCAAAGGCTAGCAATATTTCCTTATATTCCTCAATATGATTGAATTTCTTTATATCTTCCTTATTGATAAGGTAAGTATGATCCAACAAGAATGGATAGCCCACTGTCTTTTCATTAACACCGCCTTCTTTTAATTCATCAAATATAGCAAAAACATCATCTATTGATTGATAATTATACCGTCTTATATATTGAAAAATGCTAACATCATCATATTGACCGCCATGATAACCTTGTATCACATGCGCCAAATATGAACGTTCCGTATTATCGAGCCCGCCTAAAATACTTGCTGAAAGCCTATAATATCCTGCAGACTCAATGTTTTGTATGAATTCTCTAACAACTCCATTTTCTCCAACAAAAGATATATAATTAGGAATAAAATTCTCTGCATATTCCTTAGGGAATGAAAGAATAGCCTTTGACATAGCCATGAATATTTCAGCCATAGTCGAACTGTCTTTTGACAATGCTGCCAAATCCTTGATAAACCAATTATTATAAAGCTGTTTGTCCGTAAGTAGCTTTACAAAATCTTCCTGCTCATAAATCTTATCATCTATAAACTCCTGTGCCAAAGGCATCATTCGTTCTTCCATTTTCTTAGCAAACTCCAAGTAATTATCACCTATCTTACAATGATTGTCTTTAACAAAAGCTGTGAGTTTATCATAGAAATTCTTTGGGACAAATTTATCCAATATAGCTTGATATTCCATACGCTGATCTTCCACCCCATCAAACCATCGTTCTAAATATTGAGCCAAAGCATTTCTTGCCTCTATCCAATCATAATGACATTTCTCGCCTATAAACTCCAAAACATCAAACAAGACATCCTTAGCACCTATTCTTGCAAGTTCCCCTATATGATGTTCAAAAAGCTTTTTAATTTTAGGAAGCAAATCTTTCTTTTCTTCCAAAATGGCTTTTAATATAATAGAGCAGTCTCTCCAATAGAAGTCTATGTCTTGCCCATTCGGAATATAGTCATCATCCTTGCTTTCTATTCCACAAGTATTACTCTTATGGAAAGGACCTGTATTGAATGCATTGTCTATTGCTTGCAGTATAAGAGGTAAATAACTTTCATCTGTTCGTAATTCTTGAATCAAAGATATTCTCTGCTTGAAATTTGCTTTTGTACCAGACAAGTATAGATGGAATAATTGAACAAACTGTCCTGTTGCATTATTAGCAATATCTTCATTTTCAGCTATTGCTAATCTAGCTAAACATTTAGCTGCATCTTCAAAAGCAGCCTCATTACGGCAGATATTCTCCAATGCCCAAACAAGATTTCGCCGAGCATCACTGTCCAATTCCTCACGCAACCAGTTTATGCTCTTTGATTGCAACAAACTATTTAAATTCTTGGCAACCATTACTGGACTCACAACACCCATCGAGAGAAATAGCTGTGAGCCAGCTTTTGAAAAGGCTATTCTCTCATCATGAAAAGAACCATTTTGCGGATCATTCAAGGCATTAAAGATTTGAGGAGCAAACTTTGAATTTGTCATTTGTTTGATTCGATTGTTCAAAGCTCTAAACAAACGCCTTTTCAATTCATCATCCTGCTTATTTATATCTTCTATAACTTCAGCTAAGCTTCCATACTTTTCTAGCCAAGACTCCGTTAGCCATTCTGCCAATGGGCGAGGGCGAACTCTAATACAGGAACCTTCATGCTCTAACAATTGACGATTTTCATAGTCTCTGACGACATCCTTAAATTCCGTGTCCACTACATTCTGTTGCTGTTTAATGTGGTGAATCATGTATGAATGGGTAACATATTCAAACTCATCGCCAACCCCATTATCCTTACCCAATGGATCAAAAAGAGAAATAGCCCGGAGGGCATCCATAGTTTGTTCACTAAGCGTATTATTTCCCTTTAAAATGGCATTTAAAACGAAGTCTGGATTTTCGAGTTCAAGGGTTCCTGTTGTCCGATAAGCTTTAACAAGAAGAATCACCATATAAGGAATGCAACCACTTCTATCTTTGATAACTTGTGCTATCTGTTGATCGTGTTGCGATATATTGGATGCCTCAATCATCTTATCTACAATTTCTTCTGTACTCAAATAATCCAGTTCATAAAGTTTCCCTCCTGTAGCTTTTTCTTCAGGAGTAAGCACATTGTAAATGGTTACCAACCTAGCATGCGAACCAACCTCATTCATGATTTTTTCAGCTTCATACATGAGATCAGAGTTGCAATTATCAATAATGACGACATTTGGATGTACATTTTTCAATAGACTTACTAAACCTCTCAGGCAATCCGAAGCATTCGAATAGAACACCCCTTCTTTCTGTTTGAAAGTCTCAATAACCATTCGAGTCTTACCCATCCCAGAAAGAGCCATCAACCTACAATTACCAGAGCCATTGCATAACGCATCCATGATTTTATCAACACTGGCACAAGAAATAAAAGTGCTTTCCATGAGAGCATTACCAGGACGATTCATAAAGTCTTGCAATCTTTCAAAAGGCTCTATGCTCAGTTTTAGTAATTCTTTCTTTTTATTGTCTAACTCAGCTTGCTGGGCTTCGTAGATTTTAAGGATACCTACTGCGTCAGGAATGAACTTTTCGTTATTACCATCAGGGTATACTTTTCTATCTAACTCAAACTTTTGGTAATTAGGTTGCCAATAGGTTTGAACAACATACTTAACACCTGGATCACAATCTATTATTTGGAAAGAATTTTTATAATCAGCATGCATTTCATAAATATTTCCAGCCAATGTTCCAGACGCATTTATCTCAAAGAACACCTCATTTTTATAAGGCGCTTGAAAATTCGTAAATCCTCTATGAGAATGACCACAAAAGAACAAGTCGAAGTTTTCTGCACACTTTTGACGTACATCCTCACGTTCCACTTCTTTCAAAAAAGAAATAGGATAATGAGTCAAGGCTATACGAAGTTGTTTTCCTTCCAAAGGCTTGCTTTGCTCTGTAATCTGATTCAAGCCTAATGCTATTTTATGAGCATCATCCTCGCCACATCTCCAAACAGAATTCAAGGAAGCAATACCGACAGATATTCCATCAATATCCATTTCAAAAGTAGAAGTGAATCTGCCAAACTTATAACTTAAATCTTTAAAATGAGAATAATACTCATTTTCAAAAGATTTGAAGCCATCAATACGATGCGTAAAAGACTCAACCTCTTTGTCTTTTACAAGATCGATTATACCTTTTAAGCTTTGTGCTTCAGATTCCAAACTCATTTCCAAACGTTTGTTATCTACATTTCTATCTATATCATGATTACCAGGAGTGAATATAAATCGAGACTCAGGTAATCCTAGACCTTTCATAAGAGGAGTGATAACCACCTCACGGAATTTTTCAAAACCTTGTTTCAAATCATGGTTAAAGCCTAATCCTCCCTGAACCAGCATATCGCCAGAAAACAGAACTAAATCTATTTTGCGCTCATTACAGATTTCCGCCAAAGCCTCCATCATATAATCAAGCACAGCTTTCGACTCTGCAATATGGTTTCCATCCAAATGGAAATCTGAAAAATGAAGTATTCTCATATCAATAACATTTTTAATAATAAGTTCATGCCTCTGTCGGGATATATCCCTCCAGATTCCAGTTCTTCCATAACATAGCATAAGGGCAGAGGTAAGTGTCCTTTACTCGACTCCATGGCTCCATACAGCATCGATCATCTACATTCACTTTGGGAGATTTCTCACACCAAGGAATCAAGTTACAAATATCTTGCCCCTTTGCCAGACAATTATATACTTGTTCTATAGCAGGAAAGTATTCTATCCAATAATCAGCATCAGAGTTGTCCTTTGGAGGAACAAACCAATAATCCTCATTACAGTCTTTGATAATTGGTGTACCAACAGATGCAATATACCTTTTCATAAGAGGATTATCCAACACATAACCTTTGCGAACAATATCAAGCATAAAATAGCGATTCTTGATTCGTTCATTCATACCAAAGCCAAGTAACTTATGAATCACATTATGAAAAGGCTTAAAATCTTTCCCTTTTAAATAAAGTTTCAACCTATCTCCAACCATCATACCCATAGATCTTAATCCTTGAACCATACTAACAGTTTTATCTATTTGGATACAAGGGTTAGAATAAAAATGGTCTATTACTTGATTCGCATTATCAGGTATAAACTTATGAGAGTTAAACACTTCCAAAGTCCGAACAAAGATTTTACCCGGCTCAGAGAACTGCATACAGGCATCACATAGAGCTATTATATTCAATTTATCCTCTCCAAATTCTGGATAAATATAATCCACAACCATTTCAGCTGCATTATAAGGATAATCAGGTACAGGCACACTTCCACGTGTTATCATTCTCTCCATCATATAAGCCATACTCTCCATAATAGCTCTGGAACCAAAAATCACCATATCTCCTTTTGCTGATTTTAAAATGACATTGGTTAGTTCCTTTACCAAATCATTTTGGAAAGGAACTTCCTTCTGCTTCTTCTCAATCTTAACTAAGAAAAACTCATTCACCTCCCCCAATGTACCGCAACCTTCGGTATTGACAAATTGATTTAGTTCTATATTTGCATAATTACGAGGCATAGATACAGGAACAGACAGATTCCCTTTAGAATGCTGATATACACAATTTACCAATCCATGAATATGCTCACTATAAACATAAGCGTTATTTAATCCCACATAAGTAGATATATCCTGTAGGAAATGAATATACTCATGCGTGAAAATTGAAATCCACTTCTCGTCAAAAGGCGCTTTCAAATTCTCTGATGAAAAAGGAAATGAAACTCCCATCAGAAAGAAAGATGGCATATAACTACCCAGTATTGTATTAAGTTTGTTCATAGCTAAATTCTAATAAGCCAACATCAATCTATTTCGTATAAATGAAACCAGGTTTTGTAGAGCTTCCTAATATCCACTCATATACAGCCTTCATTTGCTTGGCAACAGCTTCGATAGAATATTTATCCTTCATCAACTGCTTACCTCTCTCACCCATTGCATCCAATTCTTCTACAGAAGTACACAGGGCAGCTTTTACAGCATCAGTAATAGCTTCTTGGTTATATTTAACCCACCAACCACACTTGAAATCCACCAAGTCTTTCCATGGAGCACCTGTTGTTGCTATGCAAGGAATGCCTCTTACCAAACCTTCCACAATAACATTGCCGAAGTTTTCAAACTCGCTAGGCATAGCAAGAACAGAAAGGGAAGACAGAGCATCCTCTTTCTCCGGCCCAGAGATAAAGCCAGTGAATCGGACATTGGAAAGATTCAATCTAGCTGCCTCCTTCTTCAAGAATGCCATATACTCTTCATCACCTCCACCAATAATCAAGAGTTCAGCATTTTCCTTTACCTTATCTCCCAATTCACTCCAGGCATATATCAAGCCTTCTACATTCTTACGGCGAGAGATACGTCCTAAATATCCAAGGCGAAAAACCTGATCCTTCTTAGCTTTAGGATATTCTTTGATTTCCACCGGATTAGGTACGATGGCAATAGGCGAAGTTACCCCCAGATTACGGCAATGATTCATCTCATCTTCGCAAGTGACATGAACACAAGCAGCACGATTCAAATCATCAAGCAATCTAATCTTCAAGGACATATTCTTAAACCAAGGCTTAGACTTAGCTATATCCTGAGGATAAAGCATACCTCTCGGGGTTATGACATAAGGCTTTCCCTGCTTTCGAGCCATATCTACCAAGGCGTATGTATTATAAAGCCACACTCCCTGTGCCTGATAGATATCAAAATCGCCGCAAGCCTTAATTTCCTTCTTATAAGAAGGTGAATAGCTAAAGATATGCTCAATTGGCTTCTTGGCAAAATGAATAGGAACGTCATTCCCTATCAATTTGCCATTCTTTTCCATTTCATACATCAATACATGAGTATCAACGCCAATGGCGTTTAATCCTCGCATTGTATTATATGTACTAAACGCTGGACCACCAGCATTCACGTCAAGAGTTCCTGTATATAGTACTTTCATTATAACAGACTTTTTAAAATATTAAAATATTGACTGGTTATTGTTGGGACAGAGAATCTTTTAACGTTGTCTAATCCCTTATTGATATAACATTCACCATGATTAATTGCTTCGAGATAACCTTGGCGTATAGATTCTATATCATAAGGATTTACTAATACCGCAGAACCACCAGCAACGTCTTTCATTGGCGAAAGATTGCTTGTTACCACGACTCTACCCGTAGCCTGTCCTTCTATGATTGGCATACCAAAACCTTCATATAAAGATGGGAAGTTAACAATGTCACACTTACTATATTCTTCCAATAATTCTTCATCACTAATGTTTGCGCAAGAAGAATAATCTATATTATTTTCAAGGAGTATTTTCACATACTCTTCAGAAAGTTTACCCACTATACGCAAATGGCACTTTAAGCCTTTCAAAGCCAGAATTGTATTTTTTAAATTCTTATTTGCTTTCGTTCCTACATGCAAAATGACAGGACATACCTTATCTATCTTCTTTTCTTTATAGATAAAAGCAGGAGATACGGGATCATAAATCACTTCTGAGCCAAAATGATAATCGCTAAGTTCTTTCTGGGTTTGCTCTGATATAGAAACTATCTTATCGGCCTTACCCAATACCTTGATAAACATCAGTTCCTTTATCTTTCTCCTAACTCCACTTACATGATTAAAGAAAGATTTTACGTCGTGCACAACAACAACTTTCTTTGCAGAAGAAATGAAAGGGAGCAAGTAATTCTCCGTACCAGTAATTAATACAACATCATAGCTTGCCTTTTTCAAATGCTTGCGCAAGTATGAAATGTTAGACCACAAACCTTTTAAGCAATAATTAGCAATAGGCAATTCTAAAGAATCTACTTTAGCATATTTGCCCATTTCAAATTCTATAGGCCTGAAAACTTTTCCGACCGAGAATCCCATAGAGGGATTCCTATATATGAATAAAACTTTCATCTTTAAAATTATAAAATACTACACAAAACAATAATGCAATATGTTGCAAACAAGCAGAACAACAAAAATCGGATTATCCATATTACCAGAAATTATTCTGCACACCACTATCTTATTTTTCACCTATCACATACCTTGAATATTTATTTTTACACAATAAGTAATAAACAAACATACAGCTTAAAACATTTATAAATGACAAGAGAAACAGATTCGTATCACTAAAGACATTTTGATATATCTTAATGAACAAAGGATGTAAAAGTAATACCGTCAAACTTCCCTTTCCTATATAACTGATTAAACTACTAATATAAGGTATCTTGGATAGTAATCGAGAAATAGAGAACAATAAAAGCATGCAAGAGACAGGAATAATAATATCAAGCAAAAATGTCCAATTATGATATTTCAAATCAAAATCATATTTATAAATTCCCTTATAATCAAATATATAAAACAAAACAACTATGAATATACTACCAAACACCCATTTTATATTATTATATAATTTTTTCTTCACTATATATTTACCTAGCATAAGATATAATAATGCATTAAGACTCATATCCAAATTCCAAGGAATTCTTTCTAAGAAAGCATGAGGAACAAGCAATGAAAGAACATGAAAAATAGAATATAATACTATCGCAATAGCCCATTTACATAGATTATTAACTTTTAAATTATTTATACTATACCATAAACAAACAGAACCAAACAAAACTACTATGAAGTAATATGGAAATGTATAAATTGTTACGTTACCATACCCCCCCATATAGTCCCTAATGCTTGCTTTATGAAATCTCCACTTCTTCCAATTGTACCTAGAATTAGAGAAAAGAAAAAATATGGAATTAATAAACGTTTTATCTTTTTACTGATCTCTGTCTTAAAGTCAGACTTTGATTTTAGAAATATTCCAGAAATCATTAGAAAGACAGGCATATGAAACCAAAAAATATAACGATGATATAATGGATTATCAGAAGGCAAATGCCCCAATACTACTAAATATATAAGAAAACCTTTAGCTATATCAAGAAAGACCAAACGTCCATTATCTGTAATCTGCTTCAAAATCATATACACGTTTTAAGATATTGGATTAAATAGGATTCCTATTTATTACTTCTAAATCCAATTAATTACATTACTAAAAATCAGAACATTAAAATTATCCTAATCTATTTTGAGCATAAATACAAGTAGCATACCTATCCCCCATTTAAGAAATAGTTAACATCTTGTGTATTTGTCAAAAAATATAAAGAAGAAGTCATTTACACTTTTTCTACATAGAATCCCATAGCAGGATTTCCATACAGAAAATAAAACATCATACAGACTCTCTTTTAAAAGAAAACATTTTAACTAGTTTAGTTACTATTATCAAAAGAATAGCATTATACCAAAATCCCCATATCAAAAAGGATATGTGTCTAATTAAACCACTATGAACAGTCATAAGATTAAACAAATCCATCAATTGACATATTGCAAAAATAGAAACTACCAGCATTCCATTTTGTCGAAACGCCATACTACTTAACAGAATAAACAACAAATAATAAACAAGAAATTGAACTATAAAATAAAAAATTCCAAACACGGACAAGCCTAAGCCTACGTCTCCACCAACTCTAAGCATACCGTGCGGAGCTGTATGCGTACTATATGCATACAAATAATCCATCGCAGAAAAATGCGGATCATCTTTATCAATATTAAACAACAACTTTGGAATGGGAGTTGGCGGCAACTCTTCAAGTTGCCTTATTGAAGCTTTAATCATTTGTACACTAGGCATATCAACTCTTAATGCATGATATATTGATGCATCAACTACCCTATAATTACAAAATCTTTGAAGAAATACATTTGATGTATAATTTTCATCCCAATTATTAGATAAAGTTGCACTTTTACCAAGCTCATCAACACTCATTTTTTTGGCTATATCTAAAGCTTGTTTATCTTGGTACATAGTAATCGTTTCTGACATTAGTTCATTAAACGAGACATCAGCACGAACTGATCTTACAAGCACCATAGCCGTTGCAACATCAGATAAAGGTCCGCTGACTATGAAGAGTACAAGTATTGTTAGTATTACATTTTTTAATTTGAAAACCGAATTCAAAGCATCGTTTTGAAAATACTTAATCACGTAGCATCCAATAATTATAATTAGCGGTGTAATTAATAAATGGCGTGCATTTGAACCAATCAATAAAAACATTATAAAACCAATATAGCAATAAGCTAAAATCTTGTTCATCTTACTAGCCTCATACCCACCTATCAACGGCATAAAAAGAATTACTATAGGAGCATACATTAAATAAGAAAGTGTACTTAACAATCCAGCCGCAAATTCAGTATGAGTAATCATCAATAATAAACGAGGAATACATCCTAAAAATCCCAAAATCCATAGCTGAGGAATTGTTATTTCCTGAAAGAATCCCATTTTATATATAAAAGCCGTTTTTTTAAATATCTTAGTTTTATTGCTTATTGCACAACTGAATGCAAATATTGCTATAACATAATACAAAAATTGCAACAAATATGTTAGAGTTGGATTATACATATCATGACTTACAGAGATACCATCCAATAAAGTAACTGGTATCGGTAAATACATAAACAAAAACAAATTTGTCAAAACAAAAAATGATATTGGGAATTCTCTAATAACATTTAATTGAAATACAAATCGGTTGAAAATAATCAAACTCAATAGAGAAGTGACACTAACTATTATACTATTTTCATCAAAAAACAAAATATTCTCTAATATGCATGATGTGAGCAGAATTATAAATAAAGCTTTTTTACATACGAGAATATCTGATTGACGCTCATTTAATGATATATAATTCATCGTATTATTTTCCAAAACAAACTTTTCTTAAAATATTACTATGCTTGACAAATTTACTAACAAAAACACTTATATAGCAAATTGGTAACGAAACGCATAATGACACTAACATAAAAAGCAAGAAATTCTCACTTTTATCAAATTGCTGAAAATTAAGCAAATATTCCCTCAAGTTACTTAAAGAAGGAAGGAAAAATCTATGAAAGACATAAATTTCTAAACTATACTTTCCAAACTTATTAAGAACCATTGGAATAGAAGAAGAATACCTATAAAAAGTATTTACAAGAATAATTATTGAAGCAAATGCTATAAAATTAAAACCATAAGGAAACTTTCTTCCCCACAAAATAATATATACTAATATAGAAATCGTATATAACCAATTAGATGCATAAATAGCTTTTTTTATTATATAGTTTTGAGAAACAAGTATTCCCATAGCAAAGAATAAATAGTGATACAGAGCTCCTCTTATATATGGAGCTTTAGATAAAACATAGAAACCCAAAAGTATAAAAAAAGAGAGCAATATAGGTAATAAAAGTCTTCCAATACTATTTTTCTTAACTATATTTCTTATCAAGAAGGAACAAAAAGCATCAACTAACATACATACGAACAAGGCAGGCAAAAACCAATAACCATTAAAACCACCTGTTAAAAAACTAACATAATCTATATCAAAATACAAGACATAAATAGATCCTATGGTTACAAAAGGCAAAAGAAGACGCTTCACTTTGTTAGAAACAAATCTCCATAATTCACTACAATTCCAACTCTTAAAGTGTTTGTATACAAACAAGCCTGACAAAAAGAAAAAAATTGGCATATGAAAGGATGTATAAAATGAATTAAATGATACATCATTCACGTCTAATGATATCTGCATAATATGCCCCATAACCATAAACAAGATACACAAACCTTTCAATTTATCAATATATTCTATTCTTCCCATATTAGTAACTCTCAAATACAACATCTAACATCTTTTTAATACCCATCAAATTTGAGTACCCAGAAGCCTCACATCTTTTATGACCAGCTTCAGCTATAGCAATACGCTCATCATCATGAGATAAATAATAGCGGCATTTTTCTAATAATTCTTCATTAGAAGAAAAGAATACAGCCTCTTTATCTTCCTCAAACAAAGCCAGATGTTCATCAGTTCTTTCTGCCATCATAAAACCTCCACATCCAGGTATTTCCATGGTTCGGGAAGTTTGTTGATCAAAATTCATCTTACGTAAGAAACAAAGAGATATTTTGAAAGCCTGCAAAGCTTTAGAATAGTCTGCTGAATATACAGCTGGACATATCGTCAAATTTGGGATGTTCTTATACTCGTTCCACTTTCCGCCACCAAAAACCTTAACTTTAATTCCATTTTTTGCCAAATATAGGATGCTATCACAACGCTCCTTTTCCCACATACCAATAAAACCTACATCTCCACCTAATCTTTCCTTTTCATCAACTGTCAGAGTCATTGGATGATGGTAAGTTGATTCATAGAGCTGGTTTGTGAAAACAATTTTTTGCGCTCCCAAATGCGTCATATCATCCAATATATATGATTTAGTTGTAAAATGGATATCATACAACGGAATACATTCCAAAAATTGTTGACTCTGATTGTGACGAAGAGCCATATTATCTGGAGAATAACTTACTATTCGTGTTTTAGGATTTTTTTCCTTTATAAACTTTAATGTTTCAGGAGCAACAGTTACCCCTTTATCAATCCATACAACATCATATGATTTACTACTAACATAATTTCGAATCTTTTCATTAACATGAGATTCGTCAGGAAGCCTAATAGGCAATCCCCATAAGAACAAGTGGTAACATATTCTATACCACAAACTAATTTTCGGTGCGTCCGAATCTATCATATCTACATCGCTTACATTTTTTCTAAGTGCCCAAGTTCTATGAAGACTTGTATTTGATATTTTAGAAAAAGCACCTATCGATAATATTTTCATTTTCTAACTATTTTATTAATAAATTCACTATATCTTTCACCATAAGCCTTCCAGGTAAGCTGGCTTATAGCATCACCGGCATATACTTTTCCTTTAAGAGTCTCATAAGTTACCAATGACTCATCTATTGCTTTCTTGATTGCTTGTGGAGTATATTCATCTATCAACTTAATATATTCAGGTAATTCCACCATCTCTTGCAAGTCTGGTGCACCGCAATCCTTGCTTCCCACGAGAGGCAAGTTACATGCCACAGCTTGAGACAACACCATACCAAAGCCATCTTCCCTCGAAGGAAAAACAAAGAGCTTGGACTTATTATAATAGTTTACCAGCTGCTTTTGGTCAACAGCATCAATATGGGTAAATCTCTCATCCCCCTGAGGGAATTCTAAATCAACAATAGAACCAACGTGAAGAAAACGATAGTTGGATTGCTTAATAGCATCTACTATCAAATCACAACCTTTGCGATAGCTCCAACCACCAACCATTATCACATCATATACCTTTTTTGCCTTATCATCTGGATAGAACATAGACAAGTCAACACCATAAGGATTAACAAATAGCTTCTCCTTGGGATAGCCAAACTTCAACATGCTTCTCACTACATGCTGCGATGCAACAGCTACATAATCCGCCATATCATAGTCTTCTATCTCACGTGGTATATGCCAGTAAGGAACAGTAACCTTTACTTTGTTACTTGGTATAGAATCCAAGATACGCTTCTGCTCCATAATATGCTTAGAACCACGCTCTATAATAACTACAGCTCCCTGTTTCTTTGCTTTTCGAGGAGCGGCAACAAAACTTCCACTCATAGCAATGCAGACATCACACTTGCGCATAACTACAGAAGTAAGCCAATCCTGAAACAAAATCGTAAACTTGGCAGCCCTTTGGCTCCTAGGGAAGATCTTTTTAGACAACGCCAAGAAGGGACTCATCGGCCAGAACAAAGAGGCAGAACATTCTTTAGGCAGTCCAAACTTCATTGCACGCTTTGTTGGGACAAATGAGTAGAATTTTACATCATGTCCATTACGGGCTAACTCACGTGCCAGATCGCAAACATGAAAGCGACCTGGAGATAATATATTAATCTTCATTGATATTCTATTTTAATTATTCGTGATTTTTTCTTTTATCTTACAAACAAATGTCATACATATATTTCGTTCAGCTTTATTCAATCCGACAAATACTATTATCAGAACTAAAACAAAACTATTGATTATTAACAGTAAAACGAAATCCAAAATATTTGATTCTAACCATTTACATAGACCATAACATATAAGGCTGTCCAAAATAGCAACAAAAATAGAAGGCATAAGAACCTCTTTCAAGATTTCCATTGACTTTAATGGACTAACCTTAACAGCATAATAAGTTCGCAAACCACAGGTCAATACATCCATACCAACAATAATTGCAATAAGAATCGCAGGATTATTATAAGTTTTACTCACTGCATAACCAACAGGCAGTACCAAAAGATAAAAGATTTCTGGTATAATCAAAAATCTAGTTATACGATTTGTTGCAAAAACTGATGCTCTAATAGGTTCAAACAATGCGTATGTAAGACTAATAAATACGGTACATTGAGCAAACTGTACAGCATAAGGAGGTACATTACCTAACCACAAATGCATGATATAATCTGTTCTGAACAAAAATGGTATCATAATAAAGTAAATGAGATAAACTTCTAACTTACTTCCACTATATACCAGCTTTTTGTGTGTTTCAATCTCACCATTAGCATACGTTTTTGTTATCTGCGGAGATATTGCCTTGAAGAGATTAAGTGCGAAAGAAAGTATTGAATTTTTAAGTTGTAAGGAAATGCTATAAACAGCATTGATTGCTACACCAAACGTCCAGTTTATAACAAAAACTATTCCCTGAGAAGACACAACCTGCAATGCTCCTGAAGCCGTTGAAACACCTGTAAACTTACCAAGCTGCTTAAGTTGTTCCTTATCAATAATCAGATGATAACGAGCTTCATCGAACTTATAATGACAGTAAATCTGATAGATAACACGTATAACAACGCTCACTACAGCCATCATTATACCATATACTAACAGTCGATTATCAAACCATGTCAATGTATATACTGCACCAAAAGTGAATACTACTTGCAATATTGAAATGACCGCAAAGGCATCCATCTTTTCATGGGCAATAATCAATGCATTATATGGTATACTAATCAAATTTACAATGCATGTAAGAATAGAGAACTGTAATACCCAAAACGCCGCATTCATACTATGCGCAGGAATATTAACACTATAGTAGAGCATATAAACTCCTACAGCTTCTAGTAGTATGAAAACAATTACAGACAGGAGGAATATGATATTCAGTGATGAACAAAACACCAAGTTAGGCTTACCATCGGGTTTACCTGCTTCAAATGTAATGAAACGTTGTACTGCATTTGTTACGCCCCCCGTAAAGACACTCACTAATCCAACAATACTTCCAACAACACCATATACACCCATATCCTCAACACCAAGGTTAGCCAACACCAATCTTGTAATCCAAAGATTGAGCCACATGGTAAAGAGCATACGGACATATAACAGTATACTGTTCTTTATGATTCTATTTTTATTATAATTACTTGACATGAAATGATTGACTTCCTTTAAAGTCTTTGATTTTTCCAGATTTCTTGTATGTATCATAATCGCTACAAAGCAATGATATTTTTACAAGAGTTCTTATTAATTCGTTACTTCTAATACTTAGTTTTCAAACTCTTTAATTCTCAGTTCTTCTTTCAATGAGCAGGCAAGCAGCTGTCCGTGCTACTCGGCTAAGATATAGCCATCCAAGCCTTGAACTACTACCTTGCTTTCATCGGCAGCATGAACTAAACCATACTTGCATGTTTTACCAACATAACAGATGGTATTGTTTAAGACCATGAAGTTGAACCCAAACTTTTTCTTATTTAATCCTAACCTTATACCAATCACCTCCTAGATAGGTAACAAAGGCTGCTCTATAATAGTAAATATTACCCACACTCACTAGATTACCAAACAGGCAAGGGCTTCTCATATCATAAAATGGCGGAATACCTAAATGACAGTTATTTACTACAACTTTTTCACCATTATGATACCCAACAACTTTAACTGTACTTGGAGTATCTTGCTTAATCTGTACATTTTCAATAATAAAATCCATATCTTCTATTAAAACTATTCCTTTTATAAATTTTATCTTCTCATTAACTTTGCTGCAAATTCAAAGAAATCCGCAACATTTTTAAAGTTGTCAAACTGCTGGCAATACATACTGGCATAAGGCTCAGGGAACCTTTGGCGAATATCAGTTTTTCTAAAATCTTCCTTCAATAGTCTTTACGACCCTTTCGATTCCCCTTACAGGGGACAGAAACCTTCTTTACCATTAAAAAAGGCTTTTTTCGAATTCCTCCGTCTCCCTTTAGCCAAAGAGAGCTCCACTTTCTCCCCAAGCCCCTCTTCCTCAGGAAGCGGGGATGTAACCGCCATCCGGTGCTCAGAACCGCTACGCTATAAGGTTGGCGGACCATCAAAGGTCTGCGCCAGATTTTGCGGGATGGGACCGCCTAGGGATACAGAATTACTTATCAGAATCACCCGCAACGGAAGAGAAACAAAGAAAAGATCTGCTTATTAACTTGATTTTATCATCATTAACTCGCAATACCAGTTGTCCTCTTTTGGAAATCTCATCAGCAACATTCTTAATTGTTTGCGGTTCAACATCAAATTTTTCCGCTAACTCAGGAATATTTATTTGCCCCTTTTCTAAAAGCTCACTAAAAACTTCTATATCTATCTTGTCCTGTCTCTTTTCTTCCGTCTTGCCAGGAACATCTAAGAATTTCCTATCCATAGCTTGGTTATGGTCTCGTATCATCTCAAATGTCGTATTCAACATTTTGTCGAACAAATCTTTTAGATATTTGTATGAGCTTCTATATTCGTTGTCAATTGAGAAGACAGATTACTAGCATCTTTTCCCCATTTATAGAAAAGTATGCTCAAAACAAGAGACACAATAGCTAAGACTATTGAAGCTATGCCGACTATAAATGAAACGATATCAAAAACCGTAATAAGCTACTCTTCTTTCATATCATTCAATATTCTTCTTTAACCATTCATATTCACTATCAGAAAAGCCAATACCAGCCCAATGCTTTTTCACCTCAATGACAAACAATTTATCCCCTTCCTTAATAAACTGGGTTAAATATTCCCTAATTTCTTTTGCAGACTTTTCTGTCTTAACCATCCAAACGCTTTCCGTCTGATGCCACCAAGTACCAAAAGCCTTGATGCCATCATATAAATCTTGATATTCTGACGTTGCATTCTGCAAGTCATACGAAATTGAATATAACATATTATTATTTAGAAAACAAAAAATACATTTAATAGAAATATCGCAAAATTGTTTGAGAGAACGCCCACGACCATACATCTCGATTTCAAGAATGAGGCGGCGTTATCAACTTTTGCTTTTATCCAGCTATTGAAAGAATACTATTGCCTTGTATTTTTTACATTCTTTATTTCTTCCATTTGAATTGGAGTTGTCTTATTCTCACTCGAAGTAACAGTATCTTTGTTGACAAATGAACTAACTGTATCATGATAGTGTTTTAATAAGTTCTTATAATTGTCAGACATAATACCATTTGAAGTTCTAATCTCTTCAACAGCTCGAGACATAAAGTGAAATTGGCGTCCTGTTTCAATGGAAGTATAAGCAGCAAAAGCTATAGAAGATATAGATAGAACTATTGACAATATCGTTGAAAAATTCTCTAAAGCAGACAACAATTTATCACCATTTACGACATTTTCATTTAATATCATAGCAATCAGTGAAATCACTATTATTACCAATAGACTTACTATCCATTTTGCATTTGTTGACCAGCCGCTTTTCTCTTTCTTGTTTCTTGCATCTCCAAGAAGATTACTTGGTACTTGATTATTCAGATTCTTTGCCATGATTACCTAATCTATATTGGTTTAACATATCTCGTAAGACTTCTATCATACGCTGAAAGACTTGATTAATATTTTCCTTTGTATAAACAAACGCATCTGTTGAAAACCATACCTGACCAGCTTGTTCATAAGCTTTTCCAAGCTTAAAAGAAGTAGTTAAATTATATAGCATTCTCACAGAGTTAGCATCATTGATATCAATATCACCTGCGTTAGGTACTATAAACCTTATATAAGCAGGATCATCAGTTTCATCATATGCGAAAACATAATTAAGATCAAATACTTTAAATCTTAACATAGTACGTTCATCGTCAATAAATGAAGAAGCTATGTTGTTTTTGTCTAAAAATAATTGAAATGCTCTTATCATTTTGTTTGTTGTTAAATATTCACTTAAGTTATGTAATGTATTTTTGATTATCTTTTCTTATTATGCGATTATTCCGGCATAAATAATTGTATATTAAAAATAGCATCTATAATTCCTTACGCAATAAATAAAGTTTATTGATGCTAAGAAATTCTGAATCATGCGCAGTTTTTAAACAATTCTGCGAATTAGTCCTTTGTGTACCTCGAACCAAATAGCATGCTTTTCTTGCTCTTGTAATACCTACATAATGAAGATTTATGTCTTGCTCCCAATTAGGATATAAAGGATTATTGAAATCGTTATTCTCTATATGCTTAGATGGCAATTCCCAATCGCTCATATTCAAATGAAAGACAACATCAAATTCCAATCCTTTTGATTTATGAAGAGTCATTAATTGGACCTCATTGCTGGACAATGGCTTATATGACTCTAAATCCTTCTCATTATTCAAGATTTTATTCAGTTTTTGAAGCGAAGTTCCATCCTGAATTTTGGGTAGTAATATATCAGCTATCGTCTTGAAATGAATTGAAAGTTGGTCAACTTCCATCTCGTCTATGGATTTAACAAGAAGACTTTCTTCAATTAATCTCTTCCGTTCGTATATGGTTAAAGATCCAAACTCCACATATTCATCTATTACACTCATAAATGCCAAAGAATCATCAAAGTAGAAACGAAGTAATAATGTATACAATCGAGATCTTGGATTCAAATCCATATCAAGAGGAGTTGTCTTTATTACTCTATGGGGAACCTCAAGACTCTCATCTATGATTTTTTGCGTTCGTTCATTTTTTACCAAAATAGCGATTTCACGATTGTCAGATACATTCCACTTATTTTTTATACTATCTAATTCATTGTCTATATATTCAGCTATACTATACTCAGATCCGTTAACCCTAACTAAAAACACTCCTTCTTCCTCGGTGTCAAGAATATGGCTATTCTTATCTAACAACCTATTAGAATAGTTTATGATTGGTATTGAACATCTAAAATTGTCTTTTAAAGTAAAGGATGCAAAGTCTGGATTTGTATCCAAGGACTTTAAATACTCGCTATTTTTGTTGGCAAAGCCAAATATTGATTGATTTACATCTCCTACGGCAATGCCTTTTAATCCCAACTCTAACAACAATAAAAACAGTTCATTCGTATAGGTATCTGCATCCTGAAACTCATCAATGAAAACATATTTATATCGTGCTTGAAGATATTTACGACAAGCAGGGCAGTTCTTTATAATATAAAGCGCCAACAGTTCCAAACTCTCAACCAATACATATCCTTGGAAGAACAAAGCCTTCAAATCTTCAATTTGTGTAGCCTCAATATCATCATAGTCTGGATGAATTTCTTTAATCCATTCAAATAGATTTTTCCCATTATTGTCAAGCTCATTTAGACCTTTGACTTCTATATCTTTTGAAGAATGTCCGAAAGTATAACAACCAAAAGTTTCAATTATCTGAGTAAGACAAAAATTGTCTATTGTGCCAAAGAAAGAATTCTTGCTTAGCATACCATCACCTAATGTTCGCTTCTTCAAGTTTGTAGATGCCTTTCGAGTATATGATATTGCTATAACTCCTTGATAGTCTAAAGCTATATTATCTTTCAATACTCGACGTATCTTCTCTGAAAGAACAAAAGTTTTGCCACTACCAGGAGAGGCAAGTACCACAACATTACCATCACATCGAATGATTGTATCTTGGATTTTAGTAGGTACCATAATGTTTCTCTATATGTTTCTTTGCTTTTATCAAAGGTAAAGCCAAAGCATCCTCTTTCAATTTAACTAAACATGACTTTTTCTTTTTTAAGAACTCATACATATTGATGGCCTTACGGTCTTTCATTTTAGCAATTATTTCATCTCCAGAAAGTTCCTTTCCATAGAATTCCTTTAAGTCATCTTGTATAGGACTATTATAAAGATCCTCTTCAAGACCTTCTTTCGCTAATAAAACATCATGGTTCTCTAATATTTTCACAATAGTCATTACTGCATCTTGGGTTTCTGCAGAAATATCATCTCGATTTATGAAACGCATTTTTGCCATATACTTTTCTATCGTAGTTTTTTCTGTCTTGCTATGATTGCAATAATTCAACAGATATGATATACATCTTTCAATTCCAGCATATCGAAACTCATCTTTATGTGGGACTTTCATGATATCATTATCTGTACGAGAAATCCAATAGATTTTCATAGCATTAAGAATATCCATGTAAGTTGGAAAGCTAACTCCATCAACGCTGAGTACAGAAATATTCAGTCTATCTAATTCTATTCCAATTTGCTTTGCCAGAGTCTTATAGAATACCATTTCAGATGGCCCTTCCACAAGAATGACACAATCTGAAAAAAATGCTTCTGCCGGGATGACACTCATTCTATATCCAAAGTCTTCAATACCTTCTGCTATCTCTTCTGAACAACCATCTGAAGCAACTAATGTGTCATGCGTATCTTCCTTATATAGGCGAATAATAGAATTGGGGGTAAACTCACTTACTATGTATGGAGAATGGCTTGTCAAAATAACCTGCCCTTGCAATGTTCTACCTAAGTATGCAGCAAGTTCTCTTTGCTGATGAGGATGAAGATAAGCTTCTGGCTCTTCTACACAAATGATAGAAACCTCATTGGATGTCTCGGTATGTTGGTTTTGAGAAGCCCATAATGATAAATAAATCTGATTGACACGACCTTCACCGCCAATAATCATTTTCTTGTCACCATATTTGGATGTAACAGAAACATTTTGTATTACTCTGTCAACATCAGTAGAGGCTGTATCAAAAACAATCTGCTGCTCTCTATTATGAATAGACAATTTGTCTAATTCCTTATTCAAATGGGATGTTGCGTTCTTAACGTAAGAAAGCTGTGGTATTTTAGCATCAACTTCCTGAAGTTTTTGTTCTATTTCATCATACAAGACATCATCAGCTTTGACTACTTCCTCCGTTCTACTTCCCTTTGCCTGAAGCAAGAGCTCTTTTTTGGTCTTATTGATGTAACTCCAAAACTCACGCCTACTGCTTATATATTTCAAATTCAGATACTTCCGGTAGAATGGACTATCTATTTCTTTCAAATCTTCTACGGAATCGCTTTTTCCACAAAAGAACTGATATTCTACCTTACCATTATTTATTGTTGCCGTATATTGAAGAACCAGTTTTCCATTATTGCTTATTTTTCCCGGAAGACGTGCTATTACACAATCTTCTGTAATGCTATCAATATATGCACGAATAACTATCACATGAGTATCTTCATAAGCAAAGAAATCAGATTCAGCTAGTTCATAGTCGTAATCAGAAAAACTTCTGTCAAGGAGTATCCGAAGAGCATATATTAAATTGGTCTTACCAACATCGTTGGCACCAATTATCAAACTATGCTCATTGAGGTTTACTGTAACTTCCTTGAAATTACGGAAGCCTTTTACGTATAGAGTCTTTAGTCGCATAAACAAAAAACAATTTAGCTTAAACTAATTTTACTTTTGCGGTTTGACTAATCAATAGCAAATACAAATTATCACCATCTTGATTGAAAATGCTCGTATTTGTCCCCCAGTAAAGTATATGACACGGAGCAGGTCCATAAGTTCCCAAATTATAAGAACCTGTTTTCTTGGTATATAATGCGACATACTGACCAGATTTTACAGAAATGAGTGGAAATCTGTACATATGGCGCAACTTATTTGACATATCACCGTCAGAATCAAAAGTGTCATCATGAATGAGGTAATTATGTAAAAGGCAGTCACCTTCAGCATAAAACAAGATGTACTCTTCTTCTTCCCCTTTATTTCCTATATTCTTGAATTTCAGATTCATAATTTCAAATTTATTTTTTCTAATCTCTTCTAAAAATATCTCGAGTATATACCTTATCCTTTACATCATCCAGACAAGCATCGTAGCGGTTGGCGATGATGGCATGACTCTGGGTTTTGAATGCTTCAAGGTTGTTCTCTACTCTACTACCGAAGAAGGTGCTACCCTCCTCCAATGTTGGCTCATAGATGACTACCTCTGCACCCTTTGCCTTGATACGCTTCATGATTCCCTGGATGGCAGACTGACGGAAGTTGTCACTGTTTGACTTCATCGTCAGGCGATAAACACCAATCACACAGTTATGTTCCTTGCTTGCATCATAGCTGTTATCATCAGCATAGCTATAATAACCAGCTTTCTGGAGAACAGCATCAGCAATATAGTCCTTGCGGGTACGATTACTCTCTACGATTGCCTCAATCAGGTTCTCTGGAACATCGGCATAATTTGCCAAGAGCT